>Ga0307929_1001100_pt1 | contig 22440 bp, 17 predicted proteins | sample AceLakmetage1330_FD_203160 | JGI IMG/M metagenome (GOLD analysis project Ga0307929, IMG submission 203160) | Saline water microbial communities from Ace Lake, Antarctica - #1330 | ecosystem: Environmental > Aquatic > Non-marine Saline and Alkaline > Saline | place: Antarctica: Ace Lake...
ACTGCGGCAAGAGATGGTTGCAAAGATGAAGGAGGAATCATCAAAGGAAATATACAAAAAGCGAAAGACCATCGTTGAGCCTGTCTTTGGTCAGATAAAGAAGAACATGGGTTTTCGGGAATTCAGTATGCGTGGCTTTATAAAGGCAGGTGGAGAGTTTTCCCTTGTCTGCGCCGCACATAACATTAAAAAGATTGTATTATCAATAAGATGTAAATTGGAACATCTCAAAGAAGACAAGTTGGCTCCCATGGCTGCCTGATAAAGGGTACCTGTCTGGCCGGCATACAGGTCGGGGAACGAGAAAACACACTGTTTCAGAATAAAAGGATGCGATCAATAGCCGTAAGGTGAGTTCTGTTGAGGACAATCACTTTTCATAAAATGATTTGACGAAATTTGATACTTATTTCCAAATAGGTTGTTTGCCAGCGATTGAATTCTCGGACGGCCTCCTAGAGTGTTTATGTCATTTTTTCATACCAAGAGTCTTCATACGAGAATAAAGACTCGTGCGTTTCATGCCGAGGATCTCGGCCGCACCGCCAGGCCCGCTGATCCTATCTTGTGTGTATTCGAGGACAATCCTGATATATCGACGCTGTAGCTCGTCGAGCTCGGGCAAGTCCTCGAAGGTTACCCTTGCCTCTGCCTTGGGCTCTGCAGGAAACAAGGGTATCTGAAGTTCGGTGTCTTTTGAGAGAATGACTGCCCGTTCAATAACGCTCTGCAGTTCACGGACATTTCCAGGCCAGGCATATTCCATCAACATATCGGAATCTTTATGGGAAATAGAGAGGTTGGTCCTCCCATACTGTTTTGCATACATCTCTAAAAAATACTCGGCCAGCTCCACCATATCCTTTCCTCGGTCTCTCAAGGGAGATAAGACGATGGGGAATACATTGAGCCGGTAATAGAGATCCTCCCGGAAGCGGCCTGAAGAGACTTCTTCCTCCAAGTTGCGGTTGGTGGCTGCGATGAGGCGGAAATCCGGTCTGATCGGTCGCCCTCCCCCTATTCTGACAAAGACCTTTTCCTCTAAGGTCTTCAGGAGTTTTGTCTGAAGAGCCAGTGGAATCTCGCCAATCTCATCCAGAAAGAGTGTGCCGGTATGCGCCAGCTCGATCCTGCCGAGTTTCTGTTTATCCGCACCGGTGAAGGCTCCCTTCTCATAGCCGAAAAGTTCGCTTTCCACCAAGTTTTCCGGGATCGTAGCGCAGTCTACTACGATAAATGGCCCCTCCGATCTTTGGCTGTTTTGGTGAATCCACCGGGCTAACACTCCTTTGCCGGTGCCTGTTTCACCTGTTAGGAGTACGGTCGTATCTAGTAAAGCCACTTTGCCGGCCATGGATATCTGTTCTCTCATGACCGGGGACGTGGCGATGAGTTTGAACTTATACTTCTGCTGTGAACTATTCCGCTCCCTGGAAAGCTTTGGCTTTTCTTCCCTGGCTTTCATGGTATTCAGGATCACGTCGATCCTGTCGGACGTATGCCTGCCAATGAGCATCATCATCATGGGATCCAAGAAATCGAAAGCTTCTGGCATGTATGAATTATCATGATATAGGACGCAACGTTTCGTGCCCTGCACCGTAAGCGGGATGCACAGAACGGACCGTCCATTCTCTTTTTTCACGCTTTTCGTTGAAGAACCTTTTCTGACAACCAAAGGTTTATTCGTTCGGTATGCCTTGCGTATATACTCCATATACGGCTTGAAATGAGCCGATTTCATCTCTTCTTTCGTTAAATTACTTGCTGTCATTAGGATCGGGTTCTTTGTGTCTTCCCCATCATCTAACAAGAACAGGCCACCTCGCTCGGCGCCGAAAAATCGATTGGTGGCAATAATTGCTTTGTGCAGTGTCTCTTCCTGATCCATGCAGGATTTGATGGCATCCATCTCCTCGAAATATTGCCTAAGACACTCGTCCCTGGCAGATTGCATATCCGGGGAGATATCCTTTTTATCCAAAAGGGCCTTGTATTCATCCGGGAAAAAATCGGCTGTATGTCCACCTAAAATGCGCCATGCCTCCTGTGCATATCCCCGTCCAGCTTCCTTGTTGTTATGTAGGAGTTCCAAGTGTGCCATCTTAAGAACCGTTTTTGCCAGCTGTATATGGTCTCCGGACAATTCAAGGCATGTCCGGCTGTCTTCGAGGTCGGCCTGTATGGGGCCTCTGTGCGCATCTCTCTGTTCCATCGCTCTCTGGGCCTTCAGCCGCAGTGCAACACCCCGCAAATGCACGTTTACCCCATGCAACATGCTCTCCATGATTTCCGGAAAATTCCAGCGCGGATGAGATCCCAAATTTAACCGTTGAAACTCGTACAGCATCTCGGGTATCCACGGAGAAGAATACTGTTGGCTGAGTCCTGTTTTCATTGCCTTTTCACCGGTATCCTTCATAATTTGGAAACACTTTTCCAGATCGCCGGTCATAAAATAGAGGAGGCCAAGCCCTCCCCCGGAATAGTGATATCCGAAGGCATTGCCTGTATCGACTGACTCCTGCCGTGCCTTTTTGAGGTGGACCTCTGCCTCGGTATATTTCTTCACCAGGACTAGCGTTGTGCCCAGCAAGCTTCTCAGAACTGAGGCCAGGGTCTTGTTGGCCCTCTCCTCGGCGAGGCGGAGGTTGGAATCGAGAAACCCGAAGGCACGGTGGAACTGGCCAAGGTATAGCATGCTGTAACTGAAAGTGACATAGATCAATATATGGATTGTCTTATCTTTGATATCGTTGAGGTTTTCAAGATACCCCAGGTACTTCATGACATCATTGAACTGGCCTTTCATAAAATAAAACAGCGAAAGCGGCTCGGCGGATTGTGAAAGGATATCATCATCTCCCAGCTCTTTCACCCCTTCCATACCAACGGATAATTTGATGAAGGCCTCCTCCCTGCGACCGGTAAATAAATAGAGCTCACCCTCCCGGAGATTGATCAGGGCCTGGGAACGTTTATCACCCAGCCTGACTGCCAGCGCTTGCGCTGTATCCAGTATCCTCCCAAGCTCGTCGATTCCTTTGCCCAGCAGAATGCAGAGGTTGGAGAGCTTCAGGGCTTGGGAGATATACAGGGCAGTGGTGTCTGGATCCAAATCGAGATTTTTAAGCCTCCTGATAGCACGCATGAGGCTTCTGTGGAATGTCTCGATATTTCTCCCATTGCCCACTTCCCTGTCCGCAAGTTCAAATTCTAGTCTGCTGGCCTCGATCGCCCTGCCTGCCCTTTCCAGAAGACCTATGAAGACATCCGGATCTAGGGCCTTGTCGATCTTCTGTGTATAGACAGTGTCCACCAAGGCGGAGAGGTTCCTCTGCACATTCATACCCCTGATTTTCTTTACAACGGTATCAGGAAGGGATGGGCCTAGTGAAAAGATGTCGCCTCTGTCCTGACGAACTAGGTCGGAGTCGGACGTTTTTTTCAATAGATCAATGAGTTGCCCTGCGGTAAGCGGGGCGAGATACTCAAGAATATTGATGTGCACAGTGCCGCCGAGTGCCTCTAGGACGGCTAGAAAACTCCATTGCTCCAGACTCAGGTTGAGATATGATTCTTTAAATACCACCATTCACCTCGAAACGAACAACCATAGCTAATTTCGATATCATACATTCAACAAAATTACAAATGGCAGAAAGTCGTCTATCTTGATTGTCTTAATACAGTCAAAAGATGTCTTATTCAAAACACGTGACTGTATATCAAATTATTTTATACTTTATTGTCAAGTACTTAAAATAAAATCCTCCGTGGTACGCTTCTTGCTATTAGGGAGGTAGCCCATAAAGGAGGTCTTGTGTGACCAGGGGTCCCTGAGATGTTCAAATTGAGTTGCAGGGGGCCTATTCAAGCGCTCACAAGGCAAGCCATCTATGGATTGGCATGAATCAAGTCCGAACAAGGCCTTTTGGGGTGCGAATGGAAACTCGAGTAACCGGCATCTCACAATGAAGCGGGCAAACGATATGGAGGGATCAAATGCGTGATGTATATATCATTGCAGTGGGAATGACACGTTTCGGAAAACACCTGGACCTTACGGAAAAGGACTTGGCAGCCAAAGCGTTCGTAAAGGCTATGGCCGACGCTCCTGATATCAAAATCAATGATATCCAATCCGCTTGGTTTTCAAACACAAATTGGGGGTTTTTCAATATGCAGCACTCCATAAGGGGGCAAGTGGCCTTGAGACCCCTTGGCATCGAGGGCATTCCTATCACCAATGTGGAAAATGCCTGTGCCTGCGCCTCGACGGCATTACATTGTGCATATAAGGACGTAGCAAGCGGCATGTACGAGTGTTCTTTAGCCATTGGTATGGAGAAGATGTTCAATGAAGACAAGGCAAGGATGTTCATGGCCTTCAATTCTGGAGTGGATGTGGCCAACATGGCAGATCAGATGGAGGCATTGAAAGGCATAATGAGCAAAGTTAAACTCGATATTCCAAAGGATGACGGTGGCGCTGGGGCAGGATCGACCAGAAGCACCTTTATGGATTTATATGCCGGCATTTGCAGGTGGCATATGGACACTTTCGGAACCACCCAACGACAGCTCGCCATTATTGCATCAAAGAACCACTTCCACAGTTCCATGAACCCCTACGCCCAATTTCAGAAGGCCATGACAGTAGATGAGATACTGGAGGGTCGGATCGTTGTCTGGCCGTTGACCGTACCCATGTGCGCGCCAGTTGGCGATGGAGCTGCAGCCGCCATTGTTTGTTCCGGGGATTTTTTGAAAAAGCTGAAGTCTGTCCGTCCGGTGAAAATTCTGGCTTCGGTGCTGGGCTCCGGCACCAACAGGATGCATGAACAGCTGGACTTGGATATAGCGGTGAGACTTTCCCGACAGGCTTATGATAGTGCCGGCGTCGGTCCCGCGGATATTGACGTCGCCGAGGTCCACGACGCAACTGCTTTTGGCGAGCTTCACCAGTATGAGTCTTTGGGTTTCTGCAACATCGGTGAGGGTGGTTCCTTTGCTGAGAGCGGCGCCACCAAGTTAGGGGGAAAGATTCCGATCAACACATCGGGTGGGCTAGAATCGCGCGGACACCCGATAGGCGCTTCCGGTCTGGGAATGATCCATGAGCTGGTCACACAGCTCAGGCATGAGGCAGGTGCCAGGCAGGTTGAGGGGTGCAGACTCGCACTTGGGGAAAATGGTGGCGGCAACTTAGCTTTTGAAGAAGCTGCTATGACCATCCACATCCTTGAACGGATGAATGGAAGCTAAGGCCAAAGAACCCATTTTATCTTTTATCCGTATTTTAAAAAAAGAAAGGAGCGTTACATAATGGTAGCAACGATTGACTTTTTCGATCGAGGGTGGCGAATTAACCCCCATGGTGTCGCTTACTACATGGATGGAAGGGAGTTTACCTTTTCAGAGATAGGGGAGCTTACGTACCGCATAGCAAACGCCCTTCTTGACGCTGGATTTAAAAAGGAGACCAAGGGGGCTGTATGGTCGGCTAATCATCCGGTGTCGTGGGCCTGTACGCTATCTTTGTGGCGCGCCGGGCTCGCCTGGATACCAGTAAACCCGAGAAGTCCCTTGGAGGAAAACAGTTTCATCCTGGAATCGTTTGATGCTGAAATTATATTTTTTACGAAACAGTTTACCGAAGCTGTCCTGTCACTTAAGAACCAGCTGTCAAAAGTCAAGCTTTTGATCTGCATCGACGATGACGCGGAAGGTGCATTGTCGCTTGATGATTTCATCAAGAATCAGCCTGCTTCGCCACCGAAAGTTCTATGTGAACCGGACGATGTTATCGCGGTCAGTCCGACCGGTGGCACCACCGGTCTGCCCAAGGGTGTCATGAATACCAACAGAAGTTTTTCAACCTTTTGCCTAAACTTCTTAATGGGCACATTCTACCCGAATGATGAATATCCGGTAAATATGGCGGCAGCCCCAATGACACACACAACGGGGACGCTTTCACTGCCCTGCTCGGCACGTGGCGGTAAAGTTGTAGTCATTACCAAACCCGACCCGGTGACAATGTTTGAGACCATAACGAAACAACATGTCACTGAATTCTTTCTTCCACCTACGGTTATCTATCGACTCCTTGACATACCAGGTATCGAGAAACTCGCTTTTCCCTCGGTCAGGTATTTGTTTTATGGAGCGGCGCCCATGTCAGTGGAAAAATTGAAAGAGGCGATCAAAGTCTTTGGACCGATTATGGCGCAAGGGTATGGCCTGATGGAAGCCCCGTCTTCTATCGCTTTTTTACGTCCCGAGGAGCATTTCAAAAGGGGGATTGGCAAGGAGTTTGCCGATGATTCACGCCTCGCCTCTGTGGGACGGCCCTGTGTCCTTTCAAAGGTAGAAATTATGAATGACAACAATGAAGTGCTCCCAGCAGGTGAGACGGGGGAGATCTGTGTGCACGGTGATCTATTAATGAAGGGATACTACAAAGCGCCTGAAAAGACAGCCGAAACCATCATTGACGGCTGGCTGCATACAGGGGATGTCGGTCATATGGATACAGAAGGGTATCTCTACATTACCGATCGCAAAAAGGATATGATAATCTCTGGAGGCTTTAATATCTACCCGCAAGAAGTCGAACAGGTTCTTTGGGAACACCCTGCAGTAAGCGACTGTGCCGTGATCGGCGTGCCCGACGAAAATTGGGGTGAGGCGGTCAAAGCCATCGTTGAGTTAAAACCCAACCAGACGGTTACGTCGGAGGAATTGATCGCAGTGTGCAGAGAGAAATTAGGTAGCGTCAGGGCACCGAAAAGTGTGGATTTTACATCCGAGCTTCCGCGCAGCTCGAACGGCAAGGTTCTGAAAAAGGATCTGCGCGAGCAATACCGGAAGGGAGTAACGAAAACATCTCAATAGGTTACGGTGAGTACCTCCGTAACTCAGCTAGCAGCTATGGGTTATGTTGACTTACCGTAAGACAGTTGATCTTTTTAATGGTTGGGAGGGGCTGCACTGTTTGTTCTAGTGGTCGATAGAAGAGCTTTCCGTGGCATGAAGAGAAGAGGACATACGCATAACGGACAGTTATATCCCTTCAATTATATTATAGATCAAATTTATGATTTGGGTTGGGGATATAAGAAGCTTCATAACACACATTTCAAATGGAGGAGGGAAGTTCAATGAAATCAAGGCAAAAGATTTTCTACGGATGGTGGATTGTCGTCGGCGCCTTTTTACTCAACTTTGTCGGTATCGGCATCATCATGAACACCTTGAGCGTCTTCATCAAGCCCGTCACCGAATCCATGGGGTTCACCCGGGGCGGCTTTACGCTTTACTTTACGATTGCCGCACTCGCCATGATGGTTATGGCCCCGGTCATGGGCAAGCTCCTGGAGCGCTACGACATCCGTATCATTATGACGATCTGCACCACGATGATGGCCACAAGCTTCGCCCTTTTTTCGCAATGCCGGACGCTCACCCAGTTCTATATCGTCGCGGTGTTTATGGGGATCGGGAGCGCCGGATCGCATATCATCCCTGTCTCCATGATGATCACGAACTGGTTTATCGACAAGCGGGGGCTGGCCATGGGAATCGTCTTTGCCGCCACGGGCGTCGGCGGATTCATCTTTAATCCTCTGGCGAACTGGATCATCATGAATTACAGCTGGCAGGCCACCTATCTGACCTTCGGCCTCATCATCGGCGTCTTTTCCATCCCGACGGCCATCTTCATCGTTTGTGCCAAACCGGCAGATCGGGGGCTGCTTCCCTTGGGCGGGGAAGCGGCGCTTGCCCAGCAGTCCCAGACAGAGATAGGAGGACTGACGGCGACCGAAGCATTCCGCACACGTGCCTTCTGGCTCCTTGCATTCATCGTCTTGTTCATCGCCATCGCCAACATGGGTGTCGCCGCCCACATCGTGCCTTATCTCACCGACATAGGCCTTTCCTCCACGACGGCGGCAGCTCTACTGTCCCTGCAAATGGGCATCCTCGTCTTCGGCAAGGTCCTCGCGGGTTGGTTCGCCGACCGGATTGGGATATTGAAGAGCTATCTCCTGCTTATGACCGGCCTCATGATCTCCATTACGCTCCTCTATGGGGCGCAGTTGCTGTGGGTAGCCGTCGTCTTCAACATCCTGTTCGGCTTCTCGATTGCCGTCCGGACGATCCTGCCGCCGCTCATGACGGCCAAGGTTCTGGGGCAGAAACACTTTGCCGTAATTTACGGATTTCTGAGTATCTTTACGACTCTAGGTACTGCTGTGGGTGTACCGCTTTCCGGCTTCATTTTTGATGCGACGAAGAGCTACAATCTGGCGTTTGCCCTGTATCTCGGGCTTTGCCTCATCTCAGCAGCGGCAGGCATTGCCGTTTTGGCCAGGACCGGAAAAAAATCACGGGCATGAACCCCAAAGCAAGCTGTGGGGTATTACACCCTCCGCTGTGCGGGATTGTTCGACTTACAAATTTCAATGCACTTCGTTTTTGAAATTTGAGTCTCACAATAAATGGAAAATAGAAATGAGCAAAGTCATGACGATGAAGTGGGCTGTCCTCTCCTGTTTTCTTCGTTTTCAAGCCGAGCAGTACGTCCTCGTTGCAGGGGTTGAATATGGTTAAGGTAAAGGTACCAAAAGAGAAATTAAATGCATATGTTAAACTACAGCGGCAAAAGGAGAAAACAAACATCAACTTCCCGTGTCGGGGGAACCCGGTTTCCTCGACTCAAATACATGAAGGAAAGGAGGTCGTCTTATGCGACGGATCGGATTTATAGGGACAGGGATGATGGGAGGCCACATGGCCTGCAATCTTGTGAAAGCGGGATTTGAGGTGCTGGTTTACGATACAAGACCGGAGGCAACCAAAGATTGTGTGACGCTTGGTGCCCAGCCGGCAGGGAAGATTCCCGAATTGGCAGGCTGCGAGGCCGTATTTGTCATGGTCCACTCGGGGCCACAGGTGGAGGAGGTCCTCCTAGGCGAGCAAGGGCTCCTCAAGGGCATGCAACGAGGACAAAAACTTACCGCCGTAGTCATGTCCACGATCTCTCCCCATCTTATCAAGAAACTATCTCAGGCGACCGAACCCAAGGGTCTCACCCTGATCGATGCGCCCGTCAGTGGGGGACCGATCCTAGCCCAGATGGGTGCCCTCTCCTTTATGATTGGAGGGGACAAGGCTATCATGGAAACCGTGATGTCCTGCCTGGAGGCGATGGGAAACAAGCATTTTTACATCGGGCCTCTAGGGATGGGACTCGCCATGAAACTGGTCAATAACATCGTGGGAATTACCAATGCCTATGTCTTCACGGAGGCCGTCAAAATCGCCCACGCCGGGAATCTCGACCTGCGCAGGGTTGTCGAGGTGATGAATGCCAGCTCCGGAAGAAACTGGTGCTCGGAGAATTGGGAAATGTATGTCCAGTTTGTGGGTATCGTCCTCAAAGACATCCCTTTCAAGGACACGACCATCAAGGACATCAAGACAGCCATTGACTGGGCGGAAGAAATGGACCTGAGCTCCCCCATCCTAAAGGCCGCTCTAGCCATTGCGGAATCGGGGGTGGACGTGCCAGAGGATCTGCACCGGAAGATATTGGAAACCAAAGTTTAAAGCGATCCCCATTTGTTGTCATGACACGCCCCAAAGGCGAACTAAAGTTTATTTATTAAAATTCGTTTAATAGGAGGCCCCTCAATGTATGGAGATATAATAAAAGTTCACGATAATGTTCTGATGGTTGAAGGAAAACTGCCAATGTCAATGCTTTTCAAGCCTGACATTGCCAATATACTTCTTTATAAGGAAGGGGGTACGCTTTATGTTTTTGATACGGGTACAACAGCTTTCTTCAGGAAGAAAATTCTTGAGGCGGTAGAAAGACTTTCTCCATTTGAGAAGCTTGTTCTATTGAATAGTCATAGCCATCCTGACCATACGGCAAATAATAGTATTATTAATGAAATTGAAGCGAAGGAGAAGAAACATTATATTTGCAAAGACGGGATACCTCTTATGGATTACCATAATACTTTTCTCGATGGATTCAAGAAGATGAACGAATACTTTTATTTTCTTGACGCGCCTCCACCACCATACTTATATTTTTTGAAAATTTATAAGCTTCTTGGGCATATAAATGAAAATATTCCATATGCTTTTTTTAATCAATCGCTGGAGAAATTCAGCCCTCTGGAGCCATCTCCAGAAACCGCAATTGCCTTTGAGGATATTCCTGCCAAAAGGATGCCTGTTAAAAGCGCGGAGTGGACCGGCTGGAACCTTGATGGGGATGTATATGCTCTTGAATCAAGAGGGCACGCTCCCGATCATGTACTCTTCTACCTTCCAAAGATCAAACTCCTGTTTACGGCTGATGAAACGTTCCAGATATTTCCCCTCTGGCCTGATTCGAGCAGGTCCAGGACCATTGCTTCCATAAAAAAAATAATTGCCATGATCGATGGTAACGAGGTTGATATCTTGCTGGATGCTCATCACCATGAGGTACTTGAGGGTGATAATATAATGAAGATGCTTAATGAACTCCTAGATTTTAACAGGATCTTTATCGAAGAGCTTTTAAAAATTCTTGCTGAAAACCCGCAGGGTCTTACTGTACACCAGGTTTATAACAAAATAAAAAAGAAAAGAAATATGCCGGCTATTGATTATCATTTTCGGCTTGAGTTTCCTAAGATGCCTTTGTTTATTAAGAATGTTATTGCGATGATGCTTCTTGACGCCGGTTGCGAAACTGTGGGAGATTTTGGAAAGAAAAGGTTTGTTTATTCAGGGTGAAGGGAAATTAAAAAGAGAAGATTTGATAAGGCATCGCTTCCTGACAGTTTGAGACATAAAATCACTTTTATCCAAAAATGAATTTCTCGTAAGTCATTCTTGTAACTTACCGAATTCTCATGGTCGGTCTCGTCAATCTCAATATATTTTGGACAGCAATGATGCCTAATAGCAGTAATAAAGATATTATAAGGAGGATATAATATGATGAAAATTTTAAAAGAGAAAAATGCTATTATTACCGGTGGATCAAGGGGAATTGGCAGTTACATAGCACGAGTTTTGGCTGTTGAGAAAGTAAATATGGCCCTTGTGGCACTTCCAGGCGAAATGGATTTATTAAATCATATTTCCAATGAATTGCAGGGAACAGGAGCTAAGGTTATTACAATAGGGGCTGATATAACAAAAAAGTCTGACCGTGAGACAATTATGAAACGCTCGGAATCAGAGCTTGGGCCCATTGATATATTAATAAATAATGTCGGTATTGAAGCCGCAGCCTGCTTTATAAGACAGGAGGAAGAAGTCTTAAGCAAGACCATCGATACAAATTTGAAAGCCCCAATATTACTGACAAAAATGATTTTACCCGGTATGCTGGAACGTAAATCAGGTCATGTTGTATCATTGTCCTCATTGGCCGGCAAGGTAGGAACCTCTTACCAGGCAGCATATTCAGGAACCAAGGCAGGGATTATAAAGTGGTCCGCTGCTATGCGGGATGAATTCAGGGAAATGGGAGTATCATTTTCAGTAGTAATTCCGGGATATGTTGCAGGGGCAGGAATGCTTGCTGATTACCGGGAAAAAGCAGGAAAAGAATATAAGCCTCCTCCTTTGCTGGGAGAAGTCACTGCGGAGCAGGTTGCAAAGGCTGTTCTTAAGGCTTTGAAGAAGGATCGAATGGAGCTTATTGCTGCACCAGGAGCAATGCGTTTTTTTATGGCCCTTAATGAGCTCTTCCCCGGAATAGCTGCAAAAATTAGTAAAGTTACCGGAGCTGCCAAACTTAATAAGGAAATGGCAGAGGACCTTTAATACAGGGCTAAAAAAACGAGAGCCCATCCCGGTGAAATCTTTTTTAATGCGAAGACAAAGGGGTCACATCTTAACGGCCTGTTGCCCAAACCCTTATTATACATAAAACAAAACCGACATTAGTTGTTACATACCGTTGTTCTTTAGCTCTATTGGCGCACCATAATAGCTTTTAACGTCTTGTTATTATTGTAACATTGTGATATAAATGCCCCATTATATTCTACAGTAACGAGGTTTTTATCATGATGGGTCACCAATCTGATTTTCAACCAAAGCTATTCCATTATTATGTCAATCTTGAAGAAAAGATTCCACAAGATCATATTCTGCGAAAGATACGAAACCACATAGATTTCGATTTTGCCTACAACGAAGTAATCGATACCTATGGAGATAATGGCAATGTCTCTGTTCCCCCTCCTGTAATCCTTAAAATGATGCTTCTTCTGGTTCTCTATAATGTTCGATCAGAACGGGAATTCATGAAGACCATTCCTGTCCGTTTAGATTGGTTATGGTTCTTAGGATACGATCTGGACAGTGATATTCCTGATCACAGTGTCCTGAGCAAAGTCCGCAGCCGATGGGGAACTGAGGCATTTAAACTTTTTTTTGAGCGTATAGTCTGGCAATGTGTAGAAGCAGGGTTGATTGACGGCAGCAAACTCTTTGTCGATGCAAGTCTTATTGATGCGGATGCCTCCAATAATTCGGTGGTGGATACACAAAAGATAGAGAAGTATTTGAACAAAAGTTACAAGCGTCTTGAGAGTCGATTAGATGACATAAAAGCATCAAAGAAGACCCCCGCAGACAGTCGCTATATTTCCACCACAGATCCGGATGCTTCCGTTACTCGTCATGGTGGGAGCAAATCAAAGTTACGATACAAGACGCATCGTGCCGTCGATGAAAAGCATGAAATCATAACCGCAACGAAGGTAACTGGCGGATCTGTGGATGACGGGTACGTCCTGTCGGAAAGTTGAAAATGCCCGTTTGGCTATCGGGGGATTGGATCCTGTCCCAGTTCGAGAAAAACCTTAGAGAGGCCAAAAAAACTACAAGGCCTTTGTTGAAGGCGTCGACCCGGTGTCTGTCGCCAATCCTGGCAAATCGCCGGTGGGCGGTTTCATCATCGGCAGCGTTGATTTCGTCGAGTGGGTCAAGGGGCAGTTTCTTTCACCTGAACCCGACGACAAGGAAAAGCCGCAGTTAAAAGCGCTCAAACCCGGACTCGATATCGGCAATATCGTTTCGACGGCACCGGAAGAAACTGGTGCTCCGAGAACTGGGAAATGTATGTCCAGCTTGTGGGTATCGTCCTCAAAGACATCCCTTTCAAGGACACGACCATCAAGGACATCAAGACAGTCATTGACTGGGCGGAAGAAATGGACCTGAGCTCCCCCATCCTAAAGGCCGCTCTAGCCATTGCGGAATCGGGAATGGACGTGCCAGAGAATCTGCACCGGGAGATGCTGGAAACCAAAGCTTAAAGGGTTTGCCGGATGTTGACTATAAAGTAGTTATGTTTAAAATCTGCGACTATATCTTCATTCTTGACTTTATAGACTTCGGGAGAACCTCCGCCTGTTCGATCTCTTCCCGGGTCGTCACATCTTGCCGGCGGAGAATCGAATCGTTCCCTTTGCCCACTTGATCAGGATATGCATCTCCGCGAGTGTCGGAGAGAACATCGTGCTTGAACGCCCCTGGCCGCTTAACGTAGTGTTGCTGATTACGAAAAGGAATATTCAACAAATAGATCAAGCTTGGTTTAATTGACTTCAGGAAGAAGCCATTAGCCTGGATGATCGGGAAACAAGCTGTCAGGTAGGCGCATGTTTCATCCCGTATTCAATGATCAGGCCAGATCAGCTTACGTGAAGACTTGTATTTGCTATACGTAACATACTGATTCTATATTATTCTATTGCTTTCAGGAAGAAAGATTCAATGGGGAATTCCTGGACAAATCACACGTTGACAAGCTGCTTCTCTGTGTGATAGGTGGTACCACAAAACCGCTTGGATCCGGATCGCCGGACTGGGACGGAATGGCCAGCAACTGCAAAATATAAAGTATATATATATAACAGAAGGGGCCTTTCCGACATCAGTCTGAAAGGCTCCTTTTTGATTAAATGAAAAATGACACGATTGCAATAATAGGACTCGGCAAGGTAGGCGCCGCTGTAGGTCATCTTCTGAGGCTGTCCGGGTACGAGATAAGCGCGGTAACGGACAAATCAGCGGAGGCATTGAAAATCGGCATCGGATATACCGGCGGAAAGGCTTGCAGCGATCCCCTTCAGGCCTCGTTACAGGCGGATTCCATATTCATTACAACAACGGATGACTTCATCGAACCTGTATGTAACGAAATATCAGAAAGAGGAGGAGTCGGTCCCGGCAAGAGAGTTGTCCACATGAGCGGAGCCGGTGGGCTCGACCTTCTGGAATCCGCACGCAGATCCGGGGCGCAAGTTGCGAGTATTCACCCGCTCCAGTCTTTCGTGGATGTGAAGGGGGTGATAGAAAGCTTACCGGGGAGCACCTTCAGCATAACCGCCGAAGGAGAGATGAAAGACTGGGCAGTTCGAATAGCACAAGACCTCGGAGGCATACCATTCTCAGTGTCGGATAACAACAAACCGCTTTACCACGCGGCGGCCTGTATGGCGTCAAATTATCTTGTTACCCTCATGAATATGGTTGAGGGCGTCTATCGACACCTCGGAATGGATGCCGATGAAGCGGTTCGTTCGTTCTGGCCCCTCGTCATGGGAACCATGAAAAACATTGATAACCTGGGGACTGAAAAATCGCTGACCGGCCCCATAGCGCGTGGCGACACCGGAACAATCCACAAGCATCTCGAAGTTCTCAAAGACAAGACGCCCCATCTCCTGAACGTGTACTGTGAAATGGGCTTATTTACCGTGAACATAGGTCTTAAAAACAATACCCTGTCCCAGGACAGGGCCGATGAAATAAAATCACTGTTAAAAGGAGTTTCAGATGAGTAAACAGGAAAAGATAAACAAGATAACAACCTCCGCAGTACTGAAAATGAAAACTGATGGTGAAAAGATTTCCATGCTGACCGCCTACGACTATTCCACCGCCGCTGTAATGGATGAGGCAGGAATAGATATAATCCTGATAGGAGATTCTCTTGGCATGGCAATCCTCGGCTATGACAGTACACTACCGGTCACCATGGAGGACATGCTCCATCACACAAAGCCGGTATCCCGCGCGGCAAAACGCGCGATGGTTATCGGAGACATGCCTTTCATGTCATACCAGGTATCGACAGAAGAGGCGCTTCGCAACGCGGGCCGCTTCATGAAAGAGGCCGAGGCCCACGGTGTGAAACTGGAAGGGGGGAGAGAGGTGGCCGAGGTTGTAATGAAGATAACGTCTTCGGGTATTCCACTCATGGGACACCTCGGCCTTACACCGCAATCAGTCCATCAGCTTGGCGGATACAAGGTGCAGGGCAAGGATGATAAGACCGCTAAAAAGATGATGGAAGATGCCAGGATACTTGAAGAAGCGGGGGCATTTTCCATTGTTCTGGAATGTGTCCCGGCAACGCTCGCTGGAGAAATCAGCAGGTCTCTGACAATACCCACAATAGGTATCGGAGCCGGCGTTGAGTGCGACGGCCAGGTACTCGTCGTGAATGACATGTTAGGGATGTTTGAGAAGTTTACACCGAAATTTGTAAAGAAATATGCTAAGTTAAATATAGACATGCGTGCCGCTGTAGAACAGTACATCGACGAAGTCAAAGATAGAAAATTTCCGGGAGAAGAACACTCATTTTAAATGAGATCGATCTCCCTACCCTTAAATGAAGGATTCGAGGGTTCGAGTGAATGACTCCTTCTTCCACATGATCCACATGATATTTCTTGACATATAGCTGAAATGAGGTTAGTCGATTGGCAGATTCTATCGGATTTTGAACGTATTGTGACATACTTTTGAACGACTGTAACCAGGAGAGGGATCATGGTCCGGATATTTGAAGCTCCGTTTTTCAAAATGAGAAACAGGGCTTTTGTTTTCTTGAGATTCGATTAAGTCAAAAACGCACGTCAATACAAGGGAGAAATGTATGGGAACGGATACTGTACTTATACAAAACGGATTGGTCATCGACGGGACAGGGACAGGGGCCTTTAAAGGTCACGTGCTGATTGACGGCGATTTGATAAGCACTGTTTTCAAAGAGAACGAGGAACCGCCAGCAGCGGATACCGTTATCAACGCTTCTGATTGCGTTATAGCCCCCGGATTTATCGATATGCACTCTCACTCGGACTGGCTGATGGCGAGCAACGAGCACCCCCAATTGATGAAGCGCTTCCTCGAGCAGGGAATTACGACCGTCGTGGGAGGTAACTGCGGCTTTTCACCGGCACCGATTACCGAGAAGTCGATACGGCTTTTGCGGGAATCTCCCCTGCAGTTGATTATCAGCGTCCCGCTTGATTACGAGTGGCGGTCAATGGCGGAGTTTCTTGACCGCGTATCGAAAACTGCACCCATATTGAATATGGCGCAACTGGTGGGCCATTCAACAGTGCGGTTCGCGTCGTCCGACACCTTGCGCGGCACGATGAAACCCGATGAATTGAACCGGTGTCTTGACACGGTCAGGCGATCTTTTGACGAGGGGGCACGCGGGCTGAGCTTCGGTCTGGGATATGACCCGGGAATGTATTCCCCGCTTGGAGAGATTGAAGCATTCTGTTCAGTCGCAGCGGATGCGGGAAAAACAGTAACGGTTCACATGAAAGCGCTCAGTAAAATCTCTCCAACCTACCCTCTCACTTACCTGAAACCGCACAATATTCGAGCGCTGAAAGAAATGTTGGACATAGCGCGCGCCACCGGGTGCAGACTGCAACTTTCCCATTTTATCTTCGTGGGACGAAAAAGCTGGCCTGCCGCCGATAGATGCCTCCGGATGGTTGATGATGCCCGACGCGACGGGGTTGACGTGATGATTGACGCGTTTCCATACACCTGTGGAAACACTACGATAAATGCTGTTTTGCCTTACTGGTTTCTGGCGATGGGTGATGAGGGATACAGGAACAGATGGGCCAAGTTGCGGCTCCGTGCCGAACTCGAAATCGGGTTCCGCCTCGTAGGATTTATGTACCATGACTTTCAGGTTATGGACGCTGCCGTCGAGGGATGGGAGGATCTCGACGGATTGAGAATTTCTGAAATCGCGCGGAAATGGGGAAAAACTCCATTTGATACATTGCTTACAATGAGTGAAAAAAGCAACGGTGCGGCGCTTATGTTGTTCCATGCCTACAGTGGAGAGCCTGTGAACGAAGGCCCGCTCGAGTCTGTTCTGGCACATGAATCGTGCCTTTTCGAGACCGATGTGGTCTTAAGGAAAGACGGTTATCCCAACCCTTCAGGAATGGGTACATTTCCGAGAGTACTGGGCTTCTACACGAGAGACAGAAAACTCATGGGTATGGAGGATGCGGTTTCCAGGATGACATCAAAAAGTGCGGCGCGCTTCGGATTGACGGACCGGGGTATAATTGAGCCCGGAAAGGCCGCGGACATTGTTGTGTTTAACCCTGAAACAATATCAGACACGCCGCCCCACGGCTCTCAGCCTGCCGGAAGACCCGAGGGAATAAAACATGTATTCATCAATGGTGCTCAGGTGGTGAAAGATGGAATATATATCGACGGGGCACGGAAAGGCCGGGTACTGCGGTCGTGATACCCAACATGGTCAAAAATGGCACGGGCTGTGAAACAACATTTCACATAATGAACTGACCGGTCAGTATTTTCTTGACTTGAAGGTTCGTTCTCGTTACAGTTTTCTTGTCAAAAAGCAACGTTGTATCAAAAATATGGAGGGTAAAAATCATGAAAATATGTGTTCTGGGAGGATGCGGGGCCGTAGGCAGTGTGGCCATCCAGTCGCTCACGAAAGCGGCGGTCTTTGACGAAATCGTCATCGGTGACGTGAATGAGGAAAAAGCCTTTGAGATTGCGGGAACCTGCGGCCTCGGAGCCGCCTCCGTCGCGCAGTTCGATGCGGAAGACTCGGAGAGTATTAAGAAGGCCATCGCCGGGGCCGACGTGGTTCTGAACTGCGTGGGACCATTCTATCGCCACGGCCCAACAATACTGAAGGCTACCATTGAAGCGGGGATCAACTATGTCGATGTCTGTGACGACTTCGACGCCACGGAAACCTGTCTGACCATGAATGAAGCGGCAAGGAAGGCCGGCGTCTCCGCCCTGATAGGCATGGGCAGTTCTCCCGGCATCGCCAATGTCCTCGTCAGGTTTTGCGCGGACCATCTTCTGGATGAGTGTGAAGCCATCGATATCTACCACGCCCACGGCGGTGAAGAGGTGGAAGGGCCAGCCGTTGTGAAACACCGGATCCATTCAATGTCCGTGCCCATCCCGGTCTTCATCGACGGAAAAGCCGAACGCCTGGACATGTTTAGGCCTGAAGGCCGGGCATTCGAGGAGACAACGGATTTCGCCGAAGTGGGGACCTATGATGTGTATCTTTACCCCCATCCCGAAACAATCACCCTGCCCATGCACATCCAGAACGTGAAACGTGTAACGAACTTGGGTCTCGTCCTGCCGCCCTCCTACGCCGAACTCATCAAGGAAGTCGTCCAGTTGGGAATCATCGGAGAAGACCCCATTATGGTTCAGGGTTATCCCACCGTCCCGCTGGAATTTGCCGTTGCTTATATACTTTCCCAGCGCGCCCGCCTTACGGCTGAAGCAGGTCTGACTGAGGCGATGGGCTGCCTCAAGATCGTCGTCAAGGGCCGTAAAAAAGGAGAACCGTCCACCTATGTATTCTCCATGTCTTCCATAGGCCACGGAATGGGTGAAGGTACCGGGATTCCTGCCGCCCTGGGGGCAATTCTCATGGCCACCGGTAAGATCAAAGGGAAAGGGGTTTTCCCGCCCGAGGCCTGCGTCGATCCTTTAGATCTTCTGGCCCTCGCGAAAACACATGTGCAGATGGACGGCAAGAGCGGAATGCCGCTGAAGATCGAACATATCGATGCCGATGGAAAGGTCGAAGAGATAGAGATATAACCGGCGTTAGAGACCCTTGCAGACTTAGTCGTGTATTTGAAAAAAAATCGAAGGAGTTGCCCGGTGGCACGATACAATGAATACAAAAACAGTGTGCTCAGATATACGATGTGGCTGTCTGATCACGGTTATTTCGGTTCGGTGCTGGGAAGTGGCGGCAATGTATCCGTCAGGATAAACGGAGAAAACGCTTTTGCCATAACCCCATCAGGCATGCCGTATAAAGATCTGACTCCCAATGATATCTGTATCCTCGATTTTGAAAAAAACCGTATCGAAGGAACACAGGAACCCTCTATGGAATGCGACATGCACATCGCCGTCTACAAGGGGCGTCCCGATGTGAATGCAGTCGTGCATACCCACCAGAGCAAGGCAAGCATTTTTGCTGTTATCAACCGCCCCATACCTGCCTTATTTGACGAGGTGTGCATGAACATTGGTGAAATCGTGGATATCGTTCCATACGCGCCTTCGGTAAGCCGGGAACTTGCGGAAAATGTTGCGGGTAAACTTGGAAATGGGTGCAACTGTTATATCATGCAGAATCACGGCGTTCTGTGTCTTGGTCACACCATTGAGAAGGCGTGTCTTAACGCGGAACTCCTTGAAAAAGTAGCGGCAATATATGCCGATGCACTCTTTACGGGACTGGATATTTCCACACTTCCAGAAGACTCTATATCCCTCTTCAATCTGCTCAGGAAAGGGCCCCTGGACGGATCGGCAGAGGGGTAATGCCATGGTCGAGACGAATGTGCCGGCGATAAAGAGAAAGAAAATCCTGGAAGCGGCGGCAAACGTTTTTTCACAAAAGGGGTTTCACCAGGCTAAGATGGACGAGATAGCCAAACGGGCCGGTGTGGCGAAGGGGACCCTGTACTATAATTTCGCAAGCAAATCGAAGCTCTTCGCAGCCACCGTTACGGAGGGGATGGAAAAAATCATCGGTGAGCTGGAAAAGGAGCTTGAATCCGACCTCCCCTTTAAAGAGCATCTGAGAAAACTTATCAGGAGCAATTTTCTCATGTACTTGAAATACCGGGACCTTTCCACCATCGTTTTTAACGAACTTACGAGCGGTGTGGGGAGTGAAGTCCTGGAGGAGATCGGGAAGGTCCGCCTGCGCTACATTGACTTTATCTCCGATCTCCTTAGTGAGGGTCAGAAAAGGGGATATCTGAAAGCGGTCGATGAGAGACTGGCCGCTGTCGGTTTTATCGGATTTCTGGATAGTTTGTGCAACTATTATCTGAAAAGTCACAGCCACCTGGAACAGGAAGCGTTTATAGATACCATATTTACCATTTTATCCTCAGGTCTTCTTCGCCATGAGGGATAGAATAGGCAGAATCTGCCAAGGAGGGAATTGGACATGGCAAAGCCGGAAATCAAAGTATATGGCTATCGATGGGTAGTACTTTTCATCTTCGCCGTTATTAATGCGGTTATGCAATTGCAGTGGCTCACCTTCGCACCGATTGCGCGGGAGGCAAGGCTGGTCTACAATGTATCAGCCATGCAAATTGATTTTCTCTCCATGATCTTTATGCTGGTATTTCTGGTTGTCTGCATCCCTGCCTCATATGTGATCGATACCTACGGTATCCGGAAAGGGGTAGGTTTCGGTGCTCTCCTTGTCGGTATTTTCGGGCTCATGAAGGGGATATATGCCCTGAATTACACCCTGGTCGTCGTTGCACAGATCGGACTTGCCGTTGCCCAGCCCTTCATCCTCAACGCCACGACTCGGGTGGCAGTCAACTGGTTCCCGATACAGGAACGGGCAACCGCCGTTGGGATTGCAATCCTCTCCCAGTTCCTCGGTATTATCGCTGTCATGATTGCAACGCCGCTCCTCGTCACTCAAAACGCCGAAGGCCTGTACCAGATACAGAATGTGTTTATGTTGTACGGGATTATCTCGGTTTTCACCGCCCTTCTCGTGGTGGCCTTCCTGCGGGAGAAACCCATCACACCCCCCGACACCCAGGATCAGGACGAACGATTCAAGGTCTTTGAAGGTCTTGCCCATATATTGCGAAAAAAGGATATGATTTTGATGCTCATTCTCTTCTTCATAGGTCTGGGGATGTTTAATGCCATAAGCACCTGTATCGATCAGGTCTGCCAGGAGAAAGGCCTGACCATTGAGCAGACGGGGCTTGTAGGGGCGATGATGCTGATTGCCGGTATTGTCGGGGCGATTTTTCTGCCGCCGCTCTCGGATAAATTCCGCAAGAGAAAGAACTTTCTGATTCTCGGTATGGTAGGCATGACGCCGGGCCTTGTGGGATTAACCTTTGCCGGGAGCTACACGATTCTCCTCGTTTCTTCTTTTGTCTTCGGATTTTTCCTTTTGGGAGCCTGCGCGCCGGTGGGATTTCAGTATTGTGCCGAGGTAAGTTATCCCGCACCGGAGTCCACATCCCAGGGGCTGATGCTGCTCGCCGGTCAGATCTCGGGGATTATCTTTATTGTTGGTATGAACATGGTGGGGATGATCCCCTTCATGGTACTCTATATCGCCCTCGCGGTTGTGACCATCGTCATTACCTTTATAATAAAAGAGTCTCCCATGATTCTGTCCGCGGGGGGGTAAAGAAACGCAATGGAGAAGCACTTCGGGGCTTCCGAAAATTTATCCGGTATTGAAGCTCCCCGCAACAAGTTGCGGGGAATGCGCTCTCTGTTCAATTAAAGAGGTGACGTGCCATGTCTGATTCCAACGAGAAATACATACTAGCCATCGATCTGGGGACATCGGGAAGCAAAACTGCCCTCGCCACAATCTACGGCGAGATCATCGATTTTGAATTCCAGGCGGTACCACTCCACCTCCTCCCCAACGGGGGCGCGGAACAGGACCCCGATGACTGGTGGAACGCGATTATATCCACAACTAAGACACTTCTCTCAAAAGGGTTGGTGCCCCCGGAGGATATTGTCGCGATAAGCTGCTCATCCCAGTGGAGCGGAACGGTTGCCGTTGACAAAGACGGGAACCACTTGATGAACTCCATTATCTGGATGGACTCGCGCGGCGCCGACTGTATTGACAGCGTGAGAAAGGGCATACTCAACTTTGAAGGGTATGACATCCTGAAGTTAATAAAATGGCTGAGAAAAACTGGCGGAGCGCCAGGATCCTCCGGGAAAGACCCAATCAGCCATATCCTGTTTATAAAGAGAGAATATCCCGAAATATTCAGGAAGACCTGTAAATTCCTCGAACCGAAAGACTATATTAACCTGCGGTTAACGGGAAAGTTCGCTGCATCCTATGATTCGATTACCCTTCACTGGGTAACGGATAACCGCGATATATCGAACATAAAATACGATGATACGCTCCTTAAAATGGTCGATCTCGACAGGGAAAAACTCCCGGAACTCAAGCGGTCCATCGACATCCTCGGGCCTGTAAAAAAGGACCTGGCCAGAGAGCTTGGCATC
>Ga0307929_1001101_pt1 | contig 22438 bp, 23 predicted proteins | sample AceLakmetage1330_FD_203160 | JGI IMG/M metagenome (GOLD analysis project Ga0307929, IMG submission 203160) | Saline water microbial communities from Ace Lake, Antarctica - #1330 | ecosystem: Environmental > Aquatic > Non-marine Saline and Alkaline > Saline | place: Antarctica: Ace Lake...
ACCTCAACTTGCGTTAAATTGATACCCCGCTTGACTAAATATCCTCCAATTGCACCGCCACCCTCCAAGGAACTTACATTATCTGTGATTGAACAATGAACAAGATATGTGTCACACACTCCGCCTCCATTTTGTGCAGTATTGCTTCTTATCGTGCAATTACTCAACAACCCATCACAGGCCCCTCCGCCTGCAATTGCGATGTTCCCCTTAAAAGTGCATTGATACAGTGCTCCTGTATTGCTGCCGCCACCTGAGCGAGCCTCATTTCCTAAAAATGTGCATCCAGTCAACGTTCCGCCATAACTCCCGCCGCCGCGTAACGCCTCATTTTGAGAGAAAACACACTGAGTAAGACTTCCACCATAACTGCCGCCTCCTTTTCCCAGAGAGTCGTGACCCCATTGGTCAGGAAGCGGAACTGCAATATTGTTGGAAAACTGACAGTGACTCAGCGTACCGCTATAACTCCCGCCACCGAACACCGCCTGATTGCCCGACAAAACGCACGCGGTCACAATCCCATTATATATTCCGCCACCATTGGTTGCCGAGTTGCCCGTAATCTGACAGTCATTAAAGATTCCAACGCCGGAGCCATAGGCTCCACCGCCATGTACCGCACTGTTCCCAGTTAAAATACAATTGGTTACCATCACACTAGCGTTAGATGAAACGTACATTCCACCTCCCAGCTTGTTCGATTGGTCAACGGCCATATCAATAGAGCCGGAGCCGTTGCGAAGCGTAAATCCGGAAACCAAACATCCACCCGCCCAAACTGCGATACAGCTACCGGTCTGTCCGCCATCAATCACGGTGAATTCTACTCCGCCCAGTCCGACCAGATCCAGCGGTCTGCTGAGTAAAATATTTTCGTTATAAACACCTGCGGTCACCAAGACCCGATCTCCATCTGCAGTGGAATCAATGGCCGCCTGTATCGATTTAGAGGCGGTCTCCAAAGAATCGTACGGCTGTTCTTCGGACCCGGATGGGGAAACATATAGTATGGCGGATTCAGCAGGAAACCCACTTAGGAAACACACACACAAGATAAGACACACAAGACCTCTATTCATCACAACCCTCCACGCGTGCTATGAAACACTAAATTCGATTATATATTATCAGCATTTCCGTGTCTATCTTTCTAAACAGGCGGAGAGATAAAAAAACGTGCAGAGCCTTTTTAGCTCTGCACGTTAGACCAACAAAGCGTTGGCATCTGCTCTTATGCCCTCAACGCGGCAATCTGTTTGGTGAATTCCGGTACGACTTCGTGCAGGTCGCCGACGAGGCCGAAGTCGGCCACATCGAAGATCGGGGCGTCCTGATCTTTATTGATCGCAATGATCAGATCGGCACTCTGCATGCCTGCCAGATGCTGAATGGCGCCCGAAATTCCGCAGGCGATGTAAATGAGCGGACAAACCGTTTTACCGGTCTGACCAACCTGATGATGATGGGAAATCCAACCCGCATCCACCGTGGCGCGGGACGCGCCCACAGCACCGCCAAGGATGTTGGCCAGCTTTTCGATTTTGTCGAAGTTTTCAGGTGCACCGATACCGCGTCCGCCGGAGACGATGAAGTCCGCCGCTTTCAGATCCACGGTATTCACCTCTTCAACCACGCTTTCAATCCGTTTCATGCGTTCGCGGATACCGGAAAGATCGACAGTTACGTTGACCACTTCACCGGTTTCGGCGTCGCCAACCATCTCTTTTTTGAAAACATTAGAGCGGACTGTCGCCATCTGCGGCCGGTGGTCCGGGCAGATGATGGTGGCCATAATGTTTCCACCGAAAGCAGGGCGGGTTTGGAGAAGGATCTCGCGTTCCGTATCGAAGTCGAGTTCGGTGCAGTCGGCGGTGAGTCCGGCCCAGCCCATCACGGCAACCGTCGGCGCGAGGCTGCGGCCAATGGTGCTGGCTCCGTAGAGAACGATTTCCGGCTCTTCCGCCTTGATCAGGGTGTCGACCACTTTGGCACAGTAGTCGTTCTGATAGATTTCCAGCTTGGGATCTTCGACGTTATAGATCGTCTTCGCCCCGTAGTTAAACAGCTGTTGATGCATCGGCGCGCCATTGGCGGAAGGCAGCACGGCACAAAGCGTGAAACCCGATTTTTCGGCCAGCTTGCGTCCTTCGGAAAGAAGCTCGAACACGGTTCCGGCCAGCTTGCCGTTTTCCTGTTCCGCATATACCCAGATTTCTTTTTTGGTGCTCATATGACTTTTTTCTCCCGCAACTTGTAAATAAGTTCTTTGACCATCTCCGCCGGTTCACCGGAGAGGATCTCCTTGTTTAGCTTAATCGGTGGCGCGAATACCTTGTTCACTTTGGTGGGCGACCCGCTCAATCCAATTTTTTCGTCTTCCGGGTTGAGATCATCGTAGCCCCACGTGGGGATCACTGCCTTTTTGGCAGCCAGTTTTTTGCGAAGATTCGGCATGCGGAGCTCATTGGCTTCTTTCACCACAGTCAGAGCAGCGGGTTTTTCAACTTCCCACACATTGTACCCGCGGTCCGTCACCTGCTGAACTTTAAAGCCGTCGTCAGTCACTTCGCACGATTTAACATAGGTGATCATCGGAACGCCGTAGAAGTGAGCCACGCCCGGGCCTACCTGAGCGGTGTCGCCGTCAATGGCTTGCTTTCCGAAAAGAATCAGATCGATCGGATCTTCGATTTTTTTGAGTGCCAGCGTAAGAGTGTACGAGGTTGCCCACGTGTCGGCTCCGCCAAACTTGCGGTCCGAGACCAAAATGGCTTCATCCGCGCCGAGCGAAAGAGCGGTACGCAGAGCCTCCTCGGCTTGCGGCGGGCCCATGGAAACGACGGTCACTTTACCGCCATGCTGATCCTTGAGCTGTAACGCCATTTCGAGCGCGTTCTCGTCAAAGGGGTTAATAATACTGGGTACGCCGGCACGGTTGAGACGGTTTGTCTCCCGGTCAATCGTGACCTTGTCCGAGTCAGGTACCTGCTTAATGCAGACCACAATGTTCATAGAGCTTCCTTTCGATAAGATAAATAGTCGTTTGTTATAAGGATTCGGAGGCCTGATCTCAAGCCGAAACGCCCTGTTAAATCGGTTGCCCACTCTCCCTGATTTCGGTAGCGTTCCGTCCATGAACAAAATCGTAATCTCCACCGTTTTGGCCGCGCTTATAATCGGACTGTCTGGATGCTCAACCCCTCCTGAACCTCCGCCCGATATTCCGCTATCGCTCCTTGAGGAATTCCAAAAAACATCGGCGAATATCGTTGAGTCCGGCGGTCTGGCCGCCGTCGGAATCGCCCGGTCCAAAAGCCTTTATATCGCCCTCAACAAAGCCCAGGCAGATGGACGAATCCAGCTAGCCGACCGGCTCGAACTCCAAATCGAAGCGCTTCAGAAAGATGTCCCCGAAGAAACCACGCAGGCGATCATCGCCAACCATATCCAGGATCTCATCGCCAAAGAGCTGAAACATGAAGTTATCGATGGCGTTATCAGCGCCTACGCCCTAATGGAACTCGACCCGCAGGTTCTCGACAAAGAGGGGCTGCAATAGCACCCGCGAGCAACCCCGCCCACAAAACCCTCTCAGGTAAACCCTGGGAACCGTCTATATTGCCAACGAAGAGCACTACACCGACGTGCTGCTCAAAGCGCTCGAGGCGAAACGCACTCTGTGGATCGGCCTTCACGCCCTGGGAACCTTCGATACACGCAAATCGCCCTGCAAAAGCATCCCAAAAATGAACCGCAAACTCGCCCGCCGCCCTCAAATCGCGATAAATTTTTGCATAACCCCCTGGAGCAACAACTTACTACGCAGAACCGAATGACCCTGTTTATTTTCCAACGCTTGGAAATCCAAGCTGGACATACTAAATAGTGTATAGTACCTATTTGTTATGTGGACGATTTATGAACACCGAAGCCTGAGTCGAAAATTCAGGCGAATGCCTGCGGAGGTTCTAAAGCGTTACGAAAAGTGGAAAGATATTGCGATACTATCTGGCCCAGCGGGCCTGCGACTGATTAAAGGGTTTCATGACGAAGCGCTACGGGGAAACTGGAAAGGTTTTCGATCCTCCAGACTCGGATTGCAATACCGGGTGATTTACAGGATCGAGAAGGACAAAATATATATTCAGGTCGTTGACATTACAGCACACGATTACCGGAGGAAATGAGATGAAAGATTATCGCATCGCAAAAAAAACGATTGAGGTTTCCGTGGGAGAATCGGTGCGGATTATCCGCGAGTTGCAGGAACTCAGTCAAAATGCTCTGGCCGAACTAACCGGCATTCCGCAGTCCACGATTTCCGCCATCGAGAATGGGCGGGTGCAGCTTGGCGTTGAGCGTGCCAAAACACTGGCCCGTGCACTGAAGTGCCATCCGGCGGTTCTAGTTTTTCCCGCATGGGATATAGTCGCTCAGGTTGCTGCATAGAGCCGCGACGGAGCGATCATAGGTAGCTTCCGCTTCTTTGGAGAAAAAGCAGGCCGGAATCTGCCCTTTGTCGCGATGATAAGCCACGCACTCGCAGCACAGCCCCCTCTTAGCGCAGGAATAGGTGCAGGTGCACATTTCCAGATTCTTCTCTTTATTCGGGCAGTTCATCTTTGTCGTCTCCCTATAAAATACAAATCATCCTTTTTCATCATTCATATTTCATCGTTCATCTTTCTCTCTACTTTCCGAAGATTTCTTCCAGCGCCCCGACCAGTGCCACCGTCTGCTCGTTGGTGCCGACCGTGATGCGCAGATAATCTTTTGTGCGGTCGCCGTCAAACCAGCGGACGAACACCTTGCGCTCTTTGAGTTCCTCAAAAATCTTCTGCGCACCGGGCTTCGGCGGCTTCACCCAAAGAAAGTTGGCTTCGGACGGATAAACCCCGAACCCGAGATCGGTCAGTTCATTCGTCATCAGCGCGCGGGAGTTTTTCACCGCTGTCGTGATGGCCGTCATCGTGCCGTCGTCAGTCAGCGCGACGCGCGCCAGCTCCTGAGTGAGCGTATTGACGTTGTAGGAGTCCTTGATTTTGTAGAGTGCATCAATCAGCTCTTTATTTCCCACGCAGTAGCCGAAGCGGATGCCCGCCAATGCGTAGGCTTTGGAGAGCGTACGGGCAACGATCACGTTGTCATATTTCGTGGCCAGCTCCATGCAGTCTTCAGAGGCAAAATCCACATAGGCTTCATCGATCACCACCACACCGGAAAAGGTTTTCACAAAAGCCTCCACCGTTTCTTTTGGGAAAAGCATTCCGGTCGGCGCATTAGGATTGGCCAAAAAGAAGACCGAGGCTTCGTAGCCATCCGGCATCTGCCACTCAAAATGTTCACTCAGCGCCACGGGACGGGTTTCGACATCTTCGATCTGCGAAAGCACCGGGTAGAGTGAATAGGATGGATCGAAAGAACCAACGGAGCCGCCGTCGCGCTCAACAAAGGCGCGAATACAAAGGGCCAGCACTTCATCGGAACCATTTCCTGCAAACACATTACCCATGCCGACCTCGTGCTTTTCGGCAATCACCTTGCGCACTTCTATACTGAGTGGATCGGGATACTTCGCCAGCTCAACCACATCGATTTCGCGCAACATATCGTGTACCTCCGGCGAACAGAACCACGGATTCTCATTCGTATTCAACTTAACCACACCCTCGCCCTGCGGTTGCTCCCCCGGAACATAGCCATCCATTGCCTGTACAGATTTTCGAATCAAATTTTTCATCACGTTTCTTCCCATTTATCCTTTTCTCATAAAATCCTCACTACTAGACACAAATTTCTCCGGAATTGAAATGCGTGTTCGATAGAAAAACACGATCTGCCGCAACCCTCCGCAATTGCCAACACAGCTTGCACGGCTTATGTTGCCTTTCAGCCCGCAAAAAGAAAGCGGATGTGACGTAATGAGATATAGATGTGTACATTGGATGAGGCATGTCCATAAAAGAAAGAACAGATCAAGAGCTAGTGACAGACTGTCTGGCGGGAACGCAGGCCGCCTTTTCAGGGTTGGTTCGGCGCCATCAGGACTCGGTTTTCGGGCTAGCCGTGAGCATGACGCGCAATAGAGAGGACGCAGCGGATATGGCACAGGATGCATTCATAAAGGCGTACGACAAGCTGGAGCAGTATAATCCTGAGTATTCGTTTCGGTCCTGGGTTCTGAGTATTTGCGCCAACTTAACGAAAAATCTGTTCCGGAAACGAACGAATCGCCGCAATGCAGAAGAAAAGCATCTGGTACGAGACGAAATTGAGCAGGATACGGTGATCCCCGATTTCCAGGCATTGGAAGATGCTCTGAATCGCTTACCACCCAAGCTGGGGGCTCCCTTGAGACTGAAATATATAGAAGGGCTCTCATACGATGAAATTGCCGAGGTGCTGAAGATCGGTGTAAGCGCAGCAAAAATGAGGGTTCTTCGCGCCAAAAACCAACTGGTGGAGATAATGACGCCATGAAAAATGAAGAAAAAATAATAGAACAACTTACGAACCATCGCATCAAGGCTCCGGACGGGTTTGCCGACCGGGTCATGAAGGCCTTGCCGGAGTGGGGGGGGGTCGCGAAGCGGAAGCGGAGCGCGGGTTTTTGGCCGGCGCACGGCCGATGGATTGCCCCGGCCTTTGCTGGAGCGGCGGCCATGTTTCTGGTGGTTTTTGTGCTGGGACAGTTTAAGCCGCCCGCAGAGCAGATGCAGGTAGGGTTCCATTTTGAACTGCATGCGCCGGGTGCCGATCGAGTTGAGTTGCTCGGATCCTTCAATAACTGGGAGACCGACGATATTGTTTTGATTGGACCCGATGCGTCCGGACATTGGACGGCAACCGTTTCACTGCCGGAAGGGAGTCATGAATATATTTTCCTAGTCGATGGCAAGCGCTGGATCGCGGATCCCAAGGCCGCCACGCATCGTCCCGACGGATTTGGACGGGTAAATTCGGTCATTAAGGTTTATGAGGATGAAGATGCACTACAAGGTTAGAGCGGTCTTGGTGGGGTTGCTGTTTTGCAGCGCGGCGTTGGGCGCCGATGATGCGGTTTGTTCCAAGGGCTGGAAAACCCTGTATGAAAAAAACAGCAAGCTGGGGCTGACAGGCGAACGCATCGACCATGCATTGGGTCGGTGTCGTAACAGCGGCATGACGCTACAGGAAACCGATATGCTTTTATATCCGGTTTCTATAGCCCGCTCTGAATCACTCCCGGTCGAAAGCATGCTCAATAAAATCGAGGAGGGGCTGGCAAAGAGGGTCGATGCGAAGCAACTGGCTGTCGCACTTGAAGCTCGCCTTGAAAACCTGCGCCGCGCCGCGCGGCTGATCCCTTCGAGTCGACCGGGCGGCGGCGGTAACCCGCAACGTCTCATTACGCAGGTCTGCATGGCGCTGGAAAGCGGTTTGCCTGAAGCGGTGCTTAAGGAACTGTTTGAGCTCCTTGGCGGATTTCGTTATGGCCGATTGGTTCATGTGGTTGAGATGGGAGAAACCCTGCAACTTGCCGGATTGGACCCGCAGAATACAAAACAGATCATGGATGATTGCCTCAGTCGTCAGCTGAATCGGTCTGAAATGGTTCGCGTCGTTGATTATCTGCTTGAGGAGCATCGCAAGGGACGCGCGTTCAAAACAATCCACAGCGAGCTTTGGATCCATTCGAAGTAATCTTTTTATCGGGCAGCAGAGCCCCCGTCCGTTCAGCATACAAATTTTTCTCTTCAATGTGACGATTCCGCTTCCCCATGTGTAATACATATAGAAACAGGGGAACAAACTAACCACCCAACAGGAGGATACACAATGAAGATGAAGCAAATCATGGCAATCGTAGCAGGAATCGCACTCGCAACCGCAATGGTTGATGCCGCTGATGGAACCGGGACTGGCACCAAGAAGCAACTTCGCATGAAGGATTGCGATGAACAGGTGTGCACGCAAGACGGTAGTGGCACCCAGGTGCGTACGGGTGAGCGCAAGGGCGCGCGCGATGGCGCAGGCAAAGGCGAGCGCAAGCAAGATGGTACCGGCGGCGGTGCCGGTGCTGGTGGTGGTGCTGGCGACGGCTCCTGCGCCGAATAAAACGGAACGCATGTTTACTAGTAGAGGGGAAGCGCTGCTTCCCCTCTTTTTTATACGAGGACCCTTCCTATGAAACCGCTCATGTACAGACACCGCCCGGCCTTTCCGGCGCTTGTGGGCGCCATCATCTGCCTGCTAGGAGGCATGCTCTGCTGCGGCATAACCTATCATCTTGTCCAGACTGGAGACGCGAGTGAAAAAACACTGCAAACCGTCATTCTGGCATCCATCATCCCCTTCGGCATCTTCCTCATCGCGGCCTTCTCCCGCTACCAATTCACCCACCTCTGGGCGAAACCCCGTCGGAAAACCCCGCGTGATAAATAGGCGCTCCTCCCCTGAGGGTTCTGCGATCACCCATCGTCCCTGCCCGCAATGTGACGAATCCGCCGGCACGCGTGTAATAACTATAGATACAGGGGAATAAAACAAAAGGAGGCACCCCTTGAAGAAACTCGTTTGCATCATGTTTGCATTGCTCATCGGAGTTAGTGCCGCCCTCGCAGAGGGTGGAAAAAACCAGGGAGAAACCGGAGATGGCGAAACGTCTACCGGCTCGAATTCTCAGGGACAATCATCACAGGACCGCAGCGGACGCTAGATAAAAATTAGGAGAAGCAGGAATGAAGAAAACAACGATCACTACACTGTTACTGGCCGTGCTGATAACCGGCCTGGCATTCGAACCGGCCTTTGCCGGCAAAGGAAAAGGCAAAGGCGGCACCCCTGCGGTTGTGCCGACACTGACCACAGCGGAGGCCGCTGACCTCATGTTTATGCGCGAAGAGGAAAAACTAGCGCGTGATGTCTACGTCACCTTTTACGCTGAATGGGGAATCCGCGTGTTCAACAACATCTCTCAGTCCGAGCAAAAACATATGGACGCCATCCTTGGCCTGCTCGACAAATACGGCCTCGACGATCCGGCTCGGGGATTCGGCGAGTTTGCCGACACCGAGTTGCAGACTCTGTTCGACCTGCTGGTGACCACCGGCCTCGCCACCAGGCTGGATGCCCTCATGGTTGGCGCATTGATTGAGGAAGTCGACATGGAAGACATCGTCGATGCCATGGAGCGCACCGACACGACAGACATCCTGCAGGTTTACGACCGCCTACTGGCCGGGTCCGAAAACCACCTGAACGCCTTCGTCAGGCAGATCGAAGACATCATGGGCGAGCCCTACGTTGCCCAGTGGATTTCACAGGACGAGGTCGACGCCATTCTGGGGCGCTAACAACCTGAGACACTAAGAATAGGCCGCCGGATTCTCCGGCGGCTTTTTACTTCTCTAGCCGAATAGAGGCGGAACGAGCGTGAGCGTCGAGAGTTTCGACACGACCAAAGGCTTCGACCACCGAAGCCGTTTCAACCAGGTCTCCCTTCTTAAAATGAATCAGGCTAACGCGGCGACGGAAGTCTTCCACCGTCAGGCCAGAGAAAAAGGCCGCCGTTCCGCCCGTCGGCAAAACATGGCTCGGGCCAGCGGCGAAGTCGCCAACCGCTTCGGGCGTCCATGGGCCGATAAAGATCGCACCGGCGGTCGTGATCTTTTTGGCGACCGCTTCCGCGCGCCGGGTGATCACTTCCATGTGCTCAGGAGCGAACCGATTACAAAGCTCAATGCCCTTCTCGATATCGGCAACGACCGTGAGAATGCAACCCCGCGCCAAAACCTTGGCGATCGGCGCCTTGCGGGTCAGCGTTTTTACCTGCTCGTCGAGTTCAATACGAACGGCTTTGGCCAGTTTTTCGGAGGTGCTCACCAGGAGTGCTTTTTCGGACCCGGTTCCATGCTCAGCCTGCGAGAGCAGGTCGGCGGCGACGTGTGCGGGATTGGCGGAGTCATCGGCCAGCACCGCGATTTCGCTTGGGCCCGCAATCATATCGAGGGCAACTTCGCCATAGACCAGCCGCTTCGCGGCCGTGACGTACGGCCCGCCCGGACCCACAATTTTCTGCACTTTGGCAATCTGCTTCGTGCCATAGGCCATGGCGCCGATGGCCTGAATGCCGCCAACTTTATAAATCTCGGTCGCACCCGCCAGATCGAGCGCATAAAGGATGTAAGGGTTCACGTTGCCTTCGCCGTCAGCAGGCGTGCAGGCCACCAGTTCCGGAACGCCCGCAACATCCGCGAGCGTCAGCGTCATCAACGCGGTTGAAGCCAGCGGCGCGGCTCCGGCGGGGATGTAGGCGCCAACGCGATCAAGCGGCACAAATTTTTCGCCAAGCCATCCGCCCTGCGGCGCGGGCATTCTCCAGTCTTCGCGGAGACCCGCCACCGCAAACTGTGCGATGCGTTTGTGCGCCTCTTTGGCCGCTTTCTTAAATTTGGCATCGACCGCTTTTTTCGCGGCGGAAATCTCGGCTTTAGAAACGCGAAATTTGATCAACGTAATCGGTGCACGATCAAACTGCCGAGCATACTTTAGCACGGCGCTGTCGCCAGATTTCTTAATGTCGGCCAGAACCGTGGCGGCGATTTCATCCGCGCCCTTCTCGATGGGCGGACGCAGCAGGAAATCTTCAATCTTCACGGAGCGCCCTTTGGCGCTGTATTTCAAAATGGGGGCATCTGTTTTTTTCATGCAACTAGGTTGCAATACAGTGCTTCGCATCGCAAGAGCAGAATGATTCTGTTCAATTCCAAATGGCAATCTGCGCTGCAACGTAGTTGCTTACTTTCCGATACAGAATCGGGAGAAGACATTATTGAGCAGTTCGTCGTGATAGGTGCGGCCGGTCACCTGCCCGAGGTGTTCGAGTGCGGAGCGCAGATGTTCGGCCGCGAGCGCGACGCCTTCATCCTCCAGCCCAGTCAGTTGCTCCTTGGCCAGCTCCAGCTCAACCCGCGCCATTTCCAACAGGTTGCGGTGGCGCTCGGAAATCACAGCATGAGCGGGCGTATTGGAAACGCCGCCCAGTTTTTCTGAAATAGCAGACTGAAGGTCGGCAATCCCAACGCCGGAGAGAAGAGAAGTTTCCAAGGGTTGGAAATTTGAAAGTTGAAAGTTGAAATTCGGATCACGGCAATCGGTTTTATTGATGATGATGACCGTTCGCTTGGGATCAAGCTTGGCGAGATGCTCTTCATCTTCGGGTGAAACGGGCTGGGAGGAGTCGATGAGGTAGAGGGCGATGTCGGCGGCGGCGGAATGCTCGCGGGCGCGGCGGATGCCTTCGCGCTCAATTTCGCACTCGGCTTCGCGAAGGCCCGCCGTGTCGAGAATGCGAAGCGGAATCCCGTCGAGCACGAACCCCTCTTCGATGACGTCACGAGTGGTCCCGGCAATAGTAGTGACGATGGCGCGATCCGATCCGAGCAGTGCGTTAAAGAGCGTGGATTTGCCCGCGTTGGGGCGACCCATGATGACGACGCGCGCGCCCTCGCGCAACAGACGGCCTTCGTCCCAGGTGGATAGTAATTTTTCCAAGGTTTGGAAACTTTCATCCAGTTTTCTTCCAAGGGTTGGAAAAACGGTGTCGGGTAGCTCGTCTTCGACGAAGTCGAGAGTGGTTTCGAGATCCGCGGCAATATCGACGAACTGATCGTAAAGCGTGTTGAACTGTCCACTTAGCGAGCCTTCGAGTTGCTCAAGGGCCGCGGCGGCAGCCCGATCACTCCGGGCATGAATCAGGTCAGCCACGGCTTCGGCCTGAACAAGGTCCATCTTGCCGTTGAGGAACGCGCGCTTGGTGAACTCGCCCGGCTCGGCCATCCGTGCACCGGCTTCGAGCGCACGACGCAGAATATTCTTGAGAACAACGGCTCCCCCGTGCCCCTGAATCTCGACAGTATCTTCACCGGTGTAGCTGTGCGGGGCGCGGAAAATCAGGCAAAGCGCATCGTCGATTTCTTTGCCCTTGGCATCCACGACCCGCCCGTGCAGGAAGGTTCCGCCTTTTGCGGCGGACGGTTTCTCCAAACCCTGGAAGATTTCATCGGCAATGTTCCAAACCTTGCCTGTCCTGAGCGAAGTCGAAGGGGAACCGCTAACACGCACAATACCCACCCCGCCCTCTCCGGGCGGTGTTGCGATGGCAGCTATCGTGTCGGTCGTACTCATGGGACGATTTTCTAACAGACAGAATAGGGAAATGCGATACAATCTGCGGATGATGAAAAAAATGCTATTCACGATCTGCTTGTTCGCTGTCTCTTCAATTTTTGCCGAAGAGGTAATTCCCAAAAACATCATTCTGTTTATCGGTGATGGCATGGGCATCCAACAGGTCACCTCCGCAAAGGTGACCAAGGGTTCGCTGGAGATGGAGCGTTGTCCGGTGACCGGATTCGTTACGACATGGTCTGCGAATTCACTGGTCACCGACTCGGCGGCCGGAGCCACCGCGATGGCCACCGGCGTAAAAGTGAAAAACGGCGCACTTTCTCTTGATGCCAAAGGTCAACCACTCAAAACCGTCTTGGAGGTTGCAGAAGAGAGAGAAAAAGCAACTGGACTGGTGAGCACCTGCGCAGTGACGCACGCGACACCCGCTGGTTTCGCCGCTCATGTCCCGAGTCGCGGACAACAAATCGCGATTGCTGAGCAGATGGCGGTGAGCGGGGTCGATGTTCTGTTCGGAGGCGGCATGAACTATTTTACCCCAACCAATAACCCGAGCCTGCCCGCACTACAAAAAGAGATGAATGTGGCGTTTACAACCGAGGAGTTTCGGAAAATCAAAACGCCAAAAAAGGCGGCCGCGCTTCTCTACCCGAAGCACCCGCCATGCGCCGCGGATCGCGAAATCTCCCTCGCTGAACTGACCGGCAAGGCTCTCGAAATTCTCTCGCAAGATGAGGATGGTTTTTTTCTGATGGTCGAGGGCTCGCAGATCGATTGGGCTGGGCATCAAAACAACAGCTCAAACGTGGTCGCCGAAACGGTTGATTTCGATGGCGCGGTCGGCGTGGGTCTCGACTTTGCTGAGCTGGACGGAAATACATTAGTGATTATCACCGCCGACCACGAAACCGGCGGCTTCGCCCTGCTCGGCGGCTCCGTCGAAAATAAAACCGTTAGCAAAACCGGCTTTGTTCACAAAGGCCACACGGCCTCGATGGTTCCTCTGTTCGCATTCGGCCCGGGGTGCGAAGAGTTCTCCGGAATTCTCGATAACACCGATATTGGGAAAACGATGATCCGGCTTATCCAAGCATTGGAACGATAACCCGGAACAAGAGGTGGTTGCAGACCAGCGCGATCAGCGCAGCCAAAAAGTCATCAATGGTGATTCCGAACCCCCCGTGGATGTGCTCTAGCTGTTTGATGGGCGGCGGCTTGGTGATGTCAAAAATCCGATGGAACACAAACCCGCTGAGCAGCGCCCACGGAGAGGCCAGTCCAATGATGGTAATGGGAAGAGTTAAATACTCATCTGCAACAATACAGCCTGGGTCTTTGCCGCCAATAATTTTTTCAGCCGCACCGCAAATCGGTATGGCGATCAACGTGAGAATCAAACAGGTCCCGATCTGACACCAGAGGGTCGGAAGCAACATCACCCCCCAGGCAAGAGGAATTCCCCAGAGGGTGCCGACGGTTCCGGGCATGATCGGGCTGAGCCCGAAGCCGAGTCCGGTGGCCAGCCATTTGATTAGTGTGTTTTTCATTTGAGTGAGGAGCATAGACTAAGTTGCGAGAGCAATGCAATACAGGCGGTATCGGTGCGCAAAATGCGCGGCCCCATTCCAAAGACCTCGAACCCATGCGCCTTAAACATCTCCAGCTCGTACGGCGTCCAGCCGCCCTCCGGCCCAACTCCTAAAAGGATGCGCCCTTCCAAAGGTTGGAAACGCGATGAGGACATCGCGTCTACATTTTCCAAACATTGGAAAAGGGAGCGCTCGCCGGAGGGATCGGCGAGGAGCTTTTCTTCAATGTCTGAAAAGAGTTCATTCTCCAAAAACGGTTTCAGGTTTTTGACGATAGCGACTTCCGGCAGGCGGGTGTCGCGCGCCTGCTGAAGCCCCTCGATGAAGCGTGCATTGTAGAAGCCCGGCTCCAAAATGTGGGTGTCAAAATAGTAGCGCTCCACCTTCTCGGCGTTGGTAATAAAAATCCGCCCGACACCCAGGGCGGCAAACTGGGCCCAAAGCCGTTTGAGCACCTTGGGCCGCGGCATGGCCAGCAAGAGGTCAACCGCCGGGCGCGGTGGCGTGTCATCTTCAAACTCACACGCAAGCGTCACCGAATCCTCAGAAATTTTTTCCACGGTTCCGGTTCCGACCGGGCCGTCGAGCAGGCCGATGCGCAACGTTTTGCCCGGCTCCGCGCGCAGAACCTTTCGGATGTGTTCGGCGCGATTGTCTGCGAGCTGCGCGCGGCCTGTGGCATCCAGCTCGTCGGGGGTGATCAAAATCAAATTCATAGGCGGGATTCTTACCATATTCAGCTTGAGTTCCCGAACGGCTTTTCCTATCTTCTGCCTTCCTTTGATGGCGGAGTAGCTCAGTTGGTTAGAGCACGGGAATCATAATCCTGGTGTCGGGGGTTCAAATCCCTCCTCCGCTACCACTCTTTTTCCAAGTCCCTGACAACGGCTAACTTGCAGTATTTTCTTTTGGAAATGCTCATTGATTTGGAACGGTGCTCCAGCTCATTGGCCCTTTTATTCAAATGTGCGGGATGAAACCATGCGACCGTTGGGCTGGACCTTGGTGGCGGTCACGAAGATCATCAGATTGCGTTTCACGGCGCGCTGACCTTCAGAGCGGAATAACTGACAGGGCGTGACCGATGCCTCACCGATATTTACCAGCCCGCCCCGAATACGGGACCTTCCACCGTGGCCTCGTTGGGGTTGATCTTCATCTTCTGCACCAAACCCTCTGGGATTTCAGCCATCTTGAAAATGGGAAGAACCGGACGGCTCCCTCCTTTATATTCGAAGCCGCCATTTTTCCCGGGAGTCACACTCACCTGCCGATAGGTCTTTCCTGCCTGCTCCACAAACAAGTAACAACTGAAAACCCCGCCGGGCATTTCCCCCAGCAAAATCTCAATCGGAACCGTTTGACCTTTGCGCAGGCGAATCCAGTCGCCGTAAATCATCAATGAATTACCTAACGGGAAATTATCACTTTCCGGGGCAGAACTCTCCCAATCGCATCTATTCCCGTGTAAACTGGCATCCAATACAATTTTTCTATTTACACGAACAAACAAAAAATCATCCGCCTGTCCCACAAAACGATATCGCCCGGTTTCCGGCGCGGTGATATTCCCTTTGTAATGGATGGCCCAATGTTTGGGCTGAACCACATCGCCCACCCCGAATGCATCGGGTGCGGCCGCGGCATCCATGGAAGGCATCATAAAAGAAAGCGCGTATTTTTTCTGGGGAGCCTGATAAAAGTCTTCAAAATCTCTCTCCTTCCACGATTCCAGGAATTTTTTGATCCTAAAAGAATAGGCTTGGTCATTCATCGGAACCGACGTGCCTTTTGCGGTTTGCTTCAAATCGTAAAACGTACCGACCAACTCGTTTCCGGCAGAGGCATCGCCGCCGAACAGCGTATCAAAACGCATGCCAAACCCTAGGTTTCCAAGCCCACCCCCATCAAACGAGGCCGTCCCTCCTTTGATTCCGCCCATGGCCGGCATCTTGAAATCCATGGTCGCGTTTTTGGCCGGTGCGGACATCGTTTGCTTAAACTTCGGCTGCCGTATTTTTTTTACTTTGATCGGCACCTGCAATTTTTTGAGCTTCATTTTAGGACGGCTGATCTGCTTGCCCTCGAAGCGCGGCTCCTCATGCTGGAACACGGTCAGGGCAACATAGGAACCCGCTCCCAAAATAAGTAACACATGCACAGCAACCGTGATGACAAATGCCGTCGAACGACCGCGCACGACGCCTTTTTTACTAAAAAATTCTCTGATCGGCATAATTCAGCCTTATGTGTTGAGATTAAAAGATATGTTTTTCACCTCGGCCAATGCACAGGCATTCATCACCTCAACAATCCGATGATGAAGAACCACTTTGTTTGGGGTGATGGTGATCACCAGCGAGCTACCCGAGGACCCTGCCGCCTGACTCAACTGGGCCAGCTTCGTGGCCAGTCGGTTCAGTTCACGGTCCGCACTCCTGTAAACCAACCCTTCGACGACCACGTTGCCGTTGGGCATGATTTCGATGATCACCTCAATCGGCAGGTCGATCGGGTCGCTCTGCGTCACTTGCGCTGGCAACAGGAAGGCGATGTCTGCCTCCTTTTTCACCAGCGAGGCCGTCACCATGAAATAGATCAAGAGCAGGAAGACCACATCAATCAAGGGGGCGATCTGCAACCCGACCTTTTCGTCTTTTAATATATTTTGCAGGTTCATAGCAGGGTCTCAGCGTTCGTTATTCCTCGAAGGTGGCGAAAATCAAGTCCAGCGCACCGATCTGTGCACAGGCTTTCATTAATTTTGAAGTTACACCGTAGGGCACTTGCCCGTCGGTCCGAAGATAGACGCGGATATTCGGATCCGCCTCCAGCTCGGCTGTGAGCTGTGTTTTGAGTTCTTTCAGCGTCACGGGCTTCGCCCCAATATAGACCTGCTCGGTCCGGTCGATCGACACCTGTACCCGTCCGGTGGTGTCTTCCGACACCTTGGCGGCGGTGGCTGAGGGAAGCTCCACGGTCGGCTTATCCAGATCAACGACGACCGAGGCGACGATAAAAAAGATCAGCAACAGGAACACCATGTCGATCATGGGCGACATATCGATATCGATATCGTCATCTTCAATAAAATTTAACTTCATTGGAACCTCCGTTCCCGGGATGACTCAAGGGGTTACGCGTCTTCTTTTTTCGTCTGTTTGAAGTCAGAAAGGTCGCGGAACGCCAGTGGCATTTTACGTTTTTCAAGCGCATCGAACAGGAAGCCGAGGTTGCGGCCGAGCGTCGCGAGCGTTTTGTTGAAACCCTTCTTGAAATAGAAGAAGAAGAGCATGGCGGGAATCGCAATCACCAGACCGGTTGCGGTGGTCATCAGGGCCTCCCCGATGTTTCCGGCGAGCAGTTCAGGTTTCCCCATTCCCGCAGATCCCATGGTCTGGAAGGCTTTAATCATCCCGGAAACGGTACCGAGCAGACCGAGCATGGGAGCGATGGCGCCGATGATGGAGAGATAGTCGATCGGCTTCATGAGCTGGGTCATCTGCTCAATGGAAGCTTCCTCGACAGATTCTTTCACTTTCGAGTAGTCGACATCGTCATCCATGCAGCGTTCAAGACCGGCACCGAAGATGAGCGTGAACATGGTGGGGTTTTCCCGACAGTGCTCCAGCGCTGGCAACACGTCGCCCTTCACCATCATATCGAGGAACTCCGGCATCATCTCCTTGTGCAACAGCGTCTTTTCGCGCAGCGAAACCAGGTTCTGCACAATAAAAAAGATCATGGCCATGGAGAGCAGTCCGAGCGGAATCATCGCCCATCCGCCCTGCAAAATCAGTTGTAGAAAGGTTACTTTTTCAGGCGCGTCCTCCGCCACGGCTCCCGCGACGTCCTGAGCCTGTGCGGCCCATGCGGCCAGCCAGAAACATGCAATGATCCAAGGGGTTGTTTTCTTCATATGGTTTCTCCGGTTTACTTCTGTTTAGCCGCGAGAGCAGCTGCTTTTTTCTGAATATCCTCATTGGAATAAAAATCACCTATGTCCGCCAGAACGGCCTGGGCGGATTCGGGCATCTCCAATTCAAAATAGAGTTCAGCGCAAAGCAACTCGGCTTTGGGCATCCAGTTTCCCTCGTGACTGTGCCGTGCAATCAGCCGGGTGATGGTGCGAATGGCCTCGAGCGGACTGCCTTTGTGCTGGAGAAGACGGGCCTGAATATAAAGTCGCGCGGCGGAGTTTTCCGGGTAGAGCGTCGCGGACTCGGCCCTGTTCATAAAGGCGATCATTTCCTCGGTTTCATCCTGATCCAACTGGGCCAACCGGCGGTAAAAGTCCGATGATTTGCGGGCTGATTCTTCAGACCCCTGCATCAGCACCTTCGCCAGCAAGACCGTCCGGCGGTAATCACCGACCCAGTACGAGGCAATCATCCAGCGCGGAAACTCATCGGATAGGTTGGAAGGCAACCCGGAATAAGGGAGAAACGGCGGCAACAACCGGTTATACGTGTTAGCCACTTCACGGTAGGCCCCGTCGTCGAACTGCCGCTTCACCGCGGACAACTCTTCGTCTACTTTAAATCGGATAGAAGCCAGCTCGTTGTCAGCAATTTGGATCAATTGACCCCCGTCGAGGCGAAAGATGACAACCCCGGATCCCCGCTTCTCGAGTGCGCCAGACAGCGAGCGGCCGGAGGAGGTCTTAATCCGGGCTTCAAGAGGTGCCCCGATCGCGCTGGCGGCGAGCCCGCACAACAGCAGATTGATTAGCAGTCGTTTCATCACAGTTCCATCTCCGTTGAGACCGCCTCCAGACGGTTGGTCTGTCCGGCCATCAAGTCGGCGGTTTCCTCCGGCCCGAGAACCTTTTTGGCGATGTCCGCCTGCGACAGGTCGCGCACGGATTCATCGAGAAGCATCGCGCGGTAGGTATTGCGTGCGGCGGAAGCCCGCTTGAGCTTATAGAGGCATTCCGCACTCTTCAGGTACGCGTCCGCCGCCCAGCGTCCGTTATCGTAAAATGGATACAGCAGGTACGTGCGCTGATAAAAAGCAAAGGCCTTTTCGACATTGCCCTGGGCAAACCAGGCATCCGCCATGAGCAGCATGGATTCGGCATAGAGCGGACCTCGCCAAGAGGGCACGTTGAAAACCTGGTTGAAGGTTTCAGCGGCCTGTGAAGTTTTCCCAAGCTCCAGTTCGCCCCGCCCCTTCAACAGTTGCGCCCAGCCCAGACCCGGCACGGCACCAAACAGCTCCAACGCCTCCGTCGCCAGCGCCATGGCCTGGCCAACTTCTTTTTGCTGGAAAAAGTCCTCGGCGCGTAACTGGTAGGCGCTGTTGATAGATGGCGAGTCGTCGTAGTGCCCGACAAAGAAGTCGAACAGCTCCGCCGCACGTGAGAAATCCCGCTGATCCAATGCGGCCGAGCACATCAGGCCCAACGCAGAGGGAGGGATAGCCGCGAGAGATTTTTCCTGGGCAAGCAATCTGCGCCCGAGATCAGCCTTTGTTCCGTCCAGTTCGGCGAGCAGAACATCGAGACGCAACTGAAGCGTCGGAGCCTCGGCTTCCTCACGAACCTGCCGGAGGCGGGCCAGCGCCCTTTCTCGCTGATCCTCATTGAGCCGGGTGTTAATGATAGAGCCCAAGTCGAACAGAATGGCCGCAACACCCTGTTGGGCAGGATCAGCACCGTAACGACTGACCGTATCAAGACAGGCCTGCACCGCTTGATCGGCTTCGCCAAGCTGGAACTGCGCTTTGCTTTTCAGGAACACAGCCTGCGCAAAATCGGCGTTCTTTCCGAACAACGTCTCATAGTGCTCAATCTCAGCAATGACCTGACGGTATTTTGCGACAGAGAGGTCATATTCATCGTTATCACGGCAGGCTGCGGCATCGAGCTCCAGCGTTTTGGCTGTCTGGGACAGCGCATAGGTGGCGGGCAATATAACCTGTTCGAGCGCAGAGGAGTCGGGCATCTTGGCGTAGTATTTTCCGGACAGATCTATGGCCTGCCGATAGTCGGCCAGCGCCTCATCCAGCATCCCGTCCGCGCCCAGCAAGTCGCCACGCATGGTCAGCGCTTCCGGCAGAAGAGGATTGTTGGGATAGGCCTGAATGAACTGGTCGAAGTGTACTTTGGCCCCTTCATAATCCTCCAACCCGAAACTGCAAACCGCCGTACGGAAAAGCGCCGACGAGGCAAAGGCGGAGTGGGGAATCTCGCTGCGGAACCGGACGAAGCGGTCGTGCGCATCTTGATAGTCCTGCTGCATCAGGGAGCACATGGCTCTCCAGTAGTGCGAATCGGCGGCGGGTTGCGAATCGGGTGAAAACTCAATGACGCTCTCAAAGGCGGCGGCGGCCCGCGCATAATCACTACGTCCAAGCCAGGCGAAGCAGGCCATATAACGCAGTCCGGTCTCCTGAGCGCGCACATCGTCATCTTCCGGAGCCTCCCAGCCATCGACATAGCCGAATAGATCCAGCACGTCGTCTGTCTTTTGCCGCTCGTGATAATATCGCATCAAGTACGCGTTAACTAGGCGCGGGGTGATTCCTGAACGGTTGTTATCGAGATAGCCCCGACCGAGTGCAATGGCCTCCTCATCCTGGCCGAGATCATCCAGCAACAAGACCATCTCAAAGAGCGAGGCGCTTCCCTGCCACTCCTGCGGATAGTCCCTATACACATCATCAAATACGGCAACGGCTTCCCAAAGCCGCTTCTGTTCGGCATAAATCTGTGCGACGCGATAGGCAATGTGAACATCGTATTCGGGAACATCAAGAGGTGAATCGAGCTCCTCCTTTAATTTTCCGATTTCTACGTTAAGTTTACCGCTCTCATCACCCGTCTCTGCAGCTTTCACTTCCAAACGGGCCATCTTTTCCGGCAGCCGAGACCTCTGCTGAGCATGCCAGTCGATTAGTTCGGCCCGAGGAATGACGACCCGGTAGATCGCCAGCGCCTGACGAAAACTGTTCTTGTCAAACAGGTCATCGCCCATGCGAATGAGAAGAAGGTTCAGATGAATATCGTAACGGGCATCGCCCCGGGCCAGATCCGACAAGCCGGCTACGAGGTTTTCCCCCTGCCCGGTTTCAAAAAGGCAGCGCGTCTGCATTAAACGAAGAGAAGCCACCCGGTCGGGATCGTCAGCCCGTTCAAGAACCTGGGGAATAAACTCCAGCGCGGCATCGTATTCCTCCAAATTAAAGTGCGCCTGAGCAAGGAAGAGTTCGGCATGTTCTCGGTCGAGGCGCCCCTTGCCCGGCTCGTTGAACAGATCCTGTGCGGATTTTTTCAAGCCCTGCCAGTCTGCCTTTAGAAACAACGTCTGGCAGAGGATGCCGAGCCCGCCGGCACGGTCGGTACAGGGTTCTATGGAAAGATATGCTTTGGCGTATTTTTCAGCATCGTCCCATTGCTCCAACTGAGCATAGGTTCGTCCGAGCTGCAGGCGAACCTGTTGAACGCTTTGCAAAGCGGTTTCGTCTTTGAGCGAGGGGGCCCGATTAACAATTTCCTCAAGAAAAGGAATGCCCGCCCTCGGCTCACCCCGCTCATTTGCGCTGTTAGCGGCGGCGACCAGCTCGGTCAACGTCATATCCGTTGCCTCTTGCGCACTCACAATGCCCGAACCGAACAGGGCCAACGAAAAAAGAAATATTAATTTAGTGAAAACCTTATTCATAAAAAAAACCCAACAACTGGCTCAATTACGCGACGACTACGAGCGAATGGTACACCATTCTTCTGACAGCCATGAACAACCGATTTGTAATAAAAACGATCTTCAATATGCCAATATAGGCGGCATTTGCCTAGCTGGCCAAAGGGATAGTTTTCTAAAATCAACTAGACCCTTTTCCAAAAAACTAACCGAATGCATAATTAAATCAGTCGCAGTCAAAGGATCAGATTCAGTTGGCCCGAGTGAACAGAAGATAATTCAAATTGACGTCCGCCGTATGGAAACAAATCCGCAATTTACGGGCTCCTTCTTCCAGATACACCGGCTTGGCATCCATGCTTTTCCAATTCTGCCAGCCCCCCGTGCCCCCGTGAATATAGGACGCAACCACCTCTCCATCTACTTCGACATTATAACTTAATTGAGTCAACCCACTCACATTACTGGCAACGCGTGGACTCACGGAGTACCGGCCGCTCTCCTTCACATCAATATCAAAGAGAAGATAGTCGCCCTGAGCGGTCCACCCAATGTTGAATCCACCGCTGGCATCTTCACATGCCTCCGTATTCAGGGTAGCGGTCTTGTAAATGTAGTCTTCCGCCTCGACTCGGGTAGCTCCATTTTTCGCTAGATCGGTTGTCTGGCCACGAGGAGAAGAAATCCGATCCCCTTGCGTAAGGAAAATCCTATATTCCATTGCCTGATGTGGAGATTCCACACGCACAATCGCCAGGCCGCCAGCTGTGTTCTTTGTAAGCGTATAGGATGTCCCCTGCGGTACATCCGCGGTAATTTTGACATTCGCGACATGAGGAACGGCGACGCGATATTCAAACATACCGGGATAAAATTCCGGCATTTCCACTCCATTCAAATACAAATTGGTGGCCTTTGCATAAATGGGATTTTTCACACAGGGATCCATTCCGGCAGCGTCTGAAAAATAAATACGATACCGGGCATGATCCTGCTCATTCGACACGTTGACCGTTGCGACCGGCAACTCGG
>Ga0307929_1001102_pt1 | contig 22432 bp, 16 predicted proteins | sample AceLakmetage1330_FD_203160 | JGI IMG/M metagenome (GOLD analysis project Ga0307929, IMG submission 203160) | Saline water microbial communities from Ace Lake, Antarctica - #1330 | ecosystem: Environmental > Aquatic > Non-marine Saline and Alkaline > Saline | place: Antarctica: Ace Lake...
ATAGAAAGCGGTCTCACCCCCGAAAAACTTTTCAGCGCACAATTGATATAACTTGTTTAACTTAAAATGCTTTTAACACCTATTCAACTGAACCAGTGCCGGCCAGCAGAAGGGGGTTGGAATGGATCTACCGAAGAACCGATTTTGGAGTTGCTTCAAGCAGGGTGTTGATGATGTTTTCACGATCCAGCATCAGTTCCGATTGAGGTTTGACTTCATTTACCCAGAAATCGCTTTCATAGATCTCTTTGTACAGTCGTTTTCTTTCCGCCTCGTTTTCGAAACGACGGATCCATACATAGAGATCGTCTTCTTCCGGGGCTACAAAACTGCCTATCACCACCACGCCCATTTTAGTCTGAAAGGGGATGATCTGTTCTTCCATCAGTTTCACCCATTGGGCACGTTTTCCATCTTTGATCCGGTACTGTCGCATTTCAAAAAGCATTGTTGCCTCCTTATGGTTTGAATTTTACTGGGGTATGCCGTTTGATTTCCTGAGGGCTCGCTCAAAAAAATCATTCTGCTGTGGTCGGTCCATAAAATGATGTGACAGTGTTACTCCCCTCAACATACACCGAAGAAATACAAAGTTGCAAGCGGCAACGTGACGACTTTTCCCTTGACATGGATGAGCCAGATAATTATACAAAATGAGTTCAAACAGGTGAAAGTCGGGAATTTTTTTTTAAAAGCAGGAGGTTTGATTTATGGCGACGGGAACTGTAAAATGGTTTAGTGATCAAAAGGGGTTTGGTTTTATTGAGCAGGAAGGTGGCTCTGATGTGTTTGTTCATCACACCGCCATTAATGGGGAAGGTTTCAAAACCCTTCAGGAAGGTGAAACGGTGACCTTTGACATTGAAGAGGGTGAGAAAGGTCTTTCCGCGTCAAATGTGACGCGAACGTAACCTTTCTGAAAACATTTGCACCTTTGGGGTTAGCGGTTCTAACCCCAAAGATCGAAAATTATTGGTTCTGGAAGGATGTATGTAAAATGGCAAGTATGCCAAGAGGAAGGATTGTTGGAACCGGTTCAGCCACACCGAAAAAGATATTGTCCAATGTGGATCTTGAAGGCATTGTAGATACCAATAATGAATGGATCGTACGGCGAAGCGGCATCGAAGAGCGGCGCATTGCATCAAAAGACTTGAATGAAACCACTACGGATCTTGCGACCCAGGCGTCACGAAATGCCCTGGATATGGCAGGAATCTCACCGGACAACCTGGATATGATCGTGGCGGGAACGGTGACACCGGATCGACAGTTCCCCTCTGCCGCCTGTATGGTGCAGGAGGCCCTGGGTGCTTCAAACGCTGCGGCTTTCGATGTCTCAGCCGGATGTTCGGGGTTTTTGTATTCCCTCTCAGTGGCCAACAACGCGATTCAATGCGGGACCTGTAAAACGGCTCTCGTTATGGGAGTGGAGCGGCTTTCCACCATTTTGAACTGGGAAGATCGCGGGACCTGTGTACTCCTTGGGGACGGTGCCGGCGCCGTGGTGTTAACCGCGGAAAAAGGTGACAACGGGGTATTGTCCACCCATTTGAAGTCTGACGGCAGTCTCGGAGATCTTCTGTATTCATCAGAAGGAAAATTGACGCTTCCGAAAGTCCTGAGTTGCATTGATCAGAAATCTTTCCACCTTCGAATGGCGGGGAATCGGCTTTTTAAACGGGCCATCAATTGCTTGACTTCCATTGCCAGAGAGGCACTCATCCATAATGCCATGAAAGAAACAGATGTGGATATGATGATTCCCCATCAGGCCAATATTCGCATTATTCAGGCTACGGCCAAGAATTTGAAAATTCCCATGGATAAGGTATATACCAATATCCAGCGGTATGGGAACACGTCTTCAGCCTCTATTCCCATTGCCATGGATGAAGCCAATCGAGAGGGGCTTTTGCGGAGCGGCACCAATGTTCTTCTGGTGAGTTTCGGGGCCGGATTGACCTGGGGTGCCTCGATGTTGAAGTGGGCCATATAATCGTACGATCTGAAAAGCGCAATTAGCGGTTAGCCGTTAGCTATCAGCTGTAGAATATTAAAAGGTTTTCGGATAATATCGCTTCATCGGAAAAATGAGAGTTCCAATCCGAAGAAAAATCCTGTAAATAGTCGCCGTCCTTAAGCTAATAGCTAAAAGTTAATTGCGGATTTTGGCCTTTTTTCTTGCCGACAGCAGGGCGAAAGCCATGGCGCCGAGTGCCAGGAATACGGATATGAGAAGTACTTCCTGGTAGGCGGGAGATATGGCACGCCTTAGGGCTTGCGCATCATTCCATCCTTCGAGGCTCAGTACGTTCCGATACATGGTTTGCCTGGCGGAAAAAATGGCGCCCGACATGGCCATTCCAAGTGAGATGCCCACCTGTCGTTCCGTGGCAATCAGGGCGGATGCCGAACCCAATCTTCCACGCTCCACAGCACCCATGATGGTGCTGTTGTTAGGCGGCTGAAAAGCGCCCACACCCAGGCCCAGCAGGATCAGGATGGGAATGATGGTGGCAATTCCCGTTTGAAGGTCAAACCCGAGCATGCAGAAAAAGGCGGCGGCGGTGGCGCCCGCGCCGAATACGGAGGGCCAGACCGGCCCGAAACGGTCGGAAAGGCTGCCGCTGAGGGGGCTGGTGAACATGGTGACCATGGAGACTACGGCCATCAGCATTCCCGATTCCAGAGGAGAGAGATTGATGCCTTCCATGAGGTAAAAGGGCATGATCAGAATGTAGGGGGGGACGGCCAGGAAAAAGAGCAGAAGGCCTGCCATGGCATATGAGAAAGTGCGATTCTTAAAAAGCGCCAGATCGACGATGGGATCCGTTGCCCGACGTTCCACCAGGATAAAGAGAAACAATATGACGAGTCCGCTCCCCACTAAAAGGAGAACGATGGGTGCTTGAAAGCCGTGGCTTTTGATATGGGACATGCCGAAGATCAGACAGAAGAGACCGGCGGAAGAGGTCAGGGTTCCCATGATGTCGAGCTTGATTTTTCCGGATCGTCCCATATCTTTCTTGAGCAGGGCTATCGCCATCAAAAAGGTGCAGATGCCGATGGGCGCTCTCATGTAAAACAGGGATCGCCAATCGAGCCATTCCAGAAGAAAACCGCCGATAATGGGGCCCAGTATGAATCCTGCGGAGACGGACATGCTGAGCATTCCCAGCCCTTTTCCGGTTTCATTGGCGGGAAAGGCTTCGGTGACGATGGCGGTTCCGCAGGCAATGGACATGGCTGCTCCCAGGGCTTGGACAATCCGGAAGATAATGATCTGTTCCACATTTTGGGCCAGGGCGCATGCCACCATGCCAAGTGTAAAGACCGCCATACCTGCGGTATAAATCCTGGTTCTGCCGATAAAATCGCTTATTTTTCCGAAAATGAGCATCAGACTGCTGCTGACCAGGATATAGGCTATGGCCACCCACATGACCGTGGCGAGGTCGGTCTGAAATACTCGGGTCAGTTCGGGAAAAGCGATGGTGGTAATGCTGGCGTCCATGGTGGCCATCATGGTTCCCATGGCTACTGTTAGCAGCGCTTTCCACTTGTAGGGTACGGCTGGCATAAGGACCTTAGTGTTCTCTTTATCAGTAGTAGTTGTCCGTTTGTTTGTGCTTTAAGAGTAAGTAAATTCCAAAGAGATGTCAATTATCGCCATGAACGCTTATTTCAGGAGTTTTTGATGGAAAGGGAAAATCTATTGGAAGATTCTTCCCGTTTGGCGGGTCATATTCAGGAAATCCTCCAGGAACGGAGCATCGGGGAACACCTTTTCCCCCGAGGGGTGTCCGAATCCACAGGGGCATCTGCGGTTCTTTTCCCGCTCAGTGGAAAATGCCCGAATTCCGGTTCATCCCATAACCCCTGTCTGGTTCTCAATAAACGCTCAAGGATGGTCAAACAGCCGGGAGACCTTTGTTTCCCGGGCGGGGCGGTTTCCCCGGGCCTGGACCCGAAGCTGGCACAATTCATGAGGCTTCCCTTCTTCCCCCTTTCCCGCTGGCCCTATTGGACCCAATGGCAGAAGGAAAGGCCGAGACAGGCCAGGCGGTTGTCGCTTCTTTTTGCCACCAGCATCAGGGAGAGTTTCGAGGAGATGGCGTTGAACCCTTTGGGCGTTCAATTTCTCGGGCCTTTACCGCCCCAGCGCCTGGTGATGTTTCGGAGGGAGATCTTTCCCTTTGTGGGCTGGATTCGCAGTCAGGGGCGCTTTTTTATCAACCGGGAAGTTGAAAAAATTGTTCACATCCCCTTGCGGGAACTTCTGAGAAAAGACAACTATGCGCGATACAAGCTGCTTTTCGATGTGCCGAAAGGATCGGAGAAACCTGGGGTGTTTCAACATTTCCCCTGTTTCCTGAACCAGACCATGATGGGTACAGATGTGCTCTGGGGTGCCACTTACCGGATTATCATGGTTTTTTTAGAGTTGATATTCGGGTTTAAAGCGCCCGAGATGGATGGGTTGGAGGTCGTAAACGGGGTAATTGATGAAAAATATTACCGGAATGGCTCCTAAATGTAAGGGCTTGGCAAAGGTATTTGAAATTTTAGAAAAGACAAATATCGAATATCGAACAAGGAATAAAAAAGAAATCAACAACTCCGAGACGTGAGATGCGGGCATTCAACTCACGATCCTTCTTCTTCCTCGACTTGAAGATATCACAGGCTTTTTGACCTGCCGATATACTGGATCTTTGTCAAGATATTGCATTTGGCGGAACCACGAGTTCCTTTTTCGTTCCAGCCAAATCTTGTGCCAATGTTTCTGTCCGGTTTTCCAATTTACTTAAAAAAATGAGGGATGGTTGGCCCACCCATCCCCCTTCAAATAAGGTCCTTTTTCCCGACCAATTTTTGAAAGCCTCTCAGTCCCTGATTCCGGCAATGAAAAGAGAGGATTTACAGAAGCTCAAACTCATTCACTGTCGCACCCGATTGCCCTCTGGTCACAGGTGGAAGGGTCAGAGCCCTCGTTACAGAGCGTCTTAAAATAAGTGCACATTTCGTGGTCCGTTACGATATCGTCCAGGTTTGAAGCACTGTAAGCAAGGATAGCCGCGTTTATTGCAATCTGGTCGCAATTGAAGTCGTTGAAATCGGGAAGATCCGGAAGTGTAACACCAAACGTTATGTTATGCTTACCGCTTACGTGAGCGTACATCAGATCCGTGCAATCAAGGCCAAGCGGTGGAAGTTTCGGAACAAGGTCATTCGTGTTTACGACCCTCCAGCTCACGCGGTCCGCGCTGTACTCCCCTTGGTAGGTACTTACGAAATCTCTGTCCCCCACTGCGGGTTCTGCGAAGTTATACATGAACAAGTTTGCAATCGATAAATTCTGAGAGAGATCGGGGAAGGCCGTAACCACGAGCGTCCCTCCCATGCTGTGCCCAGTGAGATAAAGGTTGTCGTAATTGCCCGTCCCAACAAGCTCTTCCAGTTTGCTGAAAATAGTGGCCCGTATGGGATTGGTATCGGTCCCCATATATTTGTTCAGGAATCCCTCTGAAACCTTTCCGCCGTTGGGCACCAGGGTGTAGTCCACCTGATTATTAAGGATGTCGGTAAGTGCGTCGGAGATATTAGCCGTCCCCCTGAAGGCCAGGTATATATTTCTACCCTCGGTGGCGATAAACGCAATGGGTACCACACTCGTGTCATCTTCACAGGTTGGGTTAATGGCGCTGTACACAGCTTCATAAATAACCTCCTCCAGTTCAAAGGGTGCCGGCACAGTAATCGCGTCCTTTCCGGAGTCTATACACTGGCTCAGCTGTTCATATGCGACCAGACTCAGTTCCCCGAGGGTAATTGCTGTTTCGAGATTGAATTCCCCGCCGGGTTCGGGTTCAGGGTTGGTACTGTCATTGCTGCCGCTGCATCCGATTGTCAGCCCGGAAAAAACGGTCAGTAAAAGAAAAAATTTCAGGATTCTGTCTGTTCTCATAATATTCTCGCTTCGGTGTTTGTGTTTTTTTACATAACCGAATAATCAGGCTTCCGAATATATCTCTTATTGCTAAGACCAGATGCATATCATAAAAAATTGAACATAAGAAAAAAATAATGCGGGAGAATATGAGCAGCAGGTGCTTTATCGATCTGACACGGGGGATGTACTTAATAGTCGACGACTATTCAGCAATTGTGATCCAAAAAGACCGTATTGAGGCGTGACCCATTTCCAAACAATCCGATTTGATATCTGCTATCTTTCTCAGGCTTTTTGAAACTAAAATATCCTGTGAAAGCGGTTAGATATATCATAAAACGCTAATCTGCTATCAATTTCAAATCTGGTCTACAATCTCGAAATTGGAGAGCCACTACTATCTCTTGTACCTGTGTACTTTTTTGAAATTGAGCCTTTCTGTTGAATTCCGTTCTCAAATTTTGGTATCTTCCCGGGAGCACTGTTGTTGATCTGGGAATCAATGAAGATATATTCGCTCATCAGATAATTCAGATGCTTCCTTGACTATACCTGATCTCCCTTGCATCTATAACTGATGGCGGTTTTTGGCTTTATGGAATTGTATAATGGAGATTCAACATGACAAATATTGATAGGCGGTTTTTGGTTGGCTACTGGTTTGTTTTTGTTTTCATTGCCGCGCGATTGAGCAGCTTGCGCACCCACTTCAATGCTCAGATGCACATGAGCTTTTCGGGAATGGATTACTATGGCGCCGACATTGGCGGCTTCTGGAGAAAAAGTCTGGACGGGAACATCAATGACCTTTACACCCGCTGGTTTGCCAATGGCATGGCTTTTGACGTACCTGGCCGGCCTCACACCTTCAACCTGGACAAGACCCACCAGGACAGTCCGGAAAAGATCGGGGATGTTGCCGGCAACTTGGCCAACGTCAGACTGCGATACCAGCTGGCGCCCTATGTCTATTCAGTGGCTCACCAAGCCCATTTGCAGGGAGACCCTGTCTTTCCGCCGCCAGTCTACTATTATCAGGACGACAGGGAAACGCGGACCCTAGGCAACCACAAAATGATCGGCTCCTATCTTCTGGCCAGAGCCTGTGCGCGGTACGGAGAGACAGAAGCAGACGTTTACCTTCCCTCAGGCACCTGGGTGGACTATCACACCGGGGAATGGGTGGATAGTCAAGGCGAGTGGTTGCGGAAAGTGCCGTTGTTTGTAGAGGGGCGGTATACATTACCATTGTATGCGCGTGCCGGAGCACTGATCCCGGAAATGCAGGTGGACGAAAACACACTCAACATTATGGGTCTGTGCGCGGACGGCAGTATAGACCGGGACTTTGCAGTCCGGGTCTTCGCCTGGGAACAGTCGACCCAATTTGTTCTGCACGAAGATGACGGATGGAGCAAAGCTTATCTGAAGGATCAGATGCGAACCACGCGCATCCGACAGGCACTTTGGGGGGATATTGCACGTGTTACTGTTTTTCCCGGGGTGGGTACCTACCAGGGAGCGCCGGATGAGCGCAACAACCGGGTGGTCTTGATCAATCGTGCGCGAACTGTTACCGAGGTATCCGTAATTGAATTATGCACGGGATCGTGATGAACTCGGAACCATGTGCAACGCAATTGCAAGTTGCCTGCGACCGGGAGGGAGGTTTGTCTCAATCAATTCCAGTCCCGCTCTGGATTATTCAACCGCCCCGTCATATCGTAAATATGGATTCGAAATCAATGTTCTTGGCGAATTTCGGGAGGGAGTCCCGATTACCTGGGCCTTTTTCCTGGAAGACGAGGCCTTTGAGATCGAGAATTATTTTCTCGATGTCTCTGTTCATGAGGAGATGTTCCGGTCTGTTGGGTTCAGGGCAGTCCACTGGCATCGACCCCGGCTTTCACAGGAGGGGGAGTCGAAATTTCTGGAAATGCTTCCTGGATCATTCGCCCATTATCGGTATCGAATGTTTCAAATAAAATCCGCGCAGATCACGATAAGGAAAATTGGGGACATCTCAAATTTTAAGCGCAAAGCATAGGGGCGTTCTGTCATAAGTCGATATCGCACAGTGTTTAAGTGCATACACAACGGATAGCACATGCGGTTCCCGGAAGCCGAAGGGTGTAGGAATCCGAACGATGCGCTTGTTATATTTCTTCAGCTCTAATGCCAAAATCAGTGTCGCTACAGCGAACCATCTTGCACAGCGCAAGGTCGCATTAACCTTGTGAATTTGAAATATTCCAAATTTTCAAAGTGATTAGAAAAAATATATTAAAACTGCCCAAACAGTCAAGAATATTCCAGGCTTTTTGGCATTATTTTCGTTGAGTTTGGGACTATTCTATCATATGGGTTTGACATATCCGGTCAAAATGATACCCAAAAAAATAGAATTCTTGAAATTGTCTGATTCTCCTGCTATTTCAGTGAGCAGTTGATATGAGCGATTCTATCCCTAAAGCGGCAAGCCGCAGTTTCCGGTTTCCGGTTTCCAGTTCTCCCGGAAATGAACTTCTTGTTTTTTACGACAGAAAACCAGGTGATACTAATAATGAACACAGGAGATCCAAATAAATGACCGTTACCAAAGCCGGTTTGACAAATTCCGTGTGCAATACCTCGAATCTTTCAGAACATGTATCCTTGTCTACAGTTGAATCCCTCTTCAAAATCATCAAACGAACTTTGGAATCCGGAGAAGATGTTCTGATAACTGGCTTCGGGAAATTCTGTGTGAAAGATAAGCAGGAACGAAAGGGAAGGAACCCCGAGACTGGCGATGACATGGAATTGAAGGCAAGGCGGATCGTAACTTTTAAATGCTTCAACCTCATGAGGGGCAAGATCAATGGGAAAGGGTAGGCCGGTTCTCTATTCACCGCATCTACAGAAATCCCAAATCAATAATGTATTATGGATTTCACTCTTCTGGCTGATTCTGGTTTTTGGCGTTTCGGCCTGTGCCGGCCCACAACCCAAAAAGATTGACTGGAACAATGCCAACCTTCCTGATCCTGTCATTGAAAATCGCATTCGTTTTATTGAAGCCAGACTGGAGGCCCATAAACGGCATGGTGAAATCTGGTATTGGAGCTGGATGGCCATTAACAGTGGGGCCTTTGTGGGTCTCGGAGTGGCGGCGGGCCTTACCGACGACAACGCGGATCGTGTCAACTTCGGGTCTCAGTCGGGCCTGGCTGCTCTGGGTGTGGCGGATCTTCTTTTCAGACCGTTGGAAGCGCGCTACGGCGCTGATCCCATCCTGAATCTGCCGGAGGCAACCCGTGGGGAAAAACTGAAGAAGCTGAAAGCGGCTGAGAACCTGTTGCGAAACAATGCAAAACGGGCCTGCGAACGGGAAAACTGGGTGCTTCATCTCGTGAATCTGTTGTTAAATGCCGGGGTGGGTGTCGCGACCGGGATTGCGGGTGATGTCGGCGGTGGTGCAATAAGCGCCGGCGCCGGATTCATCGGTGGGGAAATTTATATTCTGGGCCAGCCGGGCGGTCCCAAGGAGGACTGGGAACAATACCGGAGAATGGTCTTTAATCATCCCCGGAAAGCACTACATATCTTCCTTGATACTTGTGAATCGGGGTTGATGGTACGCTTCCGGTGGTGAAATGATAAGGATGTCGAAATTGATGCTTTGATTTTTTCGGTTAACTTCAGGGGGGAGGACCGGTTATCATGCGTCAATCATATAATGTCCGTTTCTTTAGATTCAAGTTGAGGGATTGCCAGTAAATCAATGAGTTCTTCTCTGGTAAAACTTTTCATGACGGTCGGATCACTTTCTTCGATCACGCTGTCCATCAGGTTTCGTTTTTTTGAAATAATGGCGGCGATTTTTTCTTCCAGAGTCCCTTCCGTTACCAGTTTGAAGACCTGCACACCCCTTTTCTGGCCGATGCGGTGCACGCGATCCGTTGCCTGATCCTCCTTTGCCGCATTCCACCAGCGATCGTAGTGGATGACCACCGAACCGGCCACCAGGTCGATGCCCACGCCGCCGGCTTTGAGACTGCCCACGAATACACGGCAGGCGGGATCTTCGTTAAACCGTTGAATGATTTTTTCGCGGTTGGTGGTTTTCCCGGTGAGGGATACGAAATCTATGGCGTTTGTGGTGAGATATTTTCCAATGATGTCGATCATGCCCAGGAACTGGCTGTAAATCACCACCTTTTGGTCGCTTTGAAGGCTTTCTTCGAGGAGTTCCCTGAATAAGTCCCATTTTCCGGATTGAAGATCTTGATAATCGTCGATTTTGCCTTTTACCAGGGCCGGATGGTTGCAGATTTGTTTCAGCAGGTTGAGGAGGGCAAAGACGTGGATATAGGGGATGGTTTTTTCTTCCTGTCTCAGGTTTTTCAGAAGTTCGTTCCCTTTGGCGGAAACCGCATCACGGTATAGCTTCACCTGATCTTCCGAAAGTGTGCAGGTCCGGATGTCTTCGATTTTTTCAGGAAGGTCATCCAGCACGCTTTCTTTTTTGCGGCGCAGGGTAAAGGGCGAAATAAGGTTGGAGAGCTGTGCCCTCCGTTCTTCATCCTTATGGTTTTCAATGGGTTTCACATAGCGGTGTTCAAAGTCCGTATCCTTTCCCAGGTATCCGGGCAGCGTCAGGTCCAAGAGGGCTTTCAGTTCTCCCAGGCGGTTTTCGATGGGTGTACCGGTAAGCCCCAGTTTCATTTGGGCTTGGATTCTCTTAGCGGACTGGTAGAGTTGCGTCTGTGTGTTTTTCAGGTTCTGTATTTCATCAAACACCGCAACGGAAAAATTCAAAGTTTCCAGTGCCGCAATATCGCGCCTGAGGATGCCGTAGGAGGTTAGAAGAAGAGGGTGTCCCGTCAGGGCTCCGTCCAGGTCTCTTTGTTTTCCATGGTAGATGATGGGATCGAGGGCCGGGGCATATCGGAGGACGATGTTGTTCCAATGGCTTAAAACCGTTGTGGGGCATACCACGAGAAAGGGTTCGGGGCTGGTTTCCTGTTCCATCAACCCCACCATGAAGGCCATGACCTCGTGGGTTTTCCCTAGGCCCATATCGTCACAAAGCAGACCGCCAAAACCGTTTTCATATAAAAAATGGATCCAATCGACCCCCAGTTCCTGATAGTGGCGCAGGATTGAACTGAGCCCCGCTGGATTATGAAATGGTTTGGCCGGTTTGAGGGCGAGCATTTTTTTGAGCAGATCGGCCGATTCATCCCGGCTTTCAATCTCCAAGAGTTCACGGTTTTGGGTCTGCAGGCGAAAAAGATCCAGGCGGGAGATCCGAACGCTGTCGTCGGGGCCTGAGTGATTTTCGGTTCGAATATTTTTCGCAATATCCTCCAGCCCCTGAAAGGCTTCCGAAGCGCAATCGATCCAACCCTCTTCGCTGCCGATATACCGTTGTCCGGCCTTTCGGGTCTTCAGTATTTCAGCAAGGGAAATCTTCTGGTTGCCGAAACCGTATTGGACCGACAGCCAGTACCAGTTTCGGTCGAGGGCCTCGGGCCTGACTTCCATGCGGTCAAAGTTTTTAAGGATTTTCAGCCCTTTGATGGTATCGTCCACCAGGAACGGACCATCTTCCAGATCATCTTCATATTCCTCCAGAAAAACGGGCACCTGGGATTTTTTGAGCACCATTTTTACGGGTGCTTTGAATTTTCTGGACCTTCCTGTCGTTTCCAACTGGGCCATGATCCCCATTTCCTTGATGTAGATCAGGGATCCATAGGTGAATTTTTCAAGTTCTTTATTTTCGAAAAAACTTTCTTCTCCATTATCCTGGATCAGTTGGATCTGAGGCCTGATTTCCAGGTCCAGTTCCGTATTTTGGGCAATCTTGAAAATGGATTTCAATGGTATGGGATGAATGGCAAGAGCATGCTGATTGGGCAGATGTTCCTGCAAGGCTGAAAGGAGAGTCCTGACCTTGTTTCCGGGGATGAACAGTCGGACCAGGGGTTTACCATCTGGCGCCAGGCAGGAAACTGTAAAAATACCGGTTTTTTTCGAAATGGCCGGTTCAAAGGTGCACTCGTTGTTTTGCGTGCTGCCCGCCTCAAATTCCCGATGACAGTGATAGGCGCATTTAAACCAGAAACTCGCTTCAAGGACCTGTTTCCGGGTTTTGAACCCTTGAGCGTTCATGTTCTTTTCGTTGTCGGTTCGGGTGATGTCGCTCAGCCTTGAAAGTGCCCAGGCCCGGTTGGGTACTCCGTCATCAGGATTGGTTGATGTGCAGCGTTCCACAAAACGTACTCGGTCGGTGTCTTGGGAAAGGTAGTGAATCAGGGTTTGGCTATTTGAGTCCGTGACCTTGATGATCTGGTTATCTCCACTGGTTTGGGTTCTAAAGTGAACCGTTTGTTGGGTTTCACCGGATGCTTCCCCAAGAATGGCGGCCAAATGATACCAGATGCCGGCGTGAAAACGATCTTCAAGAACCGTTTGTTCGGATTTTTGATGTGTGGTCTTAAAGGCCTTTGTGAGGTGTTTCAGGTGCGGACAGGTTCTGCTTTTAGACAAGGTGCAGGTGCAGAAGCGCTGGGTGAGTTGTCGGGCGTTTCCCGGAACGAAAAACGCGACCCCCGGCCGTTTGTCCAAAGGCTCCGGCATCAGGGCCATTCCTTGACGAAAAAATTCAATTTGATGAAGGGCGGGAGCTGTCGGTTTGGAGGGGGTTTTATGTGTCATGGAAGCATTTCCGTGATTGAAAAGAGATTTATTTAGGGGTTGATTTTGATCCTGGCGTTGACTTTCGGTACAAGATTTCCACCCAGATGCTTGATATAGGCAATCAGAGCGTCTCTTTGGAAAATGGATGAATCAAACTGGTCGATGGTTTTAAGAAAAGCGCCATAGCCGTCCCCCCCCTTTGCCAGATATGAATTTGTGACAATCCCGTATGATTTACCGTGATCAATGGGGCTGCCGTTGATAAGGATGTTTTCACAGGTCTTTTTCTTTAGGTTCATTGTGAAACGAATGCTGCCGGAGACCTGCGGAAAAGCGCCTTCACCCGGCAGAATCGTCCCGATGTAATCAAAAAGGCTTTGAACCTGGGTGCCCGTCAAATTCAGAAAAACCACGGAGCTGTCAAAGGGAAGGATGTTGTAGATGGATTTCCGGGTCAGTGGCCCTTCGGAAACGCCGGCCCGAATGGCACCGCTGTTGGTCAAAGCAAAATCGGGGTTGAAACGCCTCAAATACCAGCGCATGGCATCGGCAACCAGATCTCCCAGGGCCGTTTCCCGGTATCTTCCGTCATCGTTTTCAAAGGGCTTTTCGGCATATCCGATCTTTTCATCCAGGAATCGATCCACTTTGTCCGCGTAAGGTTGAAGCAACGCCAGAAGCTCGGGATCTTCTTTAATCGGCTTTCCAATAAAATGAAAGGCCTTTTTACCGTCGGGGTTTTTGACGACCCGTTTCAGGTTGATGGGGATCAGTTCCATGCGGAAATCAACAATACTTCTGTCCCGGATCCACAGATCGATTCTTCCCAGAACGAGTCCCCAGTGCCACGCTTGAACGATCAAAGTTTGATGAGTGGAATCCGGATCATTAATCATCAGGGGGGCCTCCAGTTTTGTATCCGTATTGCCGTCCACGATCAGATCGATTCCCCCGACTTGTGTGGCCAACCGTTTGGAGCCTCGGTTCAGACCTTCATAAATCCCCAGATGGGTGAGGGCAATGATCACATCCGCCCGTTTTCTCAGGTAGGGCACCAGTTGTTTCGCCACTTCAACTTCATCTTCAAAGATAAGATCTTTGATATGGTCGGGGTTTCCGGTAATCCTCGTCTCTGCCGTGGTGAGTCCGAAAATGGCAACTTTGAAGCCGCTGAACTGCTTAATAACGTAGGGGATCGCCAGGTGGTCACCGTTTTTTGTCTTCACATTGGCGGAAAGGAAGGGAAACTTTGCCAGGTCCATCTGTTCCCTGAGAACATGGATGGGATGGTCAAATTCATGGTTCCCCAGAACCATTGCGTCATACCCAATGTAGTTATACCCGAGGATGTCCGGTTTTGCCTTGAAAAAATTGGATACCGATTGCCCGGTGTTCAGGTCACCCGCATCCAGAAGCAGCACGTTCTGAGACTTACTTCTGATTTCCTTTACGAGCGTGGCACGGGCGGGAAGGCCGCCCACATCCGGTGCGGAAAGATCCGAAAATTTGACCGGGTGGCCGTGATAGTCGTTGGTAAAAAGGACTGTGAGATGATGAAGATCTGAGGTTTTTGACGGTTCATGTTTTTGAGGAGCGCCGTACCCATATGAAAAAGTGAAGAGTATGGTCAGTAAAAACCCAATCAAAACTGCGTTTCTTCGGGTTCTCACGGGAGTGAATGTCATTTTTCCCCGGGGCCTTTGTTAGGGTTGCAATGGGATATTGCCAATGCTATAATGCATAAACTGTCTGGCGGATTTATTTATAACAAAGTGTATATCTTTTTTAAAAGGGTGATCAATGAAAAAATTATGGTGGGTGCTGATTCCGTTGTGTGCGTTGTTTTTTTGCGATCCTGGATGGGCCGAACTTTCCTCAAAGGAAAAAAACTCATTGAAGAAGGCCTACAAGACCATCTCGGCCAAACGAAAGGGACCTTTTGCCATGAATACCTGTACCTGTACCAACGGGAAGCTCGCGCAGGTGGCGGACAAGAACATGCGGGTTCGAGCCAATCCCTGCCGGGAACTTCAGGGGGTGGGTCAACTCTTCTGTTCGGCTTACCGAAACAAGTTTGGTGAAACACTTGCCCGAAACGGCGTTTATGTGGGGAATATTTTTTCAAACGAGGTGTTTTTATGGGATGAAAATCCGGACCATCATCGCCTGGTGAAAGGATTCATCCTGGAAAAATATTACATGGAAACCCACCCGGAATCCAAACTGACCATGGCCCGCGCTTATGGGGGTATCTCCGGCACCGAGTTTGAAGTTAAGTATGCACCCAAATTTTTTGCCAAATACTATGCTCTTGCCGATTGGAAAGATTTCCACAATTACCTGCTGCAATACGAATTGCAGAGACGTTTTTTCTGCAAATGTGACTTGAGCCAGGTCACCGGCATCAGAAACCTCTCCCTGGTTATTTACCGCAGTTACAAGCCCTTTAAACCGGTAAAAGATCTGGTACACAACCGCCTTTCTCCCGGCCTGGTGCCGCTCATCGAAGACTTTCAGAAAAAACATCCTCAGGATCGTAAAAACGCCGAAAAATACACGCGTTTGATTCAAATGATCAGAAGCCTGACCTATGTGGATCAAAGTCAGTTGAAGGGGTACCTGCCGGATATTTCGGAACCCGGCATTCGCGACCAGGTCAAAAATATATTGAATATTCCCAAAAATGCCCCTTTAAAGCTGCTTCACCATCTGGCGGATTTGGTGGTGGCGTCCCGGGAAACGGTGGCGGCCAAGGAAATAAAGCCTGAAGAGGCCGTAAATTTGATCAACCTGAATGTATCTGCAAACCTGCTCATCCTCATGACGACCAACCGACTCATGGAACTGAATCGGGATTGGACGGTGCGAGAACTCATCGATATTTTAAAAGATACCTTGGCCGGCAGTTACGGGGCCGGGCTCATGAGCCATCGGGAATATGAAACCGGTATCCTGGCGTTGAACAAACTGCTCAACAATAAGAATTTGACCCTGGGAGATGCAAATCGTACTCTCAATCGTGCCGGCCTGGCCGTGGAATGGGCTCAGGCATCCATTCGAACGGCATTTTCAGAGGTGTGGGAGCCCTGGATATATCTTTTTCCGGAAGTTCAGCGGATCAATGACGACATTATCCGCTCTTCGCCCCTGATGGCCTATGCCAACATTATTAAATCCCTTCGCGGAAATCTGCTGAGCAAACTGGATTTGAAACATCACATCCTGGGGAAGACCTGTGTGGAAGGGGTCAGAGCCCTGAATCCGGGATTGGCCTTGGGGCCGCTGGCTTTTTTCCATGACAAAAAGCGTTACAGCCGTGATAATATTCTGGCGCTGGAAACCACCAACGCTGAATTGGAACCGGTCTCGGGGATCATCACCAAGGATGAGGGGAACGTGGTATCCCACGTGCAGTTGCTGGCTCGAGCCTTGGGGGTCCCCAATGCGGTTTTTCTGGATGCGCTCTACAGACGTCTGCCCCCGGTTAAGGGAAAACCCCTCTTCTATGCCGTTACGCCGGTGGGTCGCATTATCCTTAAGGAAGCCGGCAAGATGGATCAGGTGGACAAACTGATTCTGTCGGAATATGAAAAAAATATCAAGCGGACCAGCGATGCGGAAATTAAAGGTCAATCCAAAAAATTGGCCATAGATGCCGAGCGACTGAATCTCAAGGAAACCAGGGTTCTTGGCCTGGACGATTTGAGACGAAAGGATTCAGGGAGCGTTTGCGGGCCCAAAGCGGCTTTCCTGGGAGAATTGAAATATCATTTTCCAAAGAACGTGGCCCGTGGGGCGGTCATTCCTTTCGGCATTTATAATGCACATTTTCAGAAAGCCACTGTGGTATTGCCGAAAAATCTCAAGAATAAAGGGATTGCCACGGAAGGAGAGCCCCTGAATCAATTTGTAAGGCGTACCTATGATACCTTTTTTAACCGGTTGCTAAAGGATCCTAAGATGTCGTCCGATCAACTGGCACAATGGATTCGACCCAGATTGGAGGTCATTCGCTATTCTATCGATAAAATTGATCTGGACCCGTCCTTTGTGAAGGCCCTTCGAGAAGAGATAGCAGCGCAGGGAATTTTTGTGGGTCCCGGAAAGGAACGGTTGCGCGGCGTTTTTGTACGCTCCGACACCAATGTGGAGGACATGCCCAACTTTAACGGAGCGGGACTTAATTTGACCATTTTCAATCTCATGACCTTTCAAGACGTACTGAAAGGTGTCAAGGATGTTTGGGCCTCTCCCTTTACCTATCGGTCATTTTCATGGCGGCAGACGGTTATCAGTGATCCGAATCTGGTGTTTCCATCCATTGTTGTGCTGGAATCGGTGCCATCCGATAAATCCGGCGTATTGATTACGGCAGATGTGGACACCGGGGATACCTCCAAAATGACCATTGCCACGGCGGAAGGGGTCGGCGGCACAGTGGATGGGTCCCCTGCCGAGACCCTGCTGTATAGTCCTGACGAGACCATTTTGTTAAACCAGTTCAAGTCTCCCACCCGTCGGATGCTGATTCTAACAGGGAAGGGGGGCAGTCAGATGGTCCCCGCAACCGGTGCGGAACGGGTGTTGACCGAGCAGGAGCTGAGCGCTCTGGTGGCGGCCGCTGAGAAGATCAAGCGAGAATTTTCCCCTGAAAAGGGTGTCAATGGTGATCCGTTGCCCTGGGATATTGAATATGGCTTTAAAGGCGGCAAACTCTATCTTTTTCAAACGAGACCCTTTGTGGGTAACAGTGATCTAAGGAATCTGCCCGCCCTTGCAGCACTGGACAAGGGAGTTAAAGAGAAAGCAGGTCAACCCTTTTCCCTGGATGAAAAAGTTAAGTGGGAGCCGTAGTTTACGATTGTGTTGCGACCGGATTTTATCCACCCATCTTTCTCCTGACCATCCCGCCCCATGGCGGGATGGTCATTTTTGAGGATTGAAAATGGCTCCCATAAAACGATTATTTGAAAATTTTCTAGTAGCAACCGGAGAAAACAAAGGCCTTTTTCTGCCGCTTTTCGGCTGCTTTTTTCTGGTGTTGTTCAGCTATAGTTTTATCAGGCCGGTCTGTGAGTCCCTCTTCCTGTCATCCTGGGGGGCGTCCCGAATGCCCCATGTCTGGATCATATCGGCTTTAGCCACGGCTGCGGTGGTCTGGGTTTACAATAAATTCGTGGTTTCCGCCAGACCTTCCAGGCTTTTTGCGGTGAGTAATTTCCTGGCGGTCGCTTTTTTTCTTCTGTTCTATCTTTACTTTTCAGCCAAAAACAGGGGATTTTCCCTGATGGCTTTCATTGTAAAAGACATCTATGTGGTTATCCTCATTGAACAATTGTGGACTTTTTGTGATACCACCTTTTCGGAAAAGCGGGCCAAGATCCTTTATGGGTTTCTGGCCGGAGGATGTTCTATCGGTGGTATCGTGGCCAGCGTTCTGACCTCGGAGCTTGCGTCCGTTATGGGCTCTAAAAACCTCATCTTTGTGGGCTGCGGGGCGTTGTTGCTGGGGGTATGGTTGTTTGGCTATGCCAACCGGAGGGGTGGTGCGGTATTGTCCCGGGCCCGGAAAAAAGGGGCTGAGGATGCTCGGGAAAAAGAGGAAAAGGGAAGCATCTGGGGCGGCTTTGACGTGGTGTTGAGATCAAAATACCTGATTTTGATCTGCGTCATGCTCATGTTGAGCCAGTTTGTGACGGCGCTGATCGGGCTGCAGTTCAACCAGGTGCTGGAAGTCCAGGTCACCGAAATGGATCTGAGAACCGCTTATCTCGCCAGGTTTTATGGTGCTACCAATGTGATTGCGCTGGTCCTCCAGTTTGGGATCAGTGCGCCCATGCTCCATTTCCTGGGGGTGCTGCTGTCGCTGGTATTGGTGCCGGCCATTATGGGCGCCGGATCGCTTGCATTTTTCTTTGCGCCGACCATGTTCGTCCTGTTCGGCACGCGTCTGGCCAACAAGAGTCTGACCTATTCGATCTTTCGTTCAGCCAAGGAGATCCTCTATATCCCATTGAGTTATATTGAAAAATACAAGGGAAAGGCGGTTATTGACATGTTCATATACCGCTTTGCCAAGGGCGGCATCGGTGCGGTTATTATCGGCATGCAGGCGGTGATGGCGGTCACGGCCCTCAGGATCAATTACATGGTGATCGGGTTGATCATCATCTGGATCCTGGTTGTTCCTTTACTGATCAAAGAATACAAAAATCGTGAGAGCGCAACTTCAAAAGGATAACATCTTAAATGAAAAAGAAGTCAATAGATATTCGTTGGTTCCATCACCTCAAATTAAGCCTCATGGCTTTGCTCCTGGCTTTGTCAATGGCTTACGCTGTTCAGGCTGCCGGGCCGGTGAAAAATCAATCCCAAAATCTGAATAATGCGGAAAGTCAGCCCCAAGGGGTATTTTATTACCGGATAGAGCCATCTTTTTATACGGGATTCGCTCCCCGCTGCCAGGAGCCCAAAAATATCCATATTCATCTGGGGCGCGGCAATCAGGTTCGTGTTACCCTGGTCCTGTCAAACCCGGTCATTGATTCGTACCTCCCGGATCTGGCTTTGAGATATAATGTCTACGATGAGCTGATCAAAAAAGCAAAGATCAAATTCACCCAGAACCTGGGTTTTGAAAAATTCAGCCGGGTCATTAAAGCGGAAAACATTGTGAAACTGGCGGGTGAAAAAAACGGTACGGACCCCAAGGCATACCGGAAAATCAGCCTTGAAATTCTTGAAAAGCTGAACCCCGGAAAGGTTTTCCATATAAAAATCGATTTTGATCAACAAATGCAACGGTGGTCAACCCAACTGGCACCATTTCTCAACAAGAAGTCCTCGATTCAGGAGAGCCTGGCCCTCATTAACAACATGTTACCAACGAGAATATGGGTCACCGAATTAACGTGGCGGCTGAAAGAGAAACTGCAAAATGCCATTACCCTTTACGGTATTTACGAAGAAGACCTGAAGAGTCCTGTGGCATGGAAGTCTTTTTACAAGGCTGCCGTGGCGCTTTTTGAGCTTGCTACCCAGGGTATCTACGCCATTACCGGGAAGATGCTTGATTTCTATGAATTCACGGCCGTGTATCCCGTTGGGACGCTTAATCAAATGGCCAAATACGATGGCCAAAATATTCCCCTTTATCCCTGCCCCGGAAAGCGCAACCTGATTGAACACCAGCGTACCAAGGTGGTGGACCACATCCCGGACAAGGCCTGCTATGGGTATCTGCCCTGGCTCCCTTACATGCATGTGGGGAAAACGCTGCATAACTCATTTCATACCCTGTGGTTTCAAAACAATACGAAGACAAATACTTTCATTCCAAAAGAATGGAAACGGAATACAAAGGACAGCCTGACAGGAAAACCGTACCCCCGCTTATGGCTGCTCAGTCGAGGCCCCATGTCCCACGGGTGTACCCATGTAAATGCCGGGCATATTTCCGAATTGCGGCAAATGCTCCCCTCAGATGAGAAATTGCTGCCCCAAGTGGTGACTTACCGAAATAAATCCAACCATTTTGATGTGTTTGATATTGATGGTGACGGACGGCCCGAAGTGATGGGCGTAAAATATTTCCATGCCTATTCGCTTAAACACAAGAAACCCTACAAAAGGCGGGCGCCGGCCGACCGGAAATCCTTTTATAAGTGGCTTTACGTGGACGGTTACCGCTATGATGCCGATGGCGGGCTTGTTTTTGACCAGGCGCCCACATCCAGATTTGTCAGGAAGAACGCCTACAAGGGAGAAACCTATGAAAACATTCCCCTTTACGAGGCAGACTATACACCCGAGACCATTCAGTTTTACAACCGCATGCCCATCCCTTTTGTGAGGGAGTTGCGCCGCATCAGCACCACCTACGATCATAACCGAAAGGTCTTGAAGCTAAATAAATAGATAGGAAATAAGGCACGAGTCGACCGCCATGTGGAATCGAACGGATGCCAATCGCAATCATGTTCAGTTGATTATCGGGTTATGCCTGTTTGTTTTTTTTAACATTTCATGCTTTACCGTCATCACTTCCTTTACCAAGAGCAACTTCCTGACGGCCATTCAAACCACCCCGGGTTTTCAGGAAGGATTTAACCAGCGGCCCTATTTCTTCCTGTATGGATTTGCGGGTGTGGGCTTTGTTCTTTTCTATTTTCTCTATCATGTGCTGAACCCAAAGGTTTCATTTGAGCATCGGATCAAAAGAGATATGCTTTTTTTGATGGGATGTTCACTTGGGCTTTATTTAATTCCTCTGTTTTCACCCGGTTTTCAGCAGAAATTCTTTCCGGCATCAATATATTTTGTTGTTTATGATATTCTCGACGACTTTATTATTGTTCAGACCTGGACGCTCATCAATTATGCCATCGATATTCGAGAGTCAAGAAAGATTCAAAACCTGTTTTTGTTTTCCGGGGGAATCGCCGCCTTCTTATCGGGAAGGCTCGTAGTGCCCTTAATCCCGGCCGACTCCCCTTTGGGTTTTCTCGTTTTGACCATGATTATTTCAAGCATCAGCTACCTGATCGTCTCCTACATCTTTTCCGTTCACCGTTCGCGCATACTGACCGGTGCATCGAGGGAACGGGTAGGGTTCAGGACTTTGTTTGCGTCTCAAAAGAAATACCGGATCATGAGATCCATCATTTATCTCACCATCCTGATTGGCATCTTTAACCTCTTCTTTAAGGTTCTCTTCGATACCCAGGTCAATATGAAATTCCCCGCAGCGCCTGTGATCGAGACGGGGCTTTCCGATGGTTCAGACGAACCGGATCCGAAAACAGAATTCATCGGAGATTACAAGGCCTATATCAGTTTCTTTCAAGTGATTTGTCAACTTGTCTTCATCTATTTCTTCACGCGTCTGTGGTTCAACGGCCGTATTCTTTTTTCCTATTCTTTTCTGTTGATTCCGAATCTTATTTTTATTCTATGGGCGTATTTTACGCGGTCGTCCGGGCATGAAGATCTACTCTTCTGGGGGGTCATTGTCGCATGCGGTGTCAATGAACTGATCAGGCGCATTATTTTTGATGCGGCCTACCAGGTGCTGATGTTTTCGGTTCCTGAAAGACTCTGCAATGCCCTCAGATTGTATTCCAAGCTGCTGATCAAGCCTCTGGTGGTGATCCTTATCTGCCTATTTTTTGTGGCGTTACCGCCCCAGCAGGGTGTGGTGCCCCTGTACTGTTTTTTAATTACCGCATTTCTGATGGTGATGATGGGCGTGGTGTCTCGAATTCCAGGGCACTACATCTCCTCTCTCAAAACATCGGTCCTGAGGCGTCTACCCCTTTCCGGTGCGGACAGTTCACTGTTGAGAATGGAGGTCAACTATATCATTGATCAGTATGAGCAGGCGGTTACGAGAACACACGACCGATTTGGATACCTTTACATCCTGGATATCATACGCAATAACTATTCGTCAGCCCTGAACTTTATTCTGCTTGAACTGCTTGATAACGAAGATCGGGACGTGAGGCTGGAAGCCGTTTCCGTCATTGGATCGCGGGGTATCATGCCACTGACGGCACGACTTGAGACGATGTTTGAAGCGGAAACCGATGAAACCCTGAAGCTGGCCTGTCTCAAGGTAATTGCTCGGTTGGGTATCTCCGAAGAAAGCGTCATTTTGCGGTGGATGGATTCAGACCTTCCCATTATTTACAGACGGTACATTCTGGCCATTGCATATGGCACCGCAAATGAGGATTTAAAACAGTTGGTGGTGAATGAGACGGTTTCTTTCATTCATTCAGAAGAAAC
>Ga0307929_1001103_pt1 | contig 22366 bp, 18 predicted proteins | sample AceLakmetage1330_FD_203160 | JGI IMG/M metagenome (GOLD analysis project Ga0307929, IMG submission 203160) | Saline water microbial communities from Ace Lake, Antarctica - #1330 | ecosystem: Environmental > Aquatic > Non-marine Saline and Alkaline > Saline | place: Antarctica: Ace Lake...
AAGAGTTTCAAGTGTGGGTGTTTGCTGATGAAAAATACATCGCCGTCAGAGGCTCTCTCCAAAGGCGCCTCCCCGAATTTTGCAATGACAACCCGTCTTCCGGCCGACCGTGCCGCCTCAATAATCAAAGGGATATTGTCGTTTTGATCCTTTTTGGGCATGCTGCCGAACCCGGCGTAGACAGGTGTGGAACCTTCGTTCAAAAAGTTTTCAAGGTCTGCGAGATGCCGGTCTTCCTGATCAAGGTGAAGGTATCCGGTTTGACGGACATGCGGTTTCACATCCGGTGGAACCAAAGAGATGGCTTCATCGGAAGCCACGACAACGCTTCGGCCCAGCATATTGTGCCAGGGGTCCTTAACCGGCTTCAAACCGAGCCGTTTCCTCCCTTTGTTGATCACCGCGCCCAGGGTGAAACGGTCACATAGTCTCGCTATCTGCCAGGTTTTCCGGTTGTAATATCCCGGTAAATCTTGTTGCCTGCAGGCGGGAAAAGGGTGATGGCGGGAGGGAATGATGGAAGGGGTGAATGCCACGTAACGATATCCAATATCCATGGATTCGGCAACACTGGACAGGGCGACTACCAGAGATGCACCCACCACCAGGTCCGCACCGGCAATGATTTCGGGCAGGACGTGGAATTGAGATTTGATGGCGTTACGAAGATAACTAAGGAAGCGAAGTGCCGAATCCGCTGAATGGGCGTTTTTCATGTGGTCTATGAAGGCGGTTATATTATCTCCCAGGGGTACGAAAGGGCACCCCATTTGTTGCACCCATTCCCCCTTCTCAGGAGGAGCCGCCAAAAGGACTTGATGACCGGCCGTCTGTAATGCCAGGGAAAGGGCCAGCATGGGTTGAACATCCCCACGAGAGCCGAATGTCGCCAACACAATATTCAAAGACGCTGCCTCACATCACATTTATATATCTACAATTATGGATTGTTTTATGATTGTTGCCTGGACTTTTAGCGGATGATGACATCGGCTCTTTAAACATCTTTTATGGCACTTTTGGAAGCAAATGACAATGGGTACGCTTCTTTCTTATTTTGCATAGAAAGCCTTGCCTTAAGGGCTGAGGCTTTCTATCGTTGTATAAAAGAAGCTGAAGTTTCACCGTTTTTGAAGTCTTTCGGATTTTGTCGCGCAATTCCACCCGATTGTTTTCCACGAAGCAGAAAAAATTGGCACGGAATTTGAAAAATGTTTCAATTTTTATGCCAATTATTTCAGGTATTTATATTAATTAATTGCTTGCATACCATTCCTTTTCGTGATAGGATATCGGCATAACTATTTGATATCTTAACGCAAAGGAGAAATTCAAAATGTTTATTTTAAAAAATGCTCTTACGCCTCTTCAAGAAGCGTTTTCGTCTTCCAATCTCGGCAGGGAGCGGGGATATTGGTTCTCTTATACCATTTTGGCATTCATCATCCCTTTTACCTCTTCCATATCTTCAAACATTTTTCGCTGCATCAATACCCTTTTCGGCCTCAATGTCAATAAACGTCGATTTTACACTTTTATGGCATCCAACAAAATCCCATGGAATAAACTGTGGCCGACTTTGTGGAACATGATTCCAGATCCGTTATCTGATGGGCGTTTATTGCTTGTATTGGATGATTTCATCAACCCCAAAACTGGTAAAAACATCTTCGGTTGTTCTCACATCTTCGATCATGCCGCTAAGGCCAACCAATCCAAATATCCTTGGGCTCAAAATGTGGTTCTCGTAGGATTGTTGAAGCGTATTAAAAGACGCTGGGCATGCCTGCCCCTTGCCCACCGATTCTATTTGCCTAAAAAGGCTATTTTAGCAAAATTGGATAACATGAAGATTCCCGGCAAAGACTCATCATTCCAAACTAAATTGGAACAGGCGGCTAAGATGGTGATCAAACTGGCTCAGCATTTTGTCGGAGCCAATGTGACAGTCGTTTGCGATAGCTGGTTCGGAAATAATGGCTTATTCAAACCTTTGCGCAAACATCTCGGATCTTCATTTCATTTAATCTCCAGATTACGTTCCAATTCCGTACTCTACTCTATGCCGCAAAACGGAAAATCGAAAAAGCGTGGCAGACCCCGAAAGTACGGGCTTAGACTCGGATCTTGTGCAGAGATGGCTGCCAAATTCAGGTCTTGTGCATCAATTCATTCCGTGTTGCTTTATGGGAAATACCGAGACGTCAACGCCTTCTCAAAAACGGTAATGGTCAAAACACTCAAGTGCCCTGTCCGTGTTGTATGGGTTTTTCGGAAAACACAATGGGTTGCCCTCTTTTCTACAGACATGGATATATCTATTGAGCAAATCATCGAATACTATGGCGCCAGATGGAAAATCGAGTCAGGGTTTAAAGAAATCAAGCAGGACATTGGTAGTAGCAAAAGCCAAACCCGCAATGCACATGCAGTAATCAATCACATCAACTTTTCTACGATGGCCGCCACTATTACTTGGATCTATGGCACAAGACTCGAAAGTACCCCCGAACGTCGCCATAAAGTTAAAGGGCGTAACAGTTTCGCCTTTTCAGATTTGAGGCATATCATTGCCAAGGTCGCATTGAGCGATGATTTTAATGCCGTTTGCAACAAGGAACAAGAACTCCCCCGAAAATCTTTTGTGGACGCACTATTGCGGATGGTCGGCTGAACAAACAGCGCACAATTTCGGTGAAACGTCAGCATGAGAGAATACACCTATTTTGAAATACTGGAAATTGGGCCGGATGCAACAATCCCGGAAATAAAAAAAGTTTATCGAAAACTTGCGTTCAAGTACCACCCGGATCATAACGCAAGTAAAGAGGCCCAAAAAAAGTTCAGGCAGATAATTAAAGCATATAAAATTTTATCTGATCCCATAAGAAAGGAAGCGTATGAAAAAGGCGTGCGAACAGCCGTGACCGATAAACCTCACACGGTATTAATGGATTGTTGGGAAATGGTGTGTATCAAAGGCTTTCAGATCGTATAAAATTCTAAAAAATTGGACCATTGATTTGATCTTCAGTTGCTCAACTCCTTTTGGCTTCTTTAAACCGCATGCAAGCCAGAATAATTCGTTTTGCCTCACCCTCTGAACGGAGTATCCTTTTCCGGGCTTTTATGTCGCAGATATCGGACATTCTCTTGAAAAATTCCATACTGGTTTTCCTGAGTCCTTCAGCGAGGATAATTTCGCCATCGGGTTTCAAATATCGCCTAAACAGCCCAAGCAGGGGCTCGAAATATTCTTCCTTGTAAATCACCTCTGAACCCAGGATCATGTCGAACCGGCCTTCGAGACCCGGTTTTGTCCAGTCCAGTTCAGTAATGCCAAGTTCCGATGATCCGGAAGTGTGGTTGACACGCGCGTTGGCCCGTGCGAAATTGAGGGCATCCCGATTATACTCGGTCATGGTGACCCGATGCCCGCAACTGGCGGCGACGATTCCCACCAGACCGATGCCGCAACCGATTTCCAGCAGGTGCTTTTGGGGGTCAACCGGCATGTTTTCCACGTGATGGGCCAGGACAATGGACGCTTCCCATATTTTGCTCCACAGGGGAAACTCGCTGAAAACATCTTCGGGATTGAGGAACGGATCAAGGGATTTGGGAACAAAAAATTGAAAACGACGCTCCCCGATGGCAAGGGGTGAGACGTCCGTTTCATATTCCTGGTGAAACGCTGACATGGAAAACATGGGTTATATTTTTCTCCTCTAACTTTTTTGAGACCGAGCAAACGCAAAGATACAGGGGGTTAAATCATGAAAGTGATCATTTTAGGTTCGGGCACCGCCATCCCCATGAATGACCGGGGTTCACCTTCTCTGGCCCTTTTTGTTGACCATTCCCCCATCCTGTTTGACATGGGTCCGGGAACTCTGGGCCGGATGGCCCGTCTGGGCATAGGGCCTGAAAAAATCGAAAAAATTTTTCTCACACACTTTCATCCGGACCACACGGCGGACCTGATCCACTTTCTCTTTGCCTGCCGAAACCCGGAGATTTTGAAAAGAAGATCCCCGTTTCTGGTTTCCGGCCCTTCGGGTCTTCACGAATTCATCAAAGCCCTTCAATCCGCTTACCCGGACTGGCTCAATTTCCCTTCCGAAACCATGCAGATTGAGGAATTGTCATCCACTGAAAACAGAGAGCAAAACCATGGTCGTTACCGCATCAAAACCGCCCCTACCCACCATACTCCCCAGAGCCTGGCTTACCGAATCGAAAACAACGCCGGAAAAGCCGTTGTCATCTCAGGGGACACGGGCTTTTGTGACCCTGTTATCCAACTGGCGAAAGAAGCGGATGTTCTGATCCTGGAAGCGGCTTTTCCTGACGGCTACCCGGTGGAAGGGCACCTCACTCCATCCCTGGCCGGCCGGATGGCCCGTCTTGCGGGGGTCAAACGCCTGGTCTTGACCCATTTCTACCCGGAGTGCCTGAAAACGGACATCGCTGCCCAATGCCGAAAGACCTGGCATGGTGAACTCACCCTTGCTGAAGATCTCCTGCAAATCCAAATCTGATGGCGCCGTAGATGGAACCTTTTACAACGCCATGTATAGCTGTATTCGTGACTTTTTTACGAGGCCCTCAAATTTGATGGTAATGGCAAACAGTGTCATCAATAGGTTCGGTGAATGATGTATTGGATAAGCGTGAGCAGGTTTTCTTTAACAGCCGAATCCGGAAAGCGGCTCAGGCACATGGCCGCGTCATCCACATATCCCTGGGCTTCCGATCTGATACTTTCCAGAACCCCGCTGCCCCTTACCCAATCCAGCAGACTCTGATAGGCGTCCTTGTCTGTCGTGCGGCTTTTGAACAGTTCCGAAAATCTCTTTTTCTCATCTTGATCCAGCTGAGAGAGTGTATAGATGAGGGGGAGGGTAATTTTGCCTTCCCAAAGGTCCTTTCCCACCGGTTTTCCAAACACCGCCTCTGAAGAGGTGTAGTCCAGGAGATCATCCACCATCTGAAAGGCAATCCCCACAGAGCGGCCGAATCCGGTCAAGTTGCTTTCCACTTCCGCACCGGCCCCCGAAACAATGGCCCCGCAGCCGCAAGCCGCCGAAATGAGAACCGCGGTTTTCGCGGTGATGATATTCATGTAATCGTCCCGAGTGGTTTCCAGGTCTCCGGTATGGACCAGCTCCAGAATCTGCCCTTCAGACATCTCCATGGTGACTTCTGTAATTCTGCCAATAAACGGGATACTGTTGGTGTCAACCGCCAGGGACAGGGACTTGGAAAAGAGGAAATCCCCCTCCAGAACAGCCGCCTGGTTTCCCCAGAGCCGATTGATGGAAGGCTTTTTTCGCCGGGTTTCGGCGTTGTCCAGCACATCGTCATGGAGAAGGGATGAGGTATGAATGAATTCAAAAACCGTTGAAAGGGCATATACATCTTCATCCTCAAAACCGCACAACCGGCACGAAAGCACGAAAATGAGGGGCCTCAGGCGCTTTCCCTGCCCCAGAAGCGCATACTTCCCAATTTCCTTGACAAGCGGCACCCGCGAATCAAAAATCCTCTGCAATTCACTGTTTATTTTTTCAAAATGCGTTTCAAACAACGCAAGATCCGGCATTTTCGCATTCATCATTAATGTTTCAAACTTCCTTTCCAATGTTGATTTTCGATCAAATCCGATGCACCCCTGATATTTCTTAAAGCCTTGTTCGGTTAACTTTTTATGATAAATCACCCCCTGAAATTTTACAACTCATTTTCCGCCGGATAAATTTCCTTTTTACGAAGCGTTAAGACGCGATCACTTCTCTGAATCTAAAGTCAACGATCTTTCCGATCTCTTCAAAATCAACGCGGTTCTCCGTAACCACCGTCGCCCCGATTTGTCGGGCAAGCAGGGCGATGCTGACGTCATTGTAGGTGCGGGGGTGAGTTGGATTCAATCTTCCCAAAGATCGTAATTTTTGGCAAACCCGGCCGATCATTACCTGTGTAGAAGATGACGGGACAACAAGCCTTCCTGATCGGATGAAGGCTCTGCCAAAGCGCGCCAGGTGGCGCAGCTCCCGGTTCCCTGCAGCACCCATCCATAGTTCATGGAGAACAGGATGAACCAGGTAGAATACTTTGTTGAAGCCATCCGTTTCTTTTCGGTGCAAGCCCCGGTTAAAAACACCAATGTAGATGTTCGTATCAAAAACAACTTTTTCTTGCACGCTCTAGACCTCGCTGAAATCAAAACTTCCAGCGTCCTTCAGAGTCACTTCCGCAAGCATAAGATCCGTATCGAATTGCCTGAGAACGGCATTTATGGCCTCTTTTTCCGACCTCGCCTTGAGCGCTGTCTTGATCCGGTTGATTTGTTCCTGGTCCAGTTCGATGGTTTTCTTTACCAACGCCATAACCCACCCCCATTCAATACATTCAATATGGCTGTAAAATATGGTTTTACAGTATGCTAAATTGGGCGATCTGTCAAGTTGTTGTTCTCCAAGCCGGCATGCACAAACGGAACTTCCTTATTCCATCAAAATCTTCCCCACCAGATCATACTCGTGCGCTTCCGTGATCAATACCGGCAAAATGCCGCCAACAACCCCTTCACCCTCATTGATCAACACCCGACCGTCCACATCCGGGGCCATGGTGGCCGTTCTTCCCGCCAACAGCAGATCGGTCTCGGGACTTTCGCCTTCAACCAGGACGGGCAGCACCTGCCCTACCTTGCGTTGATTCAATTTTTTTGAAATACCATTTTGGAGCTTCATGAGTCTCTCCCGCCTGTTCCGGGCGATTCTGCTGTCCACCTGTTCAGGAAGGCGGGCCGCGGACGTCCCCTTTTCCGGGCTGAAGACAAACACCCCCAGATGATCAAATTCAGACATTCTCACAAAATCGCACAGCCCTTCAAACATCTCTTCGGTCTCACCGGGGAACCCAACCATCAGTGATGTCCGCACATGAATCTGTCTCCTGCGGTTCCGAATCATGGTCATCAGATCCCAAGGCGTTTTTTCTCCGATTTCCCGCCTCATGGTCTTCAGAAGATCCGGATTCGAATGTTGGAAGGGAAGGTCCAGATAAGGGACAATCACTTCATTTTCATCTATGAAATTCAGAACCGTCTCCGTCAAGCGGCCGGGATGAAAATAGAGCAGCCGAAGCCACCGAATCCCCTCAATGCGGGAGAGACCTTCCATTAAATCCATAATACGGCTTTTTCCGTAAATATCCTCCCCGTACCGGCTTGTATCCTGGGCCACCAGGTTGATTTCCTTGACACCGTGAACAGCCATCTCCGATGCCTCCGCAATCAAAGCATCCATGGCGCAGCTTCGAAAGGGACCCCTGAGCTTGGGAATCAGACAGTAGGAGCACCGGTTAACGCACCCTTCGGCGATTCTAAGGTAAGCCGTATAAAATGGTGTCGACTGAATTCTGGGAAGGCCATGATCCGCCGGAAAAGCAGGACGGCTGATCAGCATGGGTGCAGGGGGCTTATCAAAGCCTTTCAGAACATCCGCGATCCGATGAAACTCACCAGTGCCGAGCCAGCCATCCACTTCGGGCATTTCGTTTCGTAATTTATACCCATAGCGCTGCACAAAACAACCGGCAACCACCAGTCTTTTCAGCGTTCCCTTTTCCTTAAAACGGGCCGCATCCAGAATGGCGTCTATGGCTTCCTGAACTGCCTCTTGAAGAAAACCGCAAGTGTTGATCACCACATACCCGGCTTTTTCAATATCATCTACGACCTGGTAACCGTCACGGTTGAGGATACCCAGCATGTGCTCACTATCCACCCGGTTTTTGGCGCACCCGAGGCTGACAAGAAAAAGGGATTTGGTCTCGGTCATGAAAGAATTTCAGGGGCCAACGGTTGACCCTGACTCCAATTCAAGTTATGGATGGATCTCTTTGATCGCGTTTTGTGTCTTGAAATCCAACAGAGGATTTAATCTATCCCACCACAGATTTATGTCAAGTAAAAGCCGTAACCCAAAGCCCCCGGCGGCACACACGATTCTAACCGCCGAAGACCAGACGCTCTTTGACGAAGCCTGGCACCTGTCCAGAAAACATCATGGGCAAACTCTCGACCTGTATCTTCCCGGCATGATCCGCTACGGAAATGTGCGGGGCCGTTTCCCGGCCGTATCCATCACGGGAAGCCGGTGCCGGCTTTTGTGCGATCATTGCAGGGGACTTCTTTTAAGCCCCATGGTCAAAGCAGAAAGCCCCGATGACCTCTATAACCGATGCAGGGCATTTTCGAAAAATGGTGCGCACGGCGTACTACTGACCGGTGGTTCCGACCTTCAAGGCCAACTCCCCTGGAAACATTATCTGCCGGCAATTGAGCGAATCAATGCCGAAACGGACCTGTTTCTATCCGCCCACACGGGTTTTCCCGACTACCGGACGTGCAGACAGCTCAAGGCCGCAGGGGTGAAGCAGGGACTCATTGACGTCATGGGAGATGCTGAAACCGCATCGTCCATCTATCACCTGAAGGGACTGGAACCGGTGTTAAAGGGACTGGCGGCCATCAAGGAAAGCGGCCTTCAACTGGCCCCCCACATTGTGGCGGGACTTTTTCACGGCAAAATAAAAGCGGAAATGAAAGCGCTGGAAATTATCCGTTCCCATGCACCCCATGTACTGGTGATTGTCGCGCTGACGCCTCTCAACGGCACCCCCATGGCCGGCGCATCGCCCCCATCCCCGCTGGAAATTGCGCGACTGGTGGCACGGGCCCGCATCTTGATGCCGGAGATCCCCATATCACTGGGGTGCGAAAGACCCCGTGATAAACGGGGGTGGGAAATGGAGCGGCTGGCCATTGGGGCCGGTGTGAACCGCATGGCCGTCTGGTCCGATCAAGCCGTCCGCGAGGCCCGGAGGCTCGGGCTGACCGTCCGTTTTCAACACACCTGCTGTTCGCTGGATTTTCAGAAAAAATACGCATGTCTTAACCACACGCTTGATTTCTGACATTTTTCTTGACAGCCAAGCGGTTGATATGGCAAGTAACAAATTTCACAAAACACATTATTGAGTCAAAAGGAATAATGGATAGACGGTCGGGCCATAATATTTTTCCCTGTTGCCCGACCCAGAACTTTTCTGGAAACCATTAGCTCAAAATGCAGGAGACGATTGTTATGAGTGAAGAAAAACCGAGAGGCCCTGTGATGATCATTGGGGGGGGTATTGCCGGAATCCAGGCAGCTCTTTCCCTTTCCGGCGCAGGCTATGGTGTACACCTAGTTGAACGCGCGGCATCATTGGGCGGCATGTTACCCAGCCTTCATCGAATTTATCCTCTATGTACATGCTGCAAGCTGGATCCCCGAATTGCCGCCTGCGATCAGGATCCCAACATTGAGGTCCTACTGGATACCCAACTAATTGAATTATCCGGGAAGATAGGTGATTTCAAAGCGACCCTGGAAACGGGAGGAGAAAAAAAACAGGTGGAAGTGGGTGCCATTATCCTGGCGGTGGGAATTGAAGCATTTGACCCCACAGGACAAGTTACCTACCCCTATGGGTTGAACCCCGATGTGGTAACCAGTGTTGAATACGAACAGCTCCAAAAACCGTTGGGGCCCAACGGCGGCATTTTGAAAAGGCCTTCTGACGGCAAAAAACCGGAGAAAATTGCATGGCTTCAGTGTGTGGGCTCAAGGGACATCAACCATTGCGATGCACCCTATTGCTCCAGCGTCTGCTGCATGTACGCGCTTAAGGAAGCGGTGAATACCAAGGAATTTGATGAAGACATTGAAACGACCATTTTTTATATGGATATGCGAACCCACGGCAAAGGGTTCGAAGACTATTTGAACAATGCCGTTGAAAAGGATGTTCGCCTCATTCGCAGTCGCGTCCATACGGTGGATACGGACAGCGACAAACTCATGATTGACTATGCCGACGAAAAGGGCGACGGCCACAGTGAAGCATTTGATATGGTGGTTCTTTCCGTGGGGCTTAAGCCCAGCAGCCAAATCGAACAAATCGCAACCATGATGGGACTCAATCTGACCCCTGATCAATTCATCGGAACTGAGCCGTTCAAGCCTGCTTCAACAAATATCCCCGGCATCTTCGTATGCGGTGGCGCAACGGGACCCAACGATATCGGTCAGTCCGTTATTCAGGCGGCGGCTTCTGCCGCGGAAGTGGCGGCTGTTATCAATCCCGAGCCCTTTTCATCACCCGAAGAATACCCGGAACCCTTAGCCGATAACGGACAGGCTCCCGCCATTCTGTTTGCCTATCAACTGTGCCCGGATATGGCATCGGGGATTGGTGAGCAAATAGATGCTTATGCATCCAAGGCGCCGGGGGTTACGACCACTTTCAGCGTGAACGGCGATTTACGGATGACCCTCAGCGCTAAAATCAAGGAGACCGGCGCCAACCGCCTGGTCTTCGCCTCCTGCACACCGGTCATTCACAAAAATCTGCTTCAGGAAGCCTTGAAACTGGCGGGGCTGAACCCCTATCTCTACGAAATGGTAGATCTACGGAACCTCGATGAAAACGCCCCCAACACTCAGCTCCAGGACCGGATTCGCATGGGTGTCGCCCGCGCCGGTTTTCTCACCGCACCGGCGCTTAAGCAAGTGCCGGTCACCAAGAGTGCTCTGGTGGTGGGCGGTGGCATTTCGGGAATTGAAAGCGCCCTGGCACTTTCCCGCGAAGGGTATCCCGTTACCTTGGTGGAAAAGGAGCCGGCACTGGGCGGCAACGGCCGTCACATCCGCAAAACCTGGCAGGGCTATGATGTTCAGGCGCACTTGAAAGGGCTCGTGGACGCTGTTCTGCAGGATGAAAACGTCACTGTGATGACAGAGACCACGGTTAAAACCAACCGGGGATTCGGCGGCAATTTTGTCGCCACCGTGAATCAAAAGGGATCGGAGAAGGACGTATCCTGCGGTGCTGTCATTCTGGCCCCCGGCGGAACAGCCCGCAAACCGGAGGCCTACCTTTATGGCCAACACAAGAACATCCTGTTGTGGTCCGAACTGGATCAGAAACTCATTGAAGACCCCGCCTCCCTGGAAAAAACCGATACAGCGGTGTTTATTCAGTGCGTTGGTTCCCGGGGCGATCTGGGTTGCGCCCATTGCAGCAACGTCTGCTGTTCATTTTCCGTTCGCGCGGCCATCGATATGAAAGCCAAAAACCCGGACATGAACATTTACATCCTGTACCGGGATATGCGAACCTTTGGTGAGCGCGAACTCATCTATCGGGAAGCCCGGGAAAAGGGCGTTGTTTTTATCCGTTACGAACTGGAAAACAAACCTGACGTTCAGGCGGCGGGTGACAAGCTGAATGTGGTGGTGTATGACCAGGTCCTTCAGAAATCAATCCTGTTGGAGGCTGATCTTGTTTCACTTCAAACGGCAATTCTGGGCACAAACAATGCGGAACTGGCCGATATTTTCGGCGTTGACTTGGATGAAAATGGATTTTTCGCTGAATCCCCCGAAAAGCTGAGGCCCGTGGATGCCACCCGGGAGGGTATTTTCATTGCCGGAATGGCAGCCTACCCCAAAGGCGTATCGGAAAGCATTGCGCAGGGCAAAGCCGCTTCAGCCCGGGCTCTGGAATTGCTTTGTCAGGATGCGGTCCAGGTGGGCGGCATGGTGGCGGATGTCAATGTTGAGAAATGCGCCGTCTGCTGTACCTGCGTCAGGACATGCCCCTTTGATGTTCCGGTCATTGACCGTGAAATCGGGGCGGCCTTTATTGACGCTTCCCTCTGTCAGGGTTGCGGCATGTGTGTCGCCGAGTGTCCCGGGAAGGCGATATTCATGGTCAGCTGCAGCGACCAGATGCTGATTGAAGCACCTTCAGTGCTTCTGGCCACCCAATAGATCATCCGTTGACGGTTACCGGTTCATGGGCCGTCAGGGGGAAACAGAAAACTGTCAATCATTCAAGGAGATGGTTATATGGATGACTTCAAACCTCAAATTGTCGCCTTTTGCTGTGCAAATTGTGCATCATCCGCCGCCAATGTATCCCACGACATGAAAAAGGTGTTACCGGATAATATTAAAGTGATTCAGGTCCCCTGCACGGGCAGAATTGAAACCCTGCATCTTCTGAAACCTTTTGAGGAAGGTGCGGACGGTGTTTACGTGGCAGGATGTCAGGCGGACAGCTGCCGGTATATCAGCGGCATTACCAAGGCCGCCAAACGGGTTGCCCAAGTCAAGGGTATCCTGGAAGGCCTCAGCATCGAACCGGAAAGGATTGATGTATTTCATCTGAGTGCCGGAAAAGGCCAGGAATTTGTGGAAGTGGCGGACCGAATGGTCAATACCGTCAAGGGATTGGGGCCAGTCCTGACCGCATAGAACCTAATTAAACGCTGCGAGGAAAAACAATGATTGTTGCCGAATCAAAACCGATCAAGGAACTGCTTGAAATGGTGAAGGATTTTAAGAAAATCCTTGTGGTTGGATGCAAAGGTTGCGTAACGGTGTGTAATGTCGGGGGCGCCAAGGAAGTGGCGATCCTGGCTTCCACCATCCGGATTTCCGGAAAAAAGGAAGGCCTGGATGTGGTGGTGGGTGAACACACCCTGGAACGACAGTGCGACCCGGAGTACATTAATGAACTCAAAGACGTCATTGGGGATTACGACGCGGTGATCAGCATCGCATGCGGTGTGGGCCCACAGTTTCTTTCCGAAAGATACCCCGATACAAGGGTTTTTCCGGGGGTGAACACCAAATTCATGGGCGGCGCCGTGGAACACGGTGTGTGGTCGGAGCGGTGCGCCGGTTGCGGTACCTGCGTGGTGCATAATTTTGGCGGTCTCTGCCCCATTGCCCGATGTTCAAAAAGTCTTCTGAATGGGCCTTGCGGAGGGTCTTCCAACGGAAAATGCGAAATCAGCAAGGATGTGGATTGCGTCTGGGATTTAATTGTAACCAAAATGATGGAGCAGGATCGCCTGGACGAGCTTATTGAATTCCAAGCGCCCAAGAACTGGACCACAGCGCGCGATGGCGGACCGAGGAAAATGATCAGGGAGGAACTGGTAAAATGAGCGAGCACAAAGCAGGAAGCAATCTGGAGAAAGTTTTGAGCGCGGGTCATTTCGCCTTTACCGGTGAATGCGGGCCGCCGCAGGGCGCAAACGTACCACACCTGATTGAAAAGGCGAACCACTTGAAAGGATGCGTGGATGCCGTCAATGTCACGGACAATCAGACCGCCGTGGTGCGCATGTCCAGCTGGGCCGCCTCGCTGATTCTCATGGAACAGGGGCTGGAACCCAATTTTCAGATGGTGTGCCGGGACAGGAACCGTCTGGCCATTCAAAGCGACATTTTGGGTGTCTATTCCATGGGCATTCGAAACATGCTCTGTCTTTCCGGGGACCACCAGTCATTTGGAAACCACCCGGAATCCAAGAATGTCTTTGACATCGACTCCATGCAGCTGATTCACACCGTCAAAACCATGCGGGACGATGGAAAATTCATGAACGGGTCGGATGTGGATGTTGCCCCTAAGCTTTTCATTGGTGCGGCCAGCAACCCGTTTGCGGAACCCTTTGATTTCCGCGTTTACCGCCTGGCCAAAAAGATTTCAGCCGGCGCGGATTTTATTCAGACCCAGTGCATCTACAACATGGGAAAATTCAGGGAATTCATGAAACGTGCCGTGGATATGGGCCTGCATGAAAAGTGCTATATCCTGGCAGGTGTCACGCCCATGAAAAGTGTGGGTATGGCGCTGTATATGTCAAAGCAGGTGCCGGGCATGGATGTGCCCCAATCCCTGATCAAGCGATTAAGAGGTGCCGGCACGGGCAACGCGACCGAAGAAGGGATCAAATTTGCCCTGGAACAAATCGAAGAATTCAAGGAAATGGAGGGCATTGCGGGCGTGCACCTCATGGCCATTGAATGGGAACACAAAGTGCCCGAAATCTCTGAAAGGGCGGGCATGCTGCCCAGGCCCATCGTATAAATCAGCCGTTCTTTCAATCAAAATCAAAAAACCCGAAAGAGGCCGCTTCCCGGTGCCTTTCGGGTTTTTTCTTGAATTCAATTCATTATCTCCTATAATAGCCAAACTTCAAAATTCCCATAATGAGAAATGGTACATGATTATCGTAACGAAAAACGATAAGCGTTTTGATACGGATCGGGACCTGACGGCCCCTGAAAGACATATTCTGCAGAAACTTTTTACGTGGGAGGCCATGTCCGAAAGTGTTTTGCAGTTCAGGGAAAAAAAGGGAAAGGCCCTGGATGATGGCTGGAACGGTTCAGGTCCGATAATCGCGAGCCCGGCTTTAAAAGCCATTTGCAAAGATTTGGAAAAGAAAGTAGCGGCGCGATTGCAGAAAACATAGTGATAGGGGCGAATAATTATTCGCCCTTACTCGGGTGAAGCGCCGGCACTTGTTCATTGAGGTCCCATGAATTCCAGAACCCCTGTTCCTCCCGAACCGCCGGCGGAAACGCCTGATCTTAAGACGGATCGGCATGACCGCTCAGCACTCACCGCAGTCATCGTCGGCGGCGGGAACGCCTGTTATGAAATCCTGAAACGGCACCGGGAAGGTCAACTTGACCAGATGAACATGAAAGTCATGGGTGTTTCAAGTACGGACCCCCATGCCGACGGCTTTATCTATGCCGGGGAACTGGGGATTTTTACCACCTCCGACTATAATGACCTCTATACCATCAAGGGCCTGAACCTGATCATTGAACTGACCGGGTCCGAGGACATGATAAAAGACTTGCTTCGAACCAAACCCAGGGGCGTTGCCCTCCTTGATCACAAAACCGCCCGAATGCTCTGGATCGCCGAAACCCATTTGTGGCAGGAGGAAAAAGCGAGGCAGCATACCCAGACCATCCTGGACTCTCTGCCCTACCGGCTCATGGTGGTCAATGAGGACATGACCATCAACATGGTCAACAAACCGTTTCTAAAGGAAAACAACCTCACCTACGAAGCGGCACTCAGCAAAAAGTGCTACAAAGTGCGCTATCAGCGCCAATGGCCTTGCTATGAAATGGGAGAACGCTGTTATCTTAACGAAGTCAAGAAAACGGGCAAAACCGTCAGCACGATCCTCGAACTCAAAACGGATGACGGGGAATCCCGTTTTGACGTGGTCACGGTTGCCCCCATCTTTGACGGTCAGGGAAATATCGTTCAGGTCCTAGAAGCGGCCAGAGATATCACCGACAGGATCAGGCTGCAGCGGGAAGTCCAGAAATCAAAAATCTTCTTCCAGAATGTCATTCAAAGCTCCGTGGACGGCATCGTGATGGTGGACCCCAAAGGCCATGTTCTGATTTTCAACGAAGGCATGGAACGATTGACCGGATATACCGCTGAGGAAATCATGGATATCGGCCATCTCAGCACTTTTTATAACATTGACACGGCCAGGGAGAATATGCAGAAAATGCGCAGTGATAAGCACGGTCCGGTCGGCAAATTAAACCCCACCACCATGTCCATTCTCGCGAAATCAGGTGAAGAAATCCCCGTCACCCTTTCCGCATCCATCATCAGAAGTGAAGGGAAAGAGGTCGGAAGCGTCGGCACATTTACCGATATGCGTGAAATTCTTCAGATGCGCAGGGATCTGGGAGACGCCCATCTTCAGCTGGTACAGTCGGACAAAATCGCTTCGGTGGGGAGGATGGCCGCCGGTGTCGCACACGAAATCAATAATCCCCTGGCCGGCGTGCTGATTTATGCGGAGCTGCTCAAGGAGAGCCTAAAAGACCACCCGCAAAACCTGGAGGATGTCGACGAGATTATCAAGCAGACCCTCCGGTGTAAAAAAATTGTTTCTGAACTGCTGGAGTTCAGCCGTCAATCCATCGGCAGCCAATCCGCCTTTGAACTGGAAAAGCTCATTGACACCTGCTTAAACCTGCTGACCAAACAGGCTGCTTTTCAGGATATTCGCATCGTCAAAGAAATAGAACCCGGCATGCCCACCATGCTGGGAGACATGGGACAGCTGCAGCAGGTCTTTACAAATCTTTTCATCAATGCCTCCGATGCCATGGAAGGGGGAGGGAAGCTGCACATCAAGGCTGAATTCATTTCTAAGGAATCGCGGTTTATCATTCGGATTTCCGATGAAGGACCGGGCATCCCCGTGGAAATGCAGGATAAAATATTTGATATTTTTTACACCTCCAAACCCGTGGGTAAAGGCACCGGTTTGGGTCTCAGCATTTCTCAGAATATTATCAACCTTCATGGCGGCAGCATTCGATTTGAATGCCCGCCGGAAGGCGGAACCACTTTTATCATTGAATTGCCGCTGGAATCCGCTGAAACGTCTTCTCAAGAGCCCCTCTTTATTGGATTGGATGAATAATGGTCGAAAATACGCATGTTTTGGTTGTAGATGATGAAGAAGTGGTCCGGGAAGGATGCCGACGCGTGCTGACCGGAAAGGGATATGAGATTTCCACCGCTGAAAACGGAAAACAGGCACTTAAGATTCTCGCGACACAGAAGATCGATATCATACTGCTGGACCTAAAAATGCCCGTCATGGGGGGGGAGGAAGTCCTTCTCAAAACCCGTGAAAACTACCCCGATATCCTCGTCATCGTGATTACGGGCCATGGCACCGTGGACACAGCGGTGGAATGTATGAAAAAGGGCGCTTACGATTTCATTACCAAGCCTTTTCAAATAGACCAGTTTCTGATCACCGTCGGAAGGGCTGCGGACAAAAGGCATCTGGAATTGAAAGCCAGGCAGTTTGAGGCGGAAAACATTCGAAACCTCTACGACCTGAATCTTGAAAAAAGCCGGCTTAAAACCATCATCAATCGCATGGCCAACGGGGTTATGGTGACCAACCGCAATCTGGAAGTGGTGCTCCACAATCCCGCACTCATGCGATTGATGGAGATTACCGAAAGACCCAAAGGGCCTACACCCATCTCGAAAATCATAAAGGATAATGCTCTGATTGACACACTGAAGCAGCTTCTGGGCGACAAAGAGCTCGGGGGTGAATCCATTTCCCAGGAAATACAGTTAAAAAATAATACCCTTCGGGCACTCTCTGCACCGGCCATTGATCCGGATCAAGCCATCGCCGGAACGGTCACGGTCTTAGAAGATATTACCGCATTTAAACAGCTGGACCAGATGAAATCAGATTTTGTCAATATGGTGGCCCACGAACTCCGAAGCCCCCTTGTGGCCATTCGCCAGATCAACAGCGTTTTGCTGGAAGGCCTGGCGGGTCCTCTGGAAGAAAAGCAGCAGGACTTTGTCAGAAGGGGCATGAATAAAATCGACGCACTCTTGAATCTCATCAATGATCTTTTAGACATTGCCAAACTCGAAGCGGGAAAGTTTGTTCAACACCAGGTGCCCACGGATATCGGTAAAATCATCGAAGAAATCGTCGTTCTCATGGAGCCGAGGGCCCAGGAACAAGGCATTGTTTTGACCCATTCTCTTCTAAACCTGAACCCGGTGCAGGCGGACCCCAAAAGAATTGAAGAAATCTTCAACAACCTCATCAGCAATGCCATTAACTATTCCCCCCAGGGAGGCCGGGTTACCGTCTCCGCCAAAGGTTTGGGCGAATATATGGAAATACGGGTTGAAGATACGGGGGTCGGCATAACCTCAGAGGAGTTGCCCAAGATTTTTGATAAATTCTACCGGGTCAAAAACCCCAAAACCCGCCAGGTCATCGGAACAGGCCTCGGGCTGGCCATCGTCAAAGGGGTTGTGGATGCGCACCAGGGTTCTATCCAGGTGGAGAGCGTCCCGGACGTGGGAACCACTTTTAAGGTATTGCTCCCGGTTATTGACACCAGAGCTTAGACCCCCAACAATAAGCGAATTGAAGTAAAAGAGTGCTGAATGGCCCGAAAAAAAAAGATAGAACATGTGCTGATCGTCGACGATGAAAAAGTGGTCCGAAAAGGGATCAGCCGTGCCCTGGCCAACCGCAACATACGGTCCACCGAAGCCTTGAACGGAAAAGAGGCCCTTGCGCACCTCAAAACCCATGATTTCGATCTGGTCCTTCTGGATATCAAAATGGAGGATATGGATGGCACCGAAGTCCTTCAGCAGATCCGTCGAAGTGACCCCGAAGCAAACGTGGTCATGATCACGGGATATCCCACCATTGCAACGGCGGTCCACTGTACAAAACTGGGGGCCCTGGACTATTTGACCAAACCCTTCAGCCTGGATGACCTGGACGCAGCGCTTAGCAAGGTCCAAAGTGGAAAGACCGGCAAGAGAGAACCCTTTACAACACAAACAGGCATAAAGCAGGATTCACCCAAGCATCTCATTGTGGGCCAGAGCCCACCCATGAAGAAAATTTTTGAAAAGATCGCCCGGGTTGCCCCCACCGAAAGCTCTGTACTCATATCCGGCGAAAGCGGCACCGGGAAGGAACTGGTGGCACGCGCCATTCATGCCAACAGCAATAGAAAAGATATGGAATTTGTGGCGGTGGACTGCTCCGCACTGGTGGAAACCCTCCTTGAAAGTGAACTTTTCGGCCATGTGAAGGGCTCCTTTACCGGGGCTCATCAAACCAAACACGGACTTTTTGAACTGGCCAACCACGGCACCTTTTTCTTTGATGAAATCACAAACCTGAGCCTTAAAATTCAGGCCAAACTACTCAGGGTCATTCAGGAACGGGAGTTCATGAAGGTGGGCGATCAGCACCGCATAAAGCTGGATGTCCGCATCATCGCCGCTTCCAACACACCCCTTTCCGAAGCCATCCGGAATGGAACATTTAGAGAAGATCTGTTCTATCGACTGAGCGTGGTTCCCCTGGAACTCCCTCCCCTCAGGAACCGGAAAGAAGATATTCCATTTCTCATTGAGTATTTCTTAGAAAAACTGAGTCACAAAATGAAAAAACCGCCTCCGGAAATATCGCCTGAGGCGGTTAACCTCTTAAAGGAATACCCCTGGCCCGGCAATGTCAGAGAGCTTGAACACGCGATCGAAAGGATTCTTATCCTTGAAGATGCGGACATCATTCAGGAAAGAAACCTTCCTTCCTATATTATACAGCAGCAGGGTGATCTCCAGATTTTCCCTGAAGACCCCATCACCCTTGAAGAACTGGAAAAAAAATACATCGCCTTTGTGCTCAAAAAAGCCAAAGGAAAAAAGATCGAAGCGGCCAGGATCCTGGGCATCAATCGTAAAACCCTTTCCGCCAAAATCAATAAATACGGGTTATAAGGAAGTATCGGAAAAATGGCATATGATGAAGGATTGGCACAAAGAGTCAGGGAACTGTTAGAGGAAAAGCCCGAATATAATGAAAAGAAAATGTTCGGAGGCATATGCTGGCTGATTAAGGGAAACATGGCTTGCGGCATATTAAATGATGAGGTTATTGTTCGGGTTGGCCCCCAACAATATGAAGATTCGTTGGAATTGCCCCACACCCGAAAATTTGATATCACAGGCAGGCCCATGAAAGGCTGGGTCATGGTATCCCACGACGGGCACGAATCGGACGAGGATTTAATGTCCTGGGTCCAAAAAGGTGTAAACTTCGCTTTGTCTTTGCCGCCAAAATTATCGAAAATAGGAAAAAATAAACGGGGTCTGTCCCCAATTACCTCATCAAGCCGGATTGCACGCAACAATTCATCTGCCGGCTTTGCAAAATTTCAGCAAATATGCTACCAAAGTATCATGCACGTTATGTTGTCGGTTTGGTTATGTTGTGTAATTTGATTCCTTCCATTTTATTCCCTCGTTGTTTTCCCCATAATTGTCTCCCCGTTTAAGCCTTCTTTCCCATCTGAATTGAATACCCTTCCATATAATTCCTGTAATTGAGAGAAAATAGAAAAACTATGGTTCTTTCCTTTTAATTTCTCAGACTTGATGATATCACACGCTTTTTGACCCCCTAATATACAGGGTTTTTGTCAAGATATGTCAGGTTTTTATTCCCCTACTTTTGATGGACAACCATGACATACCTCAGGTACCGATCCGCCCCTCCAAATGATGATATCACAGGTTATAAGTATTGGTCCTTTCCAGTCTTCCGATATTATTTTAGCATTACCGAATGTAGACCAAAGAAGAGACAAAAATCAAAAAAATAACACCCTTTCAGAAACACAACAGGTTAGGACTACCAGATGTACTCTTCTACGTTCCTGGGGAGGGTCTAAATGCTATAGTTATATAGGAATGTCAGCATTGAGAAGAAGGCCAGAAACCACCTATTTTTCTAATTCTTTCTTAACAGCAACCCCTATTTTTTCCAGTGTGTAAGGCTTTTTTATGTATTTGCCTGCTCCTAATTCTTGAGCAATATCCACCTCTTTTGTTTTGGCATACCCGCTGGCGATGATCGCCTTCTGGCCGGGACGAATCTTTATGATCTGCTGGTAAGTCTCACGCCCGTTGATCCCTTTGGGCATGACCATATCAAGGACAATCAGGTCTACGGTATTTTCCTTCATATATTTAATGGCCTCTTCGCCACTTGAAACCGCTTCAGCAGTGTAGTCTAATTTGGTCAGCATCCCACATGCGATCACCCGTTGCCGCTCCTCATCATCAACCACCAGGATCTTCTCTCCATGCCCGAGATAATTCTCCAAAGGGATCTTTGCCTTCTCGTCAGAAACTTCCTTCCGGGTCACTGGAAAGTAGAGTTCAAAAACCGTTCCCTTCTCACTGCTCTCCACGTTGATGTATCCCTTATGGTCCTGGACCGTGTTCCAGACAACTGCCAGACCTAAGCCCGTACCGCTTCTACCCATGACCTTCTTTGTATAGAATGGTTCAAAAATCCTCTCCATATCCCCAGGAGATATGCCCGAACCATTATCTGATATAGTGAGCACTACATATTCGCCTGTGCGAACATCCTCATAACTCTTCAAGGGCTCATCCAGGTACCGGTTTAAGACGGATATGGCTACAATGCCGCTACCCTCAACGGCCTCTGAGGCATTGGTGATCAGATTCATCAAAATCTTTTTGATGTGGGTAGGCGAACAACTTATATTCAACAGATCCGAGTCAATCTCAGTTTTGAAGGTAATAGACGGGTGCGTTTCAGCAAGTTTCTGATGCTCAGCAGAAGTTAGGTATCCTTCGATCAGGGTGTTCAGGTTGGAGATCTCTTTGCCAGTGGCAACCCCTCTGGCTATGGTCATTAGATCTGCGACCACGTCAACAGCTCGCATCCCGGATTCCTGTATTGTTTTCATAGGGTTCCTGAGTGGGCTGTCTTCAGGTAAATCCATCAGGAGCAGTTCAGGGTAGCTTACAATCCCTGATAGGATATTGTTAAGATCGTGGGCCACACCGCCCGCCATAAGGCCCATCGCTTCCATTTTCTGGGCTCGATGGAGTTTGGATTCCAATGCAGCATTTTCTTCTTCAGCACGATTGCGCTCTCTTTCATTTCTTTCATTCAGTAATCTTGCGTGTAGAATAGGTGCTATACGGTCAGCGATGGCTTCTAACAATTCTTTGTCCTTTTCGGAATAATCCGTGGGCTTGTCTCCGACCATCAGATTACCTATGGATTCTCCTTTGTGGACGATAGGGGTAGCCAAAGCTCTTCTTATGGGCATATGACCATCGGGGATTTTGAAAGGTCCGTTGGAAAAGAAACTCTTTTTTTCTATGAGACATCTTGCCCACAGGGTATTGCCCCATGTGTCGCGAGGGAAAAAGATGCCCTTCTCCGGCATCTTGCATTCATCCCAGATATCCCTGGTCATAGAGGGAACGATTCTGTCTCCATCCTCGTCAATGTATGCGAAGGTCCCGTATGGGCTCTCCATGGACTTCAAAACAATTTGGAGTACCTCTCCATACAGTTCGTCATCGGGAGTGGTGAGGAAGATTTCTGCAATCCGGTTCCTAATGCTCAACTGTTTTTCTGACTCCCGCAACGCCTCCTCCGCCTGCTTCCGCTCGGTGATATCAGCAACACTGTTTATGAAATAAGCCGTACCCATTATTTCAATTATTGCAGCCGACCACAACAATGACACGGGTTCACCATTTTTCTTTATAAAAGCCACTTCCTGCTCTCGAAATCCTCCCTGCTCCTTAGCAACCTTCACAAGCCTGGATCTCTCCTCGTAATCAGCCCATAAACCAAGTTCCTTTGAGGTCCGACCGATTAACTCGTCACGTTCGTAACCCGTGATTTCCTTGGTCGCCTCGTTAACCTCCACATAACGTCCATCTTCAAGTGTACTAATGTGAAGCCACTGAGGATTGGAATGGAAAAGTTTCGAGTACTTCTCTTCACTCTCTTTTAGCGACTTTTCCACCTGAGCTTTCGCAG
>Ga0307929_1001104_pt1 | contig 22332 bp, 16 predicted proteins | sample AceLakmetage1330_FD_203160 | JGI IMG/M metagenome (GOLD analysis project Ga0307929, IMG submission 203160) | Saline water microbial communities from Ace Lake, Antarctica - #1330 | ecosystem: Environmental > Aquatic > Non-marine Saline and Alkaline > Saline | place: Antarctica: Ace Lake...
TTCAGTTAATGTCAAAAAGGGTTGTCAAAGACTGACAGCAAGAACCACAACTATTATACAGGAGGTGGCAATTCCTCCCCTACCCTAAAGGGATAGGGGTTTCCTTGCCACAAAAACATATGAATTTAAAACAGAAAAATACCATTCTCCCCTTTATTATAATGATTGTCATGTTCACCCTGGGATCGCTGGTGACTGTGAATCAGTTAAACAAACTCAAAACAGAGATGATTTCACAACCAATGAAAGATGCCATGGCAGTTTTGTTAAGAAGCGTGGACTTCACAGCCCAGCAGGTATTGGAAAAATCATCACTTTTTTCCAGGTTACCCCAGGTGATACAGGCCTTTGAGCTGGCCCATTCAGGGAATATTAATGATCCCCTGGATACCCAGGCCCAGGCGGCCCGGCAAATGTTGAGGTGGGAACTGAAAGATGCCATGGACGGATATGAAGCTGTCTCTGCCAATGGTAAAATGAAACTTCATTTTCACCTGCCCAATGGGCGTAGCCTGGTTCGCATGTGGCGAGAAAAGCAGATCAATATCAATGGAAAGTGGGAAGACCGATCCGACGATATTTCTGATTTCAGACATACGGTGCTTGATGTCAATGCCACGGGGAAACCGGTGAAGGGGATTGAACTGGGCCGGGGAGGATTTGTTATCAGGGGGCTGTCTCCCATTTTGGATGTAAAGGGAAAAATCCTTGGATCAGTGGAGGTTCTGTTTGATTTTGCCCCCCTTGTAAAAACATTGTTTTCCGATGGTCACTATCTGGTTCGGCTTTATATGAACAAGACATTTTTATCCATTACCCATCTGCTCCAGGATGGGGCAAAGTATCCCCTTGTGGCAGATCGGTATGTCCAAGTCATGGGGCAAAAGGAAGATAACTCCCCCAAAGGGACGCTTCTGGCTCTTTTAGACCAGGGCCGGGAAGGTTTTATTGCCCATCTGGAGGGGAAACAAGCCATGGCTGCATTTCCCATAAAAGATTATAAATCAAACCAGATCGGTGTGATGATGCTGGAAACAGATATCACCCATGAATATGGCCTGGTTAGTAATATCATTGTCTTCCAGGTGGTGATGCTCCTTTTTATTTTGATTGTCATGGGGGGACTCAGTATTTTTCTTTTATCCCGAACCGTATTACAACCGGTTGCCATGATTATGAATATTTCCAAAAAACTCTCCACAGGGGATTTAAGTGATAAGATTGAGGTGACCACAACCGATGAAATGGGTCATCTGTCGGAAACTCTAAATTTCATGGTTCAGGCGGTCAAGGGGATGGTAGGTAAAATCATCGAGGTGGTGATCCGTCTCACGGACAACAGCCAGGAGATAAATACCGCGCTTCAGAATCAGGTGGCAAGTGCCTCGGAACAGTCGGCATCGGTGACACAAATCACCTCCACCATGGCTGAATTCTCGGCCTCCTCCCGGCAGATAGCAGAGCACGCAAACCGGGTTCTTACCATTGCCGAAGAGGCCCTTGAGCATGCCAATGCAGGGGAAAAATCCGTTTCTCTGGTCACCGATAAAATGGATGAAATTTACGCCGACAACACCCAAACGGTGAAGGGGGTTCATGAGTTGGGCAATAAAACCCGTGAAATTTCAAAGATCATGGGCATTATTAACAACATTGCCGACCAGACAAAGCTCATTACCTTTAATGCGGCCCTTGAGGCATCCAGCGCCGGTGAAGCAGGCAAACGGTTCGGAGTTGTGGCGGTGGAGATCAGGCGGTTGGCCGAAAATGTAGAAGCATCCACAAGAGAGACGGAAAAACACATCACCGAAATTCAAGATGCCGTGGATCACATGATGCTGGCCTCGGAAAAAAATACCAGTTGCATCAATGAGGGCTTAAGTTTTACCTCCCACACCCGGGACACCCTTGTTAATATTGTGGGGAAATCCCAGAATACCCGGGATGCAGCCCAGCAAATTACCCTTTCCACCCAGCAGCAGAAAACAGCCAGTGATCAGGTGGTTCAAGCCCTTAAAGAGATTGATGACAGCGGCAGACAGACCACCCAGGCCATTACCCAGATTGGTGAAAATGGTGAGATATTAAATCAACTGGCAGCCCAGTTGCAATCCCTTGTCAAAGGCTTTAAACTTTGATCTCCAACAATACCTTCGCCAAAATCAAAACCGATTTGAGATTTGGTAATCAAAACACCATATGTTGTGCCAGAATGGTAATGAAATTGCAATATATAGATTGATATTCAAGCTAAAATAAAATTGGCGAAGGTATTGTCCAACTGTGAATTTTTAATTTTAGGAGAATTACCATGGTAGCTGTACGGGTAGTAATAGTGGACGACAGCAGCTTTGTCCGGGCGGTTCTTAAGGATCTTTTAGAAGCAGATCCAGGCATTGAAGTGGTGGGAGAGGCTGTGAACGGGCTGGATGCCCTGGAAAAAATTTCTGCGCTTAAACCTGATCTTGTCACCATGGACATTGAAATGCCTGAAATGAACGGTCTTGAGGCCATTGAACAAATCATGGGGGGAGAGGATGCGCTGCCCATTCTGGTGTTCACCTCCCTTGACGATGCAGGAACCGCATATGATGCCATCTCCCGGGGGGCATTGGAACTGCTGCCCAAACCCAATATGGATAGCTTTAACAGTGACTATTTTGCCCGGAGAATAAAACTGCTCTCCAAGGTAAAGGTGGTGCGTCATATTCGCAGTGGTATGGCTGTAAAGCGAGTCAGGGTTAATAAAACCGGCCCTCCATCGGTGGGAACCTTTCCAAAAATTATTGCCATTGCAAGCTCCACAGGGGGCCCCAGTGCCTTGATCGGGCTTTTTAGCGGGCTTACCCATCCCCTGGATATGCCGGTGGTGGTATCCCAGCACATTGCCCAGGGGTTTGATGAGGGTCTGATGAAATGGTTGAACCGGGAGACCCCCCAGGCCCAAGTGAAAATAGGGGTGCCCGGGGAGAAGGTCAAGCCAGGAACCATCTATCTTTCTCCTGCCAATGGAAACATGGAAATTACATCCAGCGGTATGATTGCGGTTTCTCCCTTTGAACCCGGGGATATTTATACCCCCTCCTGTGATAAATTATTTGAATCTGTTGCCAGAACCTATGGCGCTTCCTGTGTGGCCATTGTGTTGACAGGCATGGGCAATGACGGCACAAGAGGTGCCCAGGCTGTTAAACGGGCAGGGGGGAGAACCATTGGACAGGATGAAGCCTCCTGTGTGGTGTACGGTATGCCAAAGGCAGCTTTGGAAGCCGGTTGCATTGATGATCAGATGTCCTTAACCGACATTGGTAGATACTTAAACGGGTTGATTCGGAAATAACAATGCCCTTTTTTGCCATTGAAAATATGATTTACCAGCGAACCGGTCTCACCTTTGATGCCCATCGATCCATGGTTCTAAAGGATAAAATTTCCCAGCACATGGCATTGCTGGGTATGGATGACATGAGGTGCTATTACAACGATATCCGCGCCACCCATGCGCTTTTTGATGCCCTTGTGGATCAACTGACCATCAATGAGAGTTATTTTTTCCGGGAACCGGCGCATCTGGATCTTTTATGCCATCGCCTGATTCCGGAGCTTTCAGGTAAAAATAAGGCACAAGGGGTATCTATTCTCAGCGCGGGTTGTTCCACAGGGGAAGAGCCCTGCTCCATCGCCATGGCCGTGGAACAGGCCCATGGCCCGGCATTTCTATCCAAGGTTCGGATTCTGGGCGTGGACATTGATAACACCGCGCTTTCTCTGGCCCGCACCGGTGTTTATGGAAAATGGAAACTTCGACAACTGCCCCCTCTATTGCGCTCACAGTATTTTCAATCCATTTCCAATGGGCAATATACCATAAGACCTGATATTCTTAAACGAATAGAGTATTATCCTGCAAACCTGGTGGCCGGGCCGCTGCCTGAAGTGGTTGGCACTGTGGATGTTATTTTTTATCGTAATGTATCCATCTATTTTGATAAGATCACCCGAATGAAGGTGTTTTCGCATTTGGAAAGGGTTTTAACACCCGGGGGATACCTTGTGGTGGGGTCTGCTGAAACCCTTTCCCATGATACGGGAGCGCTTTGTCTGGTGGAGAAGGATGGGTACTTTGTTTATCAGAAAAAATCAGATAACTCCCATGCCCATGGCATGTCTGAAATGCCCCCCGGGATACCCGGTGAAGCAGGGGGCATCTCTTCTCTTTCATCCAAAGACAAGGGAGGTATAAAAAAACCATCTCATACGTCTGATCCCGTTTTTGATCCCGTTTTTGATTACAATCGACGCCCTTCCTGCGGGGTTTCATCACCCCCCAAAGCCCGGTGCAATGCGTCTTTCACCGGACGTGGTATGCATGGAGCGGTGAGGGATACGGATAATCAACATCATCGGTTACCCCCAAAAAAAATGGCCGAAATACCTTTGGAAACTCCCCAGGCCATCTACGAAAAAGCCCTGGGGTTAGCCCGGCAGAAAAAATTTGATGTGGCCCAGGCCCTGCTTAAACCAATTTTGGAAACCAAGGATGACATCATGGAAAAGGGTTCCATTTTACGGGCAGGGATGTTCATACAACAGGGTGACATTGAAAGGGCCAGAGTTGTGTGCCAGCATATCATCAAAAAGAATGTGACCTGCTCCCCGGCGTATCTGCTTCTGGGTATGATTGCCAGCATGGAGAGTCAACCCATGGAAAGCCTGGATAGATTCCGTGAAACCACCTATATTCAGCCTGACAACTGGCTGGCTCATTTTTTAATGTTCCAGGCGTTTCAGACCCTGGATAAAAAAAAAGAGGCCTCCCGCCAGGCAACCGTGGTGATCAGGCTTTTGGAAAAGGACAGTAATACCCACCATGGTCTTGATTATTTTCCCTTTTCCTTTTCCAGGGAACAGATTCTTCACCTGTGCCGACAGCACGCTTTATTAACCACTTAATCACTGGAACCCCCCATGGCGTTTGACAGATCCAAGTTTATTCCCCGTTTCATAGAAGATGCCAATGACCATCTGCATGCCATGAACCAGGGCCTGGTTGCCCTGGTTGAGACGCCATCGGATTCGTCCCTGGTGGATGCGGTGTTCCGGGCGGCCCACACCATAAAAGGGTCATCCAGAATGATGAAGTTAATCCATATCAGTGACATGGCCCATGTGCTGGAGGATGTTCTGGATGGCTTGAGAAAGGAAAAAATCGCCTATTCCAATGCCATTTCCACTGTGTTGTTTGAGGGAATGGATACCCTGTCCAAAATGATGGAATCTCTCTCCCAGGGGGAAGAAAACGAAGCTCCCAAAGCAATCATCACTCTGCTTAAACAGGCGGCCCAAGGTGACTTGGAAGAGCAAGAGGTGGGGGAAAAACAAATCCCCCCGGGACAAAAACTGGATTTAATGGATGCCGACAAGTCCAGGGTGCCGGATAAAATAGAGACAAAGGAGGAGATGGGTGCACCTGTTATTTCCCCTGGGTCCCAAACTTGCCCGGTGCAAGAGACCTCTCCAGAGTCAGAGACCTCTGATAAGACGCCGGTAAAAATTGAAGAAACCATCCGCGTGGATGTGAATAAGCTGGATGCCCTGATTAATCTCATGGGAGAGGTGGTCTCCACCCACAAAAAAGTCGAAACCCATGCCCGGCACATCCATGGGCTTTTTTTGGAATTGGATGATTTTCAATCTGCGGTGGAACAAAAAAAACAATCTTTAAATTCTGACCCTCTCCAAGCCAATTCACTTGATGCGTTTTTTGATTCATTCCATGGCAGGATAAAACAGTTAAATCAGGGAATTCATGAATATCTGGGGCATTTCCAACCTCTGATGACCCAGATGCAGGAACGCTCACTGGATCTTCGTATGGTGCCTTTATCCACCGTTTTTGATGGGCTTCACATGGTGGTTCGGGATCTGTGCCGTGATTCAGAAAAAACGGTCTTTCTTAAAATCACCGGTGGTGACACAGAGATGGACAAAAAGATGACAGAACATCTCAAAGATCCCCTTCTTCACATGGTTCGAAACTGCATTGACCATGGAATGGAGGCAAAAGAGGTTCGTCTGGAGGCCGGTAAACCCGCCCATGGCACCATCCAAATTGCCGCAGGCATTGACGGGGGGCGGGTTCACATCAGCATTGCCGATGACGGAGGGGGCATTCCCATGGATAAGGTGGTTATGAAGGCCCTGTCCCGGGGACTTGTAACCCAATTGGTTCTTAAAGACATGACCCCTTCCCAGATGGCCCAGCTTATTTTTAATCCCGGCCTGAGTACAGCGGACATCATCACCGACATTTCTGGTCGGGGAGTGGGAATGGACGTGGTTCGTGAGAATATTGAGAATACACTCAACGGCAGTATCACGGTGGACACCCTCCCGGGACAGGGAACCACTTTTCACATTGTATTACCGGAAACCATTGCTATTATCCATGTGTTTCTTGTGACTTTGAAATCCATGTGCTATGCCATTCCCGCCAGCCATGTGACTGAAATTGTCAGTATCCCGGGAAATGAAATTTTCAATGCCCAGGATAAAGCGGTGCTGCGACTGAGGGGGGATCTTGTGCCCGTTGTTTCCATGGGGGATGTGCTGGGCCATGCCCCCCTGCCGGATGCCATTAATATTAAAGATGAAACATCCTTGTTGATTCTTATTTCAGGCCAGGGAGAGGATCGCCTGGGAATGATCATTGACAGTCTGCTCAGTGAAGAAGAACAGGTGGTAAAACCCTTTCCACCTCACATGCAGGGGATGCATCTTGTCACCGGGGCGATTCTTTCCGATACCCATGGGATTATTTTGGTGCTGCACATGCTGCACATGCTTGAACGGGCCAAGAAACTCCAGAAACCGGATGCGCCCTCTTTTCAGGATGACTCTCCCCAGGATGTTTCCTCTCCCCGTATTCTGGTGGTGGATGATTCCATCACCACCCGGGAGATTGAAAAATCAATTTTGGAATCCCATGGCTATAAGGTCACCCTGGCAACGGATGGCGTAGATGGATGTGAAAAGGCATCTGAATTTGCCTATGATCTTATTGTTTCCGATGTGGATATGCCAAACCTGGACGGGTTTGCCATGACAAAAAAAATTCGATCCACTGATATGCATGCCCATACCCCTATTATTATTGTCACGGCCCGGGACAGTCAGGCGGATATGAAGAAAGGAATTACATCCGGTGCCAATGCCTATATTGTTAAGGGTGATTTTGATAAGAATAACCTTTTGGAAACCATCGAGAACTTATTGGGAAGGTGAAGGGGGAAGGGTGAAGGGTGAAGCAATATCTTCACCAATTTTATTTTCGCTTGAATATCAATCTATATAACTGCCACGGGCAGACCGTATTCTGGCCCGGTCTGACCACAACTAAGCATGAAAGAATGTTAGACGTGTCTACTCTTTCATATAAAGTACCCGATCATATATTCCTCAAAATAAAACCCATAAATATCAATGGGGTACCTCTGTGGAATACCGAAAAACATATGTATGGGCACTTAGCAATTGCATTACCATGCTGGAACAAGATATGGTATTTTGGGCCTGGTTCAAAAGAGCATATGCCAGGGTAACACTTTTTCCTGGTCTTTCAACTAAGTCGTCGCGATTAACTTGCTGATATTTATTAATAAAAATTCAGTAAGGCTGATAGTAAAATATCAAAAAGTGTTACCCTGATTTGAACCAGGCCGTATTTTGATTGCCAAAATTCAAATCGGTTTTCAATTTGGTTAAGGTATTGATCAAGAATTTGTTTTTTTATTTTTGTTATGGGCAAATATAGATGAAAGAGAAAATTTGCCCATGGTAGTTTCTTACCAAAGAAGGGATATGCTATGTCTACCGAAAATTTAAACATTCTACTGGTGGAGGATGATCCTTTTGCCCGGGCCATGCTGGAACAAATCCTTTTTGATAAAGGCTACCGGGTAAAAATGGCTAAAAATGGTCTGGAGGGGATAAAAATATTTTATGAAAATAATGATATTGACCTCATCATCACGGATATGAATATGCCACAAATGGATGGGCTGGAATTCATTCAGCAGTTAAGGGATGCAAAACAGGATGTTCCCATCATTGTTCTGACCAGTAACCTTGAAATAAAAACGGCGGTGAGTGCCATCTATGGCGGAGCCAATGCCTATCTTATAAAAGATGAAAACATTGAAGATACATTTGTCCAGGCCATTGATCATACCTGGGATCATTATCAACTGGCCCGGGAAAAGCAAAGACTGATGTCGGAACTCGAAGAGAAAAACCGGGAGTTGGAGCAGCTTTCATACCTTGACGGCCTCACTGGCATTTCAAATCGCAGATATTTTGATAAGATCCTTGCCAAAGAGTGGCGCCGGGGGATCAGGGATACGTTTTCCATTTCCATTGCCATGATTGATATCGATTACTTTAAATTATACAATGACACCTATGGTCATCAGTCCGGAGATGACTGCCTGAAAAAGGTGGCCCATGCCCTGAAAGATGCCCTTTTTCGGCCCGGGGATTTCATTGCCCGGTATGGCGGGGAAGAGTTTGTGGCTGTGATGACCAACATCGGGCTTGACGGAGCAATGGAAGTGGCAGGAAGAATGCAACATAATATTAAACGATTGGGCATTCCCCATGAGGCTTCTGAGGTGTCGGATTTGGTCACGGTGAGCATAGGGCTTGCCTGTACTGTTCCTCAAAAAGAAAATGATCCCAAAGAGTTGATTGGAAAATCGGATTCTTACCTGTACAATGCCAAGGAACAGGGTAGAAACAGGGTTTGTAGTCCAGATGATCATAAGCAACAGCCCCTGAGCTAAAGAATCCGGGGTTTTCTTGTTGGTTTTTTATAACGGGCATGTTTTGACGGACACAACGAATATTGGGTCGTAGACGCGGAGCCAAATGCCATTATGCCGCCCCCCCCGACGGGCAATGGGCCCGGCCCGGAACCGTAGACGGCCCAATTGGCCGGTTCCTATTGCCCATCGGGGGGGGCTCTGCTGAGGTTGCCCGGAAGTTTTATTTTCTAATAAACGGGCATATCCTGACGAACATAACGAATATTGGGTCGTAGACGCGGAGCCAAATGCCATTATGCCGCCCCCCCCCCCGACGGGCAATGGGCCCGGCCCGGAACCGTAGACGGCCCAATTGGCCGGTTCCTATTGCCCATCGGGGGGGGGCTCGTGAGGGTACTTGGACACTTCTTTTTTATATAAACTGCCACGGGCAGACCGTATTCTGCCCTCAGCCTGCCCATAACGAAAAATGAAAGTCTTTTAATTCCAGCGTGTTGGTGAGACTTTCTTATAAAAAAAAATATATTCAAACGCTTAATCAATACCTTAGCTAATTTTATTTTGGTTTAAATATCAATCAATATGTAGTGTCTTGTGAACTATTCTTACACTATATGTGATATATGGCTTGTAAGAATTCAAACCTATTTTAAATTTGGTGAAGGTGTTGTTAATGGTACGCATAGGTTGGGAGAGTTCAAACACTCATGTTGGATTTAAAAGATATTAACGAAATAACCCTTGGGGGGGCACTACAGAGCCGGGTGGCCCTTTATATTGAAGACAAGAATCTTAATTTTATTATTGCCGAAGGGGTGCTACTTAATAAGCGGTTCCAGGAGCTGGATCGAGAAAAGGTAATGCTATATCTGCAAGGCTATGCGGCGTGTGATTTTTCCAGGATCACCATTGCCAGTGAAAAACCCTCTGCACCTTTTATGGCGGCCCAGGTGGATGATACCGATAAGGAGTTGGCCCGGGTACAATATCTCATTGATTTTAATGAAGAGGCCAAAGAGGGTACCGCCAGCCTCTTTTATAGTAAAATCATGGGAGCCTTTTCCACCAATTTTTTTGCAGTTCAGCCCCATGTTCAACGTTTGTGGTTTCCCTTTGTGGTTCAGATGCTGGAAGGGGGCAAAGTAAAGGTGCAAGAGGAGGATGGGGGAACTTCCATTCTCAAATAATCCTCATTGTAAAATAATTCTGGCCCCGTTGCATCACCGTCCTTCACGAGTCGCCAATGTTGGGTTTGGTAACAACATGCGCCATTTTGAAATATTTTTTTTAAACAGTTAAATAAATTATATAATTACAAATACTTATGAATTTTATATATTTAGAATCCGTATAGTAGTCCATCTTATGATCAACCCCCCAATGTTGTAATCAAGCACGAAAGTTGACTGAATAAGGATACCTGATAATGAAAAAACTACCCATTGGTGTGCAAACATTCAGCAAATTACGGGAAGGTGGATACTGTTATGTTGATAAAACAGAGTTGATCCATCAATTGACCCACAGAGCAGGCGATTATTATTTTCTTGCCCGCCCCCGTCGGTTTGGTAAATCCCTGCTTGTGAGTACATTAAAAGCTGCTTTTTTGGGTCAGAAATCTCTTTTCAACGGTTTATACCTGGAGAAAAACTGGAACTGGGATATGAAACACCCGGTTGTTGAAATTAGTTTTGGCAGAGGGATTGTTGAGAGCAGGGCAATTCTGGAACAACGAATCAAAACAATGTTGGAGGAGCATGCCCACCCCTGCGGCATTGAATTAACCAATGAGAATATAGCGGACAAATTTGCCGAACTGATTCAAAAGCTTGAAAAAAAATACCATAACCGGGTGGTCATCCTTGTGGATGAATATGATAAACCCATTCTCGATAATATCGACAATCCCCAAATTGCCATGGAGATCCGGGAGGGGTTGAAAGATTTTTACTCGGTCATCAAGGACAGGGATGCCCATATACGGTTTGCCTTTCTGACGGGTGTGAGCAAATTCAGCAAGGTGAGTATCTTCAGTGGTCTTAACAATCTGAATGATATCACCCTTGAAAAACGATATGCCACCTTATGTGGATATACAACAGATGAAATCAAACAGGTTTTTGCTGATTATCTGGCCGACGTTGATATGAAAGCGCTGGGGAACTGGTATGACGGCTACAATTTTATGGGAGAGTACGTTTATAATCCCTATGATGTACTCCTTTACCTGGACAGCCGGATTTTTCGAAGCTACTGGTTTGAAACCGGCAGCCCTTCTTTTCTTGTTAAATTAATACAAAAAAGGCAGTATACTGCGCCACAATTAGAACAGGTGGAGATCAGCGAAACCATGCTTTCCAGTTTTGACATTGATCACATTGAAATTGAAACCCTTTTATTTCAGACTGGCTATTTGACAATTAAAAAGGTCACGCAGCAGGGGCCAAGAAGAATTTTTCACCTGAAATATCCCAATCTGGAAGTGAAGATGGGTTTTAATGAAACGCTTCTGCATGGCTTTGTAGGGCATCCCCTTAATTTGCAACAGAACATGTCCAAGGTCTACACTGCCCTGCAACAAGCCGATTTTAAAGCGTTGAAAGCTGTTTTTCATGCTTTTTTTGCCTCAATTCCCCATGACTGGTACCGGAAAAATAAATTGGCCGGATATGAAGGGTACTACGCCTCCATATTTTACTGCTATTTTACGGCTCTGGGGTTGACGGTGACGGCGGAAGATACCACAAATAAAGGACAAATTGATTTAACGGTCAGGCTTGACGACAATCTTTATGTCATAGAGTTTAAGGTGATCGGGAAAGCAGGGAGCGCAGGAAGTGCATTAAAGCAAATCAAAGAAAAGAATTACCATGAAAAATTTCAGCACAAAGGACTTGTAATTTATATAATCGGTGTTGAATTTAACAAAGAGGATAAGAATATTACCGGGTTTGAATGGGAACGGATATCGACCTGACTCTTTATTTCAGGGGGGGGTCAGTACTTACACATATATTTTTCCGTATTCCATGGACTTTATCTTGAGGAATATATGCTCGGGTACTTATGATGAAGCCCTGTTACTTAAACTTGAGTTTAATGCCCGAAGCTGTTTCCCTTATGTCAAACCCCAGGGGGGTAAGCATCTCAAAAATCGGGCGACCAAAATAAAATAGTTCCAATGCCACTGAGAGCTGAAAGGTATCCACGGATTCAATGCGATGGGCAATGTCTTTATTGCACATCCGTTCAATCTTTTTGATGGTCTTCTTGGATGAACGGGAAATTGTTCGGGACATACCTCTTAGATCGGGCAATGGGAACAGCATCTGATGTTCGATCAATCGTTGTCTCAACGGATTATTTTCTTGTACAATATCAAGCCTTGAAATGAGATTTTTGCCAGCCAGTTCAAGAATATCTTTTGTATCCCAGCATTTGAGAACCCCACAGGCAAAGGGCCGATGGTCATATATGGTACATCCATTCTGTTTTTTATCATAAAACACACAGGCCCATGAACCCTTTGTTCCCCTTATTTTTAAAAACTCGGTTTTGGCAGGCTCAATGGATTTTGTGACGGGATCATCAACCAATTCCCCTTTTCTGATGGTGATCAGGTCTTCAAAGGATAAAAGCCCCTTTTCTATTAAAGGCAGATCCTGGCTGTGCAATGCAGGGCCACCATTTTCGCAGCAGGTACCGCATCGGTTACATTCATTTTGAACACTCATTAAATTTGTATCCCTGTTTCCTGCATCCAATTTTTTTTATTAGAAAATAGAACTTCCGGGCAACCTCAGCAGAGCCCCCCCCGATGGGTAATAGGAACCGGCCAATTGTGCCGTCTACGGTTCCGGCCGGGCCCATTGCCCGTCGGGGGGGGCGGCATGATACCATTTGGCTCCGCGTCTACGACCCAATATTCGTTGTGTCCATTAGATTCTTATCTCTGATTTTCGTGTTGTTTTGGCAAAAAAACCAGAAAACCTTTTTGGTTCTGGCTTGTCCAGGTTAGGACATGCAGGTTTTCTATCAATGGAGAAGCCCTGGCAGCCAGGTGACAATGCCGGGAAAGAGAATCAATAGCATGATGGTGACAATATAGGCGGGTAAAAACAGAGAGACCCCCTTAAACACCTCCTTCATGGGCACATCCGATGCCACGCTGGCCACCACAAAAGTCGTGGCTCCCACCGGTGGGGTAACTGCTCCCAGGGTGGTGATGACTGTTATGGTAACAGCAAACCAAACCGGATCATACCCCATTTGAACCGCCAGGGGAAAAAATATGGGAATGGTGATTAAAAGAAGTGCCAGGGCATCCATGATGGCCCCCCCGGCAATATAAATAAGGCTGATGATGAGCATGATAAGCCAGTCAGAAAGGTTCAGGCCCGCCACAAAATCCGCCAGATCAAAGGGAATCCGGGTGATGGCCAGGAACCTGCCAAAGATCATGGCCCCGGCCACCAGCATGATGACCATGCACGATATGCGAAGGGTGTCTTTTATGGCTTTTATAAAATTTTTAAAGGAAAGCGTGCGCCTCACAACGCTGATCACCAGGGCAAAAAAAGACCCGGCAGCACCGGCCTCGGCAGGGGTGAAAAATCCTGAATAAAGCCCTATCATGATGAGCAAAAACAAAATGAGCATCTCAGCCCCGCCGCTGAGGGAGTTGATGCGATCCTTTAAAGACCGTTTGGCCACAACAGGCCCCCATTCCGGGCGTATTTTACAAATCACTGAAATGGACAAGGTCAACAGTAAAGTCAGAAGAAGCCCAGCCCCAATTCCTCCATAAAATAGTTTTGCAATGGACTGTTCCGTGGCAAGTCCGATGATGATCAACACCACACTGGGGGGAATCACCACGCCCAATGTGGACCCGCAGGCAATGGCACCGGTGCTCAGGCCCGGTGCGTATCCGTATTTTTTCATCTCCGGTAGTGCCACCGTGCTCATGGTGGCGGCGGTGGCCGTGTTGGAGCCGCAGATGGCTGCAAAGGCACTGCACGCCATGACCGTTGCCATGGCAAGCCCCCCCCGGATGTGTCCCACCCAGGTGTGGGCGGATTTGTAGAGCCGTTCATTGACCCCGGAGTAAAAGGCAATCTGCCCCATGAATATAAATAAGGGAATCACCGTCAGGCCGTATTTGGAACATACGGACCAGAATACGGAACCTGCCATATTCATTCCCGCAGGAACGCTGATGACATGGCAAAACCCGGCAAAGCCCACAATGGCCATGGAAAATCCCACGGGCATGCCAAGGAAAAAAAGAATGAAAAGAAGGGCCAGAATACCTGTAATACCGATGATTGCAAGGCTCAAGATTGATCTCCAGATGGTTTGAAAAGGTCAAGAATAATCAACAGAACAATATAAGCCGTTCCAAAAGCAAGAACCAGAATAACGGGGTAATAGGGCATTCTAAGGGTTTCTGACACCTCTTCAACGGCCCGCAGGTTCAGGGCATTTTTCACCAACTGAAAAGAGAGCAGGGAAAAAAACACGATGCCAAGAAGGGCGTTTATCCTGCGGGCGGCCCGTTGCACCTTTGGGGGAAACAGGTCAAACAGGATGCTCACATATATGTGCTCTTTTTTTTCAAAGGAATATCCAAAGGCAAGGGCAAATATCAAGGCGCCCATGAATCCCATGACTTCAAAGGTTCCTCGCAGGGGCATGCCAAATTGACGGAACAGGATATTGGCACAGGTGACACATATCATCAATATTAAAAAGCAGCCCCCCAGGGCGAGTTGTATCCGAGTTATTTTTTTCAGGAAATCAGTCATCATAGCTCTTTTATCGGGCAATTAAAGTGGTGATATCATCCACAATGGCTTTTCCCGGGAATCCCTTGGCAGTGGCCTTGGTGATCCATTTCTCTGTGATGGGTGCCAGGGGGGTGTTCCATTCTTTGGTGGTTTTTTCATCAAGGGTTATGAACTCCACCTGATGGGTCTCTTTGGACCAGGCAACTGCATTGTCCACATGACCATCCATGTAGGTACCTGTCCATTTAGCCTGCTCCCGGGCAAGATTATCCATGACCTTTTTAACATCTTCAGGTAGGGCATTCCATTTGGCTTTATTCATGACAACGGCAAAAGGATAGACCACGGTGTTGGTCATGGTCACATATTTACAGTCTTCGGCAAATTTTAGATCCTTCATTACCTCCAGGGAAGAAAACAGACCCTGGACAACCCCTTTTTGCAGGGCTTCTGGTGTGGCGGACATGGGCATTCCAATCTGGTTGGCACCCCAGCTTTTAAGAATTTCTGCGGCCCCGCCAGAGGCTCTTAAGTCCATACCCTTGATGTCTTCCAGAGTTCGGACGGGCTGTTTGCTCATGATGTTGGTGGGGGCTGTGGTGAACATGGTTAGCACCTTTACCTTGTCAAAGGCGGCGGGTTTATATTTTTCAAAAAGGTCAAACAATACCAGGCTGCCGGTTTCTGAATTGGGAATTCCCAGGGGCAGACTCACGCCATTTGTGACCACAAACCGTCCGGGCTGGTAGGCCATGCAGATACAGCCGATGTCAGCTTGTCCTGCAATGACGCCATCCATCATGCCCTTGGCTCCAAGGAGTGTTCCTCCGGGGAAGGTATTTATTTTTATGGCCCCGTCGGTGCGTTTTTCCACTTCAACTTTCCAGCGCTCCATTTGAACACAGGGAAAGGTGGGAGCTGGGGGGAAGTTGGCATAATTTAACTTGGTGGTTCCGGCGTCTACATTGCCGGGAATGATGGGAATAATGGTGAAAACTACAAATAATACGGTTAAAATTTTACCAAATAATTGTTTCATTTTTTTCTCCTTATTTTGAATTGCCATTACGCTTGTCAAAGACCCGCTGATTTTTTTTCTGGGTTCGGGGCAGGGCATGATAATCCACCACTTCCACGGCGGACCGCACCATAAGCCGTCGTCTAATTTTATCGGATATCTCCAGGGCAATGTCTTTATTAAGATCCGGAGAAACGCCCTGGGCCCTTTCCACCTTCACCGTCATGAGATCCCGGCCGTTTTCCTGGTGATGCAGGTGAATCTGGTATTCGCTGCCCACGGTTTCAATCTTGCTCAGCACAATATCAATCTGACTGGGATAGATGTTTACGGCCCTGTAAATGAACATATCATCACTTCTGCCCCGGATTCTGCCATGCCGGGGAAAGTTACACCCGCAGGGACATTTACCCGGGATCAACCGGGTGATATCATGGGTGCGGTAGCGGATCAGGGGACTTGCCTCCTTTTGAAGCGAGGTGATTACAAGTTCCCCCTCTTGCCCCGGAGGCAAGGGCTTCAGGGTGGTGGGATCAATGATTTCATAGATAAAAAGATCATTCCAATAATGAATTCCCTGGTGATAGGAACAATCCAGCCCGGTGCCCGGGCCATAGAGTTCAGTGAGGCCATAAATATCATAGATCTCTTCAACCCCAAGAAGTTCACTGATGTGGGCCCGCATGGCATCGCTGTGGCGCTCGGCCCCCAGGATGATTTTTTTCAGGGCAATTTGGGATAGCAGATCCCTTTTTTTGATCTCTTCGGCCATGAGAAGGGCCATGGAGGCGGTGGAGCAAAATACCGTACTCTGCATATCCACCAGCATTTCCACATGCATATCGGTATTCACAGGTCCCAGGGGAACGGCCATGGCTCCAAAGCGTTCGCACCCTGTTTGAAAACCCGCACCAGCAGTCCACAGGCCATAGCCCACGGCAATGTGTACCCGGTCTTTGCGGGTCATGCCCGATATCTCGTAGCACCTGGCAAACATGTTGGCCCAGGTGTCGATATCGTTCTGGGTATAGCACATGACCTTTCGTTTGCCCGTGGTACCGGAGGAGCCGTGGATTCTCACCACATCCTCATCGGGTACGGATTTCAGAGGCAGGGGATAGTCGTTCTGGAGATCATCCTTGTCAATGAATGGAAGCATTTCAAGATCAGATAATTGGGTGATATCATTGGCAGTGATGCCTGTACCCTGGTATTTTTTCTGATAAAAGGATGAATTTTTCAGGGCGTGATTCAATGTCCATTTCAGTCCTTTAAGCTGAATATCTTTAATTTTTTCCTCTGTTAAATTATCGGGTATAAATCCCATTTCCGAACCTTTTCCTTAAATATTTTTAAATTTGGTTAAAGCCTTTGTCAAGTGCGGTCAAGGCCCCTGTGACCAAGGTTTCAGGTTTTCCTTGAAGGCGATTTTTAATCTGTTGCTTTACATCAGCAAGGCTGCACACTGACGTCAAGGCCAGTGCCGCCCCCAGCATATAAAGATTCACAGATCCCGGATTGTTTTCATTTTCTGCCAATTGGTCTGCATCCATTGTGATCACTGTGGATGTTGAATCCTCAGATGCAGGTTGAGAATTGACAATGGTCTTGCCGCCGGGTTTCAAGAAATCTTGGTGCTGGATAAGATTTTCAGATTTCAAAACAACCAACAGGTCTGCGTTGCCCGGTCTAATCAAGGGGCTGGCATACTCACCGATTTTAAGATGGGAGATCACCGTGCCGCCCCGTTGGGCCATGCCATGGGTTTCCGATGTAAGCACATGGGCACCTTTGGCCATACATGCCTTTGCCAGAAGGCCTGTGATAAACAGAACCCCTTGTCCGCCCACACCACTGATAACGATTTGCTGGTTCATTTACGCCTCTCTTGTTTTGATCTCAATGGATTTTTTGGGGCAAACATTGACGCAGACACCGCAACCGGTGCAAAGGGCCGTATCAATGTGAACCAATTCCGCTCGATCATCCATCACCAGGGCCGGACATTCAAAATGGGAGACACAATATCCGCATCCATCACATTTATCATTGACTACCACCGTCTGGAACTGGACTTTGCGTGCCTCCTTGGAAAGGGAAAGCACACAGGGAGATCGTGAAATCAAAACCGCCGGGCCGTTCTCCCGGGAATGGGCCACAGCCGCTTTCATGTGATCCAGAAAGTTAGGGTAATCCATGGGATCGGCGGTGATGCAATAGTCAATGCCGCACCCGGCCACCAGTTTTTCTATGTCCACCGATACCGTTTCTTCTCCCATGATGCCCCTGCCAGTTGCCGGGGTGGGTTGATTGCCGGTCATGGCCGTGGTGCGGTTGTCCAGGATCACCAGGAGGAAGGGGGCCTTTTGAACCACGGCATCAATAAGTGCCGGAATCCCGGAGTGGAAAAAGGTGGAATCTCCCATGGTGGCCACAATGGGGGGGCGTTTATCATCTGCATAGGCATGGGCAAACCCTGCGGCCTGGCTGATGGCAGCCCCCATGCACAGCACCGTATCCACGGCACCCAGATTCATGCCCAGGGTATAACATCCAATGTCACTGGTATAAATGCCCTTGGGAGCGGCCCGTTTAATGGCAAAAAAGCTGGCTCGGTGGGGGCACCCTGCGCACAGGGTGGGACGCCTGCCAGGTTTTGACTCCATGATGGCGGATTGGGGTTCAACGGAAAGAAAATTGGCAATGATCGCTTCCATGATTTCCGGCAGCAGCTCTCCGGTTTCTGGAACAGCCCCGGATTTTTTACCCTTGACCCGATCCCGCCGGGCAAGCTGCATCTCAATGACCCCGGTGGTCTCTTCCAGCACCAGGATGTCTGAATGATCGGCCAATACCTGCTCCACAAAGGCGGTGTGCAGGGGAAAAGGCTGGAGCACCTGGTAGATGCGCACGGTGTCCCACAGGTTCAGTTCCTTTATAATATCCTTGGCATGGGCCGCAGATACGCCTGCCACCACAATGGCTTTTTCCGATTGTACCGATGGGTTCAAACAGATGGGGGCAGTGTCTTCCCAGGCGGCTATTTTTTTAAGTTTTTCTTCCAGCTGATTGTGAAGCATGTACCGAAATTTCGGGGTAGCGGCCCATCTTCCCGGATTTTTTTCAAATTCAGCGGCTTTGTCATGGGCAGTGATGGGCAAAAGGGAAACATCCTGCCTGGCATGGCACACCCGGGTGGTGGGACGGATCATGACTGGGATTTCAAAGGCTTCGGAGAGTTCAAACCCCAGTTTGGCCATTTGTCGGGCCTGTTCTGGGGAATCCGGATCCAGCACCGGCACCTTGGCTGACATGGCATAGAGGCGGCTGTCCTGTTCGGTCTGGGAGGAGTGGGGGCCGGGGTCATCGGCACTTATTATAAGGAACCCGCCCTTTACACCGAGGTATGCGGCGCTCATGAAGGGGTCTGATGCCACATTGAGGCCCACCTGTTTCATGGCCACAGCACAGCGAAGCCCGGCAATGCTGCCAGCATAGGCGATTTCAAAGGCCACTTTCTCATTGATGCCCCATTGCACATGCATGTCATCCAGGGATTCTTGTTTTTTCCATGCCGCCACTGAGGTGAGTATTTCCGATGAGGGGGTGCCGGGATATGCCGTTGCCATGCGGCAGCCGTTTTCCACAAGTCCCCTGGCCAGGGCCTGGTTTCCCAGCATTAATTGGTTGTTTTCCGTTTGCGTCACGTAAATAACTCCTTGTTTCAGAATGCTTGAAATTCATATGTAAGTTGTTGATCAAGCTCAATATGTACAACAGAAGAGGGGGGCCAGACGTGGATTTAACTTTTCACCAAGGATTCCCCTTCTGAATTTTTGATTCAGGGGGGGGGAGTTGAGCAAAACCGGTGTTTCCGTCATGGTATAGCACTTCTGAGAAATGTTTCTCTTTGAAGATACCTACAGCAAATGAATTTTTTTTCAAGCTTTTTTTATGTTCTTCTTTCCATAAAGGCCTTGATGATTATTTCTTTACAGAAAATTTTAAAATTGATAAAAACAATCCTGTTACATTTTATTATGTTCATTTTCTTCAAATGCAAGTAAAAATGGGCTTAATTCTGACTTCATCGATTCCGATCAATATTGGTACCACGGGTTCGGGTTTGTGTTATTGTGTTTTTGGGACGCGATAATGGCACTGGCTCTCCTGGGTGTCTCGGTGGGCTAATAATAATATTTTGTGGATAATGCTGAGAACAGTAAACAACACCTGACACTAAGAATGAGGAGGCTGATATGCTCCAAAGTTTAAGAATACAAAATTTCAAAGGCTGGAAAGATACTGATAATATTCGCATGGCACCGATTACCTTGTTTTTTGGTACTAACAGTTCTGGTAAATCCAGTATCAGTCAATTTTTAATGATGTTAAAACAGACTGTTGAGTCATCGGATAGGAAAGCAGTTCTTTATCCGGGAGATAAAAATTCAGCAGTTCAACTGGGCTCTTTTCAGGAAATGATTTTTCATCGAGATCCTGAGAAAAAAATAAGTTTTAAGTATGAATGGGATATCGGCAAAGAATTAAAATTTAAGGATGTCTTATCTGGAAAAAAATACGCTGCAACCTCCATTGCTTTTGATGGCAAAATAGCCATGCAAAAAGAATACGGGGAGATGCTTTCCATGGAACATTTTCATTATAATCTGAAAAATGAAGAGAAAGAGATCCTTTCCATTGGTATGCAACAGAAAAAAACGGGGAATAAATATGAATATGAAATTCATTCTGATAATTATCCATTAAAAAGAAATCCAGGAAGGGTTTGGTATCCAGAATCGCCTGTGAGGTTTTATGGTTTTCCTGATGAGGTGATTGCGTATCACCAGAATGCCCAGTTTGTTCAAAGTCTTAACCTTGAGCATGAAAATTTATTTAAATCAATCTTTTATTTGGGTCCATTACGCACAAAAACACAAAGGCTCTATTCATGGTCTGGTATCACTCCGGAAAGCGTGGGCTATTCCGGTGAAAATACTGTGCCTGCAATGCTTGCCGCCCGGGGTAGAAAGATTAGTCTGGGGCATAAAAAAGTAAATAGACCGTTGGAACAGGTTGTTGCAAAAAGTTTGAAAAGCATGGGACTGATAGAGGAATTCAGAGTTAAACGCATTTCTAAACAACGTCAAGAATATGAAGTTAACGTACAGACCAAAGGCTCCAAAGACTGGGTGGATCTTCCTGATGTGGGATTTGGAATATCCCAGGTTCTTCCGGTTTTAGTGCAATGTTTCTATGCCCCGGCCAACTCAATCATAATTATGGAACAGCCGGAAATACATTTGCACCCCAGTGCGCAGTCCGCCTTGGCTGATGTCATGATTGATGTAATCAATTCAAAGGAAAATGGTGAAAATCGAAATGTTCAATTGATTATTGAGACACATTCTGAACATTTTTTAAAACGAATCCAAAGGCGTATAGCTGAAGAGGAAGTCTCCCAAGAGGATATCTCCGCCTATTTTGCAAAAGTAGATTCCTCTCCGGCCAAATTAGAGCCCTTGGAAATAGACCTGTTCGGTAATATTCGCAATTGGCCAAAAAATTTCTTTGGGGATGAAATGGGGGATGTTACAGCCCATGCCAAGGCTGCAATGGATAAAAGAATTCGTCAAATGAATCTGGAAAAGGTAGCTAAGAATGAGTAGACATAAATCTTGTAAATTCGTGGTTGATACCAATGTCCCCAAGAATGCCAATCTTGCCATTGACCCTACAGCCATTCCAGATGAACTTGTTTTGTGTGTCCAGGTCTGTGTCCATTCAATTGAGAATATCATGAAAAACGGTGGTGTGGTTTTGGATGCCAACGGGGAAATTTTTACCGAATATCGCAAACAGCTTTCCATGAGCGGGCAACCTGGCGTTGGTGACAGTTTTTTGAAGTGGTTGCATTATAATCAATATACATTTCCAGAAACTGATCGAGTGCCTATCACAAAAGATGGTGATAGCTATGATGAATTTCCGGATCATGTTGATCTTACTGAATTTGATATACCTGATAGAAAATTTATTGCAGTGGCTAATGCGCACCCTGACAGACCGTCTGTTTTACAATCCACAGATAGCAAATGGTGGGGGTGGAAAAAGGGGCTTGAAGAATCCGGAATTTCATTAAATTTTCTATGTCCGGATTATATTAAAGCAAAATATCAGGAAAAAATGGAAAAATGAGCCTGGATTTTTTTAAATTCCCAACCACTCCACACCTGACTGTTCTCGGGAACGGAACCGTGCGGGATGATAAAGTGTTCACAAAAAATGAAAGAGATGCATTCCTTGATCATGAACTGATCGTGGAAGAAAAAATTGATGGGGCCAATGTGGGCATATCCTTTGACAATTCCGGTGATATCCATGTTCAAAACCGGGGCGATTTTCTTTTGAAACCCTATCAAGGCCAATGGAAAAAATTGGATGAATGGCTGTTTTTCAATCAGGACGTCTTTTTTGATGTTTTGGAAAATCAATATATTTTATTTGGAGAATGGTGCTTTGCCAGGCACTCTGTCAGATATGAAAGCTTGCCCTCATGGTTCCTGGGATTTGATATCTATGATAAAACGAATAAACAATTCTTATCCTGTGAGGGGCGGAATGGTGTGTTCAGGCGGATGAAAATTTCACAGACGCCCATGCTGGGGAGAGGGCGTTTTTCTCTTCAAGAGCTGAAATT
>Ga0307929_1001106_pt1 | contig 22315 bp, 23 predicted proteins | sample AceLakmetage1330_FD_203160 | JGI IMG/M metagenome (GOLD analysis project Ga0307929, IMG submission 203160) | Saline water microbial communities from Ace Lake, Antarctica - #1330 | ecosystem: Environmental > Aquatic > Non-marine Saline and Alkaline > Saline | place: Antarctica: Ace Lake...
ATATCTTTGCTATCTCTTTTATACTTTTTTTAGCTTCCAAATATCCTTCTATCTTATATCTTTCAATTACACTTATATGTTTGTATTTCTTCTTTTTAATGGTATTATTACTTGGCTCCATTAGATCATCCTGTTTTTTTGTTTGTCTGTACTTACAAAATAACAGATTTTTTCGGATCTGTGGAGCTTTATTTTTTTGCTCCTATTTGTCGCACTTTAAATTACAATCTTCATCAGGAGAGGGCTACATTACCTTTTTAAGATAACGTCCTGTATAGGAGGCCTTGTTTCTGGAAATTTCAAAAGGAGAACCACAAGCGACTATATAGCCGCCTTTTTCACCACCTTCTGGGCCCAAATCCACAATATAATCCGCGGATTTAATAACATCAAGATTATGTTCTATGACCAATACGGTATTGCCTTGTGTAACCAATCTGTTTAAAACCGATAATAGTTTGCTCACATCAGCAAAGTGTAAACCGGTTGTAGGTTCATCAAGAATGTATAAGGTTCTACCTGTTGCTAACTTCGAAAGCTCTGTTGCTAATTTTATCCTTTGTGCTTCACCGCCAGAGAGCGTTGTAGCAGCCTGGCCCAGTTCAATGTAGCCTAAACCAACCTCAGAGAGAGTCTTTAATTTTTTGTATATTGGGGGAATATTAGCAAAGAGCTCTATCGCGTCATCTACCGCCATTTCAAGTACATCAGATATGGACTTGCCCTTGTATTTTACCTCGAGAGTCTGATGATTGAAACGCTTGCCTCCGCATGCCTGACACCTGATATAAACATCCGGGAGAAAGTGCATCTCTATCTTCTTTACGCCATCGCCATCACACATTTCACACCTTCCGCCTTTAACATTAAAACTAAACCTGCCGGCCCTATACCCCCTTATCTTTGATTCAGGCAACTTGCTAAATAGATCTCTTATATGGCTAAAGGCACCTGTATAAGTAGTGGGATTAGAACGTGGCGTACGTCCTATAGGCGACTGATCCACAACTATTACCTTATCTATATGCTCACTGCCCAATATCGCTTTATGCTTGCCCGGAGTCTGAGTTGAATTATAAAACTTCCTTGCAAGAGCCCTATAAAGTATCTCATCTACCAATGTAGATTTACCCGAACCGGAAACACCTGTCACGCAACTAAAGGTGCCCAAAGGCAGGGATACATCTATCCTCTTTAGATTATGCTCACTCGCCTCCTTGATGATAAGCTTCTTTTTATTTTTATAGTCTCTATAATTCCCAGATGGGGCTACTACTAAACTGGAGTTTAAATACTTTGCTGTCAAGGAAGCCTTATTCTTAAGGAGCCCTTTTAACTTACCACTATAGATAAGCTCCCCGCCTTCCTTGCCGGCACCCGGACCTAAATCCACAATATAATCCGCGTTCCTGATCATTACCTCATCATGCTCTACAACAATGATAGTATTTCCCAAATCCCGCAAAGTTTTAAGCGTAGAGAGAAGCTTGGAATTATCTCTCTGATGAAGGCCTATGCTCGGTTCATCCAACACATAGAGAACTCCGACCAGTCCGGCGCCTATCTGGGTAGCTAGCCTTATGCGCTGCGCTTCACCGCCTGAAAGAGTAGCGCTTACACGATCAAGAGTTAAATAACCTAAGCCTACATTCAACAAAAATCTTAGCCTGCTCTTAAGCTCTTTCAATATCTGTTTTGCGATCTGCTCACTTTTAGCGTTAAGCCTTAAGTGGCTAAAAAACTCAAAGGCCTGACTTATAGAGAGGCTGGATATATCAGCGATATTCTTATCTGCAATCTTTACTGAAAGAGACTCATCCTTAAGCCGCTTGCCCTTGCATTTAAAACACGGGCGTACAGACATATAGGTATGAATAAAATCGCGCATATATTCACTCTCAGTCTCTTTAAAACGACGCTCTAAATTTGGTATGACCCCCTCGAAGTATCTTTCTTCCCCTTTCCCTTCCCGGCTACCATAGAGAATAACTTCTCGTATTTTCTTACCCAAATCTTTAAATGGCTTTTCAGCATTAAAATCGTAATCATACGCAAGTCCGTTAAGAAGCCTGTAATAATACAATAGTAATGATTTTCCACCTTTTCTCCATGGTTCTATAGCGCCTTCTTTAATGGATTTTGATCTATCCGGCACAACAAGATCCGGATCTATCTCCATATTATGTCCTAATCCATTGCAAGCAGGACATGCGCCATATGGAGAGTTAAAAGAAAACGCTCTGGGCTCTAATGTCTCATAATTTATTCCGCAATCCAGGCATGCGTTTTGAGAACTATAGAGTATTTCGGTTTTTGGTTTTTGCTTTTGGGCTTGGGTTTGCGCGGCAGATTGTATAGCAACTATCATTAAACCGCTTCCGATTTCTAAAGCGGTTTCAACAGAATCGGCAAGGCGTTTTTGAGCTCCGGGCTTTATTACCAACCTATCAACAACAACCTCTATATGATGCTTTGTGTTCTTATTAAGATTTATTTTCTCGGAAAGGTCCGATATCTTTCCGTCAACCCTGCACCGCACAAAACCATTTTTCTTCATATTACTAAAAAGATCTTTATATTCACCTTTTTTTCCGCGGACAACCAGAGCTAGGATTATAATAGGAGTATGTATGGGGTAACGAATTATCGCCTCGATTATCTGCTGTGAAGACTGATGTGTTATGAGTTTAGAACATCTGTAACAGTAGATATCTCCTATTCTGGAAAAAAGTAACCTTAAATAATCATGGATCTCAGTAACAGTCGCAACTGTAGAACGGGGATTTGAACCGGCCCTCCTTTGTTGTATGGCTATACTAGGAGAGAGCCCTTCTATATGATCGACATCCGGCTTCTGCATCTGTTCTAAAAATTGACGCGCGTAAGCGGAAAGACTTTCAACGTATTTGCGTTGTCCTTCAGCATATACAGTATCAAACGCGAGTGAGCTTTTTCCTGAACCTGACAAACCGGTAATTACAGTAAGCTCATTGCGCGGAAGTTTTAAATTTATTGATTTCAGGTTATGCTCTTTAGCGCCCTTTATCGTAATATATTTATTTTTCATCTTTTCTCACATAACAGGAAACCCCTTCTCGCAATAAGCTGTTTAAAGCATTTTGCTAAAAGGGGCTCTCTGCTTCAAATTAATTAATATCTATTTAAAACTATTTCTTCTTCTTTGCCTTTTTCTTCGCAACCTTCTTCTTGGCTACCTTTTTCTTTGCTACCTTTTTCTTTGCCTTTTTCTTTGCTGCCATGTTTCCCCTCCTTTTTTAGTAAAGAGTTTAATCTTTACATACTACTATCTCTTCTTCTTTGCCTTTTTCTTCGCAACCTTCTTCTTGGCTACTTTCTTCTTCGCAACCTTCTTCTTGGCTACTTTCTTCTTCGCAACCTTCTTCTTGGCTACTTTCTTCTTCTTCTTGCCGCGAGCCATCTTTGCCATTGAAACGTCACCCTGCTTATCTATGAAATAGAGATACCCATTTTCCCGAACAATGCCGGACTTTACTGCTACCTTAGGGCTACCGCCTTTCTTTTTACCGCGAGCCATCTTTGCCATCGAGACGTTACCATTTTTATCCAAATAATAAAGATAGCCTTTTTCTCTCTTAATTTTGCATTTCAAAACTTTTGTTGCCATTTTATATTTTTCACCTCCCTTCAAAAATATTTTATTAATTTTATTTTACGCTCTTTTTAAAGGGTGCGCAAGAACTTTTTGCTTTTTTTTGAAAAAAATAATTTTTTTTAGAATGCGATTAAGAGATTTAAAGCTCCTTGCGGGTCTTAAATTGTGTGCGCGGAAAAGATAAAGAAGGGGATGGCGCTAGATTGCGTTGTGTTCGAAACTGTTTCCAAGTTTATTACATGAAGGGCTTGTTACGATATGATAATTTCTAAAAATTATGTACCGATCTTTACGCAATCGTCAAGGTACTGCTTTAAAGTAGCTACCGCGGAAAGTGGCGCTAGAAAACTTGTCTTTGGATTCTGGGGAGATGGTACATTCTCCGTACGAGTAATAAGCCTGCCAAAATTTCCTTCAGCCTCAACCTCGTGTGAGTTAACAGTGTATTTGGGAGACGTGACAATCTTTACTATTGTTCTCTCCGCGCCTATGCCGGCTATGCTTAAAAGCGCGGAGACATTGATATTTTTAGGAAAAGCCTTTACCGCTTCTTGGGCAGTACCCTCGAATATAATATAATCATCGGTTATAGCGTCTAAATCTATCTTGTTAGCGATTATATATGGAGCGCCCATCAATCCCTTAGGAGGTTTTCGTGTAGTGAGAGTTACCTTTTTTACAATGCCTGTACCAGCGGACTTTATGCCATCCAATCCGCATATAGCTCCACTAGGAAGAATAATCTTCGCTTTATTTTTTCTTGCGATTTCAAAGAGGTCTTCACTTTTTCCTAAAAGCCCGCCTATGCTCATCACTAAAACATCTTTTTTATTCAACAGTGCCTGTTTAGCCAGATCAAAAGAAAAACTACCAGAGGCCGCCTCAACTACAATATCCGATTTATCAATAAGGCTACTAAGTGAGACTACCGGGGGCTTACTGGAAAGAGAGCCGCAAAGATCTTCGGCTCGGGCATTATCTATATCACAAAGCGCTACGATAGTTGCTAATGCCTTCAATTCTTTATCCAGCGTTTTCGCGATGAAGCTACCTATAGTACCGCAACCTACTATACCTATCTTTTTTATCATGGTCTCTAACTTTAGCGTTTGAAACTGTTTTTAAATTTATCTATCTATGTACCCGATATAGATACCCATTTCTTCTCACCGGATATCGCGAGCATCCTCTCTACTGATTTATACGCACGTACCCTTATATCTTCGGGAACCGAGATTCTACCAACCATAAGCTCTAAGGCATTTACTATCCATCCTAGAGTCGTAAGCTTCATACTTGCGCATAAGAGATGATCTGTCGGAAGAAAAAACCTCTTATCGGGATTGTCTTGCTTCAGCCTATAAAGCATACCCATCTCTGTTCCGATAATAAAGTCTCTTTTATTAGAAGTTTTTACATATTCAAGCATCCCTCCTGTTGATGTAACCTCATCCGCAAGATCAAGTATATCAGGGTTGCATTCAGGATGAGCTATAAACTCCGCTCCGGGATAGAGTCTCTTCGCATCTATTATCTGGTCAGGCAAAACTCTAATATGCGTAGGGCAGAAGCCCTCCCATAATATTATCTCTTTATCAGGCAGTTGCGATTGAACATAATGCCCAAGATTTTTATCGGGAATAAATATTACTTTTTTTTCCTTAAGGGAGCTGACAACCTCAACAGCATTACGTGAGGTGCAACATATATCACTCTCAGCTTTTATTGACGCGGATGTATTGACATAGCAGACAATAGGCACGCCTGGGTGTTCTTGCTTCTTCTTTCTTAAAGCTTCAGGCGTAATCATATCTGCCATAGGGCATCCTGCCTCTTTTACAGGGAGCAAAACAGTCTTTTTGGGATTCAATATATAAGCAGTCTCTGCCATAAAGTGAACTCCGCAGAATACAATAACATCCGCCTCTATCTTAATAGCTGCTTTGCTCAATCCCAATGAATCACCTGTAATATCCGCTATCTCCTGAACTTCATCTCTCTGATAATTATGGACGATAATAACAGCGTTGCGTTTTTTTCTAAGCTCAGCAATGCGGTTCTTAAGTTTTTCTATATATGTCTTATTAGTCGCTTCTGTATACTCTTCCATCATATCTTCTTTACCCCATTTTTATCGTTAAGAAACACTCTCTTCGCGTTGAATGTTGATGCTTCTTTAGACTCAACCAAACAATACGAAATTATTATAACCCTGTCACCTTTTTGCGCGCATCTTGCGGCACCACCGTTTAAGCAGATATCTCCTTTGCCAGGTTCTCCTTCGATAACATAGGTCTCGAACCTAGCGCCATTATTAAGATTTACAACCTGCACTTTTTCACCGGGAAATATATCGGCAAGTTTTAGTAATTCTGAATCTATGGTAATGCTGCCGGTATAATCCAGATTAGCATCTGTTACTGTCGCATTATGGATCTTTGATTTATAAATTATTCTAAGCATCTTCTTACTCCTTTTTTAATCATTCTAATTAAAGTATTAAGTATGAAGGATTAAGTAAAAAATACAAAATTTAATACTTACAACTTAATACTTAATTCTTAACGTTTACTAAAATGTTATCAATAAGCCTTGTCGTCCCGATCCTAACCGCTAACGCTACCAATACTCTTGAATTAACTACTCTCTCTTTACTTAATGTATCAGGGCAAACTATATCTATATAATCAATAGCTACATCCGACTTATTCAAAATACTCTTCATAGCGGATCTTACTTCAGATACGCTATCTTCTCCGTGCGTAATAAGGCCTCTTGCTTTTTTCAGAGCCTTATAAAGCAGTTTGGCGTCTTCTATCTCCGGATCAGTTAAGTATCGATTACGTGAACTTAGGGCGATACCGGATCTCTCTCTAACAATAGGCAGAACCTTTATATTAATATCTATATTGAGATCCTTAACCATCTTCTTTATTATAAATGCCTGCTGATAATCTTTTTGCCCAAAATATGCTGCAGTAGGTGTTATTATATTAAATAACTTTGTACAGATAGTCGCGACGCCTCTGAAATGTCCGGGCCTTGACTTCCCACACATAATGTCGGAGGCCTCTTCAACTTCAACATAAGTGTTAAAACCCTGAGGATACATTGAACCGGCATCCGGGCAGAACAAAATATCGCACCCAGCCTTACTTGCCTTCTGAGTATCCCCTTTAATATCCATTGGATATTTTTTGTAATCCTCGTTTGGGCCAAACTGCGCAGGATTTACAAATATACTTGCTACTACAATATCGTTGTCTTTTTTAGCTTTTCTTAAAAGCGAAAGATGGCCTTCATGAAAATCTCCCATAGTGGGGACAAAACCTATACTTTTTCTTTTTTTCCGATAACCTCTTAACAAGGCGGTGACCTTGCTTATTTTTTTAACGAGTTTCATTTACAATATCTGTCTTTACTGGCTTAGTGTGCGGTATTTTAAGCAGCTTACATATCAATCCAATAAATGTCTTAGGGTGATCCTGCCCTGGGGACGCAAGAACAGGTACTCTTGTCGCATCATTGGATTCTATAGTCAATAATTTTAACTCGCCATCCTTAACACTGCTATGCGCCTTGCGTTCTGATAAGAGCTCGTTGATGGATTGTTTAAAAACAGGATGTATGAGATCTGGCGCTATTTGAGAAAGCGGTTCCAACACAAATATTCTCTCATGCAAAGATCTATGAGGCACAACAAGGTTGTTTCCTTTCATAACAATATCATCATATAGGAGTATATCTAGATCTATAATTCGTGGCCCCCATCTCTTTTCAATGATCTGATTATCAGCAGGCGATGTTTTGATTGGCCTGCCCTCATTAAGCGCCTTCAACTGCTCTTCAACACTAAGTCTCTTTGGAGCATAATCTCTGCCCCTTCCCATCTCACGCTCAATAGATTTCAGCGTGGTTAAAAGTTCGTCGGGATAAAGGGTCGTATCTATCCTGCAACAGGCATTTAAAAAATCGGGCTGTTCAACGCCGCCCTCAGGGGAAGTCTCTATAACTGAGGATATCTCACAAAGCTGAATATTTTTTCTCGTTCTTAACTTTTCTAATGCCTTATCAATATTGAGCTGCCTGTCACCAAGGTTTGAACCTATACCTATATAGACCTTGCTCATTGATGCAGCCTCTTTATTCTATCCACGGCTTCCTGAAGCCTCTCTTCCGGTACAGTCAATGTTATTCTTATATAGCCTTCACCATTAGGGCCAAAACCTACGCCGGGAGTTGTAACTATATCTGTTTTTTCAAGTAGCAATCTTGTAAGTTCGTTTGAAGTATATCCCGGTGGTACCGGTATCCACACATAAAACGTAGCCTTGGGCTTTTTAACCTTCCAACCGATAGAATTTAAACCATCTACCAGGACATCTCTCCTTCTCTGGTATATAGCATTTAGCTTATCTATATGAGACTGATCACTCTCTAGAGCCATTATACCTGCAAATTGTACGGGCTGGAATATACCTGAGTCTATATTAGATTTCACTTTTCTCAGTGCTGATACCACATCCGCTTTGCCGCATACAAAACCAAGTCTCCAGCCGGTCATATTATAAGTCTTTGACAAAGAGTGAAACTCAACGCCTACATCCTTAGCGCCCTCAAATTCGAGAAAACTAGGAGACCTGTAACCATCATATGACATCTCAGAATAAGCAGCATCATGGCAGATAATAATATTATTCTCGTTTGCGTATTCTATGACTCTTTTAAAGAACTCTTCTGTCGCTACTGCCGATGTAGGATTATTAGGATAATTTAAGAACATAATCTTTGCTCTTTTTGCGACTTGGTAGTCTATCGCGTCAAGATCCGGAAGAAAATCATTTTCAGGAAGAAGCGGCATAAGATAAGGTACCCCACCCGCAAATATAGTTCCTGATTTATACGGTGGATAACAAGGATCCGGTATCAATACCTCATCCCCATGATTTACGTAAGCAAGTGGCATATGCGCTATACCTTCCTTAGACCCTATTAAAGGGAGAACCTCTGACTCAGGATCCAACTCCACATCAAAGCGGCGCTTATACCACGTCGCTATTGTCTCTCGCAACTTTAAAAGCCCCATATCCATAGCGTAGTGGTGGTTCTTTGCATCCTTCGCAGCTTCATAGAGCTGCTCTATAATATGCATCGGCGTGGGCCTGTCAGGATCCCCTACGCCCAGATCTATTATATCCTTACCCTCGCTAATAGCCTTCTTCTTTATTTTGTCTATCTCAGCAAAAAGATACGGTGGTAATTTCTTAAGCCTGCTTGATATGTCAACATTTATCATAGCTTAAACTCCTTCTATTACATTTTGCATATTATATAATCCCGGTGATTTCTCTACAATATACTTCGCGGCACACAAAGCGCCCCTGGCAAGTATATCACGTGAACTAGCGCGATGAGTTATCTCAATCCTCTCATCATTACTCGCGAAGATTACTGTGTGCTCACCTATTATCCCACCTGCACGTACCGCGTGTATGCCTATCTCGTTTTTGCTCCTCTGGCCTACATTGCCCTCTCTACCACATACCACAACATCTTTTACTCTTTTCCCCTTTGCCTCTGCTATTCTCTGAGCCAGAGTCATCGCGGTGCCACTCGGAGAGTCTTTCTTTTTATTATGATGGGCCTCAATTATCTCTATATCATAGTCTTCTCCTAACGCGCTTGCTACTTCAGGCACTAAACGAAAAAGTAGATTTATACCTATAGACATGTTAGAAGAAACAAGCACAGGTATAACCTTAGAGCTTGATTCTATTGACCGCTGCTCCTCATCCATGAGTCCTGTAGTGCCTATCACTATAGGGATCTTTTCGTCTCTGGCAACCTTTAGATTTAGTAGTGTCGCGATAGGCGCTGTAAAATCTATTATTACATCCACGCCTTTCGCAGCTACGCTCAGATCATCTAGTATCTTTACATCAAGAGCCTCATTACCGATAATCTTGCCAAAACTTGTGCCGATATCCGGGTGAGATTTCATATCTGTCGCGCCTATTATTTCTAAATTTTTATCTGCCAAAGCAAGAGAAGCTATGCTTCTGCCCATCCTACCGCAGCATCCCGCAATTGCTATTTTTATACTCATATCTTACTCCTATCTTGATTTAATGCTTAACTCTCTTTTTTATAAATAATTTCATATAATTGAGCGAAAATCTAAACACCAATTCAAGCGGGCCTTTTCATTTCGAGCGGGCATGGTTCGCCCTAATCAAGTTCTATGCGAGACCGAAAAATGAAACGGAGCAAAAAATTCTTAGCTGTGGAAAATTTTTGCGTCCCTGCGCAATTGGTGCTTGGATTTTTATGGGAAGCGTTTCTCGCAATTATTTTAACCCTTATTACCAATTTCTACAGCAATCCATATTCACTTAAAGCCAGCCTTATAGCTTCTTCACTTGCCTTTGAAACACCACACATCGGTAATCTCAAATCCGGTTCTATCATACCCAGCATCTTCATCGCGGCCTTAATAGGTGCCGGGTTTGTCTCTATAAACATAGCCTTGACAAGCGGAAGCATCTTAAAATAAAGTACTCTTGCTTTTTCAATATTACCGCCTAAAAAAGCGGAGACCATATTGGAGACATCCTTTGGTATAATATTAGCGACCACAGATATAACACCGCATCCGCCAATAGCAAGTACCGGAAGTGTTAGTGAATCGTCTCCGATATAAGGTCAAAGTCAGGATCACAGATGCATCTTATCTCAGCCATCTGATTTAAATTGCCACTCGCCTCTTTAACCGCTACCACATTTTTTAGGATAGATAGGCGCTGGATAGTTTCGGGCGTTATGTTCGTTCCTGTGCGCGAAGCTATATTGTACGCGATAAGGGGAATATCTACTGAATCGGAAAGTGCCTTAAAGTGACGGTATATGCCTTCCTGTGTAGGCTTATTATAATATGGCGTTATTATCAGGGCCCCGTCCGCTCCAGCCTCTTTAGCGTGCCTTGTAAGCTCTATAGCTTCACCTGTATTATTAGAACCTGTACCAGCCATGACCTTGGCCTTGCCTTTAGCAGTGCTTATCACGATGTCTATTACCTTCTCGTGCTCCTCGATTGATAATGTGGCTGACTCTCCCGTTGTGCCGCATGGGACAATAACAAAGGTATTATTACTTATCTGAAAATTGACTAGATCTTTAAGTTTAACTTCATCCAACTCTGTACCTTTATTTTTAAACGGGGTTACTATGGCAACCATTGAACCTTTAAACATGGTAAACTCCTTTAGTTTTATTAAACCTTTATCTGCCCCTTAAAGACCTCTTTTGCTTGACCTTCCAGAAAAGCATTCAGGACAATATCGTTCTTCACTGTAAAATATATTGTTAGATCCCCTCCTCTGGTACAAACCGTTACAGGGGACTTTAAACCTTTAACAATACCTGAAATAACAGCTGACGCGACAGAACCTGTGCCACAAGCCAATGTCTCATCTTCAACGCCTCTTTCATATGTTCTTGCCGCAATAGATCTCTTATTTTTAACAGAAACAATATTTACATTTGCACCTTCAGGTTTAAAAAATTTATGGTATCTGATGCTGCTACCGATAGATGTGAGATCCAGGGATTCTACATCATTAACAAAGCAGACAACATGGGGCACACCGGTATTTATGTAATGTAACTTATAAGCTTTCTTCTTTAGCTGAAGAGCGATACCTAATTTCATATCTTTAGGATCTGTCATGTTTATCTTTACATTTACCTTGCCGGCCTTTGCGTTCAATAAGCCTGCTTTTGTTTCTATTCTCATCGCATATGGCGCTATCTTATTAAGTTTAGCATATAATGCTATACAGCGCGATCCATTGCCACACATATCAGGCTCTGAACCATCAGGATTAAAAATACGCATCCTAAAATCCGCTACTTTTGATTTTTCTACAAGCAAAAGTCCATCAGCGCCGATACCGAATTTTCTATCACAGAGTTTACGCGCAAGTTCTGCCACACTCTTTAAAGTCTGCTTTCTATTATCTATAACTATAAAATCATTGCCTGTCGCAACCATTTTGCTGAAATTTATAACTCGCATGCCTTTACCTTAATATTTTTTATAAACTATATACATGTTTAGTTGTAAGTATTAAGTTGTAAGAATTAAGTTTCTATTTTTATTCTGAATACACGCTTCTCAGAATGGCACATGCTTTTGTCATACTTAATACTTAATACTTAATTCTTAACCCAACACCTTCGGAACAACTTCTCCCTTTACAAGATCCTGATATGACTCTCTCTTTCGAACAATATAATATTTTCCATTTATAACCATAACCTCTGCTGCGCGTGGGCGAGCATTGTAGTTGCTCGACATAGAAAATCCATAAGCACCAGCACTCATAACAGCAAGAAAATCTCCTTCTTCCGCTATAGCAAGTTTCCTGCCTTTAGCAATAAAATCCCCGCTTTCACATATCGGTCCTACTACATCAAACTTTTGCTTCTTTTGGCCCGATAAGCCACGAACAACCAGAAGTATCTCGTGAAAAGCATCATAAAGGCTTGGGCGCATAATGTCATTCATGCCGGCATCGACTATCATAAAGCTTTTGCTTAGAGATTTCTTCACATATAAGACCTTTGTAACTAAGATACCGCTATTACCTGATATAAATCTACCCGGTTCAAGTATTAATTTAACATTCAATTTATTAAGCATGGGCATTATAGCCTTGGCAAAATCCTTCGCAGTCTGTGGTTTTTCATCATTATAAATAATACCAAGTCCGCCGCCTATATTAAGGTAATCGATTCTGTGTCCTGCCTTACGTATCACCCCTATCAGGGACGATGCCTTTCTTATGGCTTTTAGGAACGGGTCAACCTGGGTAATTTGTGACCCTATATGAATATGTATACCGATTATATCTATTTGCTTAAACTTGACACTATCATTAAATATGCGCAGAGTAGTATCTTCATCTACACCGAATTTATTACTCTTTGTTCCTGTTGTAATATACTTATGAGTCTTTGCTTTTACACCTGGGTTTACTCTTATCGCAACCTTTGCTCTTTTTTTCATGCGCTCGCACAATCTGTTTATTAGCGCAAGTTCGGGTATGCTCTCTACATTGAAAAATAGTATGCCTGCCTTAAGCGCATCTTTTATTTCCGCAGCCGTTTTGCCCACACTCGCGTATACGATCTTTTTAGGATCTGCGCCCAGTTTTCGCGCTTTAAAAAGCTCGCCACCTGAAACTATATCAAGTCCGGCACCGGCTTTTAAGAGTGACTGACATACAGAAAGATTGGAATTAGACTTCATGGAAAAACAGATAATCGGTTTTAAACTTTTAAATGCCTCTTTTATCTTATTGTAATGGCTTATGAGCGTCTTATGGCTATACAGATAAAACGGCGTACCCACATCTTTAGCTATTTTCTCTATACATACTGATTCACAATAAAGCTTGGCTTTATTATATTTAAAATAATGCATTTTATTTATCCTTAAGTCTTTTTTTCCACTTGTTAATCATCTGCCTTACAAAGATAGGATTTGTACTTCCACTAGAACTCTTCTTTGCTATAGATCTCCTTGCGTCGAACTCCTTATAGAAATTCGTGTCAAACTTGTTTGTAAAGCTATTAAGCTCATCCAATGATAACTCAGAAATCTTTAGATTGTTATCAATGCAATATGCGATAATCTTTCCTGTAAGAGTATGTGCCTCTGCGAATGTCAACCCCTTTCTGACAAGATAATCCGCTATATCAAGCGCAAAAAGAGATTCATCATCCTTAAAAACCTTAATCATATTATTTTTGTTTATCTTTATGCTTCCTACCAGGCCGGAGGTTATTGTCAGGACATCTTCCGTCATCTTAACAGAATCAAAAAGTTCTTCCTTGTCAAGCTGCATATCTCTGTTGTAGGAAAGTGGCAGGCCTTTCATCATAACCATCACTGAGCTTAAATTCGCATATGCCCTAGCGGTTGTTCCTCTTATAAGCTCTAAGGCATCCGGATTTTTCTTTTGGGGCATTACAGATGAACCTGTGCAAAAGCCCTCTCCTATCTCCACTATGTTAAACTCAGGCGTTGAAAAAAGTATCATATCTTCGCAAAACCTCGAAAGATGCATAAAGAGTATTGCTATGGCAGATAGCATATCCAAAACAAAATCTCTGTCACTAACCGTGTCTATGCTATTCTGGCTTATTTTCTTAAAACCTAATAATTTAGCTACGTATTTTCTATCTATCGCAAACGAAGTTCCTGCCAAGGCGCATGCGCCAAGAGGCATCTCATCGCATCTTTCTCTTGCCTGAAGCAATCTTTTCTTATCTCTCTCTAACATTTCAATATACGCTAGCAGTTGATGCGACAACAAGATAGGCATAGCATGCTGAGTATGCGTAAGGCCCGGTATAATAACATCTATATTTTTCTTAGACATATTAAGCAACGCGACCTGGAGCTTCTGTATGAGTTCCACTAAAAGAGAAGCCTTATCTTTCGCGTACATTCTTAGATCAAGTACGATCTGGTCATTCCTGGATCTTGCTGTATGAAGATAATCCGCTACATTTCCTATTTTTTTCTTAAGCGCTATATGTATAGCGCTATGAATGTCCTCGGCTGATGAGTCTATCTTAAAGGAATTATTTTCTATCTCCTTTAATATCTTCTTAAGACTGCTGGCGATTGATTTAGCAGCTTTAGCAGGTATAATCCTGGTCTTACCAAGCATCTTTACATGCGCCAGACTACCCCTTGCATCATAAACAGCTAGTTTCTTGTCATAATCTATAGAGCTCTGAAATTTCCAAAATAGGAGGTCTTGCTCCTGCTTAAACCTTCCACCCCACATTTTATCTGCCATTATAATACCTCGGTTTACGGTCTTTGGTTTCCGGTTATCGGTTAAAACCGAGAACCGAAGACCTATTACCTATTATTCTGATTATTTCTTTTCATAAGGAAGGCCCCAGATCTTTATAAAACCTTCTGCTGCCGTATGATCAAATTTATCCTCTTCAGTATACGTTGCTAACTTCTCGCTGTAAAGTGAGAACTTTGATCTTCTCCCTACCACACTGCAGCTGCCCTTGTATAATTTAAGCCTTACATCACCGGTAACCCGATTCTGAGTATTTTCAATAAATTTATCAAGCGATTCTCTCAGGCTGCTATACCAGAGTCCATTATATATAAGCTCTGAATATTTTAATGATATTATATCCTTAAAATGTAAAACCTCTCTATCCAGAACAAGCGCTTCAAGCTCCTTATGCGCTGTATGGATTATAGATGCCGCAGGGGCTTCATATATCTCTCTCGATTTTATACCAACAAGCCTATTCTCAACCATATCGCTTCTGCCAACACCATGCGACGCACCTATGACATTGAGCTTGTTAATAATCTCTATGGGTGAGTATTGTTTACCATTTAAATTACACGGCTCTCCTTTTTCAAAACCGATAGTTACGTACACCGGATTCTTTGGCGCTTTTCTAGGGTCAGTTGTAATCTGATACGCGTCTTCGGGAGGTTCTGTATCCGGATTCTCCAAAACACCGCATTCTATGCTTATCCCCCATAGGTTCTCATCAAAACTATATGGGCTCTTTTTTGTTGCTGTAACCGGAATCTTATGAGTCTTTGCGTACCTTATCTGCGCTTCTCTTGACGCGAAATCCCATACCCTTACCGGAGCGATAACCTTTAACCCCTTTGAAAGAGCGGATAATGAAACCTCAATCCTGACCTGATCATTGCCCTTACCTGTGCAGCCGTGGCCTACATATTTTGCCTTCTCTTTTTTCGCTACTTCAGCCAGCACCTTTGCTATCAATGGCCTTGAAAGAGCGGTAGCAAGAAAATACTTACCTTCATATACAGCGTTTGCTTTCAACGCGGGAAATATAAAATCATTAACAAATTCTTTTCTGGCATCGACAACATACACATTAGACGCGCCTATCTTTCTGGCCTTTTTCTTTGCCTTTTCAAAATCCCCCTTTTGGCCAACATCGACAAGACAGGCTACAACATCAAAACCCCTCTCTTTAAGCCATCCTATAGCAACAGATGTATCAAGCCCGCCTGAATATGCTAATACAATCTTTTTACTCATCTAAAACTCCTCTATTTAGTATTAAAATTAAGTACTTAAGGCTTACAATTTAATCCTTGTTTAACAACTTAAGTAATATCGCTTTTTGGATATGCAATCTATTCTCTGCCTGATCAAAAACTATAGAATGAGGTCCGTCTATTACCTTACCCGTTACCTCTTCGCCCCTGTGAGCAGGCAGGCAATGCATTACAACTGATTCAGGCTTTGCTTTAGCGAGAAGGTCTGAATCGAGCCGAAAATCATGAAAATCCTCTAATCTTTTCTTTCTGTCAGACTCCTGGCCCATTGATACCCAGACATCTGTATATAACACATCAGCATCGGTCGCTGCTTGATACTTATCTTCAACAAGCTCTACTGTTGAACCGGAATCTTTCGCAATCTTATTGGCCTGTGCAAGTATACCCTTATCAGGTTCGTAACCTTTTGGCGAGGCTATCCTTATATTGATACCCGCTTTTGAAGCAGCGTATAGAAGAGAATGCAGCACATTGTTTCCGTCCCCGATAAACGCCAGAGTAAGACCTTTAAGCTTAGAGAATTTCTCCTTTATTGTGAATAAATCCGCCAACCCTTGGCAGGGATGCAGAAGATCACTTAAACCATTTATAACCGGTACAGTAGCGTTCTCCGCGAGATCAAGCACATCCTGATGTAAAAAAGTTCTAGCGACAATAATATCAAGGTATCTTGACAATGTATGCGCTATATCTTTGGTCACCTCTCTTACGCCAAGCTTTATATCGTCTGGGCCAAGATAAACAGTGTGCCCGCCCAGCTGATACATGCCTACGTCAAAAGAGACCCTTGTCCTATTGGATGGTTTTTGGAATATAAGCCCCAGAGATCTGCCCTTAAGCTCTCCAAAGTATGCGGATGAATCCAGTTTTAGTAACTGAGCGAGATCAAGAATATTATTTATCTCATCCATCGATAGGTCTTTTATTGATATAAGATCTTTTCTCATTTCGTGATCACCTCTGATAGTATCTTTACAGCCTTATTTATCTCAGATTTTTTTACAGTAATAGCAGGCATGATCCTTAATATATTTGTCTGTGTACAATTAATAAGTAATCCCCTTTTAAAGCACCTATCAACGATATCCTTACCTTCTACATTAAGCTCGATACCTATCATAAGCGCCTTATGCTTTATATTATTTATTATCTTAGGATGTTTTCTCTTTAGCCTGTTAAGCTGTTTTAGAAAATAATCCCCCATCCTGTTCGCGTTCTCAAGCAACCTATCCTTTTCAATCGCGTCAAGCACCGCGTTTGCCGCGGCAGATACTATAGGACTTCCACCAAAAGTAGAGGCATGCATCCCGGGCTTTAAACAGTCAACAAATTTGTCAGCTACCACCATAGCGCCAATCGGGAGGCCACCGCCTAAACTCTTTGCTAAGGTCATAGCATCAGGTAGAATATCGTAATGCTGATACGCGAAGAGTTTACCGGACCTGCCCATGCCGCTCTGCACCTCATCAAATATCAACAGTATATCCTTCGCGTTACATAAAGTTCTAAGCTCTTTCATATAATCATTATCAGCGATATTTATACCGCCTTCGCCCTGGATGGGTTCTATCATCACCGCGACCGTAATATCGTCAATAGCTTCCTTAATCGCGTTAATATCATTAAACGGCACGTGTTCAAAACCTTCCGGTAAGGGGGCAAACCCTTTCTTCACCTTATCCTGACCCGTTGCTGTAAGAGTAGCCAAGGTTCTTCCATGAAAAGATTTATCCATTGTTATTATCTTGTATCTTCCTTCTTCAGAACCATAGGCACGTGCGAGTTTTATCGCTGCCTCATTCGCCTCCGCGCCACTGTTACAGAAAAAGACCCTGCCGCCAAAAGAGTTTTTCGATAGCCTTTCCGCGAGTTGCGACTGCGGTTTACTATAATAATTATTCGATACATGGATAATATCTTTGAGCTGCCTGCTAACCGCATTTACGACTCTCTTGTGGCAATGACCAAGCCCGCTTACAGCCCACCCCGGAAAGAAATCCAGGTATCTTTTACCGTCTTCATCCCATAGATACGAACCCTTGCCTTTTACAAAAACTACCGGGATCCGTGTATATGTATTTAATACATATGTATTACAAAGATTGATTATTCCTTGCGTATCTCCCATAATTAATCTACCTCACAATCTCAGTTCCGATACCTTCGTTAGTAAAAACTTCTAATAAAAGCGAATGTGGTATCTTTCCGCTTATAATATGAACCTTCTTTACGCCCTTATCCAGGGCCTGTATGCCTGCTCTTACCTTTGGTATCATGCCACCTTCTATAACATGGTTTTTAATCAGATCAAACGTGTCTTCCTCATTTATATGAGAGATAAGGCTGTCTTCATCATCCTTATCTTTCATAACGCCTTTTACATTTGTCAATAATATCAATTTTTCCGCGGAAATAACTGGCGCGATCTCCGCAGCGGCAACATCCGCGTTTATATTGTAAGGCTTCTTGTCGATGCCGTATCCTACGGGCGATACAACAGGGATAGCCTTATTAGATAAAGCTTCATCTATATATCTGGTAATTATTGAGTCTACATCACCTAAAAAATTCTCTGAAATAGTATCTGCTTTTCTTCTTGCCTTGATCGTAAGGCTCTTGCTGCTTACTATAGACTCCGCCGAGACGCTTCTGGAATTTATACGCTCAACAAAATTCTTGTTAACGGATGTAAGCGCGTCATCAACAATTTCCGCTGTCTCTCTATCTGTAATTCTTAGGCCATCTACAAATCTCGGTTCCTTGCCTCTGGTCTGCATCAAGGAGCTTATCGCAGCGCCGCCACCATGAACAAAGACTATCTTTATGCCATTGTTATAAAAAGAGACAATATCATCAAGAACAGAGTCAGAGAGCAGCTTATCATCAAGCATGCTACCGCCATACTTTATAACAAAAATTTTTCCCTTAAACTGCTCTATATATTTTGCTGAATCCTTAAGTATCTGTTCTCTCATATCTCGTATCGCGTTGTGCGTTGTGCGCTTAAGTCTTTTACACTATACCTGCCTACCGGCAGGCGGGCGCATAACGCGTGACGATTAACTATAGGCAGCGTTAATCTTTATATATTCGGGGCTAAGATCAGATGTATATATCTTTACGCGCTCTTTACCTGAATTCAAGTCAACAGCGATCATCATCTCTTTGCCATTAAAAAGAGTTCTTGGCAGCTTTTGGGTAAGAGCAACACCCTTATCAACAACTATTCTTCCATTAAGGTATATATCTACCCTTTCAGGATTTATAGGCTTGCTTACTGCGCCACATGCGGCAGCTACCCTTCCAAAGTTCGGGTCATTACCATAACACATGGTCTTAAAAAGAAGGGAATTCGCGATCTTTAAACCGACCTCCCTCGCCAGGGAAACATCTTTAGCACCCATTACATCTATCTCTATAAACTTTGTAGCGCCCTCACCATCTCTGACGATCATCTTTGCTAGATCGAGACATAGCGCCTTAAGCGCTTCTACAAACTGTGTGTAGGCCTTGCCAGGTCCGGATATCATTACCCCTGATAGGCCGTTTGCCATGGAAATAATCGTATCATTGGTACTCATGTCCCCATCTATGGTTATCGAGTTAAGCGATTCACCAACCGCTTCTTTAAGCGCCTTCTTAAATAGTCCCTTTTCTATTCCAACATCTGTTGTAATAACCGCTAGCATCGTTGCCATATTCGGCTCTATCATACCCGCACCCTTGGCAATACCAGCTAATTTTATACTTCTACTACCTATCTTCACGCTGTAAGATATCTCTTTAAGCTGTGTATCTGTTGTCATTATGGCATTAGCTGCCTTTTTAGAATCTGCTCTGTGCAATGAAGAGATAAGCAAAGGCAGGGCTCTTTCTATCTTATCCATAGGAAGCCTCTTACCAATGATCCCTGTTGAGCAAACCAGGACCTCTTCTTTTCTACAACCTATCAAGGAGCTAAGTTCATCTGAAATTTTAACAGAATCAGCAATACCGGCTTTACCGGTTAGGCAGTTCGCGTTTCCTGAATTTATGATAACCGCCTTGTGGGCCTTCATATTAAGGTATTTTCTGCTCAACACTACCGGGGCTGCCTTAAAACTGTTTGATGTAAAAAGACCGCACGCCACCGCGGGAACCTCGGATAATATAAGCGCAAGATCCAAATTTTTACTTTTTATCCCGGAATGGATACCTGCCTGAAAAAAACCTCTTGGCGCTGTAATGCCACCTCTAATCTTCTTCATCTACTCTAGACCCATTGTTTCAGGGAAGCCACAGGCGATATTCATATTCTGTACAGCCTGTCCGCTTGCCCCTTTTAGTAAATTGTCTATCGCGCTAACTATAACAGCCCTCTTCTTGTCAGGAGAGAGAGCAATCCCTATACAGCAGTAATTTGTATTTGCTACATCATGTACCTGTGGGAGAAGGCCTTCATCATATATCTTTACAAATGGCGCATCTTTATAAAACGACTTATAGAGCCTGATCAATGATGAAAGATCAGATCTCTTTTTTAACGCTACATATGCTGTTGTTAAGATGCCCCTTCTGATAGGCACCAGATGCGGTGTAAAAAGCATATCTACTTTCTTGCCAGCTATCTTGCTAAGCTCCTGCTCTATCTCAGGTGCATGCTGATGAATACCCACTTTATAAGCCTTTAAGTTCTCAGCAACCTCTCCAAAGATAAGCCCAAGCGCCGCTTTCCTTCCGGCGCCTGTTGTGCCGCTCTTTGCGTCAAGTATAATCGTATCCCTAGCAGCCTTATTATTCGCAAGCAATGGGGCTAAGGCAAGTATAGAGCCTGTGGGGTAACATCCCGGATTCGCTACAAATCTTGTCCTTTTTATTCTATCCTTGTATAATTCCGGAAGCCCATAGACACTACTCTTGAGGTAATCTTTATATATGTGTTTCTGTCCATAGTATTTTTCATAAATTTTTACGTCTTTTAATCTAAAATCCGCGCTCAGATCAATAACTATCTTGCCTTTATCAATAAACTTAGCTGCATACTCCATTGATACTCTATGAGGAAGCGCTAAAAAGATAACATCAACCTTCTTCTTCAGGATATGGCTTATTACAAGCTCTTCACAGATAAGGTCAATCTTACCTTTAAGATCAGGAAATTCATCTGATATCTTCGTAGGCTTATCAAGCTTTGCTGTCAATGCCCTGATATCCGCCTTTGGATGCCTCAATAATATCTTTATTATCTCGTAACCTGTATAACCTGTTGCTCCGCAAACCGCTATATTTACCATATCCGGCTCCTAGAATATCTTTAACTGCACCTATACTTATTTATAGTATATAGTTTATGATTATAAAACAAAAAAGCCTATCTTGTCAATCGATAAAATAATCCCCGCTTACTTCCTTCTGCCTGGGAGGGCGAGATCAACAAAGTATAGGCTTACATTGCCCATTTGACCCTTAAAACCAGAGAAAGGGTCAAATTCAATATATTAGCGTTTAGAGAACTGGAACCTCCTCCTGGCACCCTTTTGGCCATACTTCTTACGCTCTTTCATACGAGGGTCTCTTGTCATAAAACCTGCCTTTTTAAGCTTAGTCTTAAGGTTTTCATCAAATTCTACAAGAGCTCTTGAGATTCCATGGCGAACCGCTCCTGCCTGCGCAGATGTACCGCCGCCTCTTACAAGTACTACTGTGTCATATTTCCCAACAAGCTCGCAGACCTCAAACGGTTGCTGTATAATCATGCGGAGTGTCTCTCTTGGAAAATAATCTTCTAAAGATCTCTTATTAACCGTAACAGCGCCGCTACCCGGTTTCAATATTACACGAGCTGCTGCCTCTTTACGGCGTCCTGTTGCTTTATATATAGCCTCATCTACCATCTAATTCATTCCCCTTTGATTATATTTTTTAATTCATGTGGCTTCTGTGCCTTGTGCGTATGTTCGGCATTTGCATATACTTTTAGTTTCTTTAGCATCTGCCTTCCTAAAGGCGTATCAGGTATCATCCTCTTAACTGCCTGGCGCATTACTTTATCAGGCTGGTGCTCCATCATAGCATCCATCTTTCGCACACGGCGGCCACCAGGATATCCTGAGTAAGTAACATACTCCTTATCCTGCATCTTCTTTCCGGTAACTCTTATCTTGCTTGCGTTTATAACAATAACTCCATCGCCGCAATCAACATGGGGGGTATACTCTGGCTTATGTTTTCCGCGCAAGAGAATAGCTATACGAGTTGCTAGCCTTCCAAGAACTCTGTTTGTGGCATCCACCATAAACCACTTCTGATCTATTTCATTATTTTTTGCCATATATGTCTTCATAATTATACTTCTCCTTAAAGAACGTGGATTTTAGCACAAATACAAGTAGGTTGTCAAGTGCTTTTTTAAAAGGATCAAAAGTGGGTAAATTGTAACTCATACTGCAACAAAATCAAGTCCTAAATCGCTGTTACTTCTTAAGTATTCTTGGGCTGCCTGTTTAGCTGACCTGTATCCAAGTCTCTTTCTTGGATAATTATTCATCCAC
>Ga0307929_1001107_pt1 | contig 22277 bp, 21 predicted proteins | sample AceLakmetage1330_FD_203160 | JGI IMG/M metagenome (GOLD analysis project Ga0307929, IMG submission 203160) | Saline water microbial communities from Ace Lake, Antarctica - #1330 | ecosystem: Environmental > Aquatic > Non-marine Saline and Alkaline > Saline | place: Antarctica: Ace Lake...
GGCATGGCTTGAATCTTTGTAGTTTATTTTTTTAAAATATTATGTTGAGTTAATGAAAAAAAATCTCTGAGATCTTAAAGGTTTACTGATTTAACTCAACATAACACCCGACTCTACATAATCAGCTATATGTTTTGCAAAACATATAGCTGAGATGCAATCTGTCAACTTTAACAGATGTGTAAGTGTCCGCATTAACAAGTACCCCAAAAAACACCATCTACAACCCCGGACGATACACGAACCAAAATCGCATCGAAAAATAAAATAAAAACGAATTAAAACAAGTCCTTAAGAACAAGAATCAAAATCGAATCGACGTAACACCCTAAAATAAAAAGAAATTTTTCAACAAAGACATCATATCGAACCATAATCAATTCAACTAAAGCAGATCCCAGGGCACCCGATAGAATGCCAGAAGAACGCTTTTTTACCAAAAAAAATTCCCATCAATCATGAAGGATGCCAATTATTCAAGCAAGTTGAAGGGTATTCAAAAGAATTGATGGCGGAGAGCCCGGGAGTCGCACCCGGCTGCATGGATTTAGAGTCCATGTGATCACGTCCGATCCACCCTCCGCAATTTATAAGAATTTTTAACATGTCTGTGCAGCAAATACAATATTTATAGTTACCCTTACAGAACTTTATGGACAATCCTCAGGCAACTGGTCCAGCACCACATTCTCACGACCATGAAAAACCAGAAAACGTGATTGTTTGGCCCGGCCAATGATGGTCATTTTCAAATCCCGGGCCAACTCCAGAGCCATATTGGTAATCCCGGATTTGGAAATCAATACAGCAATGCCCATCTGGGCTGCCTTGATTACGATCTCTGATGTGACACGACCCGTTGTGTAAAGCATTTTGTCACAGCCGGAGATATTCCTGATCCACATCCTGCCGGAGATGGCATCCGTTGCATTGTGACGGCCCACCTCTTCAATGAAAATCAACACCTTGTCTTTTTCACAAAGGGCGCAGGCATGCACCGAACCTGCCCGGCGATACACCTCATTTCTTTTGGCCAACCCTTTTAAAAGGCTGTACACATGGCTTTGCAACACAGTCACCTTGGGCAGGTCCACCTCATAGAGTTTATCCAGACTACAGCTGAAAAGGGTGCCCTGGCCGCATCCACTGGTGACAATGCGTGTGGATAGCTTGCTCTCAATGTTCAGGGGTGCCTTATGTCCATGGGTTTTGATCTCCACTGTCTCATGGGTCCAATCCACCATGACCTCGGCGATATCGTCAATATCATCCATGAGTTTTTGATTTCTCAAATACCCCAGTGCCAATTCTTCGGGATTGGTACCAATGGTCATCAATGTGACGATCTCCTGCCCATCCACCTTTATGGTCAATGGATACTCACTGGCAACCCCAACCTCTCTTATTTCACCGGCATGATTCATCACCTCCATGGTACGGGTGGGTTCTAAACCGGCATTACTCATTTTTATTTTCATAACAACACCCTTCTTGGGGTTTAAACTTTAAAAAACAACAAAATCCATCCTAACACCCATGCCCGACTTTTGCGGGGTTGATCATAAGAGGGTCACCATGTGGGATACCATATCATAATTCCAAAATAATTTTCATCGGTTTTATTGGCCCCCATTTCAAACTGAAATAGTTTACACTCACCGTTTCTCTTCAAGAACCAAATCTCTGGAAACGATGTGCAGAAGTCCTTTCAGGTAAAGATATAATCAATAAACTCAGCGAGCCATGGTGATTGACCTGCAAAACTTGACCGTCGAGTTTTAAAAGCAAGCAAACTTCGCCGGGAAATTGGTAATAACCCCATCCACGCCCATATCTCTCAGAATCTCCCTGTCTTCCAAATCATTTACGGTGAACACTAAAAATTTATACCCCTTTTCATGGGCAGAGCGGACAAATTCAGGGTTGGTACTGTCAATTTTCAGATTCAGGGACCAAAGATCCAGTTTGTCCGTCTGAATAACATCTGCATAATTCAAAGGGATATGCGCCATCAGGGCTGCCACACGGCACTCTTTGTTAAATCTTCTAAAATTCACCAGCTCATGATGATCAAAGGAACTAATAACAAAGTTATCAAAGGTGTACTTTCCTTCTTTAACATACTTGTCCAAAAGAGCTGCTGTTTTCTCACTGGTTCCGGCACTTTTTAACTCAATGTGAATTTCAATGCGGTTATCCACCAGATCAAGAACCTCCACAAGGGTGGGAATTTTTTCTTTGTCCCCCGCGTCAAGGCCACGCAGTTCAGAAAAAGTAAGTTGGGAGACCAACCCCTTCCCATCCGTGGTGCGATCCACCCTCATATCATGGATGACAACAAGCTCTCCTGTTTTACATATCTGTACGTCCAACTCCAGAGCATCTGCCCCGGACAGCACCGTTTCTTCAAAGGATTTGAGGGTGTTTTCCGGTGATGTTCCGGGAGATCCTCTATGACCAATTACCAACATATCACACCTTATCTTACTCATGTTTTGGACTTCAATTTTGCGTACGGGTCCGAATTTGTATTATTAAGCCTAAAGCAAGGGTCTTTTGAAAAGAGAATATCAAAAAAATGCAAATTAAAATAAATGATGCCAAAAACACAAGCATAAAATTCAAAATAGATCAAAAAACAATTTTGCTTATTCAGCATTAGACGTTTAAAAATTAAATCCTACGAGGTTTTTGCAGAAATAACTTTTCTATTCGCAACAACACTATATATTGACAAAGCAATAATATAGAAACCACATGTAGCGAATAGGCCTGAAGGATTTTATTTCTGCAAGCGGCTCTCCTTCATGTTACCATAAACGTGATTTACACTTTTTATAGAAGTGGCCCTGAAAATAGAAGAATTGATTCAGCAAAAGGTAAATTGGTGATGTTTCCCAATGCTTGTAGGTGATTTAGAAATTAATCAAATTTCCCGGCATTGGTTCTCATTCTAAACTGAATTCGCCTGGATCCGTTCCCGCAAGATCAACCTGAAGAACTTGACCATCGTGTACAAAACATAAATTAGGGATAAACAGTATCGGCTCTTCGCGGATTAGTGTGATTGGGATATAATTGCAGCGTGCAATCCTCAGTGTTTAGATTCTTATCTCTGATTTTCGTGTTATTTTGGCAAGAGAATCAGAAAAACTTTTTGGTTCTGGCTTGTCCAGGTTAGGTTTTTGCAGAAATGCCCCAATTATCCTATTTCCCAAATCCGCAGATGGGAAACCTACAGTTTTTGCAATTTGAGCAATAACCGCCATGCCCCATGCCTGCAATGGTGTTTCGGTCTACGTCTTCGCCTGCCAGGAGCCGTGGCACAATCAGATCAAAAATACTGGCTCTATGGTACATGACGCAGCCAGGCAAACCAATGACGGGAATTTTATCAAGAAAGGAGAGCATGAACATGGCCCCGGGAAGCACCGGCGCTCCATAGGTAACCACACGGCCACCGGCGGCACGAATGGAGCCCGGGGTCTGATCATCCGGATCCACGGACATGCCACCGGTGAGGGCTATCATCTGGGCGCCATCATTCACCAGTGAGTGTATGGCTTCAACTGTCATTTCACGATCATCTGACACCAATATTTCACGAAAAACATGGCTTCCCAGATCTTTGAATTTTCCCTTTACCACCGGTCCGAATTTATCTTTTATCCTGCCATTGAACACCTCACTGCCGGTGATGATCATCCCCACCTTAAGGGGGACAAAGGGTTTTATTTCGATAATGGGAAAATGGGCTCGACAAATCTCTTCCACACCCGCTATTCTCTCCTCTTTAATGGAGAGCGGGATGATACGGGTGCCAGCCAGGTCCTGTTCTTTTTCAACGGTCTGGAGGGTGTGGAGGGTGGCAAACATGATTTCATCAATGGCATTGATTTTTTCAAGGGCATCCACATTGATTTTTAAAAGCCCTTTATGTTTTGCTATAAAAGTAACCTTGCCTTCCACCGAGGCCGTTAATTCAATGCCCTGGCCACAGGCTGCTGATGCAATGCGCACGGCCGCATCATTTTCGTGGATTCTGCCCTTGAAATCAGACACATATATGTGTCGTTTTCCAAGATCCAGCAGACGGGGGATATCTGCCTCCGTAATTACATGCCCCTTTTTAAAGGCAGGGCCTTTGAATATATCGGGAACAATTTCCGTGATGTCGTGGCACAGAATCATTCCAACTGCCTGTTTAACGGGAATACTTTTCATCTGATATTTTACCTCGAATAAAAGGGAATACAGGTTACCGTGAAAGGGATGAGGCTTTGTGGCAGACAGCTGCTTTGCTCCAAATGATCTGAAAGGAGTATTAATGTAGTTTCTATCTCTCCGGCCTTAACGGCATTTAAAATTTTTTCATGCTCCAGCACATGCGCCCCTCAACGGAAAGAGCGTAGCTACCCATGATATGAAGGATGTCTCTGATATTGTCCATGATAGAAACGAGGCGTTTGTTGCCCGTCAGCCGGGCAAAGGCCATGTGAAATGTGCGATCCATTTCCAGGAACTGGTTAATGTCACAGGATTCCATGTCAATACAGCACTGATTCTCAACACATCGCTCCATTTCAGTCAGGTCTGCGGTGTCTGATTGAGTGCAGGCCGTTTTAAAAGCGTGGGTTTCAATGATATGGCGAATCTCAAAAATTTCATTGATATCCGCTTCTTTGAAGCTGTTTACCACCACTCCCTTGCGGGGTAAAAACTCAACAAGTCCCTGGGAAGAAAGCTCCAGCAGCGCCTCCCTGACCGGGGTTCGGGAAATGCCCAACTGCTGGGCCAGATTTTTTTCATTATAGATAGTCCCGCTGGTGAGGGTGTTGGACAAAATTGAGCTACGAAGGGCATTGTATGCCATTTTGGCCAACGGTTCCGGTTTATTTAATTAACTTAATTCCATGTTACTCCTGATTTAGCCTTAATATTAATTATATGATATATTGCACGTAACCATAAATAGTGTCAAGAAATAAGGCCTTCCTGCTTTTCTATCTGGGTCTGCCCTCAACATGGGGCAGAAATAGATTCTGCCCTTACGTTCTTAATTTTTGTATTGCACCTTAGTTTGATGAGACTTTTATTAGAAAAATCGGTATCCTTCAGATGAGCCCAAATATAGTGGCCCATCTTATGATCAACCCCAAAATTTAGGAATCATTGTGCTCCCATTGACGCACTTTGGGTACGAGTTGAAATCCTGTGCCGTATGGGTGTAATTAGTTGCCTACAAGGCCCTAAAATAAAAAAGGCTGAAATTTAATCAATGATTCAGAGGAAAAAAAAATGAAAATCACCTCAATTCAGATGTCAGTTATTGAAGGAGACAAGGCGGCAACCATTGAAAAGGCGGCGGGTAAGATTCAAGCTTGTGCCGATGCCGATCTTATCATGCTGCCGGAGATGTGGAATCTGGGATTCTTAAGTTTTGATCGCTATGCAACCGAAGCCGAAGAAAAAGACGGCCCCACCCTGACCATGCTTCGTAGCATGGCTGAAAAAACAGGCTCCTGGGTCCATTCCGGCAGTTTTGTGGAAAAAGAAGGGGATCATCTTTTTAACTCCAGTTATCTTATTTCTCCCCAGGGAGAGATCGCTGGCAGTTATCGTAAAATTCATCTGTTTGGCTTCAACTCAAAAGAGACCCAGATTCTCACCCCCGGGGATGCCGTTTCCGTGGTGGACACCCCCCTGGGGAAAATCGGTATGGCCACCTGCTTTGATCTTCGATTTCCCGAGCTATTTCGAAAATTGGTGGACAAAGGTGCTCAAATTTTTATGGTCTGTTCGGCATGGCCCTATCCGAGACTGGAAGCGTGGCAGATGCTCAACCGAGTCCGGGCCATGGAGAATCAATGTTTTCTTGTCTCCTCCAATGCTGTGGGCATGAACCAGGGCGTTCAGTTTGTGGGTCACAGCATGGTGGTGGATCCATGGGGTGTTGTTATGGCCGGTGGCGGAGATGAAGAGACCGTTATCCGCACCGAGATTGATATTGAAAAGGTTAGCGCAGCCAGAAAAACATTTCCCGGCCTTGCCGGCAGGGTGGCGTGGCTCAACTAATAAAAAAATAAGGGCTTGGTTCGGCCACTGGGTGATACTTCTTCAACTGACCGGACTGGCCAAGATTAAAATCAAACCTAACCTGGACAAGGTAGAACCCAAAAGGGTTTCTGATTCTCTCGCAACAATAACACGAAAATCAGAGATAAGAATCAAACTATAAGGATATGAATAATGGCAAATTTAGGAATTGACTTCTCTGGTGTTCACTTTAAAAATCCCATGGCGGCCGCTTCTGCCAAACCCACCCGATGCCGGTCCAGGCCAATTTCAAAAACAAGGGATGGATCTGGCGATTGGCCAATGTTTATGCCATGCCCAAGGATAAGGTTCGCTGGTATGGGGAACCTGTGGCCGCAGTGGTGGCTGAGGATGAAAAAACAGCCCGGCGAGCAGCGGATCTCGTGGAAGTTGAATATGTTCCGAGTTAAAAAAAACCAACAAAACGATTTGACAAATCGACAATTTTTTGGTGAAAGGCAAAAGAAATCAGGGGGATCCTGGCTCCGTCAAATTGTTTTTCATTTATACATTTCCCTGATACGCTCCTTCGATGACCAGATGTCATCCGTATCTTCGTAAAGGTCTTTAAGGTATTGTTCAGCCTTAAGGCGAATGGTCTCAAATTCATCTGTATTCATCTCTCGAGGCACATGAATGCTTCGGCCAAAACGGATAATTACCCGGGAAAAGGGTTTGGGCACCATAAACCGATCCCATGAGTTAAAGACCCATCGGTTCTGCCCCGATGTGATAGTGGGTACAATGGGAAGTTCTGCATACTGGGCGATGCGGATAAGTCCGGGTTTGATTTTGCCGAACGGCCCTTTGGGACCGTCTACGATGTGACCGATCTTGTAGTTTGAACTGCCCAAAGCCTTGATCTCTTTCAATGCCTCTTTCCCCCCTTTTGAGGAGGATCCTCGAACCGGGTGCCACCCCAGGACATCCACTGCCCTGGCCGCCATTTCACCGTCCCGGCTTTTGGAAATAATTATAGATATGGGCTTTCGGGTGGAAAAAAAGGTAATGCCAGGGAAAAACCGCTGATGCCAAGAGGCATAGATAAGGCATCCGGAACTTTCCAGAATGTCTGTTTCATTTTCCGGATCCACGATCCTGACCCGGTATGTAGCAGACAGGAGTTTAACCAGTAACACACCGCAGTAAGGAAAAAGATAGTAATAGAGAAACCGTTTGAATCTTTTTTTAATCATGATGGACCTTTTGTAATAAATCACTATTCATCCCAGATGCTTTATCATGAAATATTGAATTTTCCAAGAAAAGAAGGCATCTTTCATTCCTATTTTACACTTTCACAAGTTGACTGCCTATTTTCCGACGCTCGTCCTTTAAAAAGTGTAAAGTACTTTTGGGGTGATATGAAGGATGCCCATTCTTTGTAAATTCAATCAAAATATGTAGTTTTTTTGTTGAAAACAAAACCTGAACATATGGTATGTTTGTGAAAATATTTTTAATACCGTAACCGCCTGTGGTGCGGGCTTTTGAAAAAACGCAAAAACGGAAATAATAAACAGTGGACACCAACAATAAAACCACAGGTGGCCATATCCCCAAACGCCAGGTGGAGGAATTGACGCAACGAGACATCCAGGATTTTTTAGTTACCGATACTACAAAAAATTCTTCCGTAAATTCAATAAAATCACATCTTCCATTTACAAACTCTGAACTTTCATCATATAATCTATGGCAAGTCTTTCAGGAAGAGCCACCGACAGTTCCAGCTTTATGACTTAATGAAAACAACTCAGAACAAACGGATCAACCGGACGGTAAGGGGCTGCTTTTTTTAAAGGTTGAAACAATTTTTTATGGTGTGCTTTCAATTAACTTTTTTGGAAATCCTTGCTGCCCGTTACCCAAACATTATGCGATAAAAAAGGCAACTCAACAAAATGCAAAATAAGTGAGAGTAATCAGTCATGTTAACTGTATACAAAGTAAAAAATAATTGCCTCATCCAGGTAACTCCATCTGTAGATTCCAGCTGGCTTGAAGGCGCAGTTTGGATCGACTTGGTTAATCCTACTAAAGAGGAAAGAAAAAATATAGAAAAATTCAGTGGAATCTCTTTGCCCAAAATTCAGGAAACTGAAGAGCTGGAAGCCACTTCCCATTATGAAGTCTATCCTGACGGATTTCAGGTAAACTGTTCATTTCTTAACACGATTGAAAATTCATTACAGAATATAAATGTTGCATTTTTGTGCAGTGCAAATTGCCTTATAAGCATTTGTGCACATGAAATTCCCGCTATCCAATTACTTAAAAGGCAATATCAAGATAGTTCAAGGTTAATTGGTGGCCCAAGATCAACTCTAATCGCATTGCTTGAAATAAAAATTGAAACGCTTGCAGATATGTCAGAAGGTGCCCATCTATCAATCGAAAAAATTAGCCATCAAATATTCGAAAGAAGCAATACTGATTTAGAAAAAACAATAGATGATCTTTCCAGGCAAGATGACTTGAATGGAAAAATTCGCTTGTGTCTCATGGATGGGCAACGGGACTTAAATTTTTTACTCAGGAAGGGGCAGTTAACTGAGGAAAAATCTAATAATTCAAATGAGATATTAGAGGATATTAGAACTTTATTAACCCATAACACTTTTCTTTCAGAAAGAATCGACTTCCTTTTAAATGCCGCACTGGGATTTATTAACATTGAGCAAAATAAGATTATTAAAATATTCTCTATAGCTGCGGTGGTTCTTATGCCACCAACAGTTATTGCGAGTATCTACGGTATGAATTTCCATTTCATGCCGGAACTCTCCTGGCCATGGGGATACCCTCTTTCCTTAGTTCTAATGATTTTAGCCGGAATCAGTCCTTATATTTATTTCAAAAGGAAGGGGTGGTTATAGAAATTAGCCCCCCAGTACATTTCTCACTTTAACGGCCAGCTCTTTCTGGGGAAAGGGTTTGGGTATAAAATTAACCCCTTCATCCCCCCGGTGGGCGATAACATTGGCTGTATAACCAGACATGAAAAGCACCGGAAGCTTGCGATAAAGGGCATGAAGCTGGTTGGCAAGATCCCGGCCATTCATTTCAGGCATGACCACATCTGTGATCAGCAGATCAATTCCCCCGGTACTTCCTCCGGCAAGGAGCATTGCATCTCCCGGACTGCCGGCAGTGAGCACCGTATACCCCAGGTTCTCAAGCATTTTTTTGCCCAGTGTCAAAAGAGCGTCGTCATCCTCCACCACCTCAACTGAAGCACCTTGGGTGCAATGGTTTGCTGACGGGCAAAGGCCAGCAATTGCCGGGTGATTTCTGTTGTCCGTGTGGCGGCTGAAAGAATCTGCTCAAGGTTATCATGCAGGGGATCACCGGGATCCAACTCTTCCAGACTCATTTCAGTATAACCCATGATGATACCAAGCATATTGTTGTAATCGTGTGCCACCCCTCCCCCCGGCCAGGCGGCCCACTGATTCCATCTTCCGTGCCTGGATCAATTGCCCTTCCAGGCTCTTTTGTTTTTCTTCAGAGACTTTGCGTGCTTCATCACTGTGCAGAACGTAGAGGGCATAGGCCATGTCTTCAACCATTTCCGTAAAAATTGTTCCGTTTTAGGCAGGTAGCCGATTATCAACTTATCCCAATGTCTTAAAAATCATATCCGGCTGGACAGCGGAATTTTCCGCCATTTCAACGGTGGTCACCCCGGTTAAGACCAATGCAGAGCGATACCCGAAGTTCAAGGCCCCCTGGATATCTGACTTGATAAAATCACCGGTCATCAATACCCGATCACGGGGAATTTGTCGTCCACATTTTTCTTCAAGCAGGGCATGGGTTTTTTGAAATATGGGCGAAAAGGGTTTGCCAAGATATAAAGGATTAATCTTGATGCCGTAAGTTTCCAGTATTCTGGAAACAAACCGCCCCACGCCACCGGCACCGATGCACAATTGCCCGGTATGCCCGGGATAATACTCATCTGGGTTGGGAACAATAAGCGGGGCCCTGGGATTTTTCACAAAAAAGTTCACAGCAGCATTGATGGTGGATTCCCAGTCATACCCCTTTTCTCCCACGATAATGCCCTGGCACGTATCCATTTCTTCAATGTGTCTGGTGGTTTTAAGCCCTGCTTCTTCAGCAAAACAGGGAGACCCCAGATTTCCCATGATAAAAAAAGGCGCCGTGGATTTTTCTTTGTCCTGGAACAAGCCTACCAGACCGTGGGCACAGGAGACAATCTCCCGGGGGTGGACATCAATGCCCGAGGCATTTAGAATTTGAGATTTCTCCCGGGTGGAGTGATCCCCGTCATTGGTGAGAAGGTAAAAGGGGATAGTTTCCTTTCTGAGCATTGCCAACAGAGCCCGGCTGCCCGGGGCCGCCTTTCCTTTGACAAGAAGTACCCCATCAATGTCAAACACAAGGGCATCCAGGCTGGCGCCATGGGAAGAGAGCCATCCTTTAAGGGTGGGGATTATATTTATTTTTTGCGACATACTATTTTCATTCCGATTTGTGATTGGGTGTTTGGTTTTAGGTGCTGGGTTTTAGGTGCTGGGTTTTAGGGTCTGGGTGCTGGGTATGAGGAGGTTCTTGGGTTTGGGTACGGGGTGAGGAAAGCTGCTCTTTGTGCTTCCGGTAGAGCCCCCGGAGCTGATCATAGCTGATACCCAGTTGATCTGCCGCTTTTTTCTGGTTGTAACGGGTGGATTCAAGGGCATGCTTGAGCATGGAAACCTCCAGGGATTGCCTGGCTGTAATCAATGATCCGTTCCTCGTGGGGCCCGCTCCTGGATCAAATTTCCGGTTGGCGGAAGGTGACACTTCCGCCACCTCGCCTTTATGGGGTGCCAACCCATAGGGAGAAACAAACGGATCAAACACAATCTCATGAATCACCCTGCCCCGGGCTCGGTAAACGGCCCGCTCCACAACATTTTTCAATTCCCGGACATTTCCATGCCAGGGATGATGTTCCAATCCTTCCATGGCTTGAGTGCTGAACTCGGGGATATCATCAGTGCCAAGCTCGTAGGCCATACGTACGGCAAAATGCCGAGCCAGTAAAGAGATATCCCCCTTTCGTTCCCGCAGGGGGGGGACAAACAACACTTCAAAGGAGAGGCGGTCCAGCAGGTCTTCCTTGAACCTGCCCTGGCGGGCCATTGTGGGAAGATCGGCATTGGTGGCGCTGACAATGCGGACATCCACCTCCATGGGCACTGAAGCTCCCACCCGCTCAAACATGCCATACTCCACCACCCTTAAAATTTTTTCCTGGACCTCCATGGGCACTGTGCCGATTTCATCCAGAAACAGGGTTCCCTGGTGTGCCGCCTCAAACCGTCCGGTGCGACGGTGGGCGGCACCTGTAAATGCGCCTTTTTCATGGCCGAACAATTCTGTTTCCACCAGGGGGGGGGCAAGGGAGGCACAATTGAGGGTGATCAGCGGCTTCTCCCACCGTTGGGATAAAAAATGCAACCGGGATGCCGCCAGCTCTTTTCCCGTGCCGCGTTCGCCAAGGATGAGAACCGGGCGCTCTATGGGGGCCACCTGGGACAATCTCTCCTGAAAATCCAGAAATGCCTCGGACTGTCCCAAGGCCTCTGGTGAAATCGATTGACGGACATATGGATGTTGAGCCATGGTTATTTCCACCATTATATGGTTAATATTCTCAAAAACAGGAAAAAAACTAACATACTTATTTTCCACAGTCAAGTCTGATGGCCCAAACCCCCTGAAAATACTGACTTAACCCCAATATTTTTTACGTGGCATAATTTATGCTGTTCATTTATCCACAACATGGGGCAGAAATAGATTCTGCCCCTACGTTCTGGAATTAAAGAAATTTCATTTTTCGTTGAGGCAAATTTTTACTGCCATGTGGGTTTTATTAGAAAATAAAACTTCCAGGCACCCTCAGCAGAGCCTCCCCCGAGGGGCAATAGGAACCTGCCAATTGGGCCGTCTACGGTCCCGGGCCGGGCCCATTGCCCCTCGGGGGGCGGCATAATGCCATTTTCAATATTCGTTGTGTCCGGCAGGACATGCCCGTTTATAAGAAAGTCTCACCAACACGCTGGAATTAAAAGACTTTCATTTTTCGTTGTGGCAGTGGTGACTGCCATGTATGTTATATAAAAACAGCCACATAGGAGAAATTACCATGGGTATATTCACACGATTCAAAGATATTGCCACCGCCAACATGAACTCCATGCTGGACAAAGCCGAAGATCCTGAAAAGATGATTAAAATGATGATCCGGGAAATAGAGGACACCTTGGTGGAACTCAAAACCTCCTGTGCCGGGGCCATTGCCAGCAAAAAAACAGTCCAGCGCAGCCTGGACAGTGTCCGGGAACGCCTGGATCAGTGGAACACCCGGGCAGAGCTCGCAGTGCTCAAGGGTCGGGATGACCTTGCCCGGGAAGCACTGTTGGAGAAAAGACGGTTTTCAACCAAAATCGACACCCTGGATCAGGAATTCACACAGCATGCCACCTTGGTGGAGCAATACCAGGAAGAAATCCGACAGCTGGAAGACAAACTCAAAAGTTCCCGGGAAAAGCAACGCATGCTGGTCCAACGGCAAATCCATGCAAAACGAAAAATACAGGCCCAGGAAGATATACGCCGCATGGGCAACCACGAGACCCTGGCACGCTTTGATAAAATGGAGAACCGCATCGAACAGATGGAGGCGGAAGCCGACCTGGTGAACTATGGGGTGAAATCAACCCTTGACGAACAATTTGAAGAGATTATCATGGACGATGACATTGAACAGGAACTGCAACGGTTAAAGTCTGCCCGAACCAAGGGTAACGCCCCGCAGGATTAACCCTTTAGAGTGCCCGGGACCGAAAGAAACAAGACCTGTTCCGGGCATCAAGGTTAAAGGAGATACATTTTTGATGAAAACTGTTTTTATCGCAGGAATTGTTTCCAGTGGCATTATTCTGGTGCTGCTCGTCGTTGCGGCCATTCTTTTCATGATTTTCAGGATGCGCCAGGGGGGTAGCCTGACCCAGGATCGCAGCAAACAAAATGAGGAAGCCACCATGATTCAGGAAATATATACGGGATTGTCCAGGATGGAACAACGGGTGGAAGCCCTTGAGACCATTCTCATGGAACAAAAGGGAAGGGATGAAACATGAGAAAAGGATATAAGCAAAAACAATGGCACCACAGGGGCCACCCCCGTGGATTTTGTTCCGGACGTTCATCCGGTTTTGGTGGGGCTGGGGGATTTTTTCGTTCCCGACAAGGCATCATCATGGGGGTTTGTAAAGGCATTGGCGAGTCGTTTGATTTTTCGGTTTTCTGGGTCCGGGTGATCTTTGTGATAACCCTATTCTTCAGCGGCCTGTGGCCCGTCATCGGCATCTACCTTGCCGCTGCATTTTTCATGAAGCCCCGTCCGGTGAAACCCCTTGAAACCGAGGGAGAAAAAGATTTTTACGACACCTATGTCACCTCCAGGACCGGTGCCATCCGGACATTGAAGAGCCGGTTCGAATCCCTGGAAAGACGCATTCGCCGCATGGAAGACACGGTGACCACCAGCGAATTTGAGTGGGACCGGAAAATCAATACCTGAACACGCCATGGGCAAAGTTTTCCTTTCTTTTGAAACCCAGGGCAGGTCCGAAGGCTCAATGGTTAAGAACCGTTATCACTTCTGCCTTTCTGAGTACGGTACCATCCGCTGTGTGTTTATAACCATCTTTTATAATTTCAAGGATCACTTCATTTGCCAACCCGGGATCTTCCCGGGTTTCTACAACCTTACAATATTCCATGGTGGCTTTATTGTTAGGGAAATCTATGAGAACAATGGATGCATCACTGAAATGGCGACGTAATTTTTTATGTATTGTGCCAATATTACGACCTAACATTTTTGCAGTTTTATCCAGGGTATTTTTTTTACTCTCAAGATTTTTTTCTATTAAGGCCAGTGCATCCATGATCTCAAGGAGATTCAGTAAAGACGCCTTCTCTTTTTTCTGAAACAACGCCTCCTTTTGAGCCAAAGACTGTTTTAATTCAGCAATGATTAGCTGAAAGGTGATTAATTTTTCCCTTAACGCATCTTTTTCAGATGGCTCAGAAGAAGAGTCCTCAATCATGACTATCCTCAAAAAGGGAAAGGTATTCCAAGGAAACGCCATCATCCCCATCTGAGGTATGGTGCATATCAGCTATATTTTTTATCTCTTGAAGCAATTTTTTTTTTGCATTGTCAAGATCAACAAAACACAAAAATTCCTGGCAACCCCGGGTAACAGGATCCAAAAGCATCTGTTGGGCCTGGGCAATCTCTTTGGTGTCGTATTTCCTGGCACGCATGGCAAGGGCAACCGCCTGGATCACCTCTTTATTGGAAACATTTTTATCCACGGACAGGACTTTATAAGGATTCATAAAAAACCGGTATATCCCCCAGAGTCTTCAACCCAGAGGAGGGACGTTACCGCCTCCATTTTGTTGTTTTAATTACAGTTTATTATTCAGTGCGGTCAATCTCAGCTTGAATTTTATACCTCAAAGGGTGGCTTGCATCAACGATCAAAACGGCATTGATAAAATCATTTAAATAGACACGTTTAACAGCGTAGTCCAAATCAATTTCCGCTTGTTTAAAATCCTCAATAATCTCAGTCATAAAATCAAAAAAATTATCATAAACTTGGAAATATACAGAATCCGCAGTGATCCTTGCCGCTTTGTTGAGCTTGTGTCTGTTTATTGCAGAATAAACTTCCTCAGTCTCAAGTTCAATGTATGTTTGCTCCAATGTGTCATGGGCCAATTCATTGTTTTCATCAAGATTAAGGGCTTTTTCAAGGGCGACCTTCACCTGTTTATTATTTATTTTTTTGCGATTATACCGTTGGATGGCTGATTGCGCCATCATAAAGGAAAGTGCTTTGCCCACCAGATCCGAAGGGTGTTGTTTATGTAGATACAAAAGCAATTCTTCATAAATAAGCAGGTGATCCCCATCATACTGAAGCATTAAATCGGAGAACTCTTCTTCAATGGACGGAACAGAGGCAAACAGTTCAGGGGTGGATTTGAAGTATTTAAGAAAGGATCTATCTTCGTTTTTAATGGCAATAAATCCATAGGCAAACTGCACAACACGGGAGACATAATCAAGAAACTCATCACTTTCATTTTTTGTGTCCATGGCATCAATGTGTTCCATGGCCTTTTCATGTTGTCCGGTCCTTAATGCGTACATCGCTTCACTGGCCCGGGAATAGTATCCCCCGGTTTCCAGATAATGGACTTCATTCTTAAAATAATTTCGATTTGCCCGTATCAAATTCAAAATGGCAGTAAAAGATCCTGAAATCAATGCATATCCCGGGGTGCAGATGGGACATGTCTCTTCCGGCTGTTGCTGTGAAATAAAAGAAAGATCATTGATCAGTTTTTTTTCAATGTTAAGATACTCCGCTGCCTGCTTGGTATTTTGCAGATCCCCATACCCATTAATCCGCTGTTCCGCCATGCGAATAAGTTTTTGCTGGACCTTCTCCTTTACACCGGGATCATGGGAAAATCCATCTGATACCTGCCTGGAATAAATGGCTGTGAGCCAATAGGTCATCATGGGGGTCAAAAAATCCATCTGCTCCCGGGAAAGGTGATAATAACATTTGGCATGAAGGGCAAGGAGTTCCGGATCAGTGGATGCCGACATCCCATCCAGAAGATCTGCAATGCCCATGTAATTTTCCTGTTCCCAAAAATCTTCCGCCAGGAGAAGCCTGTAGTAGTCACACATCATTTCAAGGGCATGCACATGGGCTTGCCCTTTACTGCCAAGTCTCCGGGCTGTGTTGAGAAGCAACTCTGCGTCATGGAGACAGGTCTGAACGTCGACTGTCTTTTCCAATCCTTGATAAAGCCCTGAACAGGCAAGCTCAAACAGATATTCCTTTTGTCGAACAAATTGAGGGTCATGAAGATCCAGGTTTGACCACTGTTCCATGGCCCCAGCATAACGATTCATTTTTGCCAGGCCAAAGCCCCAGGCGTAAACAGCCTCTGGCTCTGGTTGATCCAGCTGTTCAAATTGCGTCACTGCCTGCTCATATGCCTTTGCCTTGACAAGGTTCAACGCATTTTTCAGAAAAAATTTCCTCTGACCGGTCTCCTCCCATGCCCGGGCATAAAGTATGGCTGCACCGTCGTAGTCATGGGCGACAACAGCCTGTTGTGCGGCATCTCCCTTCTTTTCCATCGCCAACCGATCCTGGAGTTCTTTGATTTTATCCATGAGTGAGGGGTCCGGAACCAGTTCATTGGCATCCTGAAAAAAGGCAATGGCCTGGGACAAACGCTCATTTTGTACGGCTTTATGGCCATTTTTGATAAATTGCCGGGCTTTTATGCTTCGGGTCTCTTTACGGCACACCTCCAGTTTTTGATCAATATCAACAAGATCAATTTTATTCCGGATTTTGATAAACTCTTTTTCAGCCAGCAAAAAATTACCGACATTGAATAACTTTTCAGCCCGGCACAGAATGGTTTCAGTCTTATTTTTCTTCTTTACCATTTTTTACTCCAGAAAGATTCCTATGGTTTGTCCAATTTCAGGGAAGGCATCTTCAACAAAGCACCCTTTGGATTTCGGGCAGTACCGTTCAGCAATTATGGATCTTGTATCACCAGGTCGAAGGGTATATTTCCAGTATCTTCTATTCTTTTTCAGGGCAGTGATTTTTTTATAAATCCGGGAAGCCTGACGTTTATCACACAAATACCGAAGCGTATCCTTACTGCTGATGTCAAATATTCGAAGATCGGGATTATGTTCCAGCAATACCGGGTAGTATACTCCCCGCCCGTAAAGGTCTTGGGAGATATCCCACAGGGTGTCATTCTCTTTTGCCCTGTAGATTTTAAAACAGAGAGATGGCGGGTTTAAAGTGATTTGATTCCCGGAAGGCTTGTCTTGCGTTGTGGGTTCTTCCAGCTGATCGGGTCCATGGGTTTCATCCATTACGCCCCCAGCATCTCCTGCCGAAACGTTTAGTGAAGCGGAATCCACCCCTCCGGCGCTTGCCATTTTAATGTCCACCACCCCATCAGCGGCCAAGGTATCTTCTACGTTCCCGGTATCTGCCCCGGTCCCGGGAAACACTTTTTCCTGCTTCATGGAAAATTTATTCAGTCGCACCCCATTTTTCTGTAACAACTCGTACAACTTTTGAGCCTGTGTTTCCATAGACACCAGTTTTATGGAGATGGCTTCCAGCCGATCATGGTTCACAGCGGATTCTTTTTCCCGGGGGCCTATGGTCTGAATTAAAAATACCTCATTTTGCTGTATCATATTTTTTATTTCAGAAAGATCATAAAAAATATAGCAAAAAAAAGCGAGTGTCATCAACAAAAAAAAGACACCAGTGGCGGGCCACATCCATGGAAATTTATCCCTGTCCCTCCCTTGAGCGTCTGCACATCCATTTTGCTCATTGTCCCATGTCCCATCTTCTGGCAAGTGATGAACCGGAGGCCCGGATTCCTGGGACAAGTCCATCCGGGAGTTCTGCTTTGGTTCCTGCTCTGAATCCGGTTTTTTTTCCTGCAATGCATCCAGAAGCTTAAAACATGTCAAATCAGAATCGCACTGGGGACAGATATCCCTCTCCCCGGGGATATGTTCAAAATGACAAACAGGACAAGTTATTTCCAGTAACATTTACCGAGTTATGCCTTTTTGAATGATGGCGGTTCGTTGATCATATTTGTCCAATACCATGCGTACCTCGGGCATTATTTCATCAAGTATTGGAGCCAGAGTCTGTGCCTCGCTCTTGTTGTGCTTCACTTTATCCATTATAGCTGAAACGGCATTGTGAAATTTTGCCGCCCGGGGAGGTTCATGCATATCACACAGCTTACCTGCCTTGATGATGGTATTTAGCATATTGAGCACTGAAAAATCATCAATGCATTTGTCCAAATTCTCACGGGCCTTGACATTTTGCTCATAGGTTCCGGTAAGATTCATTTTTTTAAGCGCATTAATCTTATCTTTCAGCCGGGATATTTCTTTGGGAGACAACAGCATTTCAAACTTTTGAATAAGTCCTTCCGCATACCACTGCAGTGGATAACAGTCGATTTTCTCCCGGACCATCCGTTTCGTTTTTTCAAGACTCATCTCCACAAAATTGTACACCGACTCCTTTACCTGGCCGGTTCTCCCATCAATCAACCCATGGATATCCTTTACCATAGCCACAATGCGGGCTGTCATATCATCAATGGTGTAATCGCTGTACTTCTTTTCATTGGCCTCGTTGATCATCTCTTCCAGGGTCATAAACAGCTTTTCATCGGCTTGCCCCCGGGACAGGGTTCGGGTGAGTTCAACCCCGGGAATCCCCTGAATGGCTGCGGAAACCGCAACCAGGTTATTTTCATCAATGTTTAAGGTCACATCAATTTGTAATTTCTGCCCTGGATTTTCCCGCTGAAATTCATTAATAGCTTCCATATAGATATCTCTATCAATGCTCAGCCAAAAATCACCAATGGACTCTTCCACAGTGTTCACAATATTAAAAAATCTCATATGAACCAGCTGTTGGTCTAAATCCACCAGCTTAAAGGTTTCGGTTCGTTCACATGGAAGGGGGGTATTTTTCTCAACAAACAGATATCTCTCACCATTTTCAAGGGCCACATAATATTCATGGGCTGTGGAATGGACGATATCCAGCACCCCATGGGATATGGTGTGTCCTTCCAGATCAAATCCGCATTCCGGGCACACCGTGTCGGTCTGGGTTACGGTGTGTCCACACCCAGTACATTCATAGGTGTCGGAAAGGCGATGACTTAAAATAGCGGCCCCCTCTGCAATGGCAAGCATAGGTCGGTCGTGGAGAAGCACCTTGTCTGCTCCAAAAATATCCTCAATCGCGCGGATAATGCAGGGAATTTTTGAACTTCCCCCCACAAGCAAAACATTATCTATCAAATCCGTTGTGAAGTGAATGTCTTCAAGCAATTGTCGGGTCAATGCCATGGCATTTTCCACCACAGGCTGGATAATCTGCTCAAACTGTTCCCGTGTTAAGGTGATGTCCACGTCCAGGAGATCGCCATCACTATCCTTGAGACCGCCCAAAATTTCAACATATGCCTCTTCCTGGTCACTCAACTTAATTTTTGCCTGCTCCACCGCCCTTTTCAACTCACCCAGAAACCGATTTTTTACCCCTTTCTCCTGTTGTTCCAAAAGCTGGGGCATATCACCAATATCATATTCCCGGGCAACCTCATTGATCACAAAATCTTCAATTTTATGGTCAATGTCCTCCCCGCCCATCCACATATTTCCCCCCTTGCCCTGCTCAAGAAATTGACCGGCGCTGATGGTCAGAACAGAAAGATCAAAGGTGCCGCCACCAAAATCAAAGACCATGATGGTTCTGGCTTCATCATTTGTTACCTGATCTACCCCAAAGGAGATGGCCGCAGCAGTGGGTTCCGGAAGCAGGCGCTGGACCTTGAGACCGGCCAGGGATGCAGCAGTTCTTGTGGCATGCTTTTGCTTGTCGTTAAAATAGGCAGGGACGGTGATCACAGCATATTCAACAGTATCGTTAAGATATATTTCCGCATCCTTGTGGATTTTTTTAAGTATTTCTGCAGAAATCTGTTCAGGGCGATACTCGTCTTCCTGCAAGCGGATCACAAGACTGTTATCTGTTCCCCGGGATTGCACGAGGATGATATTTGCCTGTCGGGGATTGGATATGATTTTTTGAACTTCAGGGTTGGTGATGCTTCTTCCCATCAACCGTTTTACTGCGGTGACGGTATTGACAGGGTCCTGCTTTATCCACTCCAGTGCATGTTTGCCCACAATGATGTCGGACTTCTTGATAATCCCTAATACTTTTTTCTTCTGAACAGTGACACAGGAAGGGGTGATCAACTCCCCTTCACTGTTCTCAATGATTTCAACCGCCACCTTTTTAATAGATGCAGCTGAATTGGTTGTTCCCAGATCAATCCCGATGGATTTTGCCATGGTTTATTCCTTTACTTTCCCGGATTTCGTCATGAGGGGATATGGCCCTGGAGGCATCCCATTATTAATTTAGGACAACCATATCACATCCGGGAAAGTGCTGCTACCACTTCATTTCAAGGATCAAATTTTTTTATTCTGGAAAATCCAAATTATGTTTATCCAGGGTTGCCTGGGTGGGAATACCATTGTTATCCCACCCCCTGGCCTCGTAATAGGTATCCAGCATCTCTTCGATCACCGCCAATTCCATCACATGGCCCTTGTTGGGTCCACTGGGGATTTTCTCCTCATAGAACCGTGCCGGAGGATAATCATACTTTCGGCCAAAATCTGATATTTCTCTTTTATTGAACATTCGATTCAGGTGCCATATCTTTTCTGAAAGAAGCAGCAGATCTTTTTCAAAATCCAATTTTTTACCCGTGGCATAATAGTAAAGTTCTTCATAGTGCTCGGTCTCAAGACCAATTTCCATGTACTGGAGGCGACAGGTACCAAGAATATCAAAGGCGGGCCGCAAGTGCTGGGATTTTAATACCAGGGGTACCACATTTTTATGGTCTGCCTTGGGAATGCTATCAAAATTAGCGCCACCGGAGATCAGATCGTGCACAGTAGCATCCTTGTCTCCTCCCACGGCAGTTGCCACATCAGAGCCCAAAACCCAGCAGCGGCCATGGTGGGCACCGATGTCCGAGGTCATGTACCCCAACATCATGCCAGGGGCATTACGGGATTCATATCCGGTCCACTCCAAGCCCTTCACATGGATGGCAAATTTGCTGCTGTCATGTCCGATCTTTTCGGCAGCATCCCGGACTCCCAGGGCCAGGATATCGCCAATGCCTTCTCGCTTAGAAATGATTTTAAGGATGTGAACAATGGATTTAAGATCCCCCCATTTCACATCCATACCTATTTCTTCTTTGGAGATAAACCCCTTTTCGTAACACTCCAGGGCAAAACTGACAACGGCACCGGCAGAGCAGGTGTCAATGCCCAATTCATCGCAAATGTAGTTGGTATAGGCAATGCCGTGGATGTCATCCAGCTCGCAGTTGCTGCCTAAAAGAGAAAGCGTTTCATACTCGGGGCCTTCCACATAGACATTGCCCAGGGCTGTTTTGGCATGGCCATATTTACCACAGGGGATAGGGCAGGCAAAACAGCCCTTGTCCGTGATTTTCAACTCTTTTAAAATGGCTTTTCCGTTGATCTTATCGGCGTAGTCACAATTAGATGTCTGGAAATTCCGGGTGGGAAGTGCCCCCACATCATTGCACCAATTGGTTATTCCCGCTGTCCCTTCGGGGGTCCAGCCCTTAAATCCGGGTTTTGTTCGACAGGCCGCGTAGGTCTCTTTTCCCTTTTTCAAAAGCCCCTTGGGATCAAATACCGGAATACTTTTACTCCCCCTTGCCGCAATTGCTTTGATGTTTTTGGAACCCAGGACCGCACCAATACCGATACGACCGGCCTGGCGGCCAAAATCATGGGAGATACAGGCAAAATTAACCAGATTTTCACCGGCTTCACCAATGGTTAAAATCTGGAAATCATCTCCCAGATCTTCCTTCATGGCAGCTTCCACCTCTGTTGAGCCCCTGCCCCAATAGTGTCCGGCAGGTCGAATTTCCACCGTGTCATTGTCTATGAAGATGTATGAGGGTTCTTTGGCTTTGCCCTTGATGATGGTCACATCATAACCGGCGTACTTCATATTCACCCCAAAGTGGCCCCCCATATTGCTGTCACCATATCCACCGGTGGCCGGAGATTTGGTGCAAAAATGGGTTTTTCCGCTTGCTGGCAAAAACAGCCCACTCAAAGGGCCCATGGCGATGATAAATCTATTTTCGCCGTCAAAGGGATCCACATTGGGGGGATTTTCATCGTATAAAATTTTTGATGTAAATCCACGTCCACCAATGAAATCGTCCACCCACTCTTTTTTCAGGGGTTCTTTCTCAATTTTTCCGGTACTTAAATCAATTCTGAGGGTATTGCCTGCATATCCGTATAACATGTTGTCCTCCAGACTATTTACATGAAACCCTGATCAACATTTCGTAATCATGGAGTTTCAAACTTTGTTGTGGCAAGT
>Ga0307929_1001108_pt1 | contig 22269 bp, 20 predicted proteins | sample AceLakmetage1330_FD_203160 | JGI IMG/M metagenome (GOLD analysis project Ga0307929, IMG submission 203160) | Saline water microbial communities from Ace Lake, Antarctica - #1330 | ecosystem: Environmental > Aquatic > Non-marine Saline and Alkaline > Saline | place: Antarctica: Ace Lake...
TGATCGCCCCCTACCCGTTTACCTAACCGCCTTCACCCCCTGCTTCCGACGTGAAGCAGGAGCCGCAGGAAAAGATAATCGCGGCATGATTCGTGTCCACCAATTCGACAAGGTCGAGATGGTAAAGTTTGTCGAGCCGGCAACATCATACGATGAACTTGAAGCCCTACTCGGAAACGCAGAAGAGGTGCTTCAATTGCTTGGGTTATCATATCGTGTGCTGGAGCTTTGCTCGGGCGACATCAGCTTCGCGGCAGCAAAGTGCTACGACATTGAATTGTGGGCTCCCGGCCAGAACGATTGGCTCGAAGTCTCCTCCTGCAGCAACTTCGAGGACTTCCAGGCCCGCCGCGCCAGCATTCGCTATCGCGACGCCGAGGGCAAAACACAATTCGTCCATACCCTGAACGGATCCGGCGTCGCCCTACCACGGCTCGTCGTCGCCATCCTGGAAAACGGACAACAAGCCGACGGCTCAGTGATTCTCCCGGGGGCAATTGTTCCCTACATGGGCGGCATCGACCGAATCCCATTGCCAGCTTAGACGGATGTAAATAGAAATTGTCCGAAAAAGAGTGGAGAGAGATTAAGGCAAAGATTACGCTAAAGACGAGGGATGCAAAAGGGCTTTGCCAACACTTAAAGCGATCTCGTTGAACCCGTAGGCTCCGCTATTCGGGGCGAGGGCGCCCCAACTCCATTTTTGCAGGATGTCGCTTGATTCAGTAATGGAGGTAACCCGCCCTCGAGTGCTTGAACCCCGAACTCGATTCGGGGCCGCAGATTGCAGAAAGTGGCACCCCCGCTTTTAGCTCGGTTCAAGCTAAACTGTAGCCACGCACAAAACCCTTGTCTTTACCCTAATCTTCACCTTTATCTGCGTCCCTTTTCGGGAAACGACTACGGCAACCGGTTTCCCGCGTGCACGGAGAAACGCAAAAAGACGCACATCCATGAAGAGCCCAATTTAGAAACATATCAACTTTGCCTTGCAAAGCGCTTTGCCGAGTGATACACCATAACCAACACAAAAGGAATAACGATGATTGCCAATCACATTCATGATGCACTCAACCAGGTGCGGCGCATGCAGGAACTTGTGCATGAGAAGCGTCATTTCCATGGCTACTCTGGACTCGCACGGCTGGCATCCGGTGCGACCGCCTGTATGGCGGCCATCATTCTGAGCACAGAGCAGGTCCCCCGTGATCCCCACATACATCTTGCCGCTTGGGGTGTCGTGTTGACCATAAGCTTGATCGCCAATTACGCCGGGCTGGCTTACTGGTTCTGCACAGACCGCGATGTCCGCCACAATCCGATCATGCTGAAGCCGGCCCTCGATGCCGTTCCAGCTCTCGCGGCTGGAGCGGTCGTGTCGCTAGCGTTGATCCTGCATGATCACTACGATCTTCTTATGGGGTGTTGGATGATCTTCTACGGGCTCGCACAGGTAGCCTATCGCCTATCCCTCCCACAGGGCATTTACTGGGGCGGTCTCTGGTATCTATGCTGGGGCGCCATCTGCCTACTGCTCCCCAATCTGCATTTCACCACCCCCTGGCCCATGGGCATCGCATTCCTGATTGGCGAAAGCTACGGCGCTTACACACTCTATCAACTGAAAAAGGAGACCGGAAAATGAAAGCCGCCCCCCCAGCCACTACACTGGAAAAAATATTCCACGAACCCAACCGTCTGGCAATCATGTCCGCGCTCTGTGCCGCCGAAAGTGGCTTGAGCTTCCCGGAATTAAAACAGCTCTGCAATCTTACGGATGGAAACTTGAACCGACATCTGAAAGTACTTTCGGAAAATCAGGCCATTCGGATCAAAAAACAGTTTATCGATGCAAAGCCGAAAACGACTGTCTCGCTTTCACCGAACGGGTTACAACGCTTTCAGGAATATTTGCTGGCATTGGAAGCGGTTCTTGAGAATGCACGAGCCGCCATCGAAAGCGTGCCCCAAACCGCGCCCCTAAAAAGGGTCGCAAAGCGGGGCGCCAGAGCAACGACATGAAACGGGGCACTCCATATCTTGCCGTGCTAGCAACCACCGTGCTAATGGTACCGTTGCCGCTGCTAGGTCTTAGACTCGCCGGGCTCCTTCAGCCCCACACCTTCGAATTCCCCCCCGTTACGCACTATATCCAGCACGCCCCCTTTTCGTGGATCGCCTTCATCCTCATGGCCACTGCAATTGTCGCCTGCTGCCTTCCGATCATCACTCGCATCGTTACCTCCCCCCTCTCAACTCCTAAACTCAGAACCCGGAACCCAGAACTCCCCCACCTCCCACTTCCCACCTTCCCTTTCCCCCAGTGGGGATGGGCGGCGCTACTCTTCACGTCGATCACGTGGATCATCGCCTGGACACGCTTTTCGTGGGCCACCCCCATCCAATCGAACACCTTTGCTCCACTATGGATCGGATACATACTGGTCGTCAGCGCCTGGACGCAAAAACGCAAAGGTAACTGCTTGCTCACAGCACAACCCATGCGCGTTCTCATGCTGTTCGCTGCCAGTGCGATTTACTGGTGGTACTTTGAATATCTAAACCGGTTTGTTCAGAACTGGTTCTACTTCGGAGTGGAATCCTTCTCCGCACCACGCTACTTCTGGTTTGCCACGCTGCCCTTCGCCACAGTACTGCCCGCTATGCTTGCCACAGAGGAGTGGCTCGCAACCTTCCCACGCGTCAGCGCCGGATTGGATAACTGGCTTGCCATTAATGTTAAGCGACCCAAAACAGTAGCGGCAATCTGGTTTACCACAGGGGCACTCAGTCTTCTGACCATCGGACTCTTTCCAAATCTGCTTTTCCCTATGCTCTGGATATCCCCCCTCATCATGCTGACTGCGGGGCAAGCCGTCGCCGGCGCACCCACCCTTTTCGCACCTCTTCGAAAAGGCAACTGGGCGGGCCTTTTTCGCGCCGCACTAGCCGCACTTATCTGCGGATTTTTCTGGGAGATGTGGAATAGCCATAGCGCCGCTGGCTGGATCTACGAGGTGCCCTTCGTTGGTCGTTTCAAACTCTTCGAAATGCCGATTCTCGGGTTTGCAGGCTATCTCCCCTTCGGCCTCGAATGCGCCGTGTTTGCCAATCTCATTCTAAAACAGGACACGCGCTCATGATAGATTTCAGTTCATTCAGAAAACGCATCCAGCGGTGAGGCATCTGCTGCGTCGTCTTCGTTATCGTGACATGGACGCTACCATGGCGATGGTCGGGGCGCCACGCACGGCAATGGTACGAGGATGATGCGGCGCTTCAGATCGCCCTCGGCAACGGGGTTGCACACGGGATCACAGAATCCTCCCTGCAACACGACAGCTTCAACACGGGATCAGATCAATTCGATGGCGAGTGGTTGTTCGGTTCCTATCTGATGGCTGGAATCGGATTTGGTCAACTCATCTCACTACATCCCGAGCAGGCACCGACCGCATTGCCACTCATGGAACAGTGCATCGCGCGCATCCTCGAGGATGATGTTCGCGCATTTGATAGCGCCACCTGGAAGAACGACCCCCTTGAAACGCTGACCTCACTCGACGAGCATCACGCCGCCTACCTCGGCTACCTCAACATCCTTCTGGGACTTTATCGGTTGCATGCGCCCGAGAATCGCTATGCAGATCTACACGATCAGATTACAGAATCCCTGATTGCACGCCTTGAACACAGCAACATTGGCCTTCTGCTGACCTATCCTGATGAGGTCTATCCCGTCGATAACTGCGCCGTCGTCGGATCCATCGGATTACATGCCCGCGCCACCGGGGCAGATCATACAGCCCTGATATCAGGGTGGGTTGCAAACTGTCGAAAGCGCTATCTCGATCCCGCAACAGGACTTTTAATCCAAGCCATCGCCTCACACTCAAGAAAACCAGTTGATGTCGAGCGCGGTTCGGGAACGGCTCTCGGCAGCTTTTTTATTAACTTCGCCGATGCCCAACTCTCATCTGATCTCACAACGGCCATGCACAACCATCTCTTCGGAACCGTAATCGGATTTGGAGGCATGCGCGAATATATGCCCAATGCCGATTATCCGATAGGCGATATTGACTCAGGCCCCATTCTGTTCGGTTATGGCCTCTCCGCAACAGGTTTTGCGCTCAGCGGCGCCCGAACCCATGGCGACTATGCAACATTTCGCCGCCTCTTTGCCACCGCCTGGGGCGCAGGGGCACCTCTGAAGAAGGGGGACAAGCTCAACTTCATTACCGGTGCATCACTCGGGGATGGAATCCTCTTTGCAATGCTCACCGCGCATGCGTCCGACAAACTCCGCCCACTGGAGGTTGCAAAATGAAAGAGAGAGCCAACACCTTGAAACGCGACATCTTCAGAGAGCTGCAAACGCCCATCGCCATGCTAATACTGAACGGGATACTGCTACATGTTGTGGCCCATACAAACGCAATTGCGTCAATCTTTGCAGCAGGCCCCCATGTTCCCAAAACAACCCTACTGCTCGCCGTGTCCTTCCTTGGACTACGCTTCATGGTCGTTGCGCTGATTCCCGGTTTTATTGCCGCTCGAATCGTAGGCGCCGTGCTGAAAAGCAGTGCGCAGGAAATGGATGCTTCGTCGACTACGCTTAATTCAACAGCTTAGTCGAGGGGGCAAGCCCTGCCCCGAATAGCACGGGGCCAGCGAAATTGTTTCAAGTGTCTGCGAAGCCATTCTCTACAATCTGCGGTCCGAAGGCGGGCCACCTCCATTACTACAGCCAAAGCATCTCTTGCAATAATGGAACTGGGGCGCCCCCACCCCGAAAACTGCGGCCCTCATCTATCTATTAGACGATCTGACTTCCGACCTCCGTCATAGGGTCGGGCTACGCTTTCGCGTTAGTCTGACTTAAGCCGAAGCTTTGGTATACTGGGGATCTTAATGCACGGTTCAGATTCAGCAACCGTGTTCTTGCTCTGAGCCAGAGACCATGAGATGGCGTCCATCAGATCTTCATCGCTCTGCGACAGTCGCCGGGCAAGCTCTACGGCTATACCGCGATATGCCTTCATACCAATCATGGGATTTGCCTCGATGAGGCGCGCAAAGACCTCTCGCTCAAATTCCATGACTTCCACATCCTCAAGAGCAACAACACTTGCCGTTCGACTCTGTACGCCCAGAAAACCAATTTCGCCAATGAGATCGCAGGGGCCCAGCTCAACAAGGCGTTTGTACTTTCCTCCTCGCAACCCCTTGCGCACCTCCACCGTGCCGCTGAGAATCAGAATGAACGAAGAGCCCACCACTCCCTCTTCAATCAGGTGATAGCCCGCCGGGTACTGCTTGACGCAGCCAATTTTCTCGATCTGTGCTATATCGCTGGGACTTAGGCACTGAAGAAACATAACACCCCATCTGTTGACATTAGCAGCCAGTCTGGTTTAGTCATACGCGGCATTAGCAGTTTGTCCGGTATGCCTTACGACTGGCGTGTTTTGATCAAAGCCCGACAAACTGCTATGTTGGTAAAACATTAACCAAATCAGCGCCAATATTGTCAACACGGAAGTTTATCTCTAATAAAATAGTAGTTATGTTTGTTCAGCGAATCCAAACCAACATTGAGAAATATGCCCTGATGCGTTCGGGCACCCATGTTCTTCTCGGCATTTCAGGGGGGGCGGACTCGATCGCCATGCTGCACGCGCTGGCCACGCTAAGAAAACCGCTGGACATCACGCTCTCCGTTGCCCATCTCAACCACAGCATTCGCCCCGAAGCAGCAGAGGATGCCGAATTTGTGGCCGCACAATCCCGGAAACTTGGATGTGCCTTTTACCTCGGCCACGCTGATGTTCCTGCTCTGGTGGCCAAATCGAACGCATCGCTGGAAATGGCCGCACGCGAAGCACGTTACCGTTTTTTCGCCGAAACCGCAGCAACCTGCGAGGCCGATCGGGTAGCCACAGCCCACACGCGAGACGATCAGGCCGAAACGGTGCTTCTGAAACTGTGCCGAGGGGCGGGATCTAGTGGGCTTCAGGGCATTGCCCGCAAGACCACAATCACGGGACTTCGCGTCGTGCGCCCCCTTCTCGAGTGCTCCCGCGCCAACGTTGAATCCTTTCTTCAGGAATCGAACATCCCATGGCGCGAAGACGCAACCAATGCCGATACACAACTAAAGCGAAACCGCATGCGCCACGCAGTTCTCCCGTATCTTGAGAAACACTTCAACCCCCGCATCAAAGAGGCGCTTGCCAAAACCGCCACCATTCTTTCCGATGAAAATGCCATTCTCGCACAACTCACTGAAACCGCGCTCCATGCCGCCGTCACGGACAATGATGCGCTACAAATCGAAAGCCTATGCACGCTTGATCCCGCCATTCTACGGCGCGTCCTCCAGCAGTGGCTGCTCGAAAGAGGCATAAGCCCCCCGCATATGCATTTTGATCTGATTAGTAGGGCGGCCGCTCTGATCTCATCCTCGTCGGGAACAGAAGAGATCACCGTAACGGCAGATTCCAGCATACGGCGCGAATACAATCTATTACGGTTTGCAAGCCGCACAAATAGTACTCAGATCGTCATTTCTGAAACGCAACTCACCATTCCCGGCAAAACCCACCTGACGGATGCGGGCCTGTGCATCACAACCACATACACAACAGGATTCAACCGTACACCCCCCGGCCTGATAGGAACACTTCCTGCTGAAGCAGAAATTCGATGGAATTCAGCAAGTGATCAACAGCTTCACATCCGTTCGTGGCAACCAGGAGACCGCATTGAACCCTTGGGTATGGCCGGAAGTTGCAAACTGCAGGATATCTTTGTAAATGCGAAGGTCCCGCAGAACCTCCGTTCGCGCATTCCCGTTTTCCTGTGCGGCGATGAGGTCGTTTGGCTTCCTGGCTACCGAATTGGCCGAAATCGGGCTGTTTTAGATGCAAAACAGTGCTCATTGCAGTTGCGCGTTGAACTCGCGTAGGCTAGTATGAGCCGACTTAGAGCGTATACTGAAAATAGAACCAGAACCGGTGCGCCCTACCAGCCCGTGTAGAATCTTTTTTTACACGAGTACGGAGGGGGTGTAGCCGCGTTTTTTGGAAAGGAATAGTTCACTCATGTCTGAACCCTCCACAGGGCAACCTCGACCGACGTCAAAGAAGCCGGGGTCTGCAGGCCCTCCGCAAAATATTCGTACGATCTTACCATGGATCATCATCTTCGGCATATTGTCATCGGCGCTCTTCTTCATGAGCCTCAACGCTGACAAGCCCACAGTCATTCCATACACATCCCCTGATAACCTCAACTTTGTTCAACTTGTCGAAGACGGAAAAGTTGGAAAGTGTGAGATCATACGGGACATGTCTGGCCCGCTCTTTGTCACCGGAGAGCTTAAAGAAGGGGTTACCGAGGAAAAAATTCCCGGCAAGTTCAAGGCATTTTTGGCCACCATTGACAGCGATACCCTGAACTGGCTGCGCGAAAATGGGGTAGAAACGGACATTCCGCCGCAAAATCCGATTCTTTGGCAAATCGTATCAAACGTATTACCCATCGTCATCGTCTTCGGGCTGATCTACTTCCTGTTCATCCGGCAGATGCGTAATGCAGGAAGCGGCGCCATGAGCTTTGGCAAGAGCCGGGCCCGGTTGTTGAACCGCGACAGCAAAAAAGTAACCTTCAAAGATGTTGCCGGGATTGATGAAGCCGAAGAAGAGGTGCAGGAGATTATTGAGTTTCTCAAAGATCCAAAGAAGTTTCAGAAACTCGGCGGACGGATTCCAAAAGGGGTTATGCTCATGGGCCCTCCGGGAACAGGGAAAACACTGCTAGCAAAGGCCATAGCAGGGGAAGCGGACGTTCCGTTCTTCAGCATCAGCGGATCCGATTTTGTGGAAATGTTTGTCGGCGTCGGAGCATCTCGTGTTCGTGACATGTTTGAACAGGGCAAGAAGAATGCCCCTTGCATCATTTTTATTGACGAAATTGATGCCGTCGGGCGCAGTCGTTTTACCGGCATAGGGGGAGGCCATGATGAACGTGAGCAAACGCTCAACGCACTGCTGGTAGAGATGGATGGTTTCGAAACCCAACAGGGCGTCATTATTCTGGCAGCCACAAACCGACCGGATGTTCTCGACCCGGCTTTACTGCGACGCGGACGATTCGATCGCCAAATCGTGATTGATCTTCCCATGATCGACGGTCGCGAAGAAATTATGAAAATTCACTCGCGCAGTATTAAAATCGCTGACGACGTCTCCCTCAGACGCATCGCTCGCGGCACCCCTGGATTTTCGGGAGCCGATCTCGAAAACCTACTCAATGAGGCCGCCCTACTCGCCGCACGCCGGAGCAAAGAAGCGGTTGACCTCACGGATCTTGAAGAAGCACGCGACAAAGTCATGTGGGGCAGCGAGCGGCGCAGCCGGGCTATGGACGACAAAGAAAAGAAGCTAACCGCCTACCACGAAGCCGGACACGCTCTAGTGCAACAACTCATCAAAGACTCTGAACCCGTGCACAAAGTCACCATCATCCCACGAGGTGTTGCCTATTTGGGGGCCACCATGTCGTTGCCCGAAAAGGACAGCTACACCCAGGGCCGGCAGAAACTCTTCGGCGAACTCGCCATCTGTATGGGTGGGCGCGTTGCTGAAGAACTCATCTTTGGGGACATCACGAACGGAGCTGCATCGGACATCAAGCACGCAACTCAGCTTGCCCGCCTGATGGTCTGCAACTGGGGCATGAGTGAAGAGCTTGGGCCCCAGCTATTCGGCAAAAACCAAGAACTCATGTTCCTCGGGCGCGAGGTTTCTCGCGACCAGGACTTCAGCGAGGAAACCGCCCACCGCATTGATTCCGAAATCACACGGCTTCTACAAGAGGCGCACACCCAAGCACTCGAAAGTGTGACGCAACACCGCGACAAGCTCGATCTCATTGCACAACGCCTGCTCGAATACGAAACCATTGATGGCCGCGATATCGTGGAAATTGTCGAAAACCACCGAATACTCTCAACCGAAGAACGCGAGGAAATTGACAAGGAAAAAGAGGCCGAAGAAGCAGCCAAGCAGCCCAAAGTGGAAGCTCCCGTTGCTCCAGAAGATAACGCCGAACCAATTCCCGAAACCCCAGAACCCGAAAACACAGAACCTGAAACCGAGAGCGCATAACCCCGAACCCAGAACCTATAACTCAGAACCCGGAACTCAGATCATGTACTGGCAATGTCGTAATCGCAAATTGGAATGTGATTCCCAGCCCTTAATCATGGGAATACTGAACGTTACACCAGACTCATTTTCTGATGGCGGACGATTTGAGAGCACGGCCGCAGCCATAGCAACCGCACGGCAGATGGTGGGCGAGGGAGCTGATATTATTGATGTGGGCGGAGAGTCAACCCGCCCCGGGGCTGCTGCAGTGGATGCAGCTGAAGAGCTACGCCGAGTTGCCGACGTAATTGAAGCATTGGCCGGTGATACAGATGTGGTGATCTCAGTGGATACAATGAAAGCCGCCGTGGCGCGTGAAGCCATCCAACGCGGGGCACACATCATCAATGATGTATCGGCCATGACGCATGACACAGAAATGGTGGATGTGGCAGGAGAGTTTGGGGCCGGCGTGGTTTTGATGCATATGCAAGAATCACCACGAACCATGCAGCAAAGCCCGCACTATGGAGATGTCGTAGCGGACGTACGGGAGTATCTGGCAAAGCGCATCGCAGACGCAACACGCGCTGGACTTGCCCGGGAAACGCTCGCTATAGATCCCGGTATTGGATTTGGAAAAACAGCAGAACACAATTTGCAGTTGATTGCGCAACTCGAGCAATTCACGGCATTGGGGCAGCCCCTCTTGGTGGGATTGTCGCGGAAACGGTTTTTAGGAACGCTGACAGGAACTCCTGTTGAGGAGCGGTTAGCGGGAAGTTTAGCGGGGCTAGCAGGCTCCGTATTGCATGGGGCAAATATCATGCGAGTACATGACGTCAAAGAATCACTACAGGCGGTACGCATTGCGGCGGCAATCCGTAATCCAAACATATTACGCGCAAGAATGGAGACAACAACGTGTTAGATGGTGTTATTGCCATTGGTTTAGGAGGGCTCTTTGAGATAATAGTCCTAGCCTGCGTCTTCTACTACGTCTTCCTGTTCCTACACGGAACGCGTGGAGCTCAGGTGCTGGTAGGCCTTGCGGTATTGCTCGTTATTCTGCTTGGGGCAACCTATCTCCTGAACCTGGCAGAACTCAACTGGTTGCTACGTAAGGTTTCGGTCTATATCGCCATCGCCCTACTCGTGATCTTTCAACCTGAAATCCGTCGGGCGCTCGCTGAACTGGGACGGCAGCCTGTGTTCACCACCGTCAGCACGGACAAACGAACAGTCATTGACCATGTGGTGCAAACCGTGGTGCATCTTGCAGACCACAAAGTTGGCGCTCTGATTGCCATTGAACGCGAAATTGGAACGCGCGCAATTCAAGAAACCGGCACCAAGATTGATGCTCCCGTGGTACCAGAACTTCTGGGCAGCATCTTCTTTCCACATACGCCCTTGCATGACGGGGGGGTGATTATTCGTGGCAATCGCATCATGGCGGCCGGGTGTGTGTTTCCATTGTCACAAAGGGTAGAACTCCATAAGAGCCTAGGCACGCGCCATCGCGCAGCTATTGGGCTTAGTGAAGAAACCGATGCCGTTGTCATTGCCGTCTCGGAAGAGACCGGAACCATCTCCGTCAGTTACCGTGGCCGCCTAAGCCGCGGGCTGGACGATGAGCGACTCAAGCGCTTTCTTACAGCACTGCTCAAAGGGCAGAAGCCCGAGAGCGCTTGGCGACGTATGCAAGACCAACTCGACCTTACCCCAGAGGGGATCGCAAAGTCAGAACAGCGAATTGAACCGGAGGGATCCAGTGCCAGCTAAGTTCCCACACATCAAAGCATTCTTTGTTGAAAACCGCATCATTAAGCTCTTAGCGCTTTTGCTCGCCATCATGACCGTGTATGCCATTCAGCGCATTACAAATCAGCTCGAGGATTTTGAAGTCCCCATCGTCATCGAGGTAGACAAAGGCATTGCCGTCCTGAAGCAGGATGCCAAGACTGCCTATATCACCTGTAGAGGCTCGCTCGATGACTTACGCAGACTGGATGTTCGACAGCTTAAAATTGTCGTATCCCCAAAAGAAACAGGAGTTTCCGATGGCGAACGTCTTCCCATTGGACCACGCGATATTGAGGGCTGGACCCGCGGCGTTAAAATCGTAAAAGTCCGCCCAGACATTGTCACCGTGAACTTCGACCGCGAAATTGAAAAGCCCGTTGGAGTGGCAAAACCCGAGACGGTCGGAAAGCCCCTACTGGGAAAAGCCGAAGTCGACTTTGAACCCAAGCTTGTCACCATTCGCGGACCTCAAAGTAAACTTATCGATCGCAAGATCCTTCGCACAGAACCTGTTGATGTCGACGGGGCTGTCGATTCCTTCTCCCAGCAACTCAAGATTCTCTCAGAAGGTGAATCCGGTGTCTGGGAGATTGAGCCCGCAGAGGTAACCGTTCACGTCAGCATTGTAACCGAGGCCATCAGCAAAGAGTGGAAGGCGATAAAAGTCGCTGCCCTCGTGGGTTCCGAATGTAAGCGCACCTTCCGATTCTCCCCGGAATATGTCGACGTCAGCCTGTTGGGAAGCCCTCAAGCCGTTAATCGTATCAAACAATCTGACATTAGCATTTTCGTGGATTGCGTTAACATTGCCTCTAATGGCGTCTTCAAGATTCCGGCTGCGGTGCACCTCCCCCCAGGTGTTAACCTAAGCGCAGCCATTGAACCCCCTGTCATAGAGGTCACCATTGTTCAGGAGCCCTCGCCAGCGGCAGCTGATGCCGAGATAAGAACCCGCGACACTGAAAATATCCCCCCGGAAGATGACCCAAAAGCCACACCGGATTCAAACCCATAACAGAGGACGTATGGCAGCAAAAAAGCAACAGGAAGAAACACCTTCAGGAATGCAGATTCTGCTCGGGACCATTTTGCTCCCCATCGCGCTGTTCTCCCTGTTGGGGTTAGTCTCCTACAACTGGAATGATATTTCGTTTCTCACGCTACAATCTCCCCAGTGCCACGCAGCCAGCAATTGGGTTGGACCCGTCGGGGCATGGCTGTCCTGCTTTCTCTTTATGATGATTGGCATCGGGGCCTATGGTGTCCCCATCTGGCTGGCTGCCACCGGGCTCTTCATGATCTTTCGACGCGGCAACATCTGGCCAAAGTCACTATGGACCGCCCTTGCCCTCGTCGCATTCGCTGCCGTTCTCGATCTACACAGTCTTTTCAACGTAAAAGACACGCTAAACATCACAGACAATGGCGGAATCATGGGCTGGCTGATCACACACGGCATTCTGATTCGCTGGCTAAGCCCCATCGGTGCAGGCATTTTGATTTGGTCGCTGTTTTTGTTCGCCTTCACGATGACAGTTGGCATTCCGAACTTTGTCAGACTCTATCACTACACGCTGGCCGCATGCGGCTTGGTGAGTGAACACGTGGCCGCACGACGCGCATCCGGCCATGATCGCAAGCGTTTGATTGAACTTGAAGAACGGCATATCGAAAAGCAACGCCGAAAACTCGAAAAGGAGATGCAGAAACGCGAACGCAAAGAGCAGCTCCGCAAAAAAGCCGAAACGCTTGCAAGCCGTGGTACAGAACACGTTCAAGAGCCGACCCCCGCCAAAAATACACGCAAACCCGTCAAAGCCCCAGCAGAGCCCGAACCCCTTCCTCCTCCCGTGATCGACCCCGACAAAGCCCAATTTCCCGGCTACATGTTGCCGCCCATGAACCTACTGGATGAATTTCCCGCCTCCCACGGCAAAGGGCCGATCGGGGACACTGACGCCATTGCTAAAGCTCTGGTTGACACCCTCAACGAATTCGGTATATCCACCGAAGTCACCAACGTGAAGCAGGGGCCTGTCGTGACACGCTATGAACTGCTACCCGCCCCCGGTATTCGCGTTGAACGCATTGCCGGGCTAGCAAACAACTTGGCGCTGGCTCTCAAGGCAACCAGCTTGCGCGTTCAAGCACCGGTTCCCGGCAAAGGGGTCGTCGGCATTGAGGTTCCAAACGATGTTGCCAAAATAGTGGTGATTCGGGAAATTCTCGAGAGCAAAGAGTGGCGCGCCGGCACCTCGCGCGTCCCCTTGGCCCTTGGCAAGGACGTCGGCGGAAAAGACATGGTTGGAGATCTTGCCAAGATGCCTCACCTCCTGATTGCCGGGGCAACCGGATCGGGAAAATCCGTTTGCATAAACTCCATTCTAGCGGGCCTCCTGATGTCCAAATCTCCCGATGAACTTCGGTTGATTCTCGTCGACCCAAAAATCGTCGAATTTGCCGTCTTCAACAACATTCCCCATCTGGTCGTGCCCGTCATTACCGACCCCCAGAAAGTCTCACTGAGTTTGCGCTGGGCGATCAACGAAATGGAAAAACGCTACAAACTGTTTGCTAAAGCCAAAGTGCGTAACATCGAAAGTTTCAACAACCGCGTCATTACCCAACAGGGCGATCTCTTTTCCGGCGAGAATCCAGACAATCCCCCCCTCGCCCCACCAAAAGATGACCTCCCCTCGTCGGTACCCTATATTGTTATCGTCATTGACGAGCTTGCTGATCTCATGCTCGCCGCTGGGGCCGAAATCGAAAACAGCATTGCTCGGCTGGCGCAACTCTCCCGCGCAGTCGGCATTCACATGATCCTTGCCACCCAACGCCCCTCGGTCAACGTCATTACCGGCACAATCAAAGCAAACTTCCCGGCCCGAATCGGATTCCAAGTAGCACAAAAAGTGGATAGTCGCACGATTCTCGATCAATCCGGTGCCGATCAGCTTGTTGGCCGAGGCGACATGCTCTACCTCCCGCCCGGAAGCAGCAAGTTGATCCGCTCACAAGGCGCAATGGTCACAGACGATGAGATTCAGCGCATCGTCGAATTCATCAAAGCTCAAGCCGAACCCGCCTTTGAAATGGAGATCAAAAACAAACTTGAGCAACCCTCATCCACCTCCATGGATGATGGCAGTGACGACGAAATCCTAACTCAGGCCGTAGACATTATTCGCGAAACGCACCGTTGTTCCACATCTTCGCTTCAGCGCAGACTGCGAATTGGCTACACCCGCGCCGCTCGACTTGTCGATATTCTCGAAGAACGGGGCATCGTCGGACCGCCAAAAGGCTCCGAACCCCGAGAAATCCTTATTGATTTGGATGTCGATATGGCAAATAATGACGAGGTCGTTGACGAGTCGGACACAGATGAGGACGTAACAGAAAGGGTGGTGTAGCACATGGCAATTGGTCCCACACTTCAGGAGGCCCGCCTTAAGAAGCAACTGACGACCTCACAGGTCGCCGAGCTGACGCGGATGAAAATCCAGATTGTCGAAGATCTGGAGCGCGATGATTTTCACCGCATGGCGGCCACCATCTACGGAAAAGGCTTCATTAGACTCTTTGCCGAATGCGTCGGGCTCGATCCCAAACCCCTGGTTGCAGACTACATTCGCCGCGTAGAAGGAGACACCCCTTCATTGATCCCAGAAGACGACGGCAATCCAAGCATGACGCCAACGACAGAGGTTGCCCCTCCTGACATTGAACCCGAAACCAAAATCGCCATGGATACAGAGGCCGTTGACGATTCCCCCGCTGCCGATGCTCCCGTAGACCTCTTCTCGTATGCCAAAAAAAACAAACATCTGGTCCATAATAAAAAGCCCCCTGTGGCTTCAACCGGCATACACGCCCGAAGCGAAAACCCCACTCGTATCAGCGCAATGTTCAAACATAAAGGGAAAGCACTATTCACCACCTGTCGCAGCGGATTAGAGCGAACGGTTGATCGGCTTGCCGATATACCATGGGGAGACGCACCCCTTAAGGTTGTGGGTATCATCATTGGTATTCTGGTCGTGCTGCTGTTTGTGGTTTCAGGCATCAGTCGCTGTTCAGGTCCGCAGTCGGATGCCAAATACAACGATAGCACACTCCAGATTGCGGTCGATCCCCCGGAGCCCTATTTTGACTGATTCCGCCGTGCCTACCCCACTCTCAGTCGGTTTCATCAGCTTGGGATGTGCCAAGAATCTCGTCGATTCACAAATTATGGCCGGTCGGCTTGTAACCGCCAACATCACCTTGGCCCCCACCCCCGAAGAGGCGGATGTCATCATTGTCAACACCTGCTCTTTCATCGAAGAGGCCCGGGAAGAGTCGATGGAGATGATTCTCTCCGCCTGCCAGCTTAAACAGGATGGCGACTGCCAGGCTGTTCTGGTCGCAGGCTGCCTGCCACAACGCTATCGAGATCGCATCCAGGATGCCCTGCCCGATGTCGACGCGTTCATTGGTTTGGACGACCTCGATCGCGTTCCGGAAATTGTCCGCGCATTGGGCAACGGAGAGCGCAACATCATCGCCATCTCCGAACACTCGGAGCGCCTCTTTGATCCTGTCGTTCCCGTCGTCTTCTCCGGAGGGGCTCACGCCTATCTCAAAATCGCCGAAGGCTGCAACCACCGCTGCGCCTTCTGCGCCATTCCCGGCATTCGAGGACGACACCGCTCACGCACACTCGACAACGTCATAACCGAAGCAAAAAGTCTGCTCAGTCAGGGATTTCGTGAGCTCGATATCATTTCGCAGGATGTTATGTTTTATGGTCGCGACCTCAATGATAATAAAACGTCTCTATCTAATCTGCTGCGCAAGCTGAGTGAGTTGGATGGGGATTTCTGGATCCGATTGCTCTACGGCTATCCCTCTCTGGTTTCCGACGAACTGCTTGAGGTCATAGCAACAACGCCCCAAACCTGCCACTACCTCGATGTTCCCATTCAACATAGCCATCCTGACATTTTGCGCGCCATGCAGCGGGGACAAACAGCTCCCCATGTCGCCGATATGGTCACACGCGTGCGGAAAGCCATGCCGGATGCCGTCATCCGAACCACCTGCCTTGTCGGGTTTCCCGGCGAGACTGAAGCGCACTTTCAACACCTGCTCCAATTCTGCCGGGACATGCGCTTCGATCATCTCGGTGCCTTTGTCTTTTCTCCAGAAGAGGGCACAGCCGCATACGACATGGATGCAACGCCTCCTCTAGATGTCGCAGAAGATCGCTATGCCCGAATCATGGAGCAGCAGAAGCAAATTGTTGACGAAAGCAGCAGCGCTTTGGTTGGCAAACGCACACGGATCCTTCTCGAAACCAGGGATGACGCAGATCGTAGCATATGGCGCGGCCGCAGCAGGCACCAGGCACCAGAAGTCGATGGAATTACCTTCGTGGAAAATGTGCCTGAACACCTGGGGCTTGGAGATTTTGTCGACGCCACATTCACCGAACCCTACGATTACGACATGCGAGCCCGTTATGACAATGAAGAAAATTTGTAAGCAGTAGGCCGCACTTGGCAACACGTCAACTCAGCTTATGGAACAAAGGGGCCACTATGGCACAGGATTGGGATATCAGACCGCGCAGCATTCTCTGTTCAGAATGCGAAAAAGCATTTGAAAACAACGAAACCTACTACTCGGCCCTCATTCATGGAGCGGAAGGCTACCAGCGCGGTGATTTCTGCGTCGGATGTTGGGTCGGCAAAGAGGCCGAGCTTCAACCCTACAGCGCCTGGAAAGGCACCTTCGCCATCCCCCCCGAGAAGCCCAATGCGGATCCTCTTAAGAAAGAAACCGCCGAATCCCTGTTGCGGCGCCTCATTGAAGACGAGAATGATGAGAATGCTCCTATCATTTATATCCTAACCATCATGCTGGAGCGCAAAAAGACGCTCGTTGAAAAAGATGTAAAGATTGATGAAGACGGCACCATGCACCGCGTCTACGAACACCGCCAGACCGGAGAAACCTTTATCGTTCTCGACCCCCAACTCAGACTCGACAAACTCGAATCTGTCCAAATTCGCGTTGCCGACATGCTAGGCGGCGCTGAGAAGAAGGCCGGAGACGAAAGTCAGACGTTGGAGGTCGGAGAGCAGGAGACGGAGGCCGGAGAGCAGACGTCGGAAGGCGGAAGTCAGAAGGCAGAGGTCGGAGACTACGACGAGTAACCATTAACCAGAATCAACCTTCCGCTCAGTTTTACATTTCACGGCTTGTTGCCCAAAAGGAGATTCCTCGACTTCGCTCGGAATAACAGTCTCAAAACGCTTGAATTCCAAAAAACTGTCATGCTGAGCTTGCCGAAGCATCTCGCTGAAGGCACTTTTTGATTTGAGTAAGACGCCGTTTCTAATTTCAAATTTTCAGATTTACTCATATGTTTGACATCAAAATCATCAATGGAACCCTCATCGACGGTTCAGGAGCTCCCCCGCAACATGCCGATATTGGTATAGAAAACAGCCGCATCAGCACGCTTGGTAACCTGAGCACCGCCGAAGCCGCACAAACCATTGATGCCAAGGGGCAAGTTGTTTGCCCTGGGTTTATTGATGCTCACACCCACTCTGACACCTACCTGCTAATTGAACCCACCGCGCCCAGTAAACTCCATCAAGGCATCACAACTGAAATCTGCGGTAACTGCGGGGCCTCGGCGGCTCCCGTAACATCATTTGAGCACCTTCCCTCCGACTGGGCGGACAAAACCTATCCGGCCGCTTGGTCAAGCACAGCAGAATATAGGGCACTCATCGAACAACAGGGAATCGGGGTCAACCTTGTAATGCAAGTAGGCCACAACACAATCCGCCGCAGCATTGTAGGCTACGACAACCGCCCCGCATCCCAAGACGAGCTAGCGCAAATGACACACATGGTCGAAGAAGCCTTCGACGCAGGTGCCCATGGTCTGACAACCGGTCTCGTCTACGCACCCGGCAGCTTTGCCCCCCGCGAAGAACTCATCACGCTTGCCGCCGTAGCAGCGCGGCATCATGGACTCTACGCCAGTCATATGCGCAGCGAAGGCGATGCCCTCCTCGAAGCCATCGAAGAAGCCATAGCCATTGGGCGTGAAGTCGGCGCACGCGTCCAGATCTCACACCTAAAAGTCACCGGGCGCAAAAACTGGCATAAACTCGACGCCGCTCTGGAGCTCATCCGAAAGGCACAGGATGCGGGCGAATCCGTAGCCTCCGACCGCTATCCCTATACGGCCAGTGCCACAGACCTCGACGTTGTCTTTCCAGAATGGGCCGCAGCAGGTGGCAGAGTTGCCATCCTTGCGAGGCTAACAGACCCCAGCACCCACGAACGACTCCGCGCAGAGCTCATCGACAGTCGTGATTATGAAGACTGGCGCGGCGTGCTCGTGGGGTCAACAACCCACCCCGATAACAAACATTTTCGAGGCGAATCCCTTATTGCCGTCGCCGAGCAGCTTGAGCTCCCCCACCCTGTAGACGCCATCCTGCATCTTTGCCAAACCGATAAACTCAACACAGGAGCCTTCTTCGCTGGCATGAGCGAAGACAACATGCGCCGCATCCTTCAAGAACCCTACGTCATGCTCGGGAGCGACGCCTCACTGCGCGCACTCACCGGGCCACTAAGTCACGACTACCCCCACCCACGCGCCTACGGCTGCATGCCGCGCTTCCTGCGCATGGTGATGGATGAAGCCCTCATGCCGCTACCCGAAGCCATCCGCAAGATGACATCCCTTCCAGCAACGCACTTCCAAATCAAAAACCGTGGGCTTATCAAACTCGGCTACGCCGCAGATATTACGATCTTTGATTCCGAGACACTACGGGATCACGCCACCTACGGAAATCCGCATGCCCTCTCAAGCGGAATTACCCATGTCATCGTCAACGGCATACCCACTCTGAAGGATGGAAAAGAAACCAGCCAACTCCCGGGACAAATCGTCTAACCATTGCATTCTGAAGCGGTTTAATTAAACTGCATCGGGAGTGTTAAAAGTTTATGAAATGCTATGACCGCTACGAATCGGCGGACGAGAACGGATAACGAGTAGGGAGCATCCCATCGTCCACCGTTCTCGTCGCCCGTTTTCGTTCACCGAAATGAGCCAGAAAATTGAAAAGAAAGATGGAGGTGGGGCGCCCTCGCCCCGCAAGCACAGAGAAAAAAGAGATAAACTATGAAAACATGTATTAAAAGATTCAGTGTTCTACAGACGGGGAAAATTCTATCACTGCTATATGGATTCCTATCAATAATCATACTTCCATTCGTGCTAATTCTCGGTTCCAAAGCAGAAAACGGAAGCTCAATGGTGATGATGTTACTGCTCTACCCCATACTAGGCTTTCTGGGAGGCATGATCATGGCGAGTCTGTATAACCTTTCCGCCAATTGGATCGGGGGTCTTGAAGTCACCATCGAAGAGATCCAAGAAAAAGAGATCCCCTAGTCCAAATTCAGCATGCGAAACTTTTGGTCCCACCACAGGCGGGCAAGCTCCGCCCCCTGAACTATTAACTCTGAACCCAAACCCCAACTCAAGGAGAGAGAATGTTTTGCACTGCAATCAACTGCATGGACGGAAGAATGCAACTTACTGTTATCAACTATCTACAGAAGCGTTTTGACGCAATTCATGTAGACATGATCACCGAGCCTGGCCCAAACAAGATTCTAGCCGAAGGCGCAAATTCTGCCACTGTTGCTTCCATCCAGCGCCGTATTGATATTTCCATCAAAAAGCACAACTCCGTGGGCATTGGCATTGTCGGACACGAAGACTGCGGCGGAAACCCAGCCGGCAAGTCCGAACAGTTTGAGCAACTCAAGGCTGCCCGAAATTTTCTTCAGGAAACCTACCCCACCCTACCCAGCATTGCGCTGTGGGTGACCCTCAAAGGGAATGTTGAAGAACTCGCTTGAGACTGTGTGGATTATTACCGATGAGCGGCACGATAAGCCGTGGGCGATTGTCCCGTCTGGCCGCGAAATTGGCGACTAAAGAAGTAGGGATCATCGTAGCCCAGTTGGTCTGCGATCTCCGACACGGTATAGGATGAGAAGACCAGCAGGCTACGCGCAGAATCTATTCGAGCTCGTACGGCAAATGCGTTTGGCGTCACTCCAGTATGCCGCTTGAATAGGCGAATAAAGTGGTCTGGGGAGTAGCCTGCGTGTGCAGCCATTTTGGCCACGGGAAGCCGATGCTGCGGGTTCTTGCGCATGAAGGTGCTGGCGCGCTGTATTGTATCATAGCGACCGAGGTCAGACAGCTCATGCGGCGTTGACTGTTGCTGCAAAATCTCCTGTAGTGCGACTCGAAACCACAGTTCGGCTGTCGCCCTTTCTGTGCGGTTGAGTGCATCCGCACAGCGATTGAGCAATTCGACAACAAAGTCGATATTGTGCATCGGTTTAACCCGCGTGTTGTGCAGTTCCTGTCGCTTGTGGGCTTCCTTCACGCGAAATACAAACCAAGGCAGGTGAAGTGTACGCTCAAGGTCGTGTCGCCCAAGGAAGTCGTTACGCATATCCAGAAGCAGGCATGCTCCTCTTATGAGTTGATGTTGCCTTCCAACAGTATCCAACGTGCCATTCCCCCCGGCGACGACCCAAAGAAGCGTGGTACTGCGGTTGGGATCGGCCGATTGATTCCAGGACCAACCGGTGGGCAGGTGCCCACGGTCCCCTGACAACAATTCCAAGCTAAGATTGTGGGGGTCGATGCTCATCACGGACACTAATAACCTAGATATCGAAATAGTCCAGCATTTTGTCGCTTGTGTGCATGGCAAGTCCAACGTCTCAATGCTATCTGTTTGTCTGAATCAAACAAGGAGAACGGTAATGAGCGAAATGACGAGTCGTGAACGGATAGGCCGAATATTAAGACGTGAACCCGTGGACCGTGTTGGGATTACCGAATCATTTTGGGGCGAGACACATCAACATTGGATTGACCAGGGAAAGATTCCTGAAGACCAGGAGTTGGCCAACCATTTTGGCCATGACATCCGCGCCGGAGGCTGGCCAGACGTCTCGGCTAACCCTGGGCAGCCGGACGAAATCCTTGAGGAGAGCGAGGAGTGGAAGCTAGTTCGTAACGCCGACGGGGCACATCTGCGATGGTGGAAGAACAAGGCCGGAACGCCCGAGCACGTTGATTTCGAAGTCAAGGATCGGGCTGGCTGGGAAGCGTTGATTCGTCCCCAGTTGACGGACGATTCCTTGATTCGCAAGCGGGTCAATGTTGATGCATATCGTGATGCATTGAATGCCGCGCACGAACGCGATCTGTTCTTCTTCGTAAACGGGGTTAACGTTTTTGAGTGTATGCACCCGATGTGCGGGCACGAGTACATGCTCATGGGCATGGCTCTGGATCCAGACTGGGTTAAAGACATGTGCACGGTTTACGCCGACCTCATCATTAAATGCCAGAGCCTGCTGTTTGAAGAGGGCGGCATTCCAGACGGGGTTTGGTTTTACGAGGATATGGGATTCAAGGAGAGGCCTTTCATGTCGCCAGCGATGTATAAGGACATCATCTGGCCCGCGCATGTAAAAACGTTCAGCTTTGCTAAATCGAAAAAGCTTCCGGTCGTGGTGCATTCCTGTGGTTACGTTGAACCCCTGGTTCCTGGGTTAATCGAGGCCGGCATGGACTGTCTACAGGCAATGGAGGTGAAGGCCGGCATGGATCTGGTCAAGCTTAAGAAAAAGTTTGGCGACCAGATCGCCTTCTGTGGTGGCCTGGACATTCGTGCACTAGAATCAAACGACCTAGCACAAGTGCGGGCGGAATTGGATGCCAAGTTACCTGCCGCCATGGCCGGTAGCGGCTACATTCTGCACACCGATCACAGCGTTTCATCCCGCGTCGAGTACGAAACCTACAAGTATTTTATTGAGTACGGCTTGAAACTGGGCACATACGGTGGTTGATACAAGATAGCAACCTATTGAGCTAATTGAGCTGTTGGATAAGCCCATGCTAACAGTGCAAATCGAGCCTCTGATTTTTTGTTTACCCCGCGTGAGAGCGTGAAGTGTTGAGAATTGTGGATTGTGGATTGTAGAGAGTTGAGGGTAAAGCGTAGAGGGTGCAACAGGGTCACAGTCCACCCTCCCACAGTCCACTCTCCACATGGTATCAGCGGTTCCAAATTAGGAAATCTTCGAGTTGCGGGAGGGGCTTCGGACATGAAAGTCAGCGTCGCCGATCCTAATCGCACTCCTCTGCACTCGCCGATCCTGCCGGAGGCAGCATTACCCTTTG
>Ga0307929_1001109_pt1 | contig 22265 bp, 22 predicted proteins | sample AceLakmetage1330_FD_203160 | JGI IMG/M metagenome (GOLD analysis project Ga0307929, IMG submission 203160) | Saline water microbial communities from Ace Lake, Antarctica - #1330 | ecosystem: Environmental > Aquatic > Non-marine Saline and Alkaline > Saline | place: Antarctica: Ace Lake...
AACATGACGACTCAAAGTAATTTAGTATTACCAGCAATAAAAGTGATTAACAAAGAGTATGGGTTACACTTGACCGATACTGATATATACATTAACGAGGAAGTAATATACGTATCAACAACTAAAATAGCTGAACTCTTAAGAACCAGCCACCACAATTTCAGTAACCAGTATGCAAAGCCTTTAATGAAAAGTGGTGTGGACAGGGTGGTACTCGGCAGGCATAAATACTATAACATACAACAGGTTTTAGATGTAATTGCCTGTTCGATCAAAAAACAAAAAACTATATTTGAAGTATGCGAGATAAAAATTAAAGCTAAAAAGAAAAGAAAGAGGTGAGCCGTGGGCATGAGAGAATTAGAAAAAGCCATCTTGTCAGAGGCTAGATGTATAACTAAAAAACCTAAACTGAAAATGGTGGATATACTTGAATGGTCAACAAGTAAAATTCAGAAGCACGAGGGGGAGACAATATATAAGTTGCCGGATATAGAAGTTAATATATCAATCAAAGATTAAGTTGTTAAGATAAAAATTAAAGCTAAAAAGAAAAGAAAGAGGTGAGTCATGGCTGCTGATGCTGTAGTAGATGTTGTGGTAAGATATAAGGGTATCAAATGCCCTAATCCAAATTGCGGATCGTTGGATAACTACAAAGGTGGTCAGAATCTAAAGACCACTGATTGTGTTACTCGCAGGAAAGAGTGTAAGAATTGCGGCACTGTATTCACAACGGTAGAGGTGCCTGTAAAAGTGGTGGAGATAAAAAATAACCACACCACACAGTAAAAATGTAACCGAAACAAAATTAAAATAATAACTAAGAAAGGTAAAGGTGAAGCGTGGCAACATTAGCGGAACAAATAGCAGCAAAGAGAAACGCAGCAGGCATTACAGCACAGCCCACAGCGGCTGGTGCTGGTGCGGCCCTCGGTGGGGGTGGTAAACTGGCCTCGGTCAGAGAGGCTCTACAGACGGCCTCAGTGGGTAACAGAAAGAACGATATGCCTATAGGCACAGGTATCTTTTTGTTGAAGTCTGGTAAGTACGTCGTTACCGATTCCGACAAGTACAAACTGTCGTCTTTCTCTTTCCTATGCCTCAAAGGTGTAGTAGACGCTGCCGGGATCGCTCACGGTACGCCGGGGTATACAGGCCCGATACCTTTTGAGACTTACGAGACAGCAGTGTTTCAGGATTTCAGTCCCAAGTATGTCAAAGGCACCATGTCTAAAAACCTGAGTGCTCTTAAGGCTTGCATGGGCTGGACTGCTGAAAAAATCAAAGAGTACCAAAAAACGGATGAGGGAGCAGACATACTTATGGGACTGCTCAAAGGTCTGATGTGTGTGGACATGGACAAAAATACGCCTACCGGAGAGCCTTGTATATTCTCCAATCAAGTCGTTATTCAAATGGTAACAAAGCCTTCTATTGTTGAGCAAAAAGACCCCACCACAGGAAAGCCTTTGTATACAGACGATAAAGGCACAAAATCCGTTAAGACGTATATCAATAACTTTTGGGATAAGAAAATATCCCTAATGGAGTTGACGGATATCATCACGGATGATGAAATAGTTAAGGCTTTCGGAACCTCGGAAGCTTTTGTAACCGCTGTTGAACTGGAAACACAGACAGCAGCAGCGGGGTAAGGAGGCAGGAACTGCATGGATGCTGTGCGGGAGGACTTAGGCTCTCCCGCTTTTTAGAGAGACGAGAGAGACACCGGAGACAATAGTATGTTAGGCGTTATGCCTTCAAAACTAGTTAAGGGATGCAACTCCCTACAGGGCACTGAGAATCTTATACACTTTCAGAATAACTGTCAAGAAGTGATGTTGTTGAAAGATATGCTTTCTAGACAGTTCAGAACAGATGCCCATTTCACCAGCTACAATCTAACAGGTATGCCACAATGGCCCCGGTTAAACATTTCTATCCTCCCAGAGATTAGAGAAGAGGGAGAAGATATCGTTTTAGCTTTCCTTACTTTCGATTGGGATAACGCCGATCATAGTGGGTGGACTGATGAACTTCTAAACGAATTTACAGACCTCCTAGTAAACTGTACCGATCCTGTTATATCTGCATGGTCTGCAGTATATACCACTAAACACGGTGTCCGTATTATATACACTATGTCTCAAAAAGTTCCTGTAGATGAGGCACAGCTACACCTCGCTTGGATGTTTAACCACTTCAAAGAAAACGGTTTCAATAATATAGATGAAAGCTGTAGGGATTGGACTCGATGTATGCGGTGCCCTCAAGTAATTCGGGACGGTGTGCCTACATGGGAACAGACTTATTATTCATGCACCACACAGGATGTTTTACTCAATATGGATTTAGTAGGTAAACGATCTGTGGTTACTGTGCCACGTAAAACATATTTTAATAAAGAGAAGCAGGAAATACCGGCATACGATCAACTCGAAAAACTCATAGTAGTAAAAGACGTTATCACAGGCCGTAATAAACAAACCGAGTTCAGTAAGAAAGCTAAAAAGGCTTTGAAGGATTCCGGCTATTTAGATATACTCTTCAATAACGCCGCACCTGATTGGGCCAAGGGAAGTCGTAACGATGAAATAGTTAAGATGATAGGTAGTGTCACACCCGTACTTTTGAGCCATACCAGAGCTTCTGTACAGCATATATTTGCACTTGTGATAGAGCCTCTCTTAACTTTAGAAAGCGATCAGGATTGGCTGGCTCACGGTTGGAACGCCCTTTTAGATATTTACGAAAGGGAAGTAAATAAAATAAACCTCGACAGGGAAGAAAAAGCCCAAGAGGTTTCTGATGGTATTTCTCTGCTGGATACTATGCGGGAGGGCATGAAAGAGTGGTGCAGTCACCCTGACTTAATAAACGATGAGCACAAAGGCCGAGAGTTTATTTTAGCTAATTGCATAGCGTCGGCTCAGGGCTATTTATATCTGATGGAAGCCGATGGTAGGTATTTAGATTTCGCTATAAATAAAGATCAGGTTATAAGCAGGATTAGACGCACATCCCTTGATAAGATTATCTCTACAACTAAAATAAACTATACCGGTGAAGAAAACGATGTGCCGATAAGTCTAGTACTAAACGACTTCTGCACACCTGTCGCTGAGGTTCACATGAAGCCCGTAGGAGGTGCCGGTGGGTACATAGATGATATAAATGGTGAGAAGCCTACACTCGTCCTGAGCACGTTCTGTAGAAACGATACGCTTATCCCTAAATTTGATCCTTTTGTGGATGAGTGGCTAAAGCACCTGTTTGGTGAGCACTACGATATAGGCTGCTCGTGGATAGGTAACGCACTGGCTTTCGAGGAGGGCCTTATCTGTGCCTTGAGTATTGAGGGGGCCTCGTCCGCCGGAAAGAAACTACTAACAGAGGGACTGTCTGAGTGTTTGAAACGTCCTTACGTCGCAGGGCCAGAGGCTATGTATCACCAAAGTTCTGCTTTTCTGAAAACACCTTTCTTAGTAGTAAATGAGGCATGGCCCCGTATCAGTGGTGCTACCTCCCCGGCAGATAAATTTAAGTCTTTGACCGGTGGGGATGGTATAATAGTAAATGAAAAGTTTAAGCCTTCGGTCAGGGTACTTTGTCCTGTACGTTTGATTATGACGGCTAATGATGATGGAATTATTAAAGAGCTTATAAGCGGCAAGGACATGGGACTTGACAATAGAATAGCTATCGGTGAAAGACTGTATCATATCAAAGCAACGTCCAAAGCTATGATCTACCTACAGAGTATCGGCGGTCGTAGTTTCACTGCAAGAAAAGGCCAACGATGGATCAGACCTGACAGCGGTTCAGACGGTTCTAATTATGTAGTGGCCAGACATTTCCTGTGGCTGTATAAAAACAGGGACGTAGTAGACGCTACCCAAAGATTTCTGGTGATGGGCAACTGTGCTCCCGGTACCGGTACCGGCCAGTTAAATGTCTTAGAAAAACTACTGGCCGATAATAACTTTACGCCTACGGTAGCTCTGGCGATCATCGAAATGGTAGACAGTAAACAGGGGCAGTGGTCACAATATGTTAAAACAAACCAAGAGTTTACTAAAATATGGGTAACTCGGTACGGTGTACATAAGTATGTTAAAGAAGTGCTTGAGGAAAGAGTTACCGAGAAGGATATTTATTCAGGTATGCTAAATCTGATGGAACGTGTAGAGCCTGATAAGTACAATGAGGTTCACTGGTATGAAATATCTGTAGAGATTCTATCTATGATAGCCACAGAGAGAGGCATTGCCCAGACTCACGTTAGAAATATTCAGATCAACCGTATAGAGAAAGGCTTGGTGTCCGCATGAACACACTAATAAAAAATAAGAAAAAAGCTTTACGAAAAGCTAAAGTGCTTAGACATACGATGAGCAGGTTTACTTTATCTGGGTTGGTAGCAGTATCCCGGTGTCTGACATGCGGCATGATGCTATACATTGCTGGTGCTCCTAGTCTTAGGCTATACAAAAAGACAGTTTCGGGAGAAGCTTCAAGACAACAATGTTTAGGAAGGCACTACACAGTAGCAGAAGCAGTCGAGTATTACTATGAGCAGGAAGGCTTGGTGTCCGCATGAACACACTAATAAAAAATAAGAAAAAAGCTTTACGAAAAGCTAAAGTGCTTAGACAAAAGAATAAGAGAAAAAATCTAGCAGAGATATTTAGAGACATGAAAATAGATTTTGATAAAAACCATAAACCAGAAACCCTACAGTCCGCAGGCTGTACGGGGCAATGTACAAACATGGGCGATTCTAGTAAGCCTAAGTGTGCTGACTGTCCTAATAAGCAAGAGGACTATATCTACTAATGGTAAATGTTGACGAAAAACATAAAGATATGTGGACAAGTGCTTCTGCTATTACGGACGCTTCAGATTGCTTCCGTAGATGGTGGTTTAATAAAGTAATTAAGATGCCGCAGGATCAACGCAAGGCCACTATACTTGGCGATGTATTCCATGCTGTCTTGGAAAGGTATTTTAGGGCTGATGATAGGGGCCTTGACGATAGAGGTAACTTAATAGAACTGTACCCTGCTGGCTGGAAAACCATGAAGAGTCGTTTTGGAAAAGACGATACGTTATACACTATCACAGACACAGAAGCTGCTCTAGTAAAAATTCTGATAACAGAGGCTATAACTCAGGGTATATTAGTAAGGGAACCGGGTAGGATAATCGAGCGAAGTATAGATATTCCTATACTCTCGCAGGGCAGGACTAAGGCTATACTAAAAGGATTTATCGATATCGATAGTCCAAGGTCTATTACAGACCATAAGACCGCTAAGAATACAAACTATATCTTATCGAAAGCTAAGATTAAAAAAAGTATTCAGATGATGATTTATGGCTACGCTAAATATGTGGAAGGTCATAGAAATAATCTCTGGCTGACACATAATAATTTTATAAAAGATTTCGATAACCCTCAAGTGATCCAGAGATCAGTCGAAGTAACTGCGATGGAGATAGTAGAGTTTTTCCAAGAAACTATCGAGCCTATACTGAAAAGGATGCTCAACTATTATATTAAATATCCCAAGACTTCAATACATAAATGGAGAGATATACCGGGAGCCAATAACCCTAACCAAGCATGTAACCATCATTACGGTAAGCCATGCCCGTACATAGGAGTATGCACAGCCACATGCAGTATAGATAACTACTTAAGAAAATACGGATTAACAGTAAATGAATTAGTCGGATACACCGACGAAACAGAGAAAGGACCGAAGAAAATGGGCTTAATGGAAAAAATCAGAGAAGAAAAAGCAAAGAAAGCGGCAGCGGCAGCAGCAGCAGGTATCTCGCAGCCAGCACAACCGGAACCAGCACAAGCGGCAACGGCGGTAGTAGAGACCGCAGAGCCTGTAGTAAAGTCGGGAGGTATGAAGGAACTCTTGGCCAGAATGGTGGGCAAGAAGACTGCAGCGGAGCCTGAGCAAGCAGCAGCCCCTGTAGTAGAGCCAGCGGCGGCGGTAGTACCAGAACCAGCACAGCCAGACTTATCGGGTAAGCAGGTAGCACCTTGGTACACAGACTACAACGGGCAACTGTGTGTAGCCTGCTCAGATAACGCTGTACCGGGCTACAATTCTGAGATGGAGCCTTGTCGAATTTGCGACATTCGTGCGAAAGAAGCAGGTAAGCCTACATCAGAAGACTACAAGGTTGACGTAAACACAGATGGCTCGTTGACGTTCACTTATACAGGTGTGGCCAAAAGTGCCCCTGCGGGTGATACGACCGTCAAGGTAGTAGCAGAGAAGCCTGTAGTTAAGGTTGACATGCAACCGGTCAAGGATGCAGCGGAATTGAAAGCGGTCAAGGATGCAGCGGAGCAGTTCAAAGAGTCTGCGGCACTGCCTACAGCAAAAAAGGTAGAAGCAATGATGAAAGGCCCTCAGAGTTTTACTATGCTGATAGGTTGTACCTTCGCTAACGATCATACCGATCTTGTTATATACGCAGATAGTCTGCTCGCCAGTGTGTTAAATGATGTCGCTACTGCAGCAGGTAAAGAAATAGCTTGTGTAGAACATTTCGCTTTAATGCAGGCTATAGATGCGATGATTCCGTCGTTGCTTCCAGACCTGAAAGGCTTTACTGTTATATCTCTACCGCCCTCCAAGGGATCGGCACATGCCCGGCTCATCGATGGCTTGAGATTACACGCTACAACAATTATTTTTCCTTTTGCGGTATAAAATGGTAAGTTATTTGGATATACTAAACGGAGCCTCTCTCGCTCCTCTCTCACCGGTTAAGGCAGGGGTGGTCAGTCCCACCCTGCCCCCGGTGCCTCTTACCAGTAATCCGGTACTGGAGAGGTTTAGGACTGTCACAAGTAAGATGAGAACCACAGCACAAAATAGTATCAGGCAAGAGATCGAGAGGATTATAGCGTTGCCTATAATCGGTAACCCTACCGAACAAGAAATAGCAGAAGTAAGCGAGTACTATTGTCCTGACGGTAAAATCCTTCTATACCCTGAACAAGTCAAAGCTATAATGCAGTATCACGAGTATGGAGGCCAAATCGCCCCGGTCCCTGTCGGAGGTGGAAAAACTTTGATTAGTGTTATGATCGCTAATGATGCCTATAGTGTTTTTGGTAAACGTAAAATTTTACTTATGAATCCCCCTAACCTGATAGACCAACTGAGAGATACAGAGCTACCGTTTTATCGCAGGCACATAAGTATAAATGCTCCTTTCTACTGGCTGGCCGGTAGGACTGCTCCTAAAAGGATGCTTCTGGCCAAGTCTAAAAAGGCCGGGTGTTACGTAGTATCTTACAGTCTTTTAAGTGGTGCACAGGGAGCAGAGATAATAGACGCTATCGAGCCTGACCTTATTATAGGTGACGAAATACATTCGATTGCCTCTGCTAATGTGTCGGCCAGAGGTAGGAGATTCAAAGCCGCTGTAACTAAATTCGATCCTCAGTTGGTTGGCCTGTCTGGGACTATAACAAAAAAATCACCACGAGATTATCACCACCTTGTAACACATGCCCTGCAGGAAAACAGTTTTATGCCCCGGCCTAATGCTATAGCTGAGGAATGGGCTAAGGTGATCGACTGTAATGCGTCTAACTTAGATGAGTTTCATAGTAACTCTGTCCCTCAGCCCGGACCGATCAAGCCGTTAATAGAGTGGGCTAAAAAGAATTTTCCAGCAGAGAAATTCCCTAATAACTTGGTAGGCTTTAGGGCCGCATATAATAAACGCATGATTACATGCCCCGGTGTAGTGGCCTCCAACGGAGAGCAGTTAGGTGTATCGCTTAGAATATCTAACGTAAAGATAACCAAGGATGAAAAAGAAAATAGCAAAGGTTGGGATGAATTAAAAAGACTTGTTAAACAGCTTATCAATAAATGGATAGCTCCAAACGGTGACGAAATAGATCATGCTATGCACATCTGGCGATGGAGATATGAGTTAGAGGGTTTTGGTTTTTATAATAATTTATTCTGGCCTGAAGCTGAAAAGGTAGCCGCAAGAAAAAAGCTATCTATTCCCGACGCCACTGATATTTTAGATAGATCAAAACACCACCACGAACTACATCAGGAGTATATGAAAACTCTAAGAAGGTGGATAGGCCGCAGAGCTACCAAAGGATTAGACACGCCTTTCCTCATCGCAGGTGATATGTTCAGGAACGCAGACAAGCATGTAGGGCACACACTCTATAAGTCTTGGAGCGATATGAGAGAAGCTAATTTCGATGGCATCTTAGAACGAGAAAAAGCAGTTGTACGGGTATGTGATTTCAGAATAAATAAAGTAATGGAGTGGGCTAAGGAATGGCATAAGAACAACCCGAATAAAGGTGCTATTATCTGGTTCCAGAACAAGGGTGTATCTGAATGGTTAAAAGAGGCTTTCCTACATGCCGACTTACCTATGCTATACTGCCCTGCAGGTAAAGCGGGCAAGGCTAATTTAGAAGATCGTAAACAAGGAGACAAGTTTGCTATAGCCTCTATTAAGTCATACCACAAAGGATTAAACCTACAGTACCACCACGACACAGAATACTTTGCACAGTGGCCCAGAGAGGCCCACATAGCAGAGCAGTCGATAGGTAGGACTCATAGGAACGAGCAGCCATCGGACGAGGTGAGGGTGTTCCAGAGTATCTGCTCAGAGTTCGACAAAGTTTTGTTTGCAAGCTGTATAAATGACGCTGCATATATTCACCAGACATCACAAAAGCAGAAACTTATTTACGCAGACTACGACGAGAGACCTGCTATTTTACCGTACTCGGTTCTTATAGAATGGGGCACGATGGCACAGCAGTTAGATAGAAGTAGTGAGCAGTTACTTAAAGATAAATTTAAGGGAAAATAAAATGCCATACACACAAATAGAATACACAAGTGGGCCTAGTGACGGGCCAAGTAACGCTAAAGAAGTAAAAGCTTTCGTCGGTGAGGTACCCCCATGTTCCGTATGCGGTGACTCAGGAGAGTTCGACGGAGAATATGGAATCGAGGGTTGCCCGACCTGCTGTTCTAGACTAATACCTTTTATAGATTTTGAGGGTCACAGAGGCTGTATCGATTGGGGTGATACTGTTACAAGGCATAAAGATGGTTTGCGATTAATTACAAAGCGGAGTAAAGAGGACTCAAAAAAGGCTAAGAAAATAGACGGCTACAAAAAAGGCGACGTAGTAAGAGTAGCACCTGAAAACCTAAAAGGTATTGTTGTCGGATTCAGGGGACCTCTACATATTCATGTTATTTGTTTAGATGGTATGAATTGTTTAGCAACTGTGCAGAATGTAGAAAGTATATCGGACTTAAATATTTTTGATATGCTAAAAGATCAAGGTATTATTTAATAGGTAGGAAGGACGCTGATAAAATGAAACTTATGACCACTAAAAAGTTTAACAAAATAATCGAGGCTACCAAAGTAGAAACACGAAAAGAGGATGCCAAGCTTGTACATGATACACTGTTTGAAAACGCCCGGTTAAGAGTAGCGTACACAGAACTACTTAATAAACTAAAGAGATTGAAATGAGCGTATACGTAGATAGCCTAAATCTTTTTCAGCGTCCTGATAAAGCATATACTTCTAAGGTAGAAATAAATGTTATAAAGTCTTGTCATTTATTTGCCGACTCCAAAGAAGAGCTTGAAGGGTTTATAGAAGAGATTAACTATAGCCGTCCTAAGTATCAGCACGAATTAGCTATACCTCATTATGATCTACTGAAAGATGATCGTAAAAAAGCTATAGCTGCAGGGGCCATAACAGTTAGTACCTCTGATTTTAACGATAGATTATTGGGCATAGTCAGAGATAAACCCAGAGTATACGTAGATAGCCTAAAGCCGAGTATAAAAAACAAAAAGTGGAAGTACGATAAGAGTTGTCACATGGTATCCGACTCCTTAGAGGAACTCCACGCCTTCGGTAAAGAAATGAAACTTAACATACTGTGGTTTCAGAATCGCATAGGCTTGCCCCACTACGATCTTACCGAGGGTATGAGAGAAAAAGCCGTAGCTATGGGAGCCGAGGAAGTAAGCAACGCTTTTATAGTAGATATGATAATTAAAAACAGAAAGATTGAATCTAAACAGAAAGAGGAAAAAGCCATGCCGACCGAACCTGTTAACAAAGAAGCACCCGTAGTAGCTTTCGATACAGAGACTGATCTGATGTCTTACGAGAATCCTATATCGGAAGTTATGTGTATGTCGTACTGTAACGCAGGAGAACTAAAAGGATCACTTATAACACCTTGGGAGCACGACATATCAAAACAGTTGTCTGTTGCTTGGGCTATGTTGCAACACCATGTAGGACATAACGTAGCTTTTGATTTATCTGTCTTGGGCTACCATTACCCTGACCTGATGCCTCATATATTCGCTGCTCTGGATAACGGTATTATCCACGACACCCTGATAAGAGAAAAGCTTTTAATGCTCACCCTACACGGTAGCATTGACTATATCGAAGTAAACGGCTGTACTGTCTGGCTTGATTATAGTTTGGCTGGTCTTGAAAATAAGTATTTACATATCGACCGATCTGATTTGAAAGAAGATGCCGACGCTCCCCGGATGAATTATGTTATGTATAAGAATGTCCCTCTCGTAAATTGGGATGAGAAGTTTGTTACTTATGCTGTGGACGACTCGATAAATACCGGGCTTATCTATGAAGCTCAGGAGTTGGAGAGGGCCAAGTGTATTGAGATCACCGGGCATGATCCGTTTAAGGTTGAGACTTTCAGGGTCAAGGTATCTTTTGCCTTGAGGCTCTTGGAGTGTATGGGTTCCAGAATGGACCCGGCTAAGGTCTTAGAAGTAGCTGAGAAATTCCGCACAGAGTATAATCTCCCCAGACTCAGAGGCCCTCTGATAAAAGCAGGGCTGCTCATAGAGGCCGTACCAGCTACACCCTATGCCAAGGGTACCTTAGTTCATACAGAGGCTTGTAACGCTCTCAAGAAGGTTAAAGAGCATAAAGCATCACGTAAGGCTAAAACATGCGGTTGTCCACCTAAGATGAAAGGTGGTGTGAAAGAGAAAAGCCCTACAAAGCCTCTGTTTCAGTATATATGGGAATTAGCATATAAGAATCCAGATATCAAAGCATGGCCCTCGGATGGATGTGCCTCTGAACTTCGTAAAAGCGACACATATAATGCCGCTATCGAAGAGGGTGCCTTTATGCAGTATATCATAGGCATGGATATAGGTCATTTAGGACAGCCTGTGCTCCCCGACGATATCAAATTAAAGACAAATGAAGAATGGGCCTCTAACTTCGCTCATCTGGACCCTCTTCTGGCTATCTGGGCCGAGCGTAAGGCACTCAACAAGATTATAACAGATTACCTGCCTAAAATGTTCTACACGGCACCTGACGGGACTGAGGTTCCTGCCGAGACTATCAGGGGGTCTTTCTACCCGCTATGCCTCACAGGCCGCAGTAGCTCGTCAGCGAGTAAACTGTACCCTTCCAGAAACGAACAGAATGTCGATCCGAGGGTGCGGCCCTGTACGATCCCCAGAGACGGCAATGTTATGGTCAGCACAGACTACAACGGTATGGAGTTAGGGACACTGGCTCAGAAATGCGTATCACTGTTTGGCCACTCGGTCATGGCCGACAATATAAATAGCGGCACAGATAACCATGCCTACCTTGCCGCACAGATAGCTGCTGCTCTGGACGAGCATTTTATCAACAATCTTTCGATACTTGGAATATTGCCAACAGAAAGAGATGCTGTATATAAAGTATTCTCTGAGTATAAAACTTTGAAAGAGCCTTGCGGGTCTGCGGTGTTCTGTGAGAACTTCAAGACTAAACATAAACAAGAAAATAGTGAGGACTTGGACCGCCCGGTACTATGGTCTGACTTCTTTGCGTACTATCGGTTACTGGCTAAACCAACCGGCCTCGGCTTCCCCGGTGGTCTCGGTGCCGCTACTATGGTAGCCTATGCCAAGGGCACATACAAAGTCACCCTGTCCTTTGATCTGGCTAAGAAGCTGAGAGACGTTTGGATGGAAACATATCCTGAGATGAAGCAGTATCTTGATTGGATAAAAAAGCAATGCAAAGACCCTAACCATTCTCCTATAGATGTAGAGCAGGACGATGGCTCTGTGAAGAGTAAAACTTTCTTTGCTTACGATACCCCCAGAGGTATGCACCGGGCTAGATGTGGATTCTGTGAAGCAGCTAACGGTGCCGGGCTACAGGCTTTCTCAGCCGAGGGTGCTTTGGAGGGTCTCTACCAATTCCAGAAAACTACATGGCTGGCTAAAGAGGGTGATCTCTTATACGGCTCTTTCGCTATCAACTTTCTACATGACGAAATAATCTGGGAGACTCCCGGCCCGATAGTCGATAAGCTCAAAGTACAGACAGTAGATAAGATAATGGTTGACGCTATGGAGGTGCTGACACCTGACGTAAAAGCAGGCACAGAGTCAGCGGCTATGTTGAGGTGGTATAAAAAAGCAGAGCCTGTAATAGACGATAACGGAGACTTGGTGCCTTGGGTACCTGAGATAGTTAAGAAAGGAGTAGTATAAGTATGCTTACAGTAATGACAATTTATTTCATAGGACTAATCGTATGTATCGCCGGAGGTGTATGGATTACAGGCAAGTTGGTATTCTTAGCACTTAGTATCTGGTGGTGGGTATATAGGACTGTCAGAATATCCCCTAAACTGAGGGAGTTCATTAAGGCCGATCAAAAAATATATGAAGAAGCTCTTAAAGTAAGCGAAGAGGCTGCTGAGAAAATTAGAGAGGAAATCGAAAAATGAAACCAGTAAACCAAACTATAGTAACTAAAAGTAAAGGTGACTGTATTCGTGCGTGTGTGGCTTCTATGTTTGAGTTGGATATAATCCAAGTCCCTCATTTTCTACTATTCAAAAGTAATTGGTTTTCTATGTATTATTCTTTTATATGGTCTATGGGCTACGACTTAAGTTATATTATATATAATCCCAAAGACAAGAGTAAAAGAATATCCCGTAAGAATCTAATCAACGGCTGTATCATGGCCAGTGTGTTGTCAAAAACGCACGAAGACACTACACATTTAGTGCTCTTGAATAGTGTAGGCAGGGTGATACATGACCCTAATCCCAATAAAAGATGGGAAGGAAGAAATGTTGTCAAAACAGGTGATATCAGAGCATGGTATTCCCTACGCAAGTGTGAGCACGATAAACGAGACTATAGAGATGCTTTAGTTTCTATCGTTGAGGAAATCAACTCTGACAAGTGTAGTGTAAAAGTAATTGAAAACTATGCAAAATATGCTTTGCATGGAAAATTAGGTAAATAAGAAAGGAAAATAAGACATGAGTAAAGAAAATGTAGATTTAAGATACGATGATTGGCGAGAGGCTATTATAAAAATAGCTACAGCAATGGAAGAAATTCAGTTGACTGACCGAGCGTTGTCGCTGTTGATTGCAGATACATGCGGTGTGAAGAGAACTGAAGTGAGAAAAGTTTTAGCTGCCATCCCTGAGTTAGCTGCAAGGTATTTGAAATAAGAAAGAGAGGTATGTCATGTGCAACGAAAAAGAGACATGGGTTAGAGTTCAAGGCTACCCAAACTATTCTGTAAGTTCTCAAGGCAGAATCAGGAATAACTTTACTGAGAAGATTTTGAAGCATCAGAAATCTAAGCGTGGAGGATATTACCCTTTTGTTAATTTGTACAAAAAAGGTAAACGTAAAAATCTAACAGTACATGGAATAGTTATGAGGTCGTTTATAGGTAAACCCCCGGTCGGATATGTGATACACCATAAAGATGCCGACTTAACTAATACCTCTGTGACTAATCTTCAGTATATCACGATATCGGAAAATCTAAGATTACGAAATAAGAGAGGATAATAAGACATGAGTAAAAAAATCTACATAGGTATCGATCCCGACTTGAGGTTACTAAACGCCGCTATCGTCACATACGACAAAAGACCGCTGCAGGTATTCGCCCGACGTAACCCGTTGGGCATCGATGGTCAGGCCGTAGTAAACGCTTCACGAGCAGCCTGCAGACTCATCGAAGATGTTATATCCTACTTTGTTGTCCATGAGGAACTATCACAGTGCGAGACTGTTCTGGTGATCGAGGATCAGAACATGATGCACGTTAAGAAGATGCGGGAGAAGGGTAAAAAGATAAACTACAAAGATATAAAAACACTCGCTCAGGTAACGGGCTGTCTCATGGGTGCCTTTAGTAACATGAGTAATTCTTCGTATCTGGTACAGGCTATCGATTGGAAGGGTACCCTCCCTAAAGACATATCACATGAAAGATATTACACGGCTTTGGGGCTGGAGTCCGACGAGACCAAGAAACTAAAAAACATATATCCTAAAAGCCTCAAGGCCCTAAGCGAGTGGTCCCACGATAAAATAAACCCCGGTGATTTTATGGATATTAACGATAGTCTGGGGCTGGCACTGTACGGGGCTAAGAAAGGTTTGATATAATATGAAAATAGCATCTAAAATGAAACGCTTAATTAAAAAGATGAATAAACTGGACGCCAGATACTCCGCCAAGCGAGGCAAACTATCCGCAGATGTAATGAAGCTGCAGAAGCTGTGCAACCACACCGAAACTGTAGGGAAGGAACGTAGTTGGCATGGTGCTTGGTGCTGTGCCTGTGGTGCCAGAATATAAAAAGAAAGGCCCCCTCCCGACTAAGGGGGCCAATCATGGAAAGAGGTAAAACATGCCTATAGTGCTATTCTTAGTCTTTCACACCCTCACTAAAATCTCTATCTGACCCTGTGGCTTCTTCTTTTGCCCTGCCTACCGTATCCAGCCCGGTTATATCGAATTGGCTGGTGATCGTTCTAAGTCTGAAGTCCTCCGGCGAAAGCCCTTTTACGCCGTCTGACTCACTCCCTAGTGTCCTTGCAAGAGTTTTCTGTATAATTGTTTGGTACGGCCCCACTACGAGTAGCTGGAAGCTCACAAGAGCCTGCACCGCCTCATTAGTAGCCCCAAGTTTACCCGGTATCAGAATATTGGCCAAGACAGGTGGTACTCTGTGTGCTGATACGATGTTCTGGGCCACCACTTCCATATCGAGAGAGAACTGCTTTTCAGTCTTATCTGAGGAGGCCAGCTTATCTACCTGTACTTTACCTTTAGGATCATCTATATTGATTGCTATACTCTTAAAATTGTTACCGCCTCCTACAGAGCCTTGTACGTTATCGGCTAATTCCTTAAACTTATCATCGGGCATTGGGCCAAGGACGGATAAGATATAAGCCAACACACCCCGGTTAGTATAAAAGTCGGACTTATGCTGCACAGCCATCGCCACCAGAGCCACCAGAGAGGATGCCGATAGCCATTCAGGATAGCCATAATATTTACATCTGTTCGACGGTACTGTAAAGGGGATCACCTCGGATATTTGTGTTATGTTCAAGGCACCGTTGGTCAGGGGATCACCGGCTACTTTATTACCTGCATCATCTAGTATGTCTTGCTCCCCGGCATCTTCGGCATAGAAAGTATCCCACACCCACTGTTTGTTTTCCTTACCGAAAAGACTATAGAACCGTGTTCCCACAGCACCAAAAGCATTGCCCATGTATCTGTAGATATAACGATTTTTCCCGTCAACATCTTTGATATGTACCACACGTATATCTTCGTAAGGCAACCAGTTTATACCTACTATAACACCGTCTGCATTTCTATTTATTTCCAGATACCCTGTACCTCCGTCAAGAAAATCCTCTATAGACTTATAGAGCACATCCATAAAACCATGCAATGTCAGAGGGCCTAACATGGTATCTACTTTGGACTCAATAAAAGACTCACCGGTCAGGAGGGACGTTACTTTATTCTCGGTGCCTTTAACATCCGTAGGCGTTGTTTTTTTACTATCTTCAACCTCACCGGCATCGCTTATGAAACCAAGGCCGAGTATGCTGTATTTCTTAGACTGAATACATGACGCATGGTGAGGTGAGATATCTTTCAGTTTGCGAATAAATCCTATATCAACTGGCGGTGGTACACCTTGATTAGAAAACCCTATAGAGGTCTGCTGATTAGAGGGCTGTGCTTCCGTACCCTGCTCTTTTTGAATCTTCAAAAGTTCCGTACTTAGATCAACTATCACAGCCGAATCAGTACTATCTTTAAGAATATTGGAACAGTCTTTGTGTAGTAAATTAATATCCCCGAACATCTGAGGGTAGTCTATTCCAAAACTTTTGACTTTTGGGTTGCCGTCTAGTATTTTATCTGCCGGGTTTACTTCACTCATATTTTACCTTTCTTTTCTACCATCCTATTGCTTTTCTTTCTAATCCAAAGTTATGTAATAAGCACTGACGGGTGTATTATCTTCTACTCTAAAATACCATCCTGCTGGCACATATATCATCACAGTCTCTTTGTCAGCTGTATCATTACTATTAGTTTTAGCGACTACTACTGTTGGAGGTGATACAATTCCAAGTTTAATGGATGTCCCTGGATTTCCTGCTGTTAGTTGTATAAGAAATAAAAACGCATTTTTTGTCGTAGATACTTGATAAGTAGTATCCTTGACCACAGTTATATCTGTCGGGCCAGCAGGGAATTTTTTGGGGATAGGCAACAATAAAACAAAAGCCCCGTCAACATCGAGTGTATGATCGTATCTTACATTATAGTACTTTCCTGCTTCTACTTGACTCACGGGTATGTCAGTCGTACCGTCCTCCATAAATAAGGGTTGTGCACCAATCAGAGTACATACAGTCTGCCCTACGTTTGCCGTCATATTACCTATGTTGGTAGCGTTGGCCTTAAAGCTGAATATGGCCCCATCCAATAAACTATAATCCTTTATCACAGGAGTAGCAACACGCAAACCAGAGGCCCCGGTAACAGGTGTCAGTACTACTGTGTTCGCCGCACCGCTGTCTAACATACTCTGAGCACCCACAGCATTTGCAAACGATGCTTTAGCTAATTGTGTAGGATCGGCAGCATCCAACGCTTGCCCTGAGTCAGTTACGGCTCCTTGAAGTTCTGCTCTCCTGTCGTTATATTCAGACGCTGCATGTACCTCTGTAGCCGGAGCAGGGGTTGTAGTTCCGTCATAATCTGTTTTTGTTGTTATATTATCCATAAGCCTATTATACCTCTAATCGATTAGTATAGCTACAATTTAATCAAAAACTATTACGACATTCGCTGGTGTTACTTTTCTAAATACACACTTCAAAATATCAGTCCTGAATGATCCGGCAAAAGGATAACCGGGAAATACTGTAGCGGCATCAAATATATACTGAGTGTTTGCAGCCAAAGCGACTATCTGTGCTTGATCTATTCCGAAAGTTACTGTAATTGTTCCAGTAGCAGAGACATCCACCCCCGTACTGGCATAAGTAAAAGTATTTCCTGTAGGTATAGATACCACTGTAAACGTACCGTTAAATCCTGCCTCCACAGCCCCCGCTATAACTACCTGCCCTTCGCTAACCATAGTGGATGTGTCGGTTACTGTAGCAGTCACCACGTTTGTTACTCTGGTCAAAGATACTCCAGACTCAAAGCCGCTACCAAACGGGTAACTGAAAGCCCCTGCCGTTACCGTAGGGGGAGACACCAGCAATACAAATCTATTCAAAGGGTCGTCAGCTGCTTCCGTTCCTGCACCTCCATTATATATGTTGGAAACAACCGTATCTGTTATTAACTTATTATACGCACGAACATCGTCAATTTGTCCATCAAAAGTAAAGTCACTTGCCGACCTATTTCCTAAATATAGAACGCTACCAGCATCTGAGTCGGCTGTTCCTGTAGGTATTGAAACCTGTGTAACTACCACAATCAAATTGTTTACATATATCGTTGGTATGTTGGAAACACTACTATTATCGTAAACAACGCAGATATTGTTATATTGGCCAGAAGGTACAGGAAACGTCCAAATGCCATCAGTGCCTGTGAATGTATGAACAAATCGCATGGTCGTGTCGTTAGTACTCATAGAGCAGTACCATTGCGTCTTATCCAAAAATCTACCGAATGTGCCTTCGCCAGAAGTAGAGGCATTTAGCCATCCACATATACTACCTCCTCCTACAAAAATGTTATCGAGTATAGCAGGGGATGCTATGTTTATTTTAGAATCGGCCCCGTCAAAGTCTCCGGCTAAACTTATTTTTCCTGTACTATAAGACATAGTGGTATCAGACCCGTCATTACCATTGGCCGTACTATCTATAGAATCCCCGTTCATTTTCCAGTGGCCAACCAATCCCTCATCCAACAAACCTTGACTGCCGGGCCTTATATCCCACTCAGCCGCAGGCACACCCGTTACACTCTCAGCCAAAGCCCCATAATCAGCTATTGTTATTATATGTATCTTTTTGAGCTTATCAAGAACGTCCGATCTTCTGGTTATTATATCCTCGGCAGCACTTCTGCACTCGTCAGGAATACCTACAGCAATTTCCCACTCTGATATCAGTTGTAGGGTGTCATTGATATTCCACTGTACAACCATCTCATATATCTTTTCCTCTAAAGCATTAATCTCTGTAGATAGACTGAGCAACAGTTTATAGAAGGTGGACTCCTTATCCCCCTTGGAGTTCCACACCATTCCTTGCGGCAGGCACTTAGAAAACAACCCTGTTTGTTGTTCGTTTGTTATCGGTTTATAATCGGATGCTTTACGCAAATGTCACCGTCCCTAAAACTCCCATACTCCCATTACCTACCGCCACATCAGCGGATGGTGTGTCCAATGAAAATACATCTACAAATTGTCCGGTCTCCAAGTCTTGTGTGTTCTGGATAGCCGCCACTAATTGATTCACTTTTATACTCTCAGCAAACCCTGCACTATCTTCAAAAGATGCAGATAAACTGTTTTCTATAGCGGTACGCATACCTGTAGTATCTGGAGACAATCCACTGATGGTAATATCCACGCTACTAAAGAAAGGCCCTGACACTATCACACTATCTTCTGTAGAATGAGCAGGCAGCTTTTCTATTATCTTTGCTTTCACATTAGTTAAAGTGGTTGCACTCGGAGTAGGAGGAGAATTGTTATCTTCTAAAATAAATACATAGACAAAACCGGGTTGAGGTATATTTTTCAACCTATCCAGACTAACTGTGATAGTGCCTCCTGCTGGAGAGCCTGTAGCAATAGGAACAGCAAATGTAAAAGATGTATTAGCAACTATACTGATGATCTCCCAATCGGCATTGTAGTCCGTATCTGTGGCCCCTGCTATAGTTATCACAGAGCCTGCATACAGATTACTTGTGTTTGTGATAAGTGCTGTAGCCGTACCACCGGCCTGTGTGATGGAGGTGACACTTCTTGCTGCCACATCGGTATTATCTGTAGTATAGTCGAGGGATGGATTAGTTATAAAAACACGAGTGGCTGTAGGGATAGAAAGAGCGTCCAATCTTATCTGGGCATTAGTGAATACACCGGGATCGATGGAGTTGGCCAGCAACACCCTTTCCCTCAAACTCTCATCGCCCTCAACATCAGAACCTCCTGTTAAGCCATCCCTATTAACCGTTCCTTGTGTGCCAGCATCAAGACCGGGCACAGTAGACTGTAAAGTTAGTAAAGCACCCACACTTAAATTTTTATCTGTGCCTATGGACACACTCTCGATAGGAACATCTGCAAACTCTGAGCTATAACTACCACTATCAGCAGCCGCTGCAGGTTCAGACAAGGCTGTGTACTGAAAAGTATTTTCATCCAAGACAGTTATGGCAAAAGTGCCGTTATAGTCAGTATCTACAGCCCCTGAAATCACAGTAGATAAACCGTCCACGAGACTGTGGACTACCGGCGTAACTGCTGTAATGGTTGTACCACTTTTAGTAAGAGCTACTGATCCTGTCTGTGCCGAAATGATTGCAGCGGACGTACTGGAATACGAACTATCCAGAGGGGCGGATGAGGCAAATACTGAGCCTAATGGTATGATAGTAGCTAAAGTCCCTGTGACAGCTATACGACCCTCTGCTACTGTGCCCGACACTCTGGTCAAAGCGTTTATGCCTGCCCAGAAATCCAAAAACTCTCCGCTGGCGGTCTGAGGGAAAAAGTCGTTTAACGCCGCTTCTATATTCCTTTCGGCGGCATATATGAGTATAGAGTTGGCTGCTACCAAAGTCCTTATAAAACTGCCGTCTATGGACGGGTCCAACTCAGGCAGGTTAGTTGTTACAGCAGCATTACCTATACTATTTAATTCTTCTATGGAATATAATTCAATCGGCATCGGTTAGGTTTCCTAAATCTGTAAGTAACCAATAATCAAATTTTTTAGTTTCGCCTTCTTTTACATTTATTTCTATATTTAATTGCATACCACGAGCATCTATTTTTGTCGTACTTACATCTATCTCTGATGCTACCTGATCGTCTATCAAAGGCTGTAAAGAGTTCTCGGCCCAATTAGCTATTTTATTCCTTATCTCTTGAGTGTTTCGTACCTGAGACGCTAACCATATCATACCACCTAACTCGGTATCACGCAAGATGTTTCCTATCCATCCTCGTCTTCGAGAAGGATCGCTAACCTCAGAGGGGGCTGCTCTGGCATCCGTAAATAGTAGTACAGCCACTGTCGTCTCTAATCCGTCAACAGTCTCCAAATCCTGTTCGCCTACCACAAGATCAAAACACCCTTGATCGTTTTGTTTTACAAGCAAGTCCTGAGCCATTACGACGGTCCTCCTGTGTTAGCCCCACCTGATGTTACCCCTGAGTGTGTGTGGACGTCATAGCTTGCCACAGAAGGCGTTATGAGGTCGTTGGCATCTACATCACCTGTTACATCTACATCGCCTGTAACATCCACATCACCGGTGATATTAACTTTTCCCACAGCATTGATTATAGGGGCCGTTATATCTACCCTGACAGGACTATCCACTGCGATGCTCCCGTCCGCTTTGAAATATACTGAAGCACCGGTTAAATAATTACCTATTTTAACTTCGCCCTCTTCCAACCCGGTAAACCTCAGATCGGGCCGATCCACCATAACAAACGTACTATTGCCATAGCCATTAGCACTAATAGCCACACCAAAAGAGGACCGCACTGGCAGGCCATTGACGATGGCTCCGGGGGGATTAAAACTGATACCGTACATACCGAGGACTCTTAAATCCTGCGTCTTACCAAAAAACGAGCATCTTATTTTTTGAAATAATCCTGTGTCTTTTGTGAACAACACCTTTACCAGTTCTATAAGACTAGTCATTGATCCACCCCAATCCAGCATCTGATTGTTGTGCGTCTCTCAAACTTATAGCAGCCTGTGTAGTGTAGGCATCCTTGTTAGTTATAGTGAGTTTGGTAGTCCGGCCTTTGCTATTATCTATTTTATACTTAACAGCCTTTATTAAAAACTCTCCACTTATGCCCGACCTCTCATCCCTTACTGTAACAAACTGATTAGTACCCCACAACAGCCTATCGCCAAATCCCTGCACAACAACTCTATACTCAAAACCTCTGGCCCGCCGAACATTAGACTCCTCCTGTGCTCTTTTTTTACACTCAGCAGAACTGCTTGACTCTTCCTCCATTTTTATTTCCAACACCCTATGACCTGTAATAGACAAGTCCACAGTACTACCCTCAGCGTCTACCTCATTATTGCCCCAACCGTCAGCACTTTGAGCTTTACACGTATACAAGCCGAACCTGCTGGAGATGTCGTATTTAGTTCTGTAGTCTATAACATTATTTCTGTTGCTGCCTGCACTATCAGAGAATAGATTAATTAGATTATTGCCTGTCTTGATTCCTGCTGCTTTGAAAAAAACCAAATTACCTACGTTATCCGTATTCAAAAACAGTTGTCTCTTGCGGCAATACTTTTGTAAAAAAGATATGGCGGTCTGGCCTGTTTTACATGCAACTATTTCCTCTTCAGTAAAAGGTTCTATCTTGCTCCCAGAAGAATTTATAACTCCTATTTGGTTTGACAGTCCCATAGACCGTATTATCTTTCCTGCGATATCAAAGATATTAACACCCTCGCTATATACCTTACTATCGTCCGGCACCGTACTGTCTATCAAATCCCCTGTAATATCCCTACCGGCTATTGTTATATCGTCTGAAAAAGCATCCCCCTCTAATGACGTTGTATAACAAT
>Ga0307929_1001110_pt1 | contig 22262 bp, 21 predicted proteins | sample AceLakmetage1330_FD_203160 | JGI IMG/M metagenome (GOLD analysis project Ga0307929, IMG submission 203160) | Saline water microbial communities from Ace Lake, Antarctica - #1330 | ecosystem: Environmental > Aquatic > Non-marine Saline and Alkaline > Saline | place: Antarctica: Ace Lake...
TCATTTTAATGGTTTTAACCAGATTAACGGCATCCAGGTTATCCCCGTGGACACACAGCGTTTCGGCCTGTAAATCAATACGGGTTCCATCAACGGCCACGACAAACCCATTGGCCATATCCATGGCCCGGCTGGCAACCAGATCCGGATCTGAAATAACGGCCCCCTTTTCTTTTCTTGAAACCAAGGTTCCTTCGGGGGTATACGCCCTGTCCGGAAAGGCTTCATACACCACATTCAACCCCAATTCTTCTCCCACCTGACGCATGGTTTCTCCTTTTTTTCCGGCCAGCGCAACAAATTTCAGACTCGGGTCCAGGGCCAGGATTCCCCTGGCAATGGCGGTGGCTGTCTCCTTACTTTCAACGGCATCCAGATACAGCGCTCCATGGGGTTTGACATGCTGAAGCGTTGCGTTGTGGACCCGGCAGAACGCCTGAAGTGCCCCCACCTGACAAATCAGGTATTGGGTAATTTCATCAGGAGAGACCGCCATTTTCCTTCGCCCGAACCCCAGCAGATCCGGATACCCGGGGTGGGCGCCGATGCCAACCTTATTTTTAACGGCCATTTGAACGGTCGTATCCATAACAACGGGATCACCCGCATGCCAGCCGCAGGCGATATTGGCAGAACTGATATACTGCATGACCTGGTCATCCATGCCAATTTTATAAGCCCCGAAACTTTCTCCCATATCGCAGTTTAAATCAATGGTTTTCATATTCATCCCCTTTAACTTGATTGTATAGGAATTTCCATTTTATGAACTGTTAAATCAGTATGTTGTAAAAAGTCCGCCCAAAGGGCGCTAATTTAAACTAATTACCAATTGAAACTTCTGCCAGGATCGCAAACGGTTTTTGTCAGTGTCTATCATTTCAGGACGTCATAAATAAGATAATGCGCTGCCTGAAAGTATCAATATGCTCTTTTAATAAGGCTTTGAGCCGGTCACCCTCTTTTTGCGCCAGGGTTTCAACCATGAGATTGTGTTCTTCGACTACGGATTCAAAATGGACATCCAGGGGACGATGGGGATCAATGGCATTGTTATAGAAAAGATATGAGAGCCTTTTGGCCTCTTTTCTGACATCTTCAACTCCCCGGATTAAAAATTCATTCTGGGAGCTTTGTGCAAAACTCATGTGAAATTCGTGGTTGGCTTCCACCAGCCGAAACATCGAGTTGGACTGTATTGCTTTTTTCACGGACTCGTTTGATTTTCTCATCAATTTTATCGCGGTTGTACAATCTTTTTGCATGGCGATATCAACCACACCGAATTCAAAAATATGCATGCTCTCAAACATGGCTTTGGTATTCTGAAGGGTGATGGGCCGGACAACCACCCCCCGGTTGGGATGGGATTCCACCATTTTTTCACTCTGTAGTCTGACCAGGGCCTCCCGGATAGGCGTTCTGCCAATCCCCAGATCTTCCACCAGATGGGTTTCTTCCAGATGCTGACTGGGCGGATACTCCAGACAGATAATCCTTCGAATAATGGTTTGGTATGCAGTGACAGCCAGAGGTTGTTTTGAATTCTTTGAACCGGGTTTCATTACGAATAACCATCCTTATTATTAAGAAATTTGCCATCACTAAAAATATACTTGACATAGATAATAAATATATGTCAAGTATATTTTAATATTTTTTCATTCTTTTAATAAGCAGGAGGACCACATGTCTAATCAAACATATGAAGTCAAATCGCCATTAATGGGAATCTTTTACCGCTCATCCGCCCCCGAAGAACCCCCCCTCGTGGAAATTGGTCAAAAAGTGAGTGCATCTGATGTTGTCTGCGTAATCGAATCCATGAAAATATTCACGGAAATCAGGTGTGAACACAGCGGCGTGGTTACAGAGATTCTGGTAGAAAATGAAGATATGGCAATGAAAAACCAGACACTGATTATAATAGAAAAAGATATTTAGACGTTTTTTACCTGGGAGAATTGGGACGTATGGCAATCAATCGTATTTTAATTGCAAACCGGGGAGAAATAGCCCTTCGTATTATCCGTGCCTGTAAAGAAATGGGAATAGAATCGGTTGCCGTATATTCTGATGCTGACAAAGACAGCCTCCATGTAAAATCTGCAGATCACGCCGTCCATATCGGGCCTGCCTTGAGTCATAAAAGCTACCTGAATATGGAGAAGATCCTGTTAGCTGCAAAAGAATCCGGTGCAGATGCCGTTCACCCCGGATACGGTTTTTTATCGGAAAATGCGACTTTTGCACAGGCCTGCCAGGATAGCGGATTGGTGTTTATCGGTCCTTCTGCCCAGTCCATTGCCAAAGCAGGCGACAAATCCGCTGCCCGTCAAACATTGATTGACAGCGGTATTCCCGTGATTCCCGGCAGTGACAACATCATCAAATCCAGCGACATGGCATGTGATATTGCTCAAAAAGTGGGGTTCCCGGTTATCTTGAAAGCATCCGGTGGCGGCGGCGGGCGGGGGATGAGAATCGCCCATTCCACCGAAGAATTGATCCAGGCATTTAAAATCGCATCTGGGGAAGCCCAGGCTGCCTTTGGCAACCCGGATATCTATCTGGAAAAATATATTGAAAAACCGCGTCATATTGAAATCCAGATCCTGGGAGATCAGTTAGGCAATTATATTCACCTGGGAGAACGTGAATGCTCAATCCAGATGCGGTACCAAAAACTCATCGAGGAAGCCCCTTCTTCGTTTGTGAATGAAGATTTGCGACACACTCTGGGCGAAACCGCCATAAAAATCGCCCGGTCCATTAACTACTACAATGCCGGTACCATGGAATTCTTGATAGACAAAGATAAAAATTTTTATTTCATGGAAGTTAATGCCAGGGTCCAGGTTGAACACCCTGTCACCGAATTGATCACAGGGATTGACATCGTCAGGGAACAAATTCGCATCGCTGACGGACAACAGCTTTCCGTCAGCCAGGAAGATATCCGGCTGACCGGCTGGTCCATGGAATGTCGGATCAATGCCTCGGATCCAGATGACAATTTCATGCCCTCTCCCGGGGAGATTGAATCTGTTTTGTTCCCGGGCGGCCCGGGTATTCGGCTGGACACCCACATTCATGATAAATATATGGTGACCCCGTATTATGATTCACTTATCGGTAAGCTCATTGTGTGGGACGAAAATCGATTGGCTGCTATCCAACGGATGAGAAGAGCCCTGGATGAATTTAAAATCACAGGTATTCAGACCACGATCCCGTTTTTTAAAACCATCTTTGATCACAAAAAATTCCAGGCTGGTGACATAGACACCCATTTTTTAGAAGAAATTAAGAATCAATAGGAGATTAATCTGATGACCGAATCTGTCAGGCTCCAGGACATGACATGGGAAGAAGTTAAAACCATTGTCGAGACGAGTAATCAAACCATCCTCCTCCCATTTGGCAGCACTGAACAGCATGGCCCCCATCTTCCTGTGGGGACCGATACCATGGTGGCTGTAACCCTTTCCGAAGATGCAGCTCAAAAAACAGGTGTTCCGGTGGCGCCGCCGCTGTGGTTTGGCTGGAGCCCACATCACATGGTCCTTCCCGGAACGATTACTATAAGACCGGAAATAAACCCGTTTTCATCAAACGGCTCTTTCAACAGACATCTGTGGTATCCGCAAGATATTTAACACAGTTTATTTGATCGTCTTCATCGCCATGATAACTTTTTCGACGCAACGCACCCTCAATCCATCGGAATTATTTTCATCCACATCTTTGGAATAACAATTTTTATACATGGAAATAAATTCGGCAAATAACTCGCTGCCGCCCTCAAAATCTCTTTTAACAAGCGCTTCGACAAAGGAACGCGGGCCGATCTGAAAATGCTGATAATCTATTGGATAGTTCCAATCTCCTCCCCAGACAAAGAAACCATATTTAGCAAAGACTGCAACCACACTCTCCGACATACCGGGCCTTTTGGCCTTATTGGGTCGATGTTCCGAGCGATTGAGTGAATAACGCGCACTATTAATCGGCAAAATTTGCACCTTGCCATCTTCGCTTATATCAACAAATGGGTTCTGTAGTGGGTTTACGTCAATTGCAACTCCGTAGGCGTGAAGGGACCATGAAGAGCCTCCTGTTATAGACCTACCATTAAATGCGGACGTATTGTTGTCGGCCATGGAGGCTTGGTCGTTACCATCATACATTTCGATTGGGCGCACTTTAGCAAAATAAAATTTTCGTACCAATAACTCCTCCATCAGGGAAGCCACATTGGGTGCTATAACGTCGAGAACAATAAGTTCTCCGTCATCCCGTATGATCCCATTGTCGCTGAGAAAGCTGAATTTAACTTTACTTAACCGTTCGCACGGAATGGGGTTTTCAAGAGTTATTACACGTTTTGTTTCCAGCTCATGACATTCTTGAATATATAGAGGTTTGAATGATGCCGTTCGTGTGTCACCACTATAGACAGGAACGGAAAGGAGGCACGATGTCAGTGCCCAGCATATTGCAATCAAAAAGATAACGCGAATTTTTTTATTCATAATATCTTGTTCCTTGTGGATAAGGAAGTGTTTTTTCTTATCCTGATTACTGTATTATTTGAAAATTTATTCTTTCACCCCCGGTACCTTGATGCTGCACAGTAACAGCACCTGAGCTAAAGACTTAGGGGTTCTCTTGCCAGTTTTTTTATAAAAAATTTTAATATTATCAATACCTTCACCAAAAATAATAGGGTGGATAATTAATACCTTCGCCAATTTTGTTTTGACCAAAATATCATTCGGTATACTGTGAGCATATCAAGATCTTGCTCAACATACAGTGTTAAGACTGGCCAATTTAAAATTAATTTAGAATTTGGCGAAGGTATTAATTACTGAAATCAGATATTTGTAAAATCAACGGGAAACGAGGGTGATACAATCAATGTTGCATTTGTTTTTTTCCATAAGCCAACCATTGACAGTGGCTTATTTATTGAGGTAGTGTTGTTCTTTGGAGGCTATTTGGGCTTGATCATGAGATGGCCACTTGGGGGGAGGGAAAGAGAACTGGCCTTGAGGCCATATTACACTATACACCCTTTGTAAAAGATCAACAAAATGGTGGTACCATGTTTATCAACAGTATAAAAGCACTACCTCAATTCTGGCAAAATCTGGAGAAAAAATGGCTTCCGGATTACGTGTGGACCGGTGATCCCTTTACTCTCTGGCAGGAACGGATTTTGTTCATCATCTGTTTCACAGCAACTGTTTTTGGCCCATTTGCTCTTATTCCTTCCATTATATTATCCGTATCAACAGGCTTTGCAAACGTTGCCGTTCTGGACATCATTGCATATGTTTCAGCAGTAATTCTTTTATTTTCCCGAAAGACCCCATTTAATATCAGGGCCGCTTTGGTTTTTTGCACTTTATATTTGCTGGGTGCCGGACTGCTGTTTTTTCTCGGCCCCATTGGTACCGGATACATATGGCTTCTCGGGGCATCTATTATCATCGGTAGTATTTATGATTTCAGGGCGTTGGTCTTTATATTTATATTAAATATATTGACATTGCTATTCTTTGCTTTTTTAATTTACGCGGGGATGCTGGATTGGGCCATTCTAACAGAAAAGGCCCTTGAAAAATGGCTGGTTATGGCCGTAAATTTTCTTGTTGTTAATGCCCTTATAAGCATTACGACGGTCCTGATGTTGCATAGTCTTAAAAAGACACTTCGAAATGAACAGGATGTCCGGATTAAATTACAGGACAATGAGCAGCGATACCGAACATTGTTTGAAACTGCAAAAAATGCCATTTTTCTTATGAAAGACAATCTTGTTATTGATTGCAATCCATCCGCCCTGCTTCTGTTTGGATGTGAAAATAAAAACGACCTGCTTGATCTTTACCCATGGGCATTATCACCCCCGAATCAATCGGATGGGCAGGATTCAAAGCTCAAATCACAAATCCTGGTTGACGCTGCCCTGGCTGGAAATCCACAACATTTTGAGTGGACCCATCAATTAAAAAATGGGGCAATCGTTGAATCGGAAGTTCTTTTAAACCGGTTAATATTAAACGAAGAATTCTATCTTCAGGCAGTTGTAAGAGATATTACCAAACGTAAGCGTGCTGAAGATAAACTGCGCGAGAGTGAGGCACGTCTTTACGCAGTTTTTAACGCAGTTGAGAGTATCCCTGTGCAAGGGTATGACCGGGAACGCCGTGTGATTTTCTGGAACCGTGCAAGCCAGGATGTGTATGGTTATACCAGTGAGGAGGCCCATGGCCAGAAACTTGAAGATCTCATCATACCAGATTGCATGCGTCAAGGCACCATAGAAGGCATTACTGCCTGGTACGAGAAGGACATAGCCATTCCAGCCGGAGAATTGCTTCTGAAGGACAAGGCGGAAAATCCAGTTTCGGTGTTCTCCAGCCATGTCATGATTACCAATATTAACGGAGATAAAGAATTTTTCGGTCTTGATGTTGATCTCTCCGAGTACAAACGGATTGAAACCGAAAAGAACCAGGTGGAAGAACAATACCGCCAGGCCCAGAAGATCGAATCCATAGGACGTCTGGCAGGTGGTGTGGCCCATGACCTCAACAATCTCTTGTCCCCCATACTCGGATACTCCGAGATGCTGCTGGACGATTTTGACATTGAAGACAGCCGACGGGAATCTGTGGATTTAATTTTACAGGCCGGTATTTGTGCCCGTGACCTTGTACGACAATTACTGGCATTCAGTCGAAAGCAAACCCTGGATGTCAAGCAGATTGATATCAACACGACCATTTCAGGATTTGAAAAACTGTTGCGGCGAACCATTCGAGAAGACATTGAGCTGGAACTGATTCTGACACCAGACAACCCAGCTATCAAGGCGGACATTGGACAGATAGAACAGGTGCTCATGAATTTAATTGTGAATTCGGCAGATGCCATGCCCAACGGCGGTACGGTTATCATTGAAACCGATCTTGTGGACCTGGAAGACGAAGATTACATAAAACTTCATCAAGGCGCCAAGCCGGGAAAATACGTTTTGGTGGCCATCAGTGATACCGGTTGCGGAATGGATGAAGAAACCCGCAAGAAAATTTTTGAGCCTTTTTTTTCCACCAAGGGGGAACAGGGAACAGGCCTGGGGCTTGCAACGGTTTACGGTATTATCAAACAACATGACGGCAATATATGGGTATACTCCGAGCCTGGCAAGGGGACAACCTTTAAATTGTATCTGCCGGTTGTCTACGAAATGGAAGTGGAATTAGAATACAAGGGCAACAATACGGCGATTATGGAAACCAGCGGGACAGAGACCATTGCCTTGGTGGAGGACAGCGAACCGGTGCGTAAACTTGCCGAGGTTCTGTTGAAACAAAACGGTTACAATGTCCTTGTGGCAGAGAATGGAGAGGATGCCTTGACCATGCTGGAAAACCATGCCGGACCGGTAAGCCTGATGCTCACCGATGTTATCATGCCTGGAATAAACGGTCGGGAGGTCTATCGTATGTCCAGAAAAAAATATCCAGATTTAAAAGTGCTGTACATGTCCGGTTATACATCCAACGTTATTGCCCATCATGGTGTTTTGGAAAAAGGGGTCCAGTTTATTCAAAAACCGTTTACTGTTCTACAGTTGCTGACTAAGGTTCGCGAAGTGTTAAATCAGTCAAGTAACCTGCCCCATGATTGAGTCTCTAAAAGAACAAAAAAACCGCCCAGAAATGACAGAAACTTCCCGATAGAACAAAAAGATGCCAGATACCGTGGAACCCAAAGGTATCGGGCCAGGGATTCGGACGTTTCAGGGCATAGATCACGGCACCAGTGCTGTAAAAGAGCCCCCCAAGGCCAAGCCAGATCAGCGATGACAGGTTCAACGCCATGACCAGGGGATACACCGCCGCCACAAAGATCCACCCCATCATCAGGTAGATGCCTGTGGAGATCCATCGGGGAACGTTGAAGCAAAAGAGTTTTAAAAAAATACCTGCCAGGGCAATGCTCCAGGCAATAATCAAAAGACTCCATCCCCAGGGGCCCCGCAGGGGCACAAGACAAAAGGGGGTGTAGGTGCCGGCAATGAGCATGAAAATGGTAATGTGATCAATTTTTCGCATGATCACGAGGCCTTTTTCAGACAGCCGCAGACCATGGTAGAGACTGCTTGAGGTGTACATCAAAACCAGGGTGGTCCCAAAAATGGCAAAGGAAACCACATGCCACACATCCGCCTTGATTGCTGCAAAAACCACCAGCAGGGTAAGCCCCACAATGGAGGCAATGGCCCCTACCATGTGGGAAAGGGCGTTGAATGGTTCTCTCAATATTGAAAATGACATGGGGTGCCTCCAGCAAAATCAGGATAAAATTGGAATAGGGGGCTTTGCTGACAGATTTTCTAATCTGTCCCCGCCTCCGGAAAAGTTATTTCGAACTCATTACCTGAACATCATACGCCCTTTGGCTTAAAGGATAAAGCGTTGACAGATATTTTACACATGTTTTACGGGGAGAGCAGGTGCGAACAGGTACGAGATCAACTTTGCATTTTATTTTCGTACATGGCGTCATCTGCCCTGTCAATGAGCGTCTCCATGGTGCAGGGGGAGGCCGGGTTATAAATGGCCATGCCGAAACTGGCTCCAACATCATAGGAGTAATTGTCTGAATTTCCTTTTTTATCAAAGGTTTCCCGTATACGGCGGACAATTTTGTCTGCACTGTCCAGATCATGGTTATAAAGGGCCAGTAAAAATTCATCTCCCCCCACCCGGGCCACCACATCCCTTTCCCGGACACAATTCTTGATGGTCCGGGCCACCACTTTAATGTATCGATCTCCCTCCGTGTGCCCCAGGTTATCATTCACCGGTTTTAACTTGTTCACATCCACATAGCATAATACCATTTTCATTTTAACAAGATCGCATCGCTTTATCATGCCCGAAAGGGCCTTCATGCCAGCCCCTCTGTTGAACAGCCCAGTGAGGGGATCTATGCTGGCCTGAAGCTCAAGGGTCTTTCTGATGTGCTTTTGGGACCGCATGCGCCATAAAAGATACATCAAGAAAAAAACAAACGTGCCCAATACCCAGACACCCACCCGGGTCATAATTTGATACCGTTTTTGTAAGGGGGTAACTTCGTTCACGAAACGGCTGGTGTAGGGCAAAAGGCTTTTTGGAATGCCATATTGTGTCATAATATCTCCATCAAACATGGGAATGGCATCGGATGTTCGGATGATGGAGATGTTCTCAGCCGGGGTGCCAGAAATAATTTTAAGTGCCATTTTAGCAGCCTCCTGGCCCTGGTGCCATCCGCTGGCAAGCATCCCCCCCACAATGCCATGGCCAAGGTAAAAATCCCACAAACTATAGATGGGATTTTTCGTATGGGAGGCAATGAGGTCAATGCTTTCACGGTAGGAAAAAACATCGTTGTTCTGGTCTCGATTGAATGTCATGAGAAGAATCAGTGTATTTTCCGGCAGGGTCTCTACCTGGTGTTGAAGTTCCGTCATTTTCAACAGCGGAGTAAATTCAAAATGTACGGTGGAGGCCATGCTGGCCGGGATTTCTTCAATAACCCTTTTCTTATTGCCAAGGCCGGTGGCGCTTTGATCATTGATCACCAGGATGTTCCGGGTGTCTGGATGCAAACGATACATCAAATTTAATGTACCGCGGATATCAGTGGTTTCCAGAATACCTGTGACATCTTTATGAACTTTTATTTCATTCTCATTGAGATAGTTCACCCCACAAAAGACAATGGGGGTCTCCTTGAATAAATATTTTTGGTGGTTCAATGCAAACTCAAAGGCATTATCATCGGACACCAGCACCACATCAAAGTCAGTGTAGGCATATTTGTATTTATAAATATCCAGCAGATGGGAATAATTTTCCGAATCTGGGAAATTTTTGGTATCCATATCTTCAATGAAAATTTTTTTCTTTCCCTTTATTTTATCCAGGACAGACATCATCCCCTGGAGGATGCCATGGGTCCACTTAAGCTGTTGAGTATAGGAGTTGAGAATGAGAATGTTTTTCTGGTCCTGATATTTCATGTTCAGTACGGTGGCTTTCCGGGGAACCGCTGACAGGGGAATGTGAAATCGTTTCAGTTGGGTATAGTCAAACATCATGGCGTTGGCGGATTCATGGCGGATTTTATTTTCAGGCAAAAATGGTCGGGACAATACCTCAAGGGCCGCTGTGGCGGCCACCGATCCCTGGCCATATCCCCGGGTAAGTACGCCCCCCATGATGCCGTGATTCATGTAAAAATCCCATACCCCATAAACGGGTATGGCTGCCTTTTCTGTGATCATCCGGGCCGCCTTCCAGGGTTCGTAATAGTTCCCTTTTTTATCTCTGAAATAGACCAATAAAAGTCCCAGGGATGTCGGCGGGGCAGTGGCAAGTGTCTTGAAAATCGCTTCCATATCTTCCCCATCAAGGGAGATAAATTCCAGGCGATGGAGAAATCGGGGACGAATCTTATCAAAGGCTTTTTGAATCAACCGGCCCGTGGGAGTGTGGTCATTAATCACATACACGGTGGTGGTTTCCGGGTGTACCGACAGGGCTGCATTGAGGGTTCCTTCAATATCAAACACTTCCGGCACCACCGCCGCAAGCCAGGGGTGACGGGATTGCCATTCTGGAAGAAAATAATTCAGTCCACAGGCCACCACGGGGGTGTCTTTGAATATGGCATGATGGTGTTCTTCAATAAACTGATAGGCCGCATCATCCGAGGAGATGATCAGATCAAACCGATCATTGGATAATTTGTAGCTGTACATTTGGGCCAGATGTTCAAGATACCCCGGCACTTCAATTCGTTTGGTATCCATGTATTCAATGCGGATGTCAAAGGGGTTTCCCTGGAACTGATCCTCAATACCCCTTACAATATCATCAGACCATTTATACCCTTTGTGGTAAGAATTTAGAATAAGTATTTTTTTGATCTTGGCCCCGTCAAGGGACTGGGCAGTCACCGATGCTGTCATCAGGTAAATTGCACACATTATCCAAAGTATCAGGCAGGCATGGCAGCAGACAAATGCGGAGAACCCTTTTTGTATAGTGGCAAAACAGGATTTTTTTTCCAAGGCCGCCTCCTTTTCTAAAAGTGTGCAACTCAGGGCTTCAGTGTTCCGCCACTTTCCCCAGAAAATCCTGGAGCCGCTTATTTCTCTTGTAGTCTTATCTTGTCTGTAATTTCAATGCTTAATGTTTTTAACGCCTTGCTTTTTGCTTCAACCAGTGCGTTATAGTCATCTCCTGACACCGGTTGTTCAATGATAGATCGTTTAATTTCTGTTTTTTCCTTACCTGGTTTTCCTTGTTTAATCTCCCAGATACTGTTCAGCACCACCGATTCTCCCAATCTGCCGTCAAACTGATTCACATCCAGCGTCACCCTGTATTTGGGTTCAAAGGAGGGGGACCATGGATACTTAAACACCTGATTCGATCCCATGATCATTGATATATTCTGGACCATTATATTTAAAAAATCCTGTTTTAAATCCCCTCCCCATCTATGAAATTCCGATAATTCCAGCCTGTTTGGAGATAGCCGGGTGACGATCTGGGGCCTTTGAAGTGTTTGGGGAAAAGTTATAGGTCCAATACCTATGCTAACATCCTTTAAGGTCTGCTGACCACCTGGCGACACGTCTGAGGTTGTCATGGGAGTCAAGGCATAAAAGGAAACCGGAGGAGTATTTTTTTGGCACCCCATAACACTTATGCACATAAACATGCATAGCAGTAACCACTGACCACAACGAAAATTTAAAGTCCAATTATTCCAGATTTTTGGACGGAGTTTCTTTATTAGAAAATAAAACTTCCGGGCACCCTCAGCAGAGCCCCCCCGAGGGGCAATAGGAACCGGCCAATTGGGCCGTCTACGGTTCCGGGCCGGGCCCATTGCTCCTCGGGGGGGCGGCATGATAGCATTTTCAATATTCGTTGTGCCCGATAGGGCATGGATATTTATAAGAAAATAAAACTTCCAGGCAACCTCAACAGAGCCCCCCCCGAGGGGCAATAGGAACCGGCCAATTGGGCCGTCAACGGTTCCGGGCCGGGCCCATTGCCCCTCGGGGGGGGGCGGCATGATACCATTTTCAATATTCGTTGTGTCCGGCAGGACATGCCCGTTATAAAGAAAGGCCATCAATTTCATGGGAATCAGGTCCGCGAATGGATTTGTCATGGCTTATTTCCTTTTCCATAAATTAAGGATTCAGGATGAAGTTCCAGGTAATCTGTGAGTACCCTCATGGATTGTGCTGCGGCGGCAAGTTCACTTAACGCGTGTCTTGCATCCTGATTCAGGGCAGAATCTGAGCCCACAAGGTGTTCCATGGCAGCCAGGGATTGTTTTGCCTGTTCCAGGGTATTTTTTACCTGATTCAGAGTTGAAGTGAGTTCCGGTGTAACCGTTTTGTCTATGTTTTTTAATACGATATCTCCCTGTTTAATGGTTTTATTCAAGTTTTTGATCACTATGTGCAAATCCTGACCCATTTGTTCAAAGGGTACTTTCCCAATGCGGTTCAACAATTTATTAAAAGCGGCAAAAGCTTCTTCCAGTGCCGCCGGTATGGTGGGCAGTTGGGGGTATTTACCTTCCCAGACAATTTTTTGATCGGGAACATTGGGATGAAAATCCAGATTAACAAAGAGTTGCCCCGTTAAAATATTGCCGGGTTTGAGTTGTGCCCTCAGCCCCTTTGACACGAGCATATTAAATAATTCTTTTTTTTCCGCATCATCAAACGCGGTCTTGTTGGGCAGGAACTGACGAGGTTCTGTTTCAATGAGAACAGATATTAAAATTTCCGCAGAGTTTATTTTAATTTGTGTGTCTATCTCCTGGACTTTTCCCACCTGAATTCCCCTGAATTCCACCGGTGCCCCCTTGCTAAGTCCCCTGACGGAGCCTTTAAAAACCAGGAGCCATTCATGTTTTCCCATGGATTCTTTTTTAATGGCGTCATCGTAATTTTTAAAAAGTTTGAATATATCATTATTTTCAGCCGGATCTTTATTACCGGAAAGCATTGGATTATCAAAGGAAATTCCCCCGATCAACAGGCTGACCATGGACTGGGTATTAACGGTGAGGCCATTCGCATTAATAGAAACATCAAGGCCGCTGGCGTTCCAGAAACGGGTATTCTTTTTCACATATTGATGGTGGGGATCATCAATAAAAACTTTTATGGAAAGATGTTGCCCGTCATCATCCAGCGCATAGCTTTCCACTTGTCCAACTTGAATCTGGCGGTAAAATATTGGGGAGCCAATATCCAGAGAACCCAATTTTTCAGCTTTCAGTATAAGGTGTCGCCCTGCCTTATTCATTGATACCACCGGGGGGGTCTCCAATCCCATGAAAGTGTTTGACGGCGTACCAGTGCGCACCGGATCAATGGCAATGTAAGCACCCGCAAAAATGGTACCCAATCCGGACACTTGGCCAGCCCTCAAACGGGCCCGCACCACCCAGAACTTTGTATTTTCTGTCAGATAAGATTTTGTGTCTTTTTCCATTTCTGCCGTTACAACAACGTGACCTAAACCGTCATCCAGTTTAATGGATGCGACCTGGCCGATGACAACATTTTTATATTTTAGTTTTGTCTTTCCCGCTTCCAGTCCTTCTGCAGTATTAAAAATAATTGAAATCACAGGGCCTTTTTCTGAATTGGACTTATATACCAGCCAGCCACCAATCATGGCGGCAATCAATGGAATGATCCAAATTACTGAAAAGGATTTTTTCTTGAGAATCAATGGCTCCAGCGTCGTTTTTAGGATGCTGTCAGTGGTGTTTTGTTCATTCATGAGGGTCCTTGATGTTATCCCATATCAGTCTTGGATCAAAACTCATGGCGGCAAAAATAGTGAGCACAACAACCGCCCCAAAATATACGACTGCTGGCCCCGCTTCAAAGTTTCCCATAAACTCGAGTTTTATCAGTGCAGCCATGATGGTGATCACAAAGATATCAACCATGGACCATCGGCCCACGGCTTCAACAATGCGATAAAGGCGGGTCCTGTCCAGAGGCCGTTTTTGTGATTTTTTCTGCACAGAAACCAGTAGATAGATTAAAGCAATTATTTTGAGTACCGGTACAAAAATACTGGCGATGAATATAATCAAACCAATTCCCCATGATCCGGATTCAATAAAATAGATCACCCCACTTATGATGGTATCCCCCTGGGTGTCCCCCATGGTGGTGCTAATGGAAATGGGCAGCACATTGGCCGGTACATACAAAATAAGGGCGGTAATAACAAGGGCCCATGTTCGGGAAAGGCTGTTGGGCTTTCTCTGGTGTATTCGGCTGCCACAGCGGGGGCAGACCATGCCGGATGAGTTGCTCAATGGGGGGATGCGGCACACGAGATAACAGTCCTGGCAGCTTATCATGCCTGCCTGCCTGGCAGTTAAAAATTCAGTTGGCTTTACTGTGCTCATGATTTTTCCCATATGGAATGGAAATCTATTGCAGACGACGCTGCGGTTAACACAAAAACCAGGGCAAAAAATGAATACAGCGAGGGTCCCGGTATGACGCTCATCATTTTTACCAGTTTGACCACGGAAATTAAAATACCCAGCATAAAGACTTCCATCATCCCCCAGGGTTTTATTTTTTGTATAAACTTTACAACAACCGGCAGTTTCCATGGTTTTTTATAAAGTTTCAAGGGTAACAGGAGATAGAGTCTTGATATGATTTCAAGACAAGGAAACAGTATTGCGGTGAACAGCACAAGCAGAGCGACTTCCCAGAATCCTTGATCATATAAGGTTTGTACGCCACCCATTAAGGTGGTTGCCCGGTAAAGGCCTTCTGTTTTTATTTCAAGCAACGGATATGCATTGGATATAAAAAAAAGAATTAAAGCCGTGATGGACAGGGAAAGGCTTCTATTCACACTGTCTTTTTTATGGATAAATAATACGGCATTACAGCGACGACACAGGGCCGTTGATCCTTCCGGTAAGGACTTTATACGATGAAGTAGATCACATTCATGGCAGGCGATGAGTAAATCATCTTGCATTATTAAAAGAGCTCCATTTTGTCCATGGCCTGTCCCAATTAAAATTGAGCCAGTCCATGGTGTATCTTGTTTCGTGATCCTTCATTCCTGCTTTACACTTTCACAAAGTGACCGTCCATTTTCCGAAGTTCATCCTTTAAAAAATGTAAAGTACTTTTGGGGGTGACATGAAGGATGCCCAAGTGTCCATGAATATTATATATGTCCGTTATATTTGTCAAGTTGGGTAAATATGCATATTTTTAAATATTTCTTAACGGAAAAACACGTTGACAGACCCTCTCTGTGTTTGTATATTCCATTCTATCTATATGTGGCTAAATAGGACATAATATTCAATATCCCACATATATTTTGGGTCGGTTTTAAGTTGCTGTAATTTTTCAACTTTAAAGCCCTGGCCGTTATTTTAATGTAAATTGAAGAGAGAAGGACCCGATAATTATGAGATTAAACAAAACTGGATTATTTATTTACATGATTGTGTTGATGGTATCGTTTACAGCAAGTACTTATGCTGAAGATTTTTCCCGTATTCCGGAAAAAGGCATGGTGACAATGCTTGATCTGGGGGCGAAAAAATGTGTTCCCTGTAAAATGATGGCACCGATTATGGTCAAGCTTGAAAAAGCGTACAAAGAAAAAGCCAACATTATTTTCATAGATGTATGGGAAAATCGGGACCAGGCACCGCGATTCAAAATAAACTCCATTCCCACCCAAATTTTTTTCAATGAAAAGGGTGAAGAAGTTTATCGACATGTGGGATTCTTAGATGAAAAATCCATTGTTGATCAATTAACCAAGATGGGTGTTGTAGAACCTGATCTGAAAACCCAAGGGTAAAAAATTATGCCGGACTCTATTTTTCTAACAGTGAACCAATGGATGACCGGTGGCATGGTATTGGCGGCCCTGGGATGTTTTGCCTGGGGGATGATCAGCGTTCTTTTCAGCCCCTGCCATCTGGCATCTATTCCGCTCATCGTGGGATATGTTGGCGGCCAGGAAAAGATGGTCAACCCGCGTCAGGCCGGGATTTATTCTGTGTTATTCACTTTGGGGCTGTTCATCACCATTGCATTGGTTGGCATTATTTGCGCCCTGCTTGGACGGATGCTGGGGGATGTGGGAAATTACTGGCAGATCGCTGTGGGTGCCATCCTCATCTGGGTTGCCCTGGGAATGCTGGGGGTGGAAAAATGTTCCCTGTCCGGCAGTCTCTTGTATAAATTGAATTTAAAAGGAATGTTCGGGGCCTTTGTTCTGGGACTTGCCTATGGGGTTCTTTCAGGATCATGTACCTTTGGATTTATTGCTCCGATTCTGGCCATCATTACGGTGCAGGAAAAAGTGCTTACAGGTGTTATATTGATCATCCTGTTTGGCATCGGCCATTGCCTACCCATTGTTGTTGCTGGAAGTTCTGCAGCCATGGTCAAACGAGTCCTTGAAAACAGCATGTGGAACGGTGCCGGGGAGTGGTTTAGAAAAATAGCAGGCGCCATGATCTTACTGTTGGGGGTCTATTTTATCTTAACGCCTTTCTTTGAATAAATTGTCGGAAACATAATCAATAATTCAAAGATATTGCCCATTATTGAACGCCTTGATTTGTTGGATCTTGTCCTGCCATACTTCCCCATCGACGAAACAGGTTATGCTCAATTTTTAGAAAATCAAGGGCTTTACCCACGCTTTGCCGGATCAAATCTTCAATGGTTTTGGGCTGGTGATAAAATGCCGGCACAGGCGGTAAAATGACCGCACCCAAATCCGCTGCCCGGGACATGAGATCCAGATGGCCTTTGTGCAGGGGGGTTTCACGCACCATGAGAACTAAAGGCCTTTTTTCCTTTAATGTAACATCAGCCGCACGAACAAGCAAATTGCTATCGTATGAATTTGAAATGCCTGAAAGGGTTTTAATCGTACACGGTGCCACCAGCATTCCCCGGGTAAGAAAAGAGCCGCTGGCAACGGCTGCCGTCATCTCATCAGGCTCATAAATGACCGTGGCCATTTCTTTTACCTGCTTCACCGAATAGTTCGTTTCAATTTCAATGTTTGTTTGTCCGGCAGGGGTTAATATCAAATGTGTTTCCACACCCAGCTGGAATAACACCCTTAGTGTTTCAATCCCGTATATAACGCCACTTGCACCACTTATTCCGATCACTACAGGTAGATCCATTTTTAATCCTGTCCCCGCGCTGTATTCGTCCCGAAACAAGCGCGTTTGTCTTTTTTTCATTTACGGAATTTAAAAATATTTAATATTCAAATATGATGGTCCTGTAAAAAGTCGACCAATGAGATTTTAACCACATCACTCTGAAAGATCCAGGCGGGAGGACTCACCGGTTGGAATCGTCTTCCCCATGAACAGCGTTGCAACATTCTGCTGAGCGCTACAGACGGCGCACATGCCGGAAATGTCCGCTGCATGACCGGCATTTCGTATGTGGGTATTGGTGGGACTGCCTTGAACAGGACTGTAACTCATTTCTACAACCTCCATTTGTATTTACAATTTCGGAAGCCGCAAATGGTTCCATGGGATGTTTGACTTGAATTGATGTGCCTGATCTGAATCATAGAAAGAAAAGGGTGCTATTTAGATGGAGCTGGCGGTAACCCTATTGGTGGGATACCACCATATTTAAAAATTTTTGGGTGCGCTCGTTCTGGGGGGAGGTGAAAAAGGCCTCAGGATTGTTTTCCTCCACTATAACCCCTTCATCAACGAATATGACCCTGTCTGCCACCTCCCGGGCAAAGCCCATCTCATGGGAGACCACCACCATGGTCATGCCGTCCAGGGCCAGTTGTTTCATGACGTCCAGGACTTCACCCACAAGTTCCGGGTCCAGGGCCGATGTGGGCTCGTCAAAGAGCATCACCTTGGGCCGCATGGCCAGACACCGGGCAATGGCCACCCGTTGCTTCTGTCCACCCGACAGCTGTTCCGGGTAAGCCCCGGCCTTGTCTGACAGGCCCACTTTGTCCAGGGTGTTCAGGCCGATTTCCCGGGCTTCTTTTTTATCCATACGCCTTACCTTGCGAAGACCCAGGGTGACGTTGTTCAGCACGGTCATGTGGGGAAAGAGGTTGAACTGCTGAAAGACCATGCCCGCCTCACTGCGCACAAGGTTGATATCCGTGGCTTTGTCCGTGAGGTCAAACCCGTCCACGGTGACACAACCTGCCGTGATCTCCTCCAGGCGATTCAAGCATCGTAACAATGTGCTTTTTCCAGAGCCGGAGGGGCCGAGTATGACCACCACCTCGCCTTCTTTAATATGCAGGTCAATGCCCTTGAGTACCTCTAAGTTGCCGAATTTCTTGTGCAGATTTTCTATCTTGATCATGGATACAATCTCGCAAGTGGGTTGTTTGCCATTTTTTCTAACGGTTGGTGTTGATATTCATACGTTTTTCAAGCGTGTGCAACAATTTTGCAATGCTCAGGGTCATGGTCAGATATATGAGGGCCACCGCCATCCACACCTCAAAGGAGCGAAAGTTCACCGCGATGATTTCCTGGCCTTGTCGGGTCAGTTCCCCAACGCCGATCACCACCAGCAAAGAAGTGTCCTTGAGGCTTATAATGAACTGGTTGCCAAGGGGCGGGATCATCCTTTTAAATGCCTGGGGCCATACCACGTAGAGCATGGACTGGAAGTTGGTCAGACCTATGGATCTGGCTGCCTCGGCCTGGCCCACATTGATGGACTGAACCGCACCCCGGACTATTTCCGAAATGTAAGCCCCGGAGTTAACAGCAATGGCCACAATACCTGCGGTCAAGGGCGGCACCCGCATGCCAAGGGCCAGGGGAAGGCCGAAATAAAGGAACATCACCTGGACCATGAGAGGGGTGCCTCGGATGGCTTCCACATAGATGGTGGTCACGCGGTTTAAAAATTGGTTTCTTGAAATTTTGCCGATGCCTGCCAGGGCACCAAGAATGAATCCAAAAAAAAGGCCAACCAGGGTTATGTAGATAGTCAGTTTCGCCCCGCCCATCAGAACGGGAATTGATTCCCAGATGACACTTGTTTCAAAATTAAATTGAGTCATAGAGTAGCCAATGTTATTTTGTTAAGGGGCGGACGATGCCGACCGCCCCGTTGTAACTGAATGGGTCAAGTTGGATTGGGATGGTACCTATGACCGCAAAATCTGCTGTCCTTATTTGGGATCGGTACCAAACCATTTTTTGTAGATTTCACCATAGGTGCCGTTTTCCATCAGCTTGAGGATGGCGATGCTGGCCTTTTCAGCCAGGGGACTGCCCTGGGGGAACGCGATACCGTAAGACTGCCCCATGTAAAGGGGGCCGACGACCTTGGTTTTGTCCTTGCCTGCTGTCTTGGAGTAATAAAGAACGGCCGGGGAGTCAAAAAGAACCGCATCAGCGCCGCCGGTGGCAAGTTCCATGTAGGCACCGTCAATATTGGGGTAGAGTTTCACTTCCTTGGCCTTGGCGTTTTTCTTCACATAGTCGGCACTGGTGGTGCCGAGCTTGGTGGCAACGTTCTTGCCCTCCAGATCCTCAAGGGATTTGATGTTCTTCTCGTCCGCCCGTACCAGGATGATGAGACCGGCGTCGTAGTAAGGATAGGCAAAATCAACCACTTTCTCCCGCTCGGACTTGATGGTCATGGCGGCGATGGCAACATCAATGTTGCCGGTCTGTAGTGCAGGAATCAGGCCGTTGAAATCCATGGGTTGGAGTTCGTATTCCTCACCTATCTCCTTGGCAATGGCGGCCCAGAAGTCGATATCAAACCCTACGTACTTGCCGTCCTGTTTGAACTCAAAGGGCATGAAGTTGGTGTCGCAGCCAACGATTAGTTTGTCCTTGGCAAGGACTGGACCTGCAAACAGTGAAATGCAAATGGTCACGAGGGAAATGATAGTAGTAAGTTTTTTCATCTTTTTTCCTTTTTTTTCTGTTTTTGTTTTAGGCCTTGAAAATATTAAAATACGCCAATAAAACGTATACTTTTTACTTGGTTTCAAGGCGCTTCAATGGGGCATATTGAAATATGTGCCCATTGGCGCAACGCAGAACCCAAGTAAAAAGAAAATTTTGATGGTGGATTCTTTTGTTTCCATGGGCCTTAATGCCTTTCCTATAAAATTCCGTCCAAAGTACCGAAATCGGAAGCGTTTCATTTTTCGTTGTGGGCAAAAGCAAATACCATGCACCACCATGCCGGTTATTCCGGAATGGTGGGGGTCTTGATCAGCTGACCCTTGTGGTTGCGAAGGGTGTACTCCTTCTCATTCTTGTCCACAATGTAATAGTCCGGCATGAGGGGAATTTTGCCGATCTTGGTGGCCACCACATACATGGGCTGGGCAAGTCCGGTGGTGTGACCCCGAATGGCGTCCCGGATCAGTTCTGCGCCTTTTTCCACCGGGGTGCGAAAATGGTCGATGCCCGGGGCTGGTTCGCAGTAGAACACGTAGTAAGGCCTGATCCTGAAGGCGATCAGCTTCTGGTGCAGTTCCCTGAAGGTCTCCACATCATCGTTGATTCCCTTTAAAAGCACCATCTGGTTACCCACGTTCACCCCGCAGGAGAGCAGGTCGTACACGGCCCTGGCCGTTTCTTCGGAAAGCTCCCTCGGGTGGTTGCACTGGGTGTTGATCCAGATGGGGACCCGATGAAAGCCGGAAAGTACTTTTTTCAGCCCCGACGTGATTCGCTGTGGCAGGGCAATGGGTGTCCTTGTGCCAAAGCGGATCATCTGGATGTGGGGTATTGCCCGTATACTTGTGATGAGGTATTCGATTTTGTCGTTGGAGAGCAAAAAAGGATCACCGCCTGTGATGAGCACGTCCCGGACTTCCGGATGGTCTTTGATCCATTCAACCCCCTCTTCAATGTCTAAACGCAGCTCAAGATCCCTGTTTACAACCAACTCCTTACGAAAACAATGGCGACAGTAGTTGGCGCAGATGTCGGTCACGGTAAAGGCAATTCTATCATTGTACTGCCTGGCGATGGAGTCTGGTCGGATCTCGTCTGTGTCGCGGTTTTCCTTCCAGATCAGGTAGTCTTTAATACCGTGTACATTTTCGTTCTCCTTAAGTGAAGGAATCACCTGCCTGCGAATGGGACACTCGGGGTCGTCTTTGTCCATGAGCGCAGCCATGTGGGGAGTTGTGCCCCATTTGGTGTTCATGGTCTGGATTGCTTCTTTCTCTTCTGGAGAGAGGTTAACGTATTGTTCTATTTTCTCCAGAGTGTCCACTTGGTTCTGCATCTGTTTCTGCCATTCTTCCAATGTGAATCTCCGCAATATTTATGTTTCGTTTCAAAAAAGATGTGCAGCTACTATTAAATAAACAGGCGCCTTGCCTGATACAATTGAACTCTTAGTTTAGGGTGAGGATTTGTTTTTTGTCAAGAAAAAACTTTTTTATGCCAACTGTTATGTCCATTACAAGGGGCAGTAAAGGCTTTTCCAATCCCTTGAAATTGCGGAATACAATGGCCTCCAGTGTCAACGTGGGTATCCCACATTTTGTCTTTTCCCTATCCATTTTTTAAATATTAATTTAAGCGATTTAATGACAATACCTTCACCAATTTTATTTTGGCCTAAATTTTAATCAACATACAGTGTATCAAGAAGCATATTTACGCAATATATGGTAGGTAAATTATAAAAATTCAAACCGATTTTAAATTTGGCGAAGGTGTTGAATGAACAGCTGTTTTTTTAACCTTTTTGTGTAGGGATGCTTTGGATCAAGTTTTTGGGCTTGGTCCTATCTTCGTCCACTGATATAGACCGGTTAGCGTGGTTATTCAAAATTTGATGCAATATCAGACTTTTGAAATGGAATCATCAAAATTTGTTGGCCTTCTGGACCAAGATAGAACAAGCCCGAATTGTTGCGAATTTTTAAAAAGAGTTGATATTTTATAGACCTATCTATATATTACCCCGGCCTGGCGGTCGACGCTCCCGCCTTAACAAAACAGGAGGTAATAGTATGAATGAAGCTTTATGGCTGGTAATGTTGCTGATCAACTTTGGAATGATTCTTCTTTTTTTTCGTCTGTTCGGTAAAATCGGACTTTTTATATGGATTCCCATTGCCTGCATT
>Ga0307929_1001112_pt1 | contig 22221 bp, 25 predicted proteins | sample AceLakmetage1330_FD_203160 | JGI IMG/M metagenome (GOLD analysis project Ga0307929, IMG submission 203160) | Saline water microbial communities from Ace Lake, Antarctica - #1330 | ecosystem: Environmental > Aquatic > Non-marine Saline and Alkaline > Saline | place: Antarctica: Ace Lake...
AGTGAGCTAAAGCCCGCCCTGGTGCGACTCGTACATGTATATTGATATCGGCTATATATCATTGCAAACTTGCCTTTTTGAATATAGCGTATTGGTGATCGGTCTGGGCCAGGGTTAAGGAATTCTGCAAATTATATAAAATCAGCGGAGCGAAGCGACACCATAACTTTAGGCACTTTAGACACTTTTAACTTGTACGGCTTTAACAAAAACAGCCCCTTTCAGGGGTAACCCAAAGCCTGGCCCTCTGGACCAGGATATTTATTAGCAACACGCCAATGTTTATAGATTTTTTCTATAGCCTAAAAACTGCCGGAATTCAGGTCAGCCCCACATCGTTTCTGACCCTGCAGAAGGCCCTTAATATGGGATTGATTAATTCCCTGGATGAGTTCTACACATCGGCCCGGGCCATTCTCGTGAAAAGCGAACGGTATTTTGATGTGTACGACCAGATTTTCGCCCACCGATTTGAAGGGGCGGAACTGCCCGAGGTTCAGGGATTTGAAATCGATGAGATTTCCAGGGCCATGCTGGACGAATGGCTTAAAGATCCCCAAGCCCTTGCCCAGGCTCTGGATATGGATGAAGCCCAGCTGCTCCAACTGACCCCTGATGAGCTGATCCGATACTTCAAAGCGCGCCTTGACGATCAGAAAGGGCGTCATTACGGGGGCGCAACCTGGATCGGTACGGGGGGATCATCACCGGTGGGCCATTCCGGACACCACCCCGGAGCCATGCGCGTGGGAGGAGTTTCCCGGAACCAGTCCGCGGTAAAGCTTGCCCTGGAAAGACGATACAAAGATTATACCCGCAGGGGACTTTTGACCCAGGATATGGTTGGAGAAGCCTTAAAACGGCTTCGCAACATGATCCCCGTGGGTCCCGAAGATCTAGTGGACATCGATAAAACCATTTATCAGACCATGAAAAACTGCGGAGAAATTGAAATCGTTTTTTCAAGAAGTTTAAAAGATCGCCTCAAGGTGATCCTTGCCATCGACAACGGCGGATGGTCCATGGATCCCTACATACCGGTTGTCCAGACCCTTTTTGATTATGCCCGCGACCAGTTCAAGGATGTTAAAATCTGTTATTTCCACAATACGGTATATGACGTTCTTTGGGAAGATCCGGCAAGAGCCAACAAACCTATTCCCGTGGAACACCTTTCCGCCTTTGACCCCCGGGCCCGTCTGATTCTGTTGGGCGACGCAAGCATGGCCCCCTATGAACTCATGGCCGCCGACGGATCCATACATGTAGAGGAACGGAGCGGAAAACCCAGCCTCGAGCAGCTTAAATTTCTGGCTCAGACCTTTCCCCACAGTGTGTGGCTGAATCCGGCCTCTTCGAAACTGTGGGACTATACCCCCACCATTAAGACCATCCGCCAGATTTTTCCCATGTTCGAGCTTTCCCTGGACGGTCTGGAGGAAGCAGTAAGGCATCTCATGGCCAGATAAAAATCCTGGTCCAACGGACCAGGCTCTCAATGTAAAAACAACCCTATGTTACGGAGCGCGGTTACGATGAAACAGGAGCTTATCCGAATCTTATGTGAAAAATCTTTTAAATACAGTCCGGAGCCGAGTTTTAAACTGGTATCCGGCAAAACGAGCCATTTTTATGTGAATTGCAAGCCCACCACAATGAGCCCCCGGGGTATGTTTCTGGTGGGCCATCTGGTGTTCGATGCCATCAAAGATCTGAAACCCGACGGGATCGGGGGACTGACATTCGGTGCCGATCCCATGGCCATGGCCACCGCCTTTGTCTCGGAATTAAAAGCAACCCCCATGAATGCCTTTTCCATTCGCAAGACCCAAAAAGACCATGGTATTGTGCGGTGGATCGAAGGAGATATGACCCCCGGACAGCGGGTCGTGATTATCGATGATGTGGTCACAACCGGAGGGTCCACGATCCAGGCCATAGAACGGGCCCGCTCCGAGGGACTGGAAGTGGTAAAGGCCGTGATTCTGGTTGACCGCCAGGAGGGCGGTCTCGAAAACGTCCGTGAACATGTCCCGGATGTAACCGCGATCATTACCCGGGATGATCTCATGGCCCAATGGTCAGAGGTCACGGGTTCTAAGGCTTCATGAGCGTTCCTTATATCCGTACAAAAGAAAATCAGGTGTTAGACCTGACCGCCATGGCGATTTTGCTGGTACTGTGTGTGAGTTGGGGGCTGCAACAAGTGGCCATCAAGGTGGCCAATCGCGGCATTTCACCGCTGTTTCAAGCCGGTATCCGGTCCGTGGGCGCAACGGCGTTTATCTGGATCTGGATGGCGGTGCGCCGGGAAACCATAATGGAAAGAGACGGCACCCTGTGGTGGGGCATCGCGGCAGGTCTTCTCTTTTCCGCGGAGTTCATTCTGATTTACTGGGGGATGGGTATTTTTTTGGTGAATCGATCGAATGCCGATGGAGATGGTTTTTCAGACCCCGGTAAACTATAGAACAAAAGATTTAAGCGGGACGAATTTAACCGGGGATCCCCGACCCCTTTAGTGGAGGTAATTATGGAATATCGTATGCTTGGCACTTCCGGAATTAAAATATCCTCAATCATTATGGGAACATGGCAGGCCGGCAAGGACATGTGGGTGGGCATCGATGATACTGAATCGACACAGGCCATAAAAGCGGCCTATGATGCGGGTATCACGACATTCGATACAGCAGAGGTATATGGTAACGGTCATTCGGAAAAAATCGTGGGAAATGCCCTTCAGGATGTGCGTGACAAGGTCGTGATCGCCACCAAGGTATTTTCGAATCATCTGAAATACCAACAGGTCATGGATGCATGTCATGGATCTTTAAAAAATCTCAAGACCGACTATATAGATCTCTATCAGATCCATTGGCCTCCGGGTTCCTTTGGGAGCAAAAAGGTTCCCCTGGAAGAAACCATGCGCGCCTTGACCGATTTGAAATCACAGGGTAAAATTCGCGCTGTCGGTGTTTCCAATTTTTCCCGATCCCAGTTGGAAGACGTTGCAACATACGGAAAAATCCACAGTCTCCAGCCCCCGTATTCGCTGTTTTGGCGCAAGGTTGAAACCGATGCCATGCCGTATTGTCTTGAAAATAATATCACATTGCTGGCGTATTCTTCCATGGCTCAGGGGTTGCTGACCGGAAAATTCGGTCCGGATCACACATTTGCCAAAGGGGACCACCGCTTTAGAAACAAACTGTTTCAACCTGAAAATTATGAGGGGGTCCAGAAGGCATTGGAAAAACTCCGTCCCATAGCCAAGGCCAATACCATTACTTTGGGGCAACTGGCCCTGGCCTGGATCATTTCCCGGCCCGGAATATGCGCCATCGCCGGTGCCCGGAACGCCGAACAAGCCGTTCAAAATGCCGCCGCCGCAAACGTTCACCTGTCTGAACAAGATCTGGCGGCTGTCAATGAAATCGGAAAAACGGTCACCGATCCACTGGATGATGATCCAATAATGTGGAGCTGGTAACCCCCTTCCAGAATGGGTTTAACAGTAAAGATTACGCACTATTTTTATCCTTAAAAGGATAGGTTATCAAGATTTTAGTACCCTTCATGGGGCGTGATTGAATGGTCATTCGACCTTGAAGCAACTTGACCCGTTCTTTCATGCTTCGAAGGCCCATGCGCCTTTCTTTATTTAATTTGAGTTCCCGAGCCGTTACATCAAAACCTTTGCCGTTGTCCTCAATGCGAAGGATGATATTCGGGAACGCTCCCACCATTTTGATGGTTGCCCGTGTGGCATGGGCATGTTTACGGATATTGTTCAGGCCTTCTTGAACCAAACGGTAAAGATGGATTTCAGTATTAGAATCAAGATGTAATTTATGTATGCCGGCCGATTGAAAATCAACTTTTACTCCACTATTTTCATAAAACTCTTCACAATATATGGCAAGAGCTTTCACAAGACCTATTTCATCCAAAACCGGCGGCCGCAAGTCATAGGCCAGATTCCGAACGGCGGTAATTGTCTGGTCGAGAAGGTTGGAATATTTTGCCATCTTTACCTTTAATTCATGGGGTATTGCCGGTTGATCGTCGAAAATCAGATCACAACCGATTTTCAGCGTGGAAAGGTTTTGGGCAATGCTGTCATGCAGCTCATGGGAAATCATCTGCCGCTCATGTTCCTGGGCTTGCATCAGCATTTGAGAGAGATTCAAAACAAGATCTTCAGCCCGCTTGATCTCGGTCATATCCATGGCCGCTACAATAACCCCTTTGGACAAATCAGACGGATCCAGAGGACTTCCCTGAAGAAAGCAGTGAATTTTCCTGCCGTCCTTGGTCACCCACCGTGTCTCCAAATGTCCGATTCCCTTTTCCTCCATTTCGGAGTAAAACTCCTGACCCACACGGTGATACTCCTCGTCATCCGAATAAAGCACTCTGGTACTTTTTCCAACCAGGGACCCGTTTTGGTAACCCCAAATTCGATCCATGGCCCTGTTGGCCGTAACTATTATTCGATTTCGGATCAAACCAATCCCCACCGGAGACGCAGCGAGTATTGCATTCATGATCTGTTCCCTCTCCGACAGTTCCTCCTCCGCTCGCTTCCGTTCCGTGATGTCTCTGATAACTCCGCAGAGCACGTTTCGGTTTCTCAATGTGAACGTACTGGTAGATATCTCCACAGGGAATATGGAAGCATCTTTTTTCTTGTGATACCGAACCGGAATTCTTGCGAGTGTTCCCTCTATGGTTTGCCGGATGGAGATATCGGAATCTTCCGGTTCTGATGTAATATCTTGATGCGTTAACTTCAAAAACTCTTCCCGGCGGTAACCGTAGAGACTTACTGCAGCGTCATTGACATCTATAAACTGACGGGTTTGTGCGTCAAAGAGCAATATCGCATCTGTTATGGTTTGGAAAAGATGCCGGTAGTTCTCTTCGCTTTCTTGTAACGTTTGTTCCGCCCGTTTACGCTCTTGTATTTGCCGCCTGAGTTCCTGGTTGGCCGTTACCGTTTCCTTCCCTTTTGTGCGTTCAACCGCTAGTTTTTCAAGCTCCTGAACCCGTTGTTCCAACTCTTCATAGGTCGGCATTTTAGCCATTTGAATTTTCCCCTGATTTGTATTAACATCCTATTTGTATTAAAAAAAACCTGATTACTGATATTTTTGTTAAGAATCAAGGCCTTTGTTAATATAATTCGGATTTACCCAATAGATTTATTATTGTCTTAAATGATACATAATGAAGGAAGAACAAATTGAAAAACTTTTGGAAAAATGGGGAGCAAACAAAAAACTGAGCCACAAGAAGCACCCTCTCCCTGGTTTATCACTACCTATAACCGGTTTATTAAGTATAAAAACAGGATTGAGGAAGCATGGAGCGGTATTGATGTTGCGTTGAAGCGCCGCTTTGATTTGATTCCTAATTTGCGGATTAAACCGCACTTATGGAGCAAACGTATTTGATTTCGGCCCATCGGAGCGACGGCGTGTTTCTCTTGGAAACCGACTGGCTGTTTGAAGGGTTTTAGCACGCGTTAGCCCGAGCCGAATGAAATTATGGCTTAAAAAATTAATGGGGTAATTTAGCGAGGAATTGTTCTTAACACTTCCGGCGCGGCTTGGGCTTACGGGTGCTTAAGAACAGAGACCTTTTCAAAATGCTCAGTTTTGTTCAAGGCCAAGGAAGGCGAAAATTATAACCACCCCAGAGAAATAGGCTTCGCATTTCATGGGGCAGGCACGAATACATTGAGTATTTTGAGGATTAACCCGCCAAAGTTCGGTGGCGGGTTAAAATTTGAGCCTGACGCAGGCATTGGGCAAAAGGGGGCGTTTTGCAAAGGTCTCGCACAAGTTTCAGTCGGTTGGAGAGAGATACATGCCGTCGTGGAGCGTTCTCCCTGAATTGGGATTCAAATGCGTTTTCCCTGCCCCGGGGAAGTTTCCAACTTATTTTTATTGATAATAACAAAGATTTATTCTTATAATTTTATTGACGGAACTTAACTTATGGAAATTAAACGAGGTGTCGGGTGACGGGAGAGCTAAAAATGGAGGAAAACAATAATAATGTTGCTTCAAAAATAACCCAAAAGCGATTTGGTTGTTTGCAAGTATTTGGGTTAATGGTCATTGCCGTCATTATTACCGCAGGGGTGACCGTTTTGGTTTTTAAAACCTATTTTTTTCCATCAGAGTTCAAGCCGGTGACACTGAATTCTGCCGAAGAAAAAATTTTGGCTGCAAAATTAGAAAACTTGGACTCAACAGGGGGTGGTGTTACTTCACATAAGAATGATGACTCCAACACCTTATCCAAATCAGACCGGTTTGATCCGAATGCCCCTCTCGAACCGGAACCTTATCGTGAAAAAGACATTAAAAGGGAGATCGGATTCACCGAAAGGGAACTCAACGGTCTACTGGCAAAGAATACGGATCTTGCAAAAAAGTTGGCCATTGATTTATCCGACGATCTTATCAGTGCCAAATTACTCCTGCCCGTTGATGAAGATTTTCCGATACTTGGAGGTAAAATTCTCCGTCTCAGATCCGGTATGGCCTTTACGTACAATAAGGGCAAACCCGTCGTCATTCTTAAAGGCATTACGATTATGGGTGTACCCATTCCAAATGCGTGGCTGGGAGGAATAAAGAATATCGATCTGGTTGAAAAATTTGGTGCGGAAAAGGGGTTCTGGAAGACTTTTTCTGATGGGGTCGAGGACATTAAGGTAGAGGAAGGTCTTTTAAAGATAAAACTCAAGGAATGAGAAGACCATGACAGAGTATCAGATTCGGAATCGTTTTATACCTTTCAGAAAAACCGATATTATAGAAATGTGCATTAACGATTCACGGCTTTTGAAACAGGATCAAAATTTATAGGGATTAAAAAAGGAGAATGCCATGACATGGATAGTAAAAGCGTGCAAAAATTTGTCGCTGGTTCTTGTTTTATTTGCCTTTTTGGCCATTGCGGGCTGTGAAGGGACTGAGACTCGCGAGCAGATAGATGATACGGTTAAGGAATTGGCCGGAAAGAAAAACATTGATCGAATGGACCAGATGAAAAAAGATATCCATAAGGCCCGGCAACAACAGGCGGATCGATTTGAAAAGACGGATGAAAGTGCTGAAGATAGATAACATGTCAAAGAATGGCACATTTTACGACCAAAATTGTCAAATTCTTTTGGTGTGTAAAATTATCGAAATCAAGCTATCTTATTGAATTTATGTGTTATCACCCTTCTAAAACAGCCATTTTAATTTTTGTACGATTTTTGCATGACATCATCGGAACCATGAAAAAAAACACCTGAACATAACCTCCATTTAAGTCAGCTAAAAATCTTATAAATTTTTAAATAGTCGTACAAATGGATGTTGAACCATCGGGTGAATGTTAAGCAAAAATGTTTTTAATGAAAAATAAAAAATACAACGGCCCGGAGAGAACAACAACAAATTGATCATAATCATGATGAAAGCCTTCAATGTGAAGGAGTAGACATGACAGTTAACGAAAGAAGAAAACATCCGAGATTTAAAACAAACGACCCCATATCTTATGTTTGTATAGATAATAATGGCAACCGGATAAAAGAGGGAAAAGGAAAGGCTGTAAACGTAAGTAAAGGGGGAATCCTTATAGAAACTCGGGACGCCTTTAATTGGCAGGATATTCTATTACTGGGCATCGATCTTAAAGATAAATCTGTTAGTGTTAAAGGCAGGGTCGTTTACTCCAATACAGACGATTCCGGAATGGTTCAAACTGGAATCGAGTTCCTTGAAACCGGGGAAATCATTCTGACGGAGGAAATGACTATTGGACCTTGGAAGTGTCCTGACTGTGGCCAGACGAACGATGGGCTCTCCGCCCATTGCATACGGTGTGGGTATACAGAAGAAGGGTTCATAGAAGTACAGAGAAAATCGGCAACAGATCATACCGAGAACTCGCGAAAACAACAAAAAAAACTTATATTGACTTATTTAATTGCCACCCTTGCTATTATCGTCGTCGGCACATTTTTGTATTTGATTGGGGTGTTGCCAGGGTTTGATTGATGTGACCGCATCAACAAGAAGCGCCGTAACTTTCAATTCATCACCCTCTTTCCTTTGGATTTCATCAAAACTATGTAAAAAACTTCATAAAATTTATGTAATTTACCCCACAATTTCAGAGGTTTTTCGATCTATCAGCATGGTTTGTCTTATCTTCCAATTATATAACTATTTGAAAATAATCACATTGTGTTGCAACCAATTGATTTAGCATATTTTTTGCGTGCTTGTTTAAAACAATTTATTTTCATGCCCTGGGATTTGTTTATAGAATGATTATGTTAGGTGGTGTTAGACTGAAATTAACCAATTAATAATGGTTGAAAATTTCCCTTAACAAAAAATGCAACTATGGAAAATAACAAAAAAGAAATTAGCATTGCCGAAGTCCGGGGTTGTTTGTTGGAATTAATTTTTGGTATGTGCGAAGCAGACTCTCGATTACTCTTGGCAGAACTTCAAAAAAGACGGCAGCCCAAAAAAGAGCCGGAGGAAAAAAGAAAACATCCGAGGAGAAAAACCTTTATCCACGTAGATTGTTTGGGCAAGAAATGCGCATTCACGGATTTTATCCAAAATATAAGCGATAGCGGACTATATATTGAAACTCAAATGTTTTTATCTGTTAACCAAGAACTTTCAATGTCTTTTTTTCCCACAACTTCTGAAGACCCTATCAAAATCATCGGAAAAATTGTCAGAATAGATTCAAAGGGAATCGGTTTACAATTACATGAGCGTTTACCCGCTATTTAGGTTCTTGTTTGAGATTTTTTCAATGATAATGTAATTTTTTTTATGCTTAAACTCATTTTATGGAATTTTGAAACGATTAAATGGTGAAAATTATCAATTCATTTGAAATGTCAAAACAAAGAGAACAAAAATTTAATCCTCCTGTCCCTGAAAATTTGAATCAAACCGGACTCAACGAGAAGCTTATCGAAGATCTTATTTTTAAAGTCCTCCTGAGTCGGGGTGTGATGACCGGCAGACAAATTTCAGATGAAATCTGCCTCCATTTCAAAATAATCGAACCGATTTTGTCGAGCTTAAAAAAGCAACTATTTCTGACCTACAGATCCGATGCCGGCATCAGTGATTTCGCTTACATGCTGACAGAGCAAGGACGAACAAAAGCAAATATCGCTGTAGAATCTTCTGCCTACATTGGCGCTGCTCCGGTTCCTTTCGCAGAATATTTGAAAAGTGTACAGAGTCAGTCCATTCAAAAAGAAAATCCCGGACTTGAAGAATTAGAACATGCATTCCATGATTTGGTGTTGGAACCGCATATCTTTTATACGTTGGGACCGGCAATCAATTCGGGCAGGGGCGTATTCTTGTATGGTGCACCGGGAAACGGAAAAACATCCATCGCCAAGAGAGTTCACAAATGCTTTAAAGACGCTATTTATATACCCAAAACACTGCTTATCAGTGGTGAATTGCTGAAATTCTACGATCCCCAATGGCATAAAAGTTCTGATGATAAAGGGCTTAAATATGACAGACGATGGATTAAAATCGAGCGGCCGGCTGTGATCGTAGGTGGAGAAATGGATTTGGATTCCTTGGGAATCAAGTACAATCTCGAAACCAAAATTTCGGAAGCCCCCCTTCAGATGAAAGCCAATTGCGGCACCTTTGTGGTGGATGATTTCGGCCGTCAGCGGATCAGTCCCCGGGATTTGTTGAACCGATGGATTCTTCCCCTTGAAAAGCGAATTGATTTTTTGACTCTATCCAACGGAATTAAAATTCAAGTCCCCTTTGACGAGCTGCTTATTTTTTGCACCAATATAGACCCCAAAGAATTGTTGGATGAAGCTTTTTTAAGACGCATACCTTATAAAGTAAAGCTCATGGACCCGTCAGAAGAAAAGTTTCGTCATATCATGAAGTTTATAGCACCCAAATATGATATAGAATATGATGATGCTGCTGTAGATTATTTAATCAGCAACTATTTTTGTGGAAAACGCCCGTTCAGAAACTGCCACCCCAGAGACATACTCGAGCAGATTGTAAATGCCTCGGCGTATCAACGGATACAGCCAAAATTGACGAAAGATCTGATTAAACTGGCCGCTTTCAATTATTTTGCTGCCATGGAACAAAGTAATAAAAAAGAATAACTTTTTCTGCTTATTTCACGTTTCACTTTTTACGAGGTCGTCAATTATAGACCTTCAGAGCTTTTTTAAGCAGGGAGAATATCGGGAACGCCCCTTGATTCTCCTGTCGTAATGACCACCTGCTGCCGCTTTACAGTATGTCCGATAAGTCAAGGACGTTCCCAACCCGAATTTCTCATTAAGAATTCAAGTCACCCGATATACGGTTTAAGATCATAAAATGTTACAAACGATAAAACGATTCATAAAGCGCAAATCCAAAGACAAGGATGGGTCTATTCTACCTATCCCCGATCAAATCGACTCGTGGCGAACCGCCAACCGAAAAATGGTATGGGGTATCTATGAGGCTGAATTCGATAGGATTGGAGCACCGCCCCTATTAACAGACAAAGACAGGCGTGACGGGTTTGTCGGTGTCATTCTTTGCTATGGCTTTGGCCAGGACGGTCACGGCAATGCCGATGCGGTTCTTTCCGGCAAATTGGCATGGGAATATGCGTGTAAACGTCGGGGGGTTAAGACATGGCAGTGTGAGGATATTCATTTTGACAGATCCGACCATTTCCGCTTGCGTCCGGAAGCGCCGCCCAGACCCAAAGGCTATTATTTTTCAAAGATCCAGACCGGTGAAAGATACCGGAATTTGAAGGTGTCTCAATTTCTAAGAAGACTCGATGACGATACCTGCTGCGGCCCGGAAGGGATTCAGCTTTTAACCATCACGCATACCCATTTTACAGATATGATGAATGATCGAAAAATGCCTTTTATGGCATTTGGAGATTACCATGTGGTGCCCCACGGGTTCAGTGATTTCTGCGACGCCGTGCAAATGTTCTGCAATCAGGGTGTTCTGGGGCTGGGTATCGGAAAAGTGGATCTAAATTATCCCCTATTTGGTATCCCCACCCTGCGTTTCTAACCCGGATATTCACGAGTTAAAATAATTTTCCCATTTTGTTTACGATCAAATAGGGTTTTATCATCCCTAACATACCCATTTTGTAACATGTTGAATCACCTATTTATTTTCATTGTAGCAGTAAGCAGAAATACCGGCTTACGGATAAAGGGAGGGCTTTGCTGGATCAAACAGAACGGCGGCCCAAATGAACGCTGAAAATTCAAAAAAAATCAATTTTGATAAACTCGTAAAAAGTCCGATTTAGACGGTTTCGTAAAAAGTTCAAATTCAAGGCGTGCAAATTTTGCAATTATGAGGCGTACTTATCGTACGTTGAATGATTGCGAAATGCAGCACAACGCAGAAGTTGGACTTTTTACGAGACCGTCAATTTTAAAGGTCACAAAATGTACTTAATAAAGACAGCATTCTAAATATTTGTTCTTTGCGTTTACCGGGCAAGGGGTGGCTAATAAAAAATATGTGAGGCTTGACATTTGCTCAGCCTGTCGAGTAAAATTACTCACAATATTGAGCAAATTGTATAAGCGACTGATTTATAATGAAATAAAAAAAAGAATAGACGAGCCAAGGCGTTTCATACAGGTCCTCTCCGGACCCCGACAGACCGGTAAAACAACCCTTGCCCAACAGATGCTGAAATCATTGGATTGGCCTGGACATTATGCCACGGCAGACGAGCCTGCGTTGAAAGGTCCGGATTGGATCGAGCAGCAATGGGAGGTTGTTCGTACCCGATTAAAAACCGATACTAAAGCTCGGATCGGCATCCTGGTTTTAGATGAGATTCAGAAATTACCGGGATGGTCGGAAACCGTCAAACGTTTGTGGGATGAAGATACCTTCTCAGAGCTGCCACTTCATGTTTTTATTCTGGGCTCTTCGCCGTTGCTGGTTCAAAAAGGGTTGACCGAAAGTCTTGCCGGACGATTTGAAATGAACCATATTAACCATTGGTCCTATGCCGAAATGCAGGCGGCCTTTGGTTTTGGGATGGACGAGTACATCTATTATGGCGGATACCCGGGAAGTGCTGCATTGATTGAAGATCGGGCGCGATGGGCCGGCTACATTATAGACTCATTGATCGAAACAACCCTCTCGAGAGATATCTTGATGATGACCCGGGTGCATAAACCGGCATTGCTGAGAAGACTTTTTGAACTCGGATGCTCGTATTCGGGTCAAATCCTTTCCTATCAGAAAATGATCGGCCAGTTGCAGGATGTCGGCAACACGACGACCCTCGCGCATTATCTGAATTTGTTGCAAGGCGCCGGACTGCTGGTCGGTTTGGCGAAGTATGCCGGCGAAAAGGTTCGGCAGCGTGCATCCAGCCCTAAATTGCTGGTTTTAAATACCGGACTGATGACTGCTACGGCCTATGAGTCTCTGCAAGACACCCGGAACAATCCGAAACTATGGGGGCGACTGGTGGAAACGGCGGTTGGGGCATCGCTTTTCAATTCTATTATCGGAAAGAATATCGATCTGTTTTACTGGGCCGGTCGTAATCGAGAGCTTGATTTTGTTCTGTCCAGGGGAAACGAATTGATCGCCATTGAGGTTAAACCCACGGCACATAAAATGAGACTACCAGGGATTGCCGAATTCTCAAAACAGTTTCCTGCCGCAAAAAAACTTCTTGTCGGCAGCCAGGGGATCCCGTTGGAAGAATTTTTGTTCACGCCGGTGGAGGCGTTGTTTTAAAAAAGTTTTAAGGATATTATTTTTAAATTGTCTAAAAAATCTAAGGGGTAAGGAAGAAACTTATAAACCTGTGTAGGTCCCGAAGAACGACAAGACTTACAAAATAAGGAGGTGACAACATGGCCATTATTTTACCTGAACTGCCCTACGCAAAAAATGCGTTAGCGCCCTATGTCAGTGAAAAGACTCTGGAGTTCCATTACGGAAAACATCACAACGCCTATGTTGTAAATGCAAACAAACTGATTGAAGGGACAGAACTGGCTGAAGAACGTATTGAAGATATTATCAAGAAAACCGCGGGAGATGCTTCCAGAGTTGGAATATTCAATAACGCGGCCCAGGTCTGGAACCATACGTTTTACTGGCAGTGCATGAAACCAAATGGAGGTGGGGTTCCGTATGGCCTCATTGCAGAAAAGATCAACGCAGATTTCGGGAGCTATGAAAAGTTTGTAGAGGAATTTAAAAATGCCGGTGTCACGCAGTTCGGCAGTGGGTGGGCATGGTTGGTTTTGAAAGATGATGCGTTGAAGATTACCAAAACCGCAAATGCGGACACACCCATCGCGCAGGGTACAACGCCGCTTTTGGTGGTGGATGTTTGGGAACATGCATACTATTTGGACTATCAAAACAGGAGGCCTGACTATCTGAGTGCTTTTGTCGAGAACCTGATCAATTGGGATTTTGTTAACGCGTGTCTGAGTTAATAATATAGGAAGCGAGAATTTTTCAGCTAAACCCGGAGCATCGTATCCTGAACACTGAAACCTGTACCCTGGTATGTCTGGATGAGTTATGTTTTACCTATAAATTAATGGAGATGAAATCTATTTTATCAAATAACTCTGTAAGTTAACAAGAAACTTATAAAACAGTGGACGTCCACTATTTACCGGGGAGGTGAATGTAACAATAAATAAAATTCAAGGAGGGCTCTTATTTTGAAAAAGAAACAAATCGTATTCGTACTTATTCTGGCTGCGGTATTTGTTTTCACAACTTCTCAATTTTTGTTGGCAGGGGAAAGCAAGGTAAAGTTGACTGTTCCCGGGTGTGTCTGACCCGGAACAGCTGCCAGGGTAAGTTCTATCCTGAAAGGTGTCGATGGTGTTTCAAATTTTAATACAGACACGAAAAACCACTCTGTAACAGTTTGGTTTGACGATGAAAAGACAGATGTGTCTGCAATAGAAAAAGCCCTTGCTGATGGAGGCTTTCCTGTAAAGGGTGAAGCGCAGTTTTTGAAATAGTTTTGTTTTCGGACGAGACCGGTTCACTTATCAAGCCGGACCACACCGTGGAGGTGTCGTACTGGGGCGGTGAATAAAGAGTTTGCACACGGATGAACGCAGATAGATGACTCAGAGGAATATCGACTTTTAAAGTGCCAATTTGGCACCTTAAAGGTAAAGGGGAGGCCGTTACCCAAGAAACTACCCAAGAAAAAATCATGGCCAGCCTGCGCGCCGAGCTAACTATGACTCGTAATCTGCTTGCCCAACGCCTGACCCATGACAACAAACAAGATTATTTGTAAATCATATCAAAAAGTTTGTCTGCGGTTTGTCTGTTCAATTTCTTGAGTATTTTATATTCTTCAAGGGCGGCATCTTTCCGGCCCGCATGGAGATAGAAGAGTCCCATATTAAAGTGGGCCGGTACAAAATCAGGGGCCATGCGAATTGCCTGCTTGTAGGCCGCGACTTCCTCCTTTAACTTGCCAAGATTACCGTAAATAATCCCTATGTGATAATATGCCTCGGGTATTTCGGGATCGATTTCCAGGGCCCGTTTAAAGGCGTCGAGAGCGTCCTGATACCGTCCCAGCTTTCCGTAGGTGATCCCGATGTTATAATGGGATGAAGCATAATCCGGATGAATCCTTACCAGCTGCTCAATGGCTTCTTTCTCGTCGTTTATCCGCTTCTGCACGCTGTATATTTCAGCCAGGCCCATATATGCCGGACCGTAATCCCGGTTGATTTCGAGCGCCCTTTGATAAGATTCAATGGCTTCTTTGTACCGGTCCAGGCGTTGATAGTATTTCCCGAGATAGTAGTGTGCCCTGGTCTTGTCCGGACTCGTTCGTATGGCCTCCTTAAATGCCTTGATGGCTTCGGGCGGCTGCTTAAGGCCCACATAGCAGCTTCCCAGGCCATACCAGGATTCGGCATCTCCCGGACTTTTTTCGGCAGCTTCCTGGTAATACTCCAACGCTTTTTTATATTTTCCCTGAACAGAGAATTCAAAGCCTTTTTTACACAGGTTGGCAGCCAATCCCGGCTTTTGAGTGCTGACACGGTAAGTCCACTCCGGCAAGGTCATTACGGTTTTTTCATCCTTTAAGTCCAATACACTTTGCCCGGCCACGGCAAAATTTAGATTTTGGCCGGGTTCCACAATAAAAGAGACAACCCCGATGACCTTTCCGTTCATATTGATCACCGGACTGCCGCTGGAGCCGCGAGATGCCGGGGCGGACATCTGGAAAATTTTACCGATTTTGGGGAATTCCCGCACGGCTGAAACAATGCCGACGCTGACCGTTTGATCAAGCCCCAGAGGGCTGCCGACCACGAGGATCCGCTCGGCGATTTCGGGAACATCAGAGGTCACCTCTACCCGGTGAACCGAATTTTCGGGAATCGTTATTTTTACTTTAATCAGATCGGAGGTTTTGTTATATGCCAACACCCGTTGAATCTGATATTCGCGCCCGTCATAGGTTTTGACATCTGCCGCGTAAGCCCCATCCAGAACATGATAATTGGTAATCAACCCCCCGTTTTTATCCACAAAAAAGCCGCTTCCCATACCCATCCGTTTGTTTTCAGCATCATAGGTAGTGATCTTGACCACGGCACGCTGGACTCTACGGGTTACCTGAACCAGATGCGTGTCCAAAGAAAGCGTCTTCACGGGATAAGACGCGCATCCGGTCATCAATGACACCCATAGAAGACCAAAACAAATCCCCCGGATATATGTTGATATGTTTTTCATTTCTACCTTTTTCAATACTCCTTATCTTAGCAAGGGCTTTGTGGGACAATGAACCTGTCTTCACACCCTTTGCATGGGCCGATCCAAAAGGGTCGCCCATTTTGTTATGGGGTCACCCGGTTGTTCAGACCTTTAAAGTCAAATTTAAGCAAATCGGTGTATGTTGTTTCAGCGCAATCCGGTTCAACCTGCCACCATATTAAGATATTATCCGTACGATAAAAATAATGCTTGAGCCCCATTCCCTCTGTTTCAAAATAAACCGTATCCCCCATTTTAGTGTGTGTTAATGGAGAAAAGACAGAGGATCCATTTGCCATTTTCATGGCCATACGCTTCAAGTTTGTTTTCGCCGTTTCAGCATTTTCATAAACACTTACGTAAAGAATATTTTTTGATGGATCGTTCCCATAATGGGCAATGTAATTTTTACAATCATCCAGGGTTTTGCCATGCATTTTATCAATAATACGGGTAGCTTCTTGATTTTGAATAACGTTGAAAAAACTCAGATCCCCTAGTGTTTTGGGAAGATAATTCGTATGGGCAGGTGTTCTAACCGGGTTATTTTTTGGTGCTTTTTTAGCATGACCCAACGGTATCTTAACCAAAGTGACCTGCGCAGAGGTTTGGGTTGTTCCCGAACAACCCGCAGCAATACCATAAAATAACAGGAGTGGTATTACAAATTTACCCGCTTTGCGTGAAATTTTCATACTGTAATTTCTCATAAATTTTCATCCACCTGCTGAATGCAATCGGAATCATCGATTTTAAAAAAGGGTACTAAATTTGATGCCGGATGCCAATGTTTTTTTGATGATTTCAAGAAGGCTTAGAACAATTTGTAATGATCTGTGCTTCTCAATTCTGTCATCGGAAATAACATGGGTCTGTTTTACTGGGCCGGTCGTAATCGAGAGCTTGATTTTGTTCTGTCCGGGGCAAACCAATTGATTGCCATCGAGAGTAAATCCACGGCACATAAAATGAGAATACCAAAGATTACCAAATTCTCAAAACAGTTTTCTGCCGCAAAAAAACTTTTTGTGGGAAGCTATGGGATCCCGTTGGAAGAGTTTTTGCTCACGCCTGCGGAAGCGTTGTTTTAAAAAGTCTTAAGGATATTATGTTTGAATTGTTTAAAAAAGAGATGGAGGATTGGAGGTGCCAATTTGGCACCTCCAATGGAGATAAAATAGGTTTAAGGCACGTTCTGCATCAACGTCCCCTAAGATGTGCCTGCCACCGTGGACCTGCTGATTGTTCTGTTCTTGGGGCTTTTGCGCCAGAAGGGATTGAAGGTCATGCAAATACAAGGCATCAAACAGACCGCCGTGGACTTCTGCCGCCGCAGTTTGGTGAATACAGAGTTTGGACACGGATGAACGCTGATAATAGGGATCGAGAAACAATTTGAACTCACGAAAGAGGAATTGGAAACTTGAGGTCACAGATTGTGACCTCAAATTGGGGCGGTATGTGAAGGGCAAAGCCATATGCTTTCCTTAAAGCTTGACAAGGTTATCACCCGATGATAATTATAATAATTAATGCCTAAACATAAATACTCAAAAAAAGATTCTTCGTTAGAGACCTTGTTGGATTTAGACGGTGAGATTTTTCCGATGGAAAACGGTTACTGGACAAAGTTTGAAGCAACTAGGGTTGAACCAACCCTTCAAATTCCACATGGCATTAAATACGCTTTAACTTTGCATGACCGAAACAATACCCGTGTTTTGGGTTTTGACAATGCCCATGCATTTAGACCCAAAAAGAGGAAATATGGCGCTCGTAAGATTACCTGGGACCATAAGCATAAAATGAATAAAGTTACGCCATATGAATTTGAATCCGCAAGCCATCTTTTAGAAGATTTTTGGGCGGCAGTAGATGAAATAATATACCCTAATTGAGCGAAAGTCGAGGATGCCCCAGATTCAAGGCGTCACGGGTGAAGCCGTAGTGAACTACTGCAAACCTTTGACAACGCCGAAGATGGGGTATTATCGGCTTTCCCAAAGGGTAAACAAACCCGATATAAAATAACAGAATTCATATCTCACTGATAGTAGAGATATTAAAATGTCGTCGAATCATCGAAATTCTTCTTGAAATAAATATATTATAATCGTTTTTGGTTTTGTTTACGCTCAATTAGGGTTAAAGACATAGGTGATAATATGAGGAAAAAAGTATTAAAGATCGGGATCATTTCTCGAGAGGACTATAAAAAAAGAACAATAGCCATTGCACGTGGAGAATATAAACCTAAGAAAGATGAGCCGAAAGTATGGTTTGAGTCCATAAATTCAATGGCACAAGTACTCAGCAACGAAAATCAAAATTTGTTAAAGGTTATCAACGAAAAGAAGCCAACATCTTTAAAAGAACTGGAAATTGCCACGGGCAGAAAGAGTAGCAATCTCTCTCGAACGCTCAAGACGATGTCGCGATATGGAATTGTTGATTTAGTTAAGCATAACAAATCTATAAAACCTGTTGTTAAGGCGACTGACTTTAAAGTTGAATTTGGGATCAATTCCTCTGCTCTCTAATAATCAGGATTTATGTAATCACGAAAAAACCTGATCCCTGTTTGACTCATGTTCCCCGCTGTGCCCTGCCTCCCCTGTAGCTCCCCGTGGAAGTACCGGGACAGGCCGGACGACACCGTGGAGGTGCCATACTGCAGTGGCTTATTAAACAATCTATGCTCATTGGTGTTCATTTGCGTTCATTCGCGGTCCCAAAGGCCCGGGAATTGTTCGACACCCTGGGGTTCAAGGTGTGTGACGTTTCAACGTCTGTTTCCAAAACAGGAAGTGATGATTTTTGGCTTAGCTATGTCCTTGAAAAGACCCCGGTTAAATAAAGAACAAAAGATTTAACCGGGCAAGCAGGATGAACCCCGTTTAAGTAAGTAACGGGACAGGCAAGACAATCAGGATTAACCCTGAACCTTTAACCCAGAACTCTGAACCCTGAGTATCGAAGCGAAGCGTAGATCTCTGGTTGAGTTATGTTTTTGGATAAGAGCGGGTAAAAGGAATGTTATGAAGATGAAGTAAATTTTACTAAAAAATGCTAAGGGTTAAGGCAGAATCTTATAATTTGAGGGGAGTCCCGCAAGCTCCAAGAGGTGGTGCTGTCATGAGCAAAGAGCTGGTGCGAAGTGATGGGCCCGATCCCGGCAAGGGCCAGTTTCTCGTTTATGAAGCTGAAGACGGCCGGATAAAAATAGACGTGCGCTTCGAGAATGAGAATGTTTGGTTGACCCAAAAACTGATGGCCGATCTGTTTCAGACAACCAAGCAGAACATCGGACAGCATCTGAAAAAGATCTTTTCAGAAGGCGAGTTGCTTGAGGATTCAGTTGTAAAGAAATTCTTTACAACTGCTGCGGATGGAAAAAAGTACAAGACAAATTATTATAATCTGGATGCTATTATTTCGGTAGGATACCGGGTAAAAAGCCATGTGGCCACACGCTTTCGTATTTGGGCCACCCAGCACCTGCGCGAATATATCGTCAAGGGCTTTGTGCTGGACGATGAACGCCTGAAAAATCCGGATCAGCCCTTTGATTACTTTGACGAGCTGCTCCGCCGCATCCAGGATATCCGCACCTCGGAACGGCGCTTTTACCAGAAAATTACCGATATATACGCCACCAGCATCGATTATGATCCGACAATGGAGATCAGCATCGAGTTTTTCAAGACCGTCCGGAACAAGATGCACTGGGCCATTACCGGCATGACCGCGGCGGAAATCATCCATGAAAGGATTGATAGTGACAAGACCAATATGGGGCTGACCAGTTGGCGCGGCGCCAAGGTCCGCAAACAGGACGTAACCATCGCCAAAAACTATCTCATCGAAGAGGAACTGCTGGCTCTGAACAATCTGGTGGAACAGTACCTGATCTTCGCTGAGGGCCAGGCCATGCGTCGTCTTCCCATGCATATGACCGACTGGATTAAAAAATTGGATGCCTTTTTGTCGGTCAATGAACGTGAGATTCTCACTCATGCCGGCAAAATTTCACATGAAATGGCTAAGGAAATGGCCGAAACCGAATACGAAAAGTTCAATCGAAGGCGGATACGGCAAAAAGACCGCCTGGACAGTGATTTTGATAAAACAGTCAAGCAGCTGACGGATGGCAAACGAGGGAAGAAAAAATGAACCTGTCAAATGAAGACAAGCAGCTTTTGGCTGAGGAGGACAAACCAAAGAAAATTTACCCCGTCAAATCAAGATGTTCTGTATTCGCATAGCAGGCTAAACGGCGCATGTTTTAGACGATTAATGATTTAATGCTTGGCTGATATTTAACCAGGGAGATTGGATTTACGGCCAGGGAAAAATAAAAAGCCTACGGCAAAGAGACAAAAAATTGAATTGTGTGACCGACCTGGGTTTCATAAGAGCGTTAGGCACGTTCTACATCAACGTCCCCAAGGAAAAAGAAACTTATAATTTTATGTCTCGTAAGTCCCCACAGGGAAGTATGCTCAATGAAGCTACAGCAACTTTTTGAATTCATCAACGCTTAACCCTGCATCTTGGGCGATACCACCCATGGTATAGGCATTGATCGGGTTATTACGGGAGATTGTGAGGAATCTTGTGCCGTCGGACATGACAATATGCTTTTTTCCATCTCGAAGGATACGGAAACCTGCTCTTTCCAGAGCCCTGACGGCTCGAAGATGATTAACTCTATTCCGGATATTTCACGAGTTTGAGAAGTTCATTAGCAAGGCATCAAGGGTGATGCCGTAGTGTACTACTGCAAGCCATTGATAACGCAGCTAATAGGCGTCTCATGCTCGCCTGGAAGGTGAAAATTTGAAAGAAATAAAGAAGTAAATTTTAGGCAAAAGTTACAATTTTATCGTATTAAACAAACTGCATAAAATAAAATTTTGTATATTATTCTGTTTTTTTAATTAAATATAGAGGCTTCTAAAAATTTTAATGAAATTTTCGGGGGAGGGAACTTTGGTAATATTAAATGGCTATTTCAACTTCTCGAACGTTTGAATCTTTAACGGAGGCGTATACTGCGGCCAAATATTCTTGTATGGCATCCTTGATATTATCGATTGCTTGAGCTTCAGTTTTCCCCTGAGACCAGCACCCCGGGAGCCCTGGACAGGAAACGCTGTACCCTTCATCAGTTTTATTAAGGACGATTTTGTATTTCATTATTAATCTCCAAAGTTTTAACACGTTAATACAAAACGATTTTTTCTAATAATAATGTTTTCTTAAATTATATGCAACCCAAATCATGCCGTGTAAAAACCACACAATTTTACTAACCCCAACACACCGTTTTTGTAACATATTGAATCACCTAATTATTCGCCTTCGCCGGAATATCCTGCAGCTTGCTGCAGGGATGATAAGCGAGGTGAACCGCGCCGAAGCTCATCAGAGCGAAGGCGGGTTAATTCCGTTATATCATTTCAACGTTAGAATGGCTACGGCGCAATTCCGCTTTGATACCCCGCAGTTTGCTGCGGGAAGCTTTATTTTCATTGATTTTTCCCCCATATTCCATTATAGACCATCAGAGCTTTTTTAAGCAGGGAGAATATCGGGAACGCCCCTTGATTCTCCTGTCGTAATGACCACCTGCTGCCGCTTCACAGTATGTCCGATAACTTAAGGACGTTCCCAACCTGAAATTCTCACTAAGGATTCAAGTCACCGCTATATGGTTTAAGATCACAAAATGTAACCTTAAAAAGAGGACAGCATTTTAGATTTTTATGCCTAAAACAGAAAAAAACCGTCGTTGGGAAATTTTTCGTGCGTTACTTCCCTACTATGGGAAGATCGTTACGCCTGATTTCCTGCGGAAGACGTCGGATTTTGTTTTGGGTATCTGATCAATTTGAGGTTGTTGTTCACCCCAAAGCAAAACAGGCAAGTGTGAATAAATTCCGAATACTGGATCTGAATGGGATGCCAATTAATCTTCCTGAAGATGAAAATTATTACCCGCATCCAGAAGCTTTGGAATGGCATAAAAAAGAAGTTTTTAATAAATTTTCGTTATAAATTCTTAGAGCTATCATTTTGATGTTGAAAACATGGTTTTAAGAAAAAATAGGGGCCGTTTTTTGACCGTATTTAACCTAAAAACAATCACATAGCTTGGCCAGACCCGGATTTTCCAGGGAAAAGCAAAAAGCTTACGGTAAAAAGCGATAAAGACTAAAAAAGGGTGTTAAAACAAATTAAGAATAAGTATAATAAATCAGTTGCTTAAGCATGAGAAAGCCTCTATAATTTGGTAAATTTTCAGCAAAAAAAATTACCATAAGGAGACTTTCCCATGCAT
>Ga0307929_1001113_pt1 | contig 22202 bp, 24 predicted proteins | sample AceLakmetage1330_FD_203160 | JGI IMG/M metagenome (GOLD analysis project Ga0307929, IMG submission 203160) | Saline water microbial communities from Ace Lake, Antarctica - #1330 | ecosystem: Environmental > Aquatic > Non-marine Saline and Alkaline > Saline | place: Antarctica: Ace Lake...
AAGCCCTGTTGGAATCTCCCTCCTGAATTCTGAACCCCTGAACTCTGAACACTCGATTCATCAACGCTCAGGAAACCACGCTGGTTTTCTGCCCCACTCCTGCTATTCTACCCCGTGAACGGTTACATGGAAACGAGTGGCGTTGCTCCATCAGACCGGAAAGGGCAAGGGACAGGCTGTGCGCCAGGGGTTTGCCGAGTGCCGGGGCGATATTCTGATGATTCTGGATTCCGACCTGACGATGCCGCCTGAAGACTTGCCCAAGTACTTTGATGCCATTGTCAATGGGAAGGGTGATTTCATCAATGGCTGTCGCCTCGTGTATCCACAGGAGGATAAGGCCATGCGTTTCTTCAATATGGTCGCCAACTATATCTTTGGTCACATGTTCTCCTGGCTGCTGTCGCAACAGATCAAAGACACACTCTGTGGTACCAAGGTCCTCTGGCGACGGGACTACGAGCGTATCGCCGCTAACCGTGAGTTCTTTGGTGACTTCGATCCGTTCGGTGATTTCGATCTCTTGTGCGGTGCCGCGAAACTCAATCTCAAGATCATCGATCTTCCCATAAGGTACAGATCAAGAACTTACGGGGAGATAAAAATAGACCGCTGGCGCGACGGCGCGTTGCTGGTGAAGATGTGTTGGATTGCTTATCGCCGATTGAAACTATCGTAGGCTTGCCGCACGCGGGCGTTCCTGCTGCCGTGTCGGCTCTGATGTGGAGGGGGATATGGATTCAGTTATCCACCGGGAACAGCGCTCGCCCGGGTCTCACAATGCCCTCGATGACCCCAACCCCTTTGAGCGCGTAGAGGATAAAAAGTGCTGGCCACCAGAGCATGTACCGGGCCGAGACGCTTAGCAGAGGACGTACATTCACCACACTTGCGGCCAGTGCATACGCCGGAAGCAGCGGAACGAACGCCATCGCTATGAGCAATCTGACTGCGAGATTGTGGCAATTACCACAGCGTACCACGTAGGTATGCACCGCCCACCTGTATTGATGGGCAATGAAAGCCCTGAACTTCTCCCTGTCGTGGTGAAACACAAGCGGTGCAGACGAGAACAACATTCTCGCACCCATCGCACTCAGTCGCCTGTTGAAAGCAACGTCCTCCCCCGTACGTAGCCGCGTATCGAACAGGTCGCCTTTCGGCATGAGTGCTAGTTTCAAGCTCATGTTGGCCGTTGGCACGTGATACACTCCGGTAATCTCCCGGGGCGGTGCCCCGGGAATCGACGTGAACCATGACGCAATCCCGTCAAGGCGCGCCCAGAAGCCTGAGCCAACACCACGGATCCCACCGCCAATGCAGGCCATGTCTGGATGCTCGGAGTGGAGCGCAACGTGACCGCGAACGAAGCCCGGCTGCGGCGTGCAGTCATTGTCAAGCAGCACCACAAGATCGACACCACGCTCGCGGCACCAGGCGATGCCCGTGTTGCGAGCGGCCGCGGGACCCCGGGAGGCATCGTGCCGTAGCCGATGCACGCAAGGATGGTCCAGATGCCCCGCTAGATTTTCTTGCGAACAATCCGACCCGTCATCAATCAACAGGACAACCGTGTCTGGGGTAAGCGTCCGAGTGAGCACCCCCTATGCGCCGCGATCGTTTGGTGATAAACCGGACACATGAATGAAAAACAACCGAAACAGGGACGGCGAGTCAATCGGCGCTACAGCGCTGAGGACCGAGTGCGGCTGATTGGTGAACACGCAGCGAGCGGATTGACGAAGAAAGCGTTTTGCAGGGAGCAAGGCATTAACCTGGGCACCTTCTGTGGTTGGCGCAACCTTCCTGCCGCAAAGAATGCATCATCGGTATTTGCGCAAGTTGAGGTTCCGGCAGACACCACAGCAGCTGCCGTTGAAATTATGTTTCCCAATGGGGCACGTGTTGGGCTTCGTCATCAAGGTGGGCGTGAGGAGCTGATTGCTTTGGTGCGCGGCGTAGCGGGAGTTGCATAAATGCTCAACTTTACCGGCGGAATGAAAGTGTACTTGGCGGTAGTCCCCGTGGATCTGAGAAAGAGCTTCACCGGACTGTGGGCCGTGACGGTAAATATACTCAAAGAAGATCCTTCAACGGGGGCGCTCTTCGCCTTCACGAACCGACGGCGCAATAGGGTGAAGGTTCTCTACTGGGACGGTACGGGGCTGTGGGTGATGATCAAACGGCTTGAACAAGGAACCTTTACCTGGCCGAAGGGTGTGGATGTTGAGAACGGAAAACTGTCGCTACGTCCTGAAGCGCTTGCACTGCTTCTGGACGGGGTTGACATGCGCAGTGGATCGTTCCGTCCCTGGTATCAGAGATGAGCAAACTTTCTGCATGATTTTGTGTTTATTTTTCGAGATCACTTGCTGATTTCAGTATAATACATCCCGTGCAAAAAACACTCGATAAACTCCTTGAACAGAACCTGAAACAAGCCGAACAAATCTCGGAATTGCTTGAGCAGAACAGCCAGCTTCTGCAGAAGGTTCAGTTCCTTCTCAAGCGGCTGTTCGGGAGTAAGAGCGAGAAGTTAAATCGCAACCAGCTTGAGTTGTTGCTTGAGAATTTGGATGGCCAGAAGCCCGAGGATGATGATCCGCCTCCTTCTCCGTCTCCATCGCCCCGTTCGCGCAAACGCCGTGAGCATAAACCACGGATGCCCGAGAATCTTCCAACCGAAGATATCGTTATTGATCCTGAGGCGGTGAAGCAGGATCCCAGCGGCTATCAGTGCATCGGGCAAGAAATTACCGAAGAGCTCGATGTGGTTCCCACACGCTACTTTCGTCGTCGTATTATTCGTCGCAAGTTCAAGAGCAAGATTAACCGCGAGCGCGCACCACTAATAGCACCGCTAGCGCCACGGCTCATTGAAGGAGGCTACGCTAGTGCAGGGATCTTAACTGATATTGTTTTGAAGAAATACGTGGACCACTTGCCGCTCTATCGCCAGGAGCAGATCCTTAAGAGCCGCCACGGCATCGAGCTTTCTCGCAAAACGATGTGTGACTGGGTTCGAGTAGTCGCCGACTGGTTGAAACCGATTTATAATCATATACGAGAGGAATTGCGCGCCAGCGCGTACTTACAAGTTGATGAAACTCCGGTGCGATACTGCCTGGAAAAAGGTGGTGGAAGTTCGCAAGGATATCTATGGCTGTTTCTGCATCCCGGTGGCGAAGTGCTCTATGAGTGGTATACGAGCAGAGCGGCAACGTGTCTGGATGCAATGCTGGGAGACTTTAGCGGCACCGTGCAGTGCGATGGCTATGGGGCCTACACCAGTTACGCACGCAAGCGCAAGGCGTTGGTAAAGGCAGAGCAAAGCGATAAACCTATTGAGCTCTCGGCTTGCTGGGCACATGCGCGGCGCAAGTTCAATGATGCACTCGAAGAATGCCCTGGCCAAGCGGGGTGGATAATGAATCAGATCGGGGTGATGTACCGCACAGAACGAGAACTGCGTGGCAAGGGGCCGGATCTACGGCAAGCAGTGCGTTCAGCCCAGACGGGCATGATCCTGCCACGCCTTGAAAAGGTCTTAAAACTTAAACTCACAAAGCACCTACCCAAGAGCGCCATGGGCAAGGCTATATCCTATGCACTCTCGCTGTGGCCCCAGCTGCTGCGCTTCCTCGATGACGGTCATCTGGAGATCGACAACAACCTCGTTGAGAATGCGGTCCGGCCCATCGCACTTGGAAAGAAAAATTGGATGTTCGTCGGGCATCCGGATGCAGGAGAACGTAGCGCGATCATCTACACGCTGCTGGAATGCTGCAAACGACGTGGAATCAACCCGCAGGAGTACCTGCACGATGTGCTTACCCGTATTCCTGCCATGACCAATCAGCAGACCCATTTGCTGACGCCAGCCAAGTGGCTTGCCGAACATACACAACGGAAGATCGCATAACCCCCAGTCATAATATGCCAGTGACGATCAACTGACTAGGGGGTGCTCGACCGGACGCTTACAAATTGCAGCTGATTCAGTATTCTGAATCAGCTGCAATTTAACATTCTTGAATTGCCTTCTTTTTTTTCTTGGCTATCTCTTTGTTTAAATATTTTTTGAAGCGCGAAGGTGGAAGAGGGTTCTCGTCGTGGGGTTGAGCGGGGTCGCGATCGCACTCCATGAAGCGCTAAGCTTGACGTTTGAAAACTGCTGCACCTTCCTGTGCGGTCAAGCACAGCACCAGTGTCCAGAGAAACAGGATTGCGGGGCTTCGGAATGGGATGTCAAAGTTACTATGAATGGTAATGGCGAGCAGTCCCAGGATGTTGAACACGGTTCGGGGAGAGTTCCATAATGTTCGCCAGTGGCGAATGAGTGGAGTGGCGATTACCCCTATTCCCGTCCATAGCAAGGCCATGCCCAGCACGCCGAATTCAGAGAGAAACTGTAGGGTGTCGTTATGGGTGTTGGCTGCACCCTCTGTCTGCAAAAGGGAATGCTGCTTAAGCGGAAGGTAGATTATTCCCAAATGACGAACTGCCCATCCGCCAGCACCAAACCAGAAATTATCCCGCAAGACCTTGACTGCTATCTCACGATATATCGGTCGGATGTTCTCTAGAGCACTATGCGTCCAGTTTGCTGGTAGGCAGAGTTCTGCGGTCTCGGGATATCGCCTTGAGAGTTCGTCAACGACCGAGTCGCCAACCAAGGGGTAAATTGCCAGAAACGCGGCGGTGGCGATTGCCAGCGTGGCCATGAGTCGGTTGAACCGGGTTGCCCGACTGGTCTGCCCTATGCGGAATGTCAGCACATAGAGCGCTGTGAAGGCGAGAACGATGAGCGACAGGATGATGGCTGAGCGAGAAAGCGAGATCAGCCCACCGCCAAGCATCAGCAGCGAACAGAGCACAGACCATACTTTTGCGCGAACAGGCTGACGGTGCAGCAAGGTCGATAACATAAAGCCGATGGCGATGGAGAAGCACAGCACGAAGAAGCTTCCTGCCTGATTTCCGTAACCGAATGAGGTCACGAAATAGCTCTTCGACGGAATGGTGCCGCAGTTCCACTGCGTGGCTATGGCGAATTGTATTATGCTGCCGAAGGCTAACAAGGCGGCGGCTATGAGAATAGCGTTCAAAAACCGGCGTGTCGTCAACGTCTCTCTGAGGTCGAGATGGCGGGCTGCCAAAGCAATGGTCCAGACGGGAAAGAACCATCGCAACATTTCCGCCGCATCTGGGCGCGACACGGCCGAGGGGAGGAATGGCACGGGCGGGGGAGCGAACACCCATGCTTGAATAAGAGAGTCAAAGACTTGGGGTCGAGGACTGTTCCACCATTGAATAAGCAGCAGCAGAAATGCGCCGCCGAGAAACGTAATCGGATCGCGCCATAGGCGACGGTGGCTGACCAGTACGATGGTTCCGAGAAGCAACGCCGCCAGAAGGGGGAGAGGCAACTGCCAGGCCGTTTGGGTTCCTCCGGTAACCCACATCGGGTATACGATCAGGAAAAACAGAAGCATTAGGCCCGTGTGCCGCAGCGTCATCGTTGCCTTGTATAGCCCGGTGAACTTGGGGGTGGGGCGGCGTTGCCCGTGCGAATAATCGGAAGCAATCGAGGATTGACCCGCTTTCGAACAAGACTCACGACGGCGCTTCCATATTCTGCGCCGTGAACTTCGGCCGTCTTCTGAAACATGACCGCCACTGTTTTTTGAATGGTTGCCGATTCGATGTCATTCGCTTGCATCAAGGAAATTACCTGGATAATGAGCATGGCGCACTGCTCTTCCGAGGCTTGGCCAATCATCTGTTCGATTCTGGCTGGGTTGCTGATTAACGTATTCAGTGCGGCCTGATCGGGCATTGTGAAGTCGGCAGAGGCAACCGATGCGATCAGTAAACCCGCCACTGTAAGCTTTGAGAAAGTGAGTACCTTCATGTCGTGCTCTCCTTTTGCTTTTCTTAAAAGGCGATGCTAGCGCCAATGCTGAGTCGAAGCTGATTATAGTTGTCTTGTATGTTAGATTCAAACTCTTCGTAACGCCCTCGAAGATAAACCCGCAAGTTCTTTTTGTCACTGTTGAATACGAGTCGGGCTTGAATACCCAATAAGGTTTCAACAGCGTCGATTCCATTAATGGGGGCGGTATAGGTATCGCGGCGCCCCGAGAGTCCCAGTGATCCATAGATTTGATGTGTCATTTCGTAGGTGCAGCCGACGGAGGCTTGATCAACTCTTTTCGTGTTTAGCGTAAATGCCTCTGTTGGGAGATACTCATTTTTTGCGAAAGTATGGAGCAGGATTCGGGTTGTTGCCGCCCACGATGCATTTCCGTCAAAGTGGAATGACGTCGTGTTCAGGGAGGTTCCGTCAGCAGCCGTGGCATCCGTTTTCTGCTTCTGGAAGCCGCCGCTGATATCCAGTTTTGTTTTTTCCGAGGGGGTCCAGTAGGTTCCGAGTCGCACTCGCAGGAAATCGAGGGTGTCGAGCTCATTGTCGCTTTCTTGCTGTCCAATCTCCCCGCTAAGGGTGATTGAGGTTTTTTCGCTGACCCTCAAACCGATCCGCGGCTGAACATAGGTCTCATCCCAGTCATAAAGTGTGGTGGTTGTTGTGTCGAATTCCACTGATGAAGAGGCGGCTTTGAGGCCCATGTCAAAATGACGGGTCTCCCGTGCAACTCCAATCACAGCCGACCCCAGTTTGCGTTGATATCGGCGGGTTCGGGTTTCCATCATGAAGTCACCGGCCCGGGAGCGCTCGTATTGGGCAGCCAGATCAGATTGTGTGAATTCATAGTCGGATAATACCCCGTAATTCAGTTTCAGCAAAAACTGAGCGCGATCAATATAGCCACCAACATATTCAAGGTTTCCCTGCCAGGTCTCGTCGTCGAGATAGTTGTATTTCTGATACTGCCGCATTTGATACCAACCCCTAAGATTTAGGGTGGAAGCCTCTTTTTTTCGTAGCAGCGAAAGCCCTCCAACAAGATCAAGATAGAAATCTTCCTGCTCTAACCCCTCCCGTAATAAGAGAACATTCGAGTCGTAGGTGTAAGAACCTTCAACAAATGGGCTAATGGAGGTGCTCTCCGTGAGATGAATTCCCGTGGCATTTTGTGCATGCGCTGAGTGAACGCCTAGCGCCAGAAAAGCACCATACATTGCACAGAGAATGTTATGAAGTCTCATGTTTTCATTCCAATAAATCTAGATACAGCACCCCAACAGAATATAAGTCGTGTATTATCTTTTCTGTACGTTAAAAGGTCAACGTTATTTGTGTTTCTAAGGTTTTTACTGTGGATATCGCGGATGGGCACGGAAGGGGAGTAGAGTGCTGGCTTGGCCAAGCTTAACCTTTTCATGCGTGATAACGAAAGATATTGCCTTCATTTACCGCTGCTGTCATTGTCCCAAACCGCTACGCAAATCGCTTTGAGCCGCCATTCTGCTTGAAATTCTATTAGGGCATCGTATTCTATAGCCATGACTGAAGACAAAGAACTTTCTCCCAAAGCGTACCTCAAAGGGTTGCGCGAACAGTTTCCTGATGAAATCAAGCCCTACTCTGAGGACGATTGGGATTGGACTTGGCCGGACGAGGGATATCAGTTTCTTGAGAGTTGTGATTTTGGGATGGCCGAACTGATGTTTCAGCGTGTGATTGTGGCCCGCCCTGATGATCCTGACGGATTTGAAGGGCTTTCCATAGTCTACAAAGCTTTAGGGCATAAATCTCAAGCTACCATCCTTATCGCCGAAGCTCTCCGCCTAGCAAAGGCCCGTTATGCTAAAGGAGGGATCGATGTCGAGGCGCTCGAAGAAATTGCGGAAATGCAAAACCTAATCCATGAGATGGATGACGAGGGGTAGGGGTCAGGTGGCAGGGGGAAGGCGGAACGCTTAAGGTTCTGCTCAAAAGCCTCTTTGTCGAAAGCTTTTTTGAAAAAGGGCAAAAGTGCTTCTTGGCTTGACGTTGTCCTAAAAGATATTCCAAACAAGATAAATAGAATTTACAGGATTAAATAAAGACCTTTGAACAGAAGGTAACTAAGAAAACGAAGAAGAAACAAAGAAGTTGAAAGAAATGCGGAATTTTTTTCAATTTTTCCTTTGTTGCCTTTGTTACCTTCTGTTCAATTCCCCCTCTTTTTGAATTTATTCGCATCGTTGTTTAATGTGATTAAAACATAGCATTTGTTATAGCTTGCACATTCCGGTTGGGTATCCGATAATAGTGCCCTCTTCTAGATGAGGGGGGCGACATGGTTTCGACGTGATGGTTGAAGCTGAAGTTGCGTGCCGAGGATGTCTGGTTGGCCTCGTAAAAAATCCGGGCAAAACATTAAGTGCTGATACTGAATTAGCCCTCGCAGCTTAAATATAAGCTACGCGTCTCCCCGCCAACACCTGCTAGGCGGATCGAGGCGACGACAGCAGGTTAGTTGCAACAATGCGTCTCAGGCTGTTGTGGCAAAATAATGCTGAGACTGGCGGCTGTGACAGCGTGTCTGTCCGTAGTTACAGTGGCGAGACTTAATGGCAGAATATGCACGTAGAAGCTTGAGTGACTCTGTTGCGGACGCGGGTTCGACTCCCGCCGCCTCCACCAGCCTTCGCTTGGAGCGGAGCGGAAAGCGAAGGCTGTCACGCCGTAGTCCATCTGAGCCTGCGAAGATGGCGAAGGCGGACTGTGCACCCCACTCCAAGACTACGGCTTGGCATGCCTAACCCATTTCATCATTTCCCCCTTTGTTTAACTGTGAATGAAGACGTATCATCCTAAGTCGCAATGGTCTCCAGGATGCCGGAAATATCCCGCACAAAAATGGGAAGATAGGCCTCCGCGACATAGTTTTTGTCATCCGTGATGTCGAAGTCGATCCCGCTTGCATGCAAGTCATCTTGTGCGGCACGCATCGCGATGCGCATTTTAGATGAGGCAACATACTCATCCGTATGTTCTGGATTGATGGCCCAAATTCCACGCCAAAGAGTCGTCAAGCCGCGGGCCAGACACAACCAGTCAATCCCCCCGGAAAATCCCTTTAATCTGGGAACGAGAAAATCAGCCCATCGGCGGTTATCCAACTGATAGATCCTCATGCGACCACTGGTTCTGCACCAGATCTGCCCGGATTCAGCCATCTCAACCATGGTGTCCTGAACTCGCTTCTGGGAGTAGCCAAGAACCTTTGCAATACCCGAGGGATGTGCGCCCTTGTGTGTCAAAAGGTAGCACAAAATATCTGCCCTCATACCCAAACCAAACAAAGCCCGAAGTCGAAACTGCAAGGCGCAAGGATGCGTCATGGTGACGGGTTGCGCCAAAGACCTAGGCTCTTGTGTCGTACGAAGCAGCCCATATTGCTTAAAGAGCGGATCTGGCTCCTCCACTACAGACCGCAGCTCCCGATGACCAACACGAAAGAGCGCCTCAGGTGGCAGCTTCGGTTTGCTTACCTGGGAAAGGTTTCGCCATTTTGTGGCTGGATCATGCTCCATCATCGAGCGTGCGATTGCCGCAAGAACACAGGAATCCCCTATCTCGTGCTTTACATGAAGGGATCGCAGCCTTTGCGTGTTGATCCAGCGGCTGTTAGTGAGAAGCCAATCAAGAACTTCGTCGAAAAGCCTTGCCTCGTGGCGACCCACCTCACTCGTTAAGAGAAGCAGCACCTCAGGGTCTATAACCCATCGTGTCTCGGACGTCGATGTGCCGAGAACACCAAGAGCAGACCACTGCTGCCATAGGAAATCCGTCAGACTCGCCTCTAGATCAGAGGCCAAATTCTTCAGCAATGTGGACATAGTTGAAATCCCATAAGACCTCTCGGAGTTTCTTCCGATGTCGGCCAGTTATCGAACGCGACACTAGCCAAGACACGGCCGCCCTCATTTCATCTTCAGTTGGGTCAATCTTGTACAAATCCTGCGTGTGTACGGCTTCGCGATGGGATATTAGGCAGGCGTAAAGTTTCAAGTGAATCTGATCTTTGCGACCAATGAAATAGACGGTCAAAGCGGAATTATACTGCCTCTTGGTCAAGCGTTCCTCAATGCCCTCCGGCAACCCGAAATCAAGAAGCCGGTGCGGACCAAGGTTCAGCCATTTCTGATCATCTTGGAGAGGGTTGCCTTTACGGTCCTTCATGGCCAGCCCAAGGTCCCGAGCGATGTCGTCGACAAACCGGGGCAAATCCCACGGCAGTTTGTCGCTCTTTATGAAGTGTACTTCACTGCCAACGTCCTCTACTACACAGATGACATCTATGTCGCGTGTACCGCGCTTGAGAATGCCAAGGACGTTCAGAGCAGCACCACCACATACAAGCAGGCCAACAGACGGGCTGCCTGCGTCTTCCATGAGTGCAGCCAGTCGCTTGAGCACCTGATCAATGCTATCTCCCGATGTAAACATGACTCCATAATAGACATTGTTCAACTTATGTCAAGTGCAACAATGTCCCGTATTCCCGATATCAATGCCCAACCTTCGGGTAAGAGAGGAATGGACCTTCTCTGGAGTCCGATGATGGAAAATACATGAAGGATTCTCACCCTACTGAAGATGAAGTTCTTGCGGAAGATTTACGGAACTGAAGGTGCTGGAAGCTGCATTATCCTGCATGATTGCGGAGCCCAGAATTATTTCCCCATATTTTCCCCTACTCTGAGCTCTATAGGAGTTTCTGGAACTCAGAGAACCCGATGTCCTCATTCATTCTGCCCCGTGCGTAGTCGAGGCATAAGCTAGCTTTAACATATGACTTGGCGCATTTACTGACCAATGATTTTGGTAACAGATGAGCCGGAAAACGATCAGACTCCCCCGCAGGATGGCTTGTAACATACTGAAATAGATATATTTCCGTGTGCGATGACGAAGACTAGCGGAGCAGGGCGAATGCCGCATCAACAGCTTCGTTTGCATACTGAGCCTGAATGAATTCAGTATCGGTCGAAGAGTCACTTATCAGACTACCGCTGCAGAAATCAGCGTACTGAACCGGGCCCTTCGACGTTGTTTCTCCGAATCGTTCCTGTAGCGTATGCATTGCGCATTCGAACGCCAGGTTTTGACCTGATTCGTCGTGGAATGCAGCAATCGCCGATTCCGTTCCACCATCGTAGTCTCGCACAGCGCGAACCAGATCGAAGACATCCTTGCTCTGGGCTCGATTGTGATATGCTAGTAACTTCAGGCAAATGAACGGACCTACCTCGCAAACCTTGATCCGCTCCGTTACATGGGCCCCGTAGAGGTCTTTGTCAGACACGACCACTTCACGATACTGCGACAAAGCACGACCAACACCAGATCTGAAACGAGGTCACCCAACACCGCCCACACGGTTAACAAAGCCGACTCTGATCTCGCCGTATCTTCAGCCGAATAGTTCTCGTAGTGCTCCATTTTCATGGCTTACGAAATCCTTTCCATGATCGTAGTGCTTCCGCCTGATCCGGTCCCCTCAACCCTACCTGAAGCAAGTCCAAATAGATTTGAACATCAGATACAATTGGAAAACCGTCTACCCGCTGAATCGCTTGGAAGACACCGGCATCCTTTGGCGTTATAAGCCACAGTTTTCCACCTGAAGTCACCTCCCTCACGCCTAGAACATCTACCGTGCTCGTCACTGGCCTTTCCGCGACGTATGCCGATACAACGGAGACGTCAGCGTACGGAAACCGTAGCCCTGCTGCGAACCACTGCGTAAAGGCTATATCTCCGGTTACGTGATCTGAGACTCGTTTGGCAAGCCTGTTGAGATTGCCATCAAGTACCGAGTATTGCCGTATGGTCACACGCTTTTTCCACACGTCTGCTTCTTGCCAAGCGTCCAAAAGGCCATCGGCATTGGTCACGTTCCAATCACCACGACTACCAGAGACCCACCCCTCTAAACTCGCGTGCTTTAGCAGGCGGGACAGCAGCCCTTGACTCAGTCCGGTGAGATCGGCTAGATCCGTCTGTCGCCACTGGCGCTCGGGAAATGACAGAAGTGCCCGAGCTAATCGTGAACATCTTAATGAGAATGGGTTCACCGTAGCACCGGCTGTCCTGTACTGAACCTGTGTCCGCGGAGCCTCCCGGTCGATGAGCACTCCCTTGTCTCGCAGCCAGATTCGCCCGTTGAGATCCAGGCAATTCACTCCGAGCCGCTTACAATGCCCCACTAACGACTGCGATGCCTGAACCGTTGCCAGAAGGGGGGCGAGGTCATTAGACCTATTGTTTGCCAGCTTCTCGACGTCCCTGACTGACGGCCGCAGCTTGCAGTCCACGCCAAACCGACAAATCTTTTCATCCAGATCAATATGGGCCACAAAATCCCACTCGTCTCCCTCGGAAGATTCTATCCGGATACTCGGATTCACCCAGTTTTCCAGTATCTGGCCGATGGCGACTTCGAGATCTTGCCCTGTCTCTATGATTTGAGTATTCACTTGATCCCCTTTATTACTGATCCGTAATATTGCACGTTTTAGTAATAAATCAAATCAAAAGAAGACAGCGCTTTGCACACGGAAACCCGCCGACCGCACAACGCTTGGAAACTGAGGTAGGTTTTGTATACTCCGATCATGAACTACGATGTCTTTTTCTTTGAGGCCTTCGAGGAAGAGCAGCAGATGCTGCGGGAGCATATGCCCGATCAGATCAGGGCCGGTTACACCTGGAAGACTATTCAGGAGGCTGGAGAACATGCCCTGCCTGCGCCCCTCATCAGCGTTCGCACACAGTCGGCAATCCCCGTCGCGTGGGCCAACAGTATGGCGGGTATCCTTACGCGTTCAACAGGTTACGACCATGTTCAGAGCTACCGGCGTATGTGTAACACAGACGTTCCGGCGGGCTGCCTGCCTCTCTACTGCAACCGTTCTGTCGCTGAACAGGCCTTGTTGCTCTGGATGGCGCTGCTGCGTCGACTCCCACGCCAGATGGACCATTTCGCTGCCTTTCAGCGCGATGACCTGACGGGTCGTGAGTGCCTCAGCAAGACTCTGCTGACAGTGGGGATTGGCAACATTGGGAGCGAGGTGATCAAGATAGCGTCCGGGCTCGGTATGACCGCACTCGGAGTAGACGTTGTCGAACGATATGACTTCGTCGAGTATGTTACCTACGAGGAGGGGGCTCCACGAGCCGATATCATGGTGTGTGCCATGAACCTGACTGCGGAAAATTGTGGGTATTTCAATGCGGAGCGGCTGCGTCTGGCCAAGCCGGGCGTATTGTTTGTGAACATTGCTCGCGGTGAACTCGCACCACCGGCTGACCTCTTGCAGCTCATGCAAGAGGGCCATGTTGCGGGTGCCGGATTGGATGTGTACGACGAGGAGCCTGAGTTGGCGGTTGCCCTGCGGGAGGGGCGTCTCTCGGTAGCTGATGCAACCCACCCATCACCTTCGGTGTCAGCAACGCTGGCTTTGGCCCGACGCCTCGACGTGATCACGCTACCGCACAATGCCTTCAACACCGTCGAAGCCGTCAAGCGAAAGGCCCAACAGAGCGTCGACACGGTGCTGACCTTCCTGTCCGATGGCACGTTCACGCACCCCGTCCCATCAGCGCTCCCTGCGTAATCGGTCTCTCTGCGGCACCGAAATTAGGCATCAACTGCACAATTTCGTGATGAACCTAAAAAATCGCCCTTCTCAGGCATGCGCAACTATGGCATATTCAGCGATCAGTCTTTTGCCGAGTGCGGAAGTCATGTTTGGTGCCTATGAAGGAGCTTTGAGGGATGCGAATTTACAATACAATGTCGCGGCAACTTGATGAGGTTGTGCCGCTTGAGGATGGGCATATTCGGCTCTATACCTGTGGACCTACCGTATATAATGCCGCGCATATCGGGAATTTCCGAACCTATGTGTTTGAGGATCTGCTGCGCCGCTATTTGAAGTATTGCGGTTTTCGCGTGACGCAGGTGATGAATTTGACGGATGTGGATGACAAAACCATTCGTGGGGCTCGCGAGTCGGGAATGGCGCTGCGGGATTACACGCAGGTCTATAAGGAAATGTTTTTTGAGGATGTGAAAACGCTCAATATTGAGCCCGCTGAGCATTATCCAGCAGCGACGGATCATATCCAGGAAGTTATCGATCTTATTGCTAAGCTTTTCGACAAGGGTCTTGCCTATCAGTCGGATGATGGTTCGGTCTACTTCAGCATTGCCAAGTTTCCAAATTACGGGCGTCTGGCTCGCATTGATACGTCGGCTTTGCAGGTGGGGGCTCGGGTGGCTCAAGATGAGTACGAGAAAGAGAATGCAGCCGATTTTGCGCTTTGGAAGGCGTGGGATGAGGACGACGGTGATGTGGGGTGGGAGTCGCCGTGGGGAAAAGGGCGTCCCGGTTGGCATGTCGAGTGTTCGGCAATGAGTATGAAGTATCTTGGCGAGAGCTTTGATATGCATACTGGCGGCGTGGATAATATGTTTCCTCACCATGATGATGAGATTGCCCAGAGCGAAGGGGCCACTGGAAAGCCGTTTGTGAAATACTGGATGCATTCGGCCCATCTTGTGGTGAATGGCAAGAAGATGTCCAAGTCGCTTGGGAATTTTTATACGTTGCGTGAGGTGATGGAACGCGGCTATCAGGGGCGGGAGGTGCGTTATGTCCTCTTGGCTGCACACTATCGTCAGTCCCTGAACTTCACGTTTGAAGCGGTTGAGGCGGCTCGTGCGTCTCTGTCGCGTCTCGATGAGTTCACAGACCGTCTGAAGGAGTGCAAGACAACGGGTGCGGGGCTACCCGTCTGGGGTGAGACGGCTAAGACGGGATTTGAAGCGGCTCTCGATGATGATCTGAATATTGCAGAGGCGCTGGCGCGTCTTTTTGATATGGCTCATGCTGGAAATCGAGCGATGGATACGGACGATATGGATTGGTCTGCTGCGGCTGTTCTTGAACTGATCCGTTCTTTTGACGCCGTTCTGGGGGTTTTGGAAAAGCCGACAGTTGCGGTTAATTCTGAGGTGAATGATTTGCTGGATGCCCGTGCCCAGGCCAGGACTGAAAAGAATTGGGCGGAGTCTGATCGCATTCGCGATGCCCTGAGCGATATGGGGTGGGAAGTCCGGGATGCTCCTGAGGGACAGAAGGTTAAAAGAAAAGGCTGAAAAGCTGAAAGCTGAAAAATTGAAATAGAATGAGGGCGGGATGTTCGAATCGAAAAGGCGCCTGCGGCGAGATGCTTCGGCAAGCTCAGCATGACATGTTCTTAAGGAATTTAGTTGTTTCAAGACTGTCATTCCGAGCGAAGTCGAGGAATCTCGGTTTGAAAAATACGTTGATGTGTTTTGACCCTACTGTGGGAAGATAGATATGGCTGGAGTGTTTATTACATTTGAGGGGCCTGAGGGGTGTGGCAAGTCCACTCAGGTTTTGCGGGTGGTGGAGCGGCTGAAAGCCGAAGGGCATGATGTTGTCACCACGCGTGAACCCGGGGGAACCCCCACTGGCGAAGCCATTCGCGGAATTCTGCAACATGACACTGCGGGTGAGGCCATTTGTGCTGAGACTGAAACGTTGCTGTTTGAGGCCAGTCGGGCTCAGCTCGTGAGACACGTTATCCGGCCCGCTTTAGAGCGGGGTGCTATCGTTATTTGTGATCGCTTTGCAGACTCGACGACGGCGTACCAAGGGTTTGGGCGTGGTTTTGATGTTGAGACCCTTTTGCAGTTGCATGCTTTTGCTCTGGGAGGGACGGAACCTGATCTGTCGCTTTTGTTGGATATTGAGGTGGAAGAGGGATTTCGTCGCTTGCAGTCCCGCAATGCAAAGGCTAAGACGGGGTTAGACCGAATGGAGCGCGAGTCGCTTGAATTTCATCAGCGCGTGTGCAAAGGCTATCGCACCATGGCACAGCGTTGGCCAGAGCGCTTTCGTGTTGTTGATGGCAATCAGGATCTCGTGGATGTCCATTCGGAAATATGGGAGTTGGTTTTGAAAGCAATCCATGAATGTTGATCAGGCATATGCCTACATTGAACGGAGCATTCAGTCTGCGCGATTAGCGCAGGCCTATGTTGTCGTTGCGCCGCCACGCGGGGTGGGGGATCTCTTAACGATTCGTATTATGAAGCTCCTTTTCTGTAGTGGAACGCATGTGCCGTGCGGGACCTGTCGTGGGTGTACCTCCGTAGAGGATCGAGTCCATCCTGATGTGCATTGGATAGAGCCTCAGAAAAAGTCTCGCATCATTTCGGTTGAGCAGATTCGAAATATTCAGAAGGACATCTATACGACCTCCTACTCCGGTGGGTGGAAGATCTGTGTGTTGATGGGCGCGGACTGTCTGAACAAGTCGGCAGCGAATGCGTTTCTAAAAACGTTGGAGGAGCCCCCGGCCCGGACGTTGTTTTTTCTGCTGACCGATAGCCCCCAGCGCTTGCTACCCACAATTATTTCACGATGCCACCGGATAACGGTTTCCGGTTCGGATGCCGAAGGCATTGATGAAGAACTCCGGTCTTCTGTTATTGATATTTTGGCTGATACGGCAGGATCTCTTAGCGTCGAGCGCATGTCAAAAGCCGACCGTCTTGTGACGCTCCTGAAAGCGGTAAAGAAGAACATTGAGAACGAAGAAGATGAGGCCTGTACCGAAGAACAGGCCGACGTCGATAATGACACCCGGGAGGCTCGTGTCAGCTCTCGCTACCGCGAGGTGCGGCAGGCAATTATGCGGTCGATCCAGTTTTGGTATCGTGATATCCTGATACTTTCCTGTGGATCCGATGGTGCTTTGGTGCATCATGATTCAGAAATGGAGCGACTTCAGGACGCCGCCGCACGGGTATCGTATCGGGATGCGGTGTCGCAGGTCCGTGCAGTTGAGGATATGAACCAGCAGCTGGGCAGGAATATGCCTGAGGCGTTGGTCTTTATGAGTGGGTTTTGTCTGCTGTAACAAAAACAGAGCGGCCCCGTTGACTATGACCGCAGTAGCGGTTTGATATAGAGGATAAAATGTATCGTATTGCATCTGTAGAGTTGACCCCCGGCGAGGAGGTTCGCTGCGTCAGTCCTGAGGGGTTGGCCATACATGTTGGCGACCGCTGTATCTTGAATACGAGCAGTGTTCTCGAAATCGGTCGGATTGTCTCGGCTGTTGATGGTGTCGAGGGTGCATTAGACGAAAGCATGCCCAAGATTATGCGGTGTGCAACGCTGCAAGATCAGGCAAAGGCACGCGAGAATGATCTGATGAGCAAGATGGCGATGGACTCGTGCGAAGCCAAAGCCGAAAAACTTGCATTGGTAATGCGTCTTGTCAGTGTGCGCTTCAGTTTTGATCGTAAGCTCCTGACCGTGCTCTATTCTGCAGAGGATCGTGTTGATTTTCGTGAATTGGTTAAAGATCTGGCTACAGAGCAACATGCCCGAATAGAAATGCGTCAGATTGGGGTTCGCGACGAAGCTGGCATGATTGGTGGCCTTGGGCCATGTGGTCGGGAGCTGTGTTGCTGTTCCTGGTTGAAGAAATTTGAGTCGATTAACGTGAAGATGGCGAAGAATCAGCGCCTATCCCTCAATCCAGGTGCAATCAGCGGTATGTGCGGACGTTTGAAATGCTGTTTGCGCTACGAGAATGAGCAGTATCGCGAAGCGTCGCGTGGCATGCCGCGAGAAGGGGCGATGGTTGAGGGGGCAGAGGGGCGCGGATGTGTGATAGACTACAACACGATGGGCCGAACCGTGCGCGTACGGCTTGAAGATGATCGCATTCTAGACTACAATGTTGACGATATTCGTGTCCTGCGATCCGGTCGCAGGTAAGAGCTTCCGGCGTTTGGCCGGCAAAGTCAGATCAGTGAAAGGTGTATTATGAAGGTTCTGGTTATCAATGGACCCAATCTCAACCTTCTTGGTCAGCGCGAGCCCGATGTTTATGGTCGCGAGACCTTGGACGATATTGAGTGTATGACCCGGGAGGCCGCTGTAGCTTTGGATGTTGAGCTGGATGCATTTCAGAGTAATGAAGAAGGCGTGTTGGTGACGACGATTGGTGAGGCGTCTGGCGTCTATGACGGGATCATTATTAACCCGGCAGCTTATACCCATACCAGTGTGGCATTACGCGATGCGATTAAGGCGAGTGGTGTTCCGTGTGTAGAGGTTCATATCTCAAACACGCATGCGAGGGAGTCCTTTCGTCATACGAGCCTGACTGCTCCCGTGTGTCTGGGGCAGATTATGGGTTTTGGTGGCAAGGGGTACGTCCTTGCCTTGGAAGGATTGATAGAAAAACTGCGGAGTAATGTCTCGTGAAAGTGCTACATCGAATTGTGTTTCTTTTTGTGTTTGCGTTGCTGGCTGCGGCTGGAATTGGCCTGATTGGTGCGGCGGCGAGTGGTGAGAACTGGGCGGTTCTAGAAGCACTCCTCCCCGGCAGTCGGCTTACGGGGGTTTATCTTGGGGTGATCCTGTTTGGGCTGGCCTCCCTGCTTTTTCTTACGGGGGTTGATACCAAGCGTCGGGATCGTTTCCTGTCGTTTTCAAACGAACAGGGCGCGGTCAACATCAGCACAGATGCCATCTCTGAATACGTTGGCAAGTTAGCTCCTGAGTTTCCCTCCATTGTCAAGATGACCCCTGTTGTGGTTTCGCATCGTCGTCGCATTGACATTGTGGTGGATGTTCGCATTAAAGCGGGGCCACAGCTGCACGAAATCTGCGAAGTGCTTCAGCGACGCGTTCGCGAAAGTATGGAAAAAGGACTTGGCATCTCTGATGTTCGCCGCGTGATCGTCAGCGTTAAGCAGATAAGTTCCGAACACAAGTCAACCTGATGCGACTTGAAGATGCCCTTTTTTATATGATTCTGACCCCGCCCGTTAGTGGGTCGCTTGATGATTTCTGCACAGCGGCTATTGCGGGGGGAGTTGACATTATCCATGTTTCCAAAGCCATTGCGGAAAATGCCGATGCCCTGGTCGGCATTCGCGATGTCTGCCATCGTGCCGATGCATTGCTTGTGGTTGAGGGTGATGCCGTCGCAGCACAATCTGTGCAGGCCGACGGACTTCACCTAAGCGCATCCACGGACTCGGTGGGACAAGCCCGTGCCATCCTCGGTGTCGACAGCATTGTGGGCATGTCAACCCACACAAGCAGCGATGCCTTGTTGGGACTTGAGGTTGGCGCTGACTACCTCGTGCATTGGGCAGGAACCGCATCTCCCAGCGTGTTTTCCGGATTGCCGGGCGCCGCAGGGCAGGCTCTTTTTGCGGCGGGACTTTCTTCGGTCGATGACGCGCGTCGTGTGGTTGAAGGGGGTGTCTATCGACTTTGTATCGAATCCAAACTTCTCGAAAATGGCGATGTGACGGAGCAGGCGGCAGCCTATTCGAGGGTGCTTGGAAGGTGTATTTAAGGCGCTTTAGGGATTAGCTGAAGATATTTTGTTGATGGTTTTAATGTGACACATGGCAATGGGTAGAATCGAGTAAGCTGGCGGAGTAAGTGTAACCGTTTAAGAACGGGGTTAAGTGTGGGACGCGCGCGACATGTCCTCTGTGGCTCGCAAAGTGGCGGAGGATGTGTAAACTTCATCGCCTTCTTAATCGCTAACTTAAACGCTTACACTTAAACAACTTACTTAATCGCCCATCAAAGCGGGCGCATGCGCAGGCCAATGTGAATCATACGGCAAAACCGGAATAATCGAAATGAATGAAAAAGACAAAGGAAAACAACAATGAGCAAAATTGATCTGGTGATAGTGGGGTCCATTGGTCTCGATACGATTGAGACCAAATTTACTAAACATGAAGAAATTCTGGGCGGCTCTGTGAGTTATGCCTGCGCTACGGCATCCTTCTTTACAAAGACGGGGATGGTTGGTGTTGTTGGTGGTGACTTTCCTGAAGCCCATATGGAGTGCTATCGGAGCTTTGGTATTGATCTCGAAGGCCTGATCACCGAGGAAGATGGCAAAACCTTCCGCTGGTCGGGCGTCTATGACGACGACATGATTAATCGGAGTACGCTGTCGACTGAACTCAATGTGCTGGAAACATTTGCTCCCGAGCTTCCTGAAGCTTATCGCGATGCCCCGTTCATCCTGCTTGGGAATATATCCCCGGAGCTCCAACTCCACGTGCTCTCACAGGCGCGTTCCCCTAAATTTGTAATCGCCGACACCATGGATCTTTGGATCAACATTGCAAACGAATCTCTGGTTGAGTTGATTGGAAAAGTGAACTTGCTGACCCTGAATGACAGTGAAGCACGGCTCCTGACTCACGAGCACAACCTCAAGACTTGTGCGAAAAAGATCCTCGATATGGGACCGGATTATGTTGTCATCAAGAAGGGCGAGCATGGCGCGATGCTGGTTACGCGCCATGGTATTTTTCTCGTGCCTGCCTATCCTGTAGACGAAGTTAACGATCCTACCGGAGCTGGAGATTCGTTCGCCGGCGGCTTCATGGGATACTTGGCTAAGAAGGGTGAGGTGACCGATCGTAATGTCAAGGAGGCGCTTCTGTGCGGCGCTGTTGTTGCCTCATTCGGGGTCGAAGCCTTTAGTCTTGAGCGACTGGAATCCCTCACGGATGAGCAAATTGAGGTGCGCCTCGGCGAGCTCAAGCAGATGATCACTCTCTAGCCAAGTCTATCTGAAATTTATTGCTGTTGTTGAGTAGAGTTCAATCGGGTCTCTGGCTCTTTATGTAGGTCGGGCATTCTTGCCCGACTTGGTCAGGCAGGAATGCCTGACCTACAGGGATTTGATCCAGGAATGCTGAGAAAAAAATTGAGGAAATTATGCGCCCGTTCAGTCTTCTTGTAAAACCAACCTCTGCTGACTGCAATTTGCGGTGTAAGTACTGTTTCTATCTTGACCGTTGCACGCTCTATCCTGACACGTCGCATCACAGAATGTCGGATGAGGTGCTTGAGCATATGATCTCGACCTTTCTTGCCACCCCGCAGCCTCAGCACAGTATTGGCTGGCAGGGCGGTGAGCCGACACTGATGGGGTTGGACTTTTTTCGAAAGGTTACGGATCTACAGCAACATTGCGGTCGGCCAGGAATCGCCGTATCCAATGGACTTCAGACCAATACGACGCTGATAGACGATGCATGGGCAAAGCACCTTGCCCAGTATAACTTTCTGGTGGGTGTCAGTATTGACGGGCCACCTGCCATTCATGATAAATATAGGACATTTGCGAATGGTCGAGGGTCGCATGCGGATGTGATGCGTGGCCTGGACTGCCTGAAGCGTAACCGAGTGGAATACAATGTTCTGACGTTGGTGAGTCAGTCCAATGTTTCACACCCCGTCGACGTTTATCACTACCTGCGCGACGATCTCGGTGTTAAATTCCATCAGTATATTGAATGCGTCGAATTTCAATCCGATGGATCGCTACAGCCTTTTGCGATTACCGGAAAAGCGTGGGGTGATTTTCTGTGTGCCATCTATGATGAATGGGTGAAGTGTGGGGATACCCACCGCGTCTCTATTCGCCTCTTTGACTCAATCCTAACGCGGATGGTGGACGGGGTTGCCAATGTTTGCTCCATGGGGCAGAACTGCCAGCAGTATCTCGTGGTTGAGCACAACGGCGATATCTATCCTTGCGACTTCTTCGTGCGGCCCGAGCTCAAACTGGGTAACATCATGGAAGACTCATGGGAGACCTTGCTGAACTCTCCCATCTATGTTGAATTTGGTGCGCGAAAAGCGCAATGGAATGAGACGTGCGCAAGCTGCGATTACCTCAAATTCTGCTCCGGGGATTGCCCTAAGAATCGTCCGACGCAGGGACAGGATCCTAGACAACTCAGTACCCTCTGCGACGGGTGGATGCAATTCTATGAATATGCGCTTCCGAAGTTTGAAGTCCTCGCCGAAGGAATCCGCAACGAACGTCGTGAGGCTGAACGTCAAACGCGCCGCAACCAGGTGGCTGCGATGAACACGGGAAAGATTGCGCGGAACGATCCCTGCCCTTGCGGCAGTGGCAAAAAGTACAAGAAATGCTGCGGCCGCTGAAAGCGTGATCGCGGTCTTGTTCTCATGTTGCGAAAGAGGACGTAATTTGAGCTTTCACGTCTACGTTCTGTTCTCAGAGTCTCTTTGTAAATACTATGTTGGACAATCTCTAAAGTCCGCCATTCGCCTGAAGCAACACAATCGTGGGCAGAGCCATTGGACCTCTCGCGCCACTGACTCGCAAGAGG
>Ga0307929_1001116_pt1 | contig 22108 bp, 14 predicted proteins | sample AceLakmetage1330_FD_203160 | JGI IMG/M metagenome (GOLD analysis project Ga0307929, IMG submission 203160) | Saline water microbial communities from Ace Lake, Antarctica - #1330 | ecosystem: Environmental > Aquatic > Non-marine Saline and Alkaline > Saline | place: Antarctica: Ace Lake...
TCCCTGATGATGATGTTGGTGCTTGGCTAGGGACAGAGTACTTTTTTTCGAATATTGAAAATAAGAACTTAACAATTGGTGCAATTGCTCTAGGAGAATACAATACTCCATTGTCCAAATTAGCCGTAAAGTCCGCTCTAATGTCTAAAAAGGCATCACTTGTAATCAATGGGGCGGAGTGTATTAAGCAAAACAGCTCTATCTACAAAGATTGCCTTCCATTACTCATTGCATCTCTTGTCTCAATAAAAGAAAGGGCAGATGCATATGAAGATTTTTTTGAAGCGGGAGAAGGGGGTGCCAACGTTTGTTACCTAATGCTCGCTCAGGCAATAAATACCTGCCCAGAAAAAGAAACTTTTCTGCCATTCCTAAAAAGATACGAAAAGAGAAATGAGCTGGATTTCAGCAAATACTTCAGATAGCTCCAACCAACGCCTTCACTCTATCGCTGGCTCCGCCCGCTCAGAGTGACGCGTAACGTTAGAGCTTCCTTGTCGGAAACGTTTCCCGTTGAAAGTTAGCCAACACTTCAGTGAATTTCTCGACGCGCTTCGTCCATTCTTCGTTGTCGATCTCGTCATTGAATTGGTCAACGCAGGTGTCGGCGCAAATATTCCACATTTCATTAGACGTTCGCTCTAACAATCCCATAGACTCTACGGGGTTGCTCTCTGAAGATTTAGTTTCATTGCTCATAGTTCATTCTCCTGTAGTTTTCCGAGAGTCATCGGCGGCGTTAGCGAAGGAAAAATAAAAACAAGGAGAAAGACGATGAGGAAGATGTTGGTTGGTTCGATCATATTAGCATGTGTCTGTGCGCTGTCTCAGGCGCAGACTACTGAACAATTGTCGGCGTATAACGCCGCAATAAAATCACAGGAAAACTTCAATAAGGTTCAGCGAGAGGCAGGCATGCCGGAAATGGATGTGCCAACTTTCGCGGAATGGCTGAAGGTAGAAGAGGACAAAGCCACAGCACCCGCTTCTTCTATTTCAACGGTAGAAAAAGAAGACCCGAATGTACGCTGGGCGAAAAAACTAGAAAAAATACGTCCTCAGCTATGCGAACTCAAACCAGTCAAAGACAAATCAAAACCTGTTCGTAGTGCGGAAGCCCTCAAGGAAAAGGAACGGCTCTTCAAAGTCGCCGACAAGGCGTTTGAAAAACAGGCTGAAATTGAACGTAAACTGGATGCAATCGCCGCCAAGCACGGCGTTCAACGCAAAAGAAAAAATGGCGAAGGAAAAACTCAAGTGCTCTCAGGGGAGTTCAATGGGTATCCGCTATGGTTGGAAAGCCACAATCAGATGGCGGCGGCGGGGATCAGTGCCGACGAACTTTGGCCGACCAATTCCGCACCTTGGCCGTCTTCGTCCACTGGGCGAGATTTGACAGGAACGAATGTTGTTCTCGGCATGTGGGAAGCAGACGGTGGAGTTGAAACAGATCACCAAGAATTTTCTAGCCGAGTTATCCAGCAAGATACTCCAACAGTTTTAAGCGATCATGCTAGTGGTGTAGCAGGTTCCATGGCGGGAGGCGGGAGCACCATTAGCTTATCAGGTCTTCCCACCGGAGAACTCGCACGGGGAGTAGCGTTTAACGCTTACGTTGATGCGTATGATATTACACGTTTTAATGAAGAAATAGCGGATGCATCAGCAGGAACAACCAACATTGTAGGGCTACGTACGTCTAACCATTCTTACGGTATAGGCTCAGCGTGGAGCATAGAATATATCGGAAACTATTATGACAATGGGGTCTTGAAATTTTTGGGAGGTAATTATTGGGTCTGGATACAAAATCCTGCATACGTGGAAGATCCAATTTGTGGTTTATATTTACCAAATACAAATGGAACCGGTTGCGTTGAAGTTGATGCGTTAATGTCTACGAATGCTCCGCGCCACCTTTTAGTCTATTCTTCTGGAAATAATCGCAATCGTGGACCTCAAACGGGACCTTATTTTATTCGCAATAATAATAGGTGGGAATTAGTAAGTTATGAGAAGGACTTGGCATCAGGCGATGGTGACCTCGGCTTTGATACCGTGATGCCTCCGGGAGTCGCAAAAAATGTTCTCACGGTTGGTTCCGTAACTGATGTTTACCATTATGAAGACGCCCAATTTGTTTGGGGGTATGCAAGCAACTCCACCGTAAATGTGTCTGGCTTTAGTGCGTGCGGGCCAACGGATGACGGGCGTATCAAGCCGGATGTCGTCGCCGTGGGCGAAGCCGATGCTTCCATACGTTCCTACGGCATAGTCACTCCAATTTCAACGAGTACCAGCAACTACAAAACCAATTATAATGGAACCAGCTTTTCGGCTCCGATGGTTACTGGAGGAATTGGGCTTTGCCAAGAACGAAGAGCTCTGCTCTTCCCGGATCTTGAGGCGGAAACGGATGACCTGCTTAACTCATCACTCAAAGCAATTTCCATCCACACCGCTGACGATGTATATAATGTTGGCCCTGACTTTTTGACGGGCTGGGGATTGTTCAATGCGGTTTCCGCTGTAGAGCTGGTTGAGTTAGACGCTCAACACGGACGCGGCACACACATCAAGGAACTAGAACTCTCCGTTGGCGAAACCAACTCATGGACGGTTGTTCTGGATGGATCACCATTTAAAGCCACCATTGCATGGAGCGATTTGCCAGGAGTTTTCACCGGATACATTGATGATGCAACGCCGATGCTGGTCAACAATCTTGATTTATGGGTTGAGAACGAAGCCGGAACACAGATTTTCGAACCGTGGGTGCTTGATCCTGACCTTGCTCTGGAACGCGAATCCGTGCGTAATGCTCCTGCCACAACAGGATACGACGATGTGAATAATGTTGAGCAGGTCGTCATCTCATCTCCCGTTGCAGGTAACTACAAGATTTTTGTAACCCACGCGGGCGGAACCAGCGGAGGGCAAACCCCGTCCGACCAAACCGTTTCAATCACCACATCCGGAGATACTCCGGCAGAGATGAATATTGTAGAGTTTGAACACTCCCCAACGAACGAAACGTTCCTGCTCAGCGTAAAGAGCGATCCCGGCGCTCATATGCAACTGGTGTCTTGCACAGATTTAAGCACTGGAGCGTGGCAAACCAACTCAACCTTTGTAACGGTTGGTAACACCAATTCCATGTTTGTCAGTTCCAGTTCGGAACGACGTTTTTGGCGTATTCGCCGAGAAACAGGAATCAGTGAATGATTCGTTTTCGAAACATAACCTTATGCGTTGCCCTCCTTGCGGGGGCAACTGCATCCTATTCGGACATTGTGCATACCCCGACTGATTTTGTTGTGGGCGATGTATGGGTTCCTGCGCCTGATGAATTATTCGAATTGGATGTAGATTCAAATGGAACGGTTGATTTTTCTTTAATTGCAGGAATGAATTATTTTTCTGGAATCAGCTCTTCGAACCCAGACGTAAATAAATATCTAATCCTTCCTTCTCCGCCCCCCAATATTGGAGGCTCCGTTGCGGCATTAGATTCAGGTTATGTTATCAGTGCAAATAGTGGAGAGGGCACTCCAGAAGAATGGTTCGGTCTTGAAGGCTGGGACACCCTTATTTTTTTACTAAGCACTGGAGAAACAGGCGAGTTTATAGACCATCGCGGCTATGTTGGTCTGGCGTTTGAAGCAGAAGACGGAATTCATTATGGATGGTTGGATATAGAGGGGGTGGAAACCCGCTCATCCATTAGAATACGAGGCTGGGCGTATGAATCGACTCCCGGTGTTGGCATTGTCGCCGGGGCAGTTCCGGAGCCGTCATCAGTTATTCTATTCATGCTTGGTGCTATCGGGACTTGGACTCTAAGAAAAAGAAAAAACCGCTAACAAGAGCATTCACATGTACAAGGAAAACGCTCCGAAATTCTTGGGTTAGACCAAGCCTTTCGGTGCGTTTTCCTTGCCAGTGATGCTGAACGTTCGAAATCAAAACAACAACAGGTTGACAAACCACGCCGTGAAGGTATATTTTTTATACCATGATTTTTGAGTTCGATCCAAAAAAAAGCAACGGTAACAAACAAAAGCACGGTATCGATTTCATCGAGGCTCAGGCTTTGTGGGATGACCCCGACCTGATTGAAATACCGGCACGCACAGAGGATGAGCCGCGTTTTCTAGTAATTGGAAAAATCGACAAGAAGTATTGGTCGGGAGTGATCACCTATCGAACAGAGACTATTCGAATTATTTCGGCTCGCAGATCCCGCAGTGAGGAGGTTGAAGTCTATGAAAGCTAAAGAGTTTGATAAAAAATTTGAGTCCGGAGAGGACATCACAAAATATTTAAACCTCTCCAAAGCCCGGCGGCCCGAACAGGAACAAAAGAGAGTCAACGTAGACTTCCCCGTCTGGATGATTCAGTCTCTCGACAAGGAAGCCTCGCGTCTTGGTGTTCCCAGACAGTCCCTGATCAAAGTCGTGGTTTCTGAGCATATTCAGAAAGCGCGTGCGTAAAACGGTTCGAACCACCGCATTGACGCTGCGCTGCCATCACGATAGTGCTGGCCTCTCTCCCTTGGGTCGAGTCACTCTATCGCTGGCTCCGTTCATGGTGAACCTTCACGGTGAACCGCCCGCTCAGAGTGACGCGGTTCGTTCATGCGCGCTACTGATCTTCAAGCCGGATGCGGAAGAAACGATGAGGGTTCGTGCCCGGCATCACGTCGGGGATCGACAGTTCATCCTGCCCACTGGTAGCTTGGAGCGGATCACCCAGAGGTAGCCATGCGTCGCCGAGATTGGTGCTGTATTCCGGCTGGTAGGCCCGGCCCGGGACAGAAAGCCATTTGAGGTCGGGATTGCCGCCCGTTCCCCACCCCGAAATCCGGAAACTGCGGGCAGGATCCAACCGATCGAAGGTGCCGTTTGCCAATGAGTCGCGGATCGCTTCGACAGGGAAGGCCATGAATTCGCTGGGATCAACATTGCCGTCGCCATTGCCCGCCGGAGCCTGCCCGGCGAGTGCCCCTGCCTCCCCAGTCTGGTAGGCGATCGCGGCCAGATAGATATTCGAGGGAACGGAACCGAACACAGCGGCTAGGTCGATGAAGCCCTCCAGCTGTCCGGCACTGGCTACCGAACTGGCGACCCCGCTGTCGCCCGGCGCGTTGAACCAGCTCGCGTAGCTGCCAGCACTTTCCCCTGCAAGATACGGCTTGTCGGTAGCCACAGCGACCGTGCCGGACTTCGCCCACGGCGCCGCGGAGATCGCCGACGAAAGCAACGAATCCGAAACCAGAATGAAATGGTCGTTTGTGCCGACCGAATCGCCCGGAGACCAGGTTGCGACATAGAGTATTGTGCCGCGTACGGCAGCATAGACGGTCATGCCGGGTTTCGAGATAAGGTAGCCCGCAAAGTCCGCGGCACCCTCCATTGAAAACTCCTGCGGTGCGGTTCCTGTCGTGGCTTCGGCCGTCGCCGAATCGGCGGATGTTCCCGCCTCATTGGTCGCCGCGATGGTATAGCTATAGCTCGTCTGCGGCGTCAGGCCGGTATCGCTAAAGGCATTTGCCGACGGGGTGGCGACCGGCAGGCTGTCGCGCTTGACGACATAGGCCGTTGCACCGTCCACCGCATCCCATTCCAGATTGATCTGTGCATGCGAAACGGCGATGGAAACCAGGCCGGAAGGCATATTGGGGATCACAGGCGGATCCCATGTGGTTGCATTGGCGGAAGCGGATTCAGACGAATCGCCGGACGCATTTCGCGCAATCAGGGTGTAGCTGTAACTCGTCAGCGGCGTTAGCCCCGAATCGGTGTAGTTGACGGCTGACGTCGTATCAATCTCCGACCCATCACGCTTCACAACATAACTGACCGCATTAGAGCCGGCCGTCCATGACAAGAAAATCTTCGAGCTCGAAATCGCGGTCGCGCCCACGTTCGTCGGCTGGCCGGGCGGCACGGGGGGCGCGGCGCCGTCGTCTTCGACAAAGACGTGCTGGATGTCGGACTTCGACACATTGCCCTGCCCGTCCGTCGCCTCGACGTAATAGTCGATCAGTTTGTCGCGGAAATTGGCTGCGACGCTATTGTCAATTTTAGCAAAATAGTAGTCAGCAATAAAAGGAGGCTGAACATTCCCATAATCGATCTCTCCATGATCTGCGGCGGCATTGAGTGCCTCACGTGTATTCGGCAGTGTACGCATCGTCATGGGAACTGAGATCCACGCGTCTACATCATTTCCGCCCGCATAGGTTTCGTTGTCATTATTTCCCATGGTGTTATAGCCATCTTTGTCGAGGCGAATTTTAAGCGTGGCTGACTGGACGCCCGAAACATCATAAATGTGTGTCCAAACATAAAAGTCAGACTCCATTTTCTTAAGGAACCCTGGTTCCGCAGACGTATTATTGAACCAGCCAAACGTGTAGGCTCCTGGGTTATATGGGAACCGCTGAGGCCTCAACGCGGTAGGAGGTGTTTGATCACTTCCTAAGCGAGTGGACATATAGGACTGTAATTTTTCAATCGCATTTTTGGTGGCGAGAGCCGGCTTCATTTCATCATCGTTGCCAAGACCGCCGTAGTAGTTGAATCCAGAGTCAAGACCTCCCAAATAGATGTGCCAGGCCAGTTCAACAACATTCGGACTATTCCATGAACCATCGCCATTCCAATTGTAGGGCGCTTGTATTTTCCATGCCTCGACGGTTCCGCCTTCGTCTTTCATGATTTGCTCGGCCGTTTCGCACCAATTTGCTCCAGCCATGAGAGGTGCATAGCTCCAGAATTTTAGTGCAAAGCCAGGTGTCTCCAGATCCACCATGGTCCCCGGATAGCAGGAGGATAGATGATCGGGGTTCAGCGGATGTTCCAGCCATTTAAGAAAATAGGGCGAGCCATAACACATCTCGGGAAAGATCCAGGCGCCATCTTCAACATGGGCAAGGGTTGCTGCCCCGCCAAAATCATTTACAAAATCCTGGATCGTTGTCGTCTGATATCCACTGTTTTGGCAACTACTAAAAAAGGACGGTGTGGATTCATTCCATGAACTGCTTCCGCCACCCCAGGCATTGTCACCATCTGTTGAAGGAAGAACCATGACAGGATGAGCTGAGTCGTTTGCATAGGGTGCAATATTGCCACTAATCATGCCAACCTCTGCTCCACTATAACCGGCCTTATAGCTTAATACATCGTCGGAAGGCACAGCGATCATCGTCTTTTCTGCGCCGGTTGAAGGGTTGACATATTTGACTTTATGTAGCTGATACGCAAAGGGGGATACATTCCACGCCGCGTTGCCGGGATTGGGCTCGCTATACCACCAGCCCTCTGTAGGGGAAGGACCCATTTGGTCAGCACGGTTTGGAGGGCTAGAGGCAATATTAAAACTGCCTTCTGGATCCGCTTTTGTATTATAGGTAGGACACGTACGGCTCAGGTGGTGACTTGCGACAATGGCCCACTCATAGCCCTCGTCAACAAGCACATCAATAAGTTCTGTTGAAAAAGCCATCTCGGTGGGGAAGAAGCCTTTAGAATGATCGCTTAGATCGCTATTTTTGTTCCACGCTTTCCACCAAGCTTGTTTAAACGTCTGTATTTCTTTTCGCAAAACAGCCTTGGGTAAGAGTGGGGCCAGGGAGTGGTGATAGGTAAATCCAACCATATCCATCCGGCGGCTACCTTTTGGGGTAACCCACTCAGTGGCTTCGCGATAGCCATTCCACCAGCCAGATCCATACCCAAGGTTGTTTGCTTGACCGAGACTGTTCACACCCTCAATAAGCGAGCCGGAATAGCTCATTGCAAAGCCTGCATGATCGGCAAGGCTTGCCAAAGAATTACGCGGTCCAGACTGATAAGATGCGACTCGGTCCCCTTTTCCAAAAATATCCGACAGGTCGTTTTCAGGGTGTTGTTTCCCGTCTCCGTAGAAATCCTGTCCGCCTTTAAGAACAATGGAATCTTGCGTATACTGCATGCGAGAGTTTTGATCTCCATTGCCATTCCATTCTGGCCAGTAGGTCGGCTGGTGATTATGCCAAAAACGTGATACGTAAACCGTTTGTGCTTTTGCGGGTAGAGCCGAAAGGGTCAACCCGCAAACCAACACCCAACTCGAAAGACTGCCTACTCTTTTCATAATGTCTCCTCTTGTGGCGGCACAGTTTACCCGCTGTGACGAACCCCGCCTAGCTAGCCGAAGGGTTGGGTTTGCCTCCGGCAGATTCCAAGGATTGGAAAAATTCATTCTCAGATTTCCAAACATTGGAAACCGGTAGCACCGGCGGGCCTTCTTTTTTCCAAACATTGGAAAACATTAAAAAACAGATCATCGGTTATTCAGCAAACCACATGAATGCGTTTTCAATATGGGGTTCAAAGGGACTGTGGCCGCCGTCGTACTCTTCATAATTGAACTCGCGAAAGCTCTCCTCTGCCCACCGCCGGGCGTACATCATGGTGTTGCGTGAACAGACCGTATCACTGGAGCCCCAGCTGATGGCATACTTGGCGCGATAGTACTTTGAATCCGGTATCAATGTATTTTGAAAATGAGCGGCCACATAACCGCTACCACCCTGCCAGATTCCCGCAAGCTTGTATCGTTCGGCGACCAGCATCGCCCCGAGATAATTCGCATAACCGGCCCCACCGGAGAAGCCCATGGTTGCATAGTTCCATTTCTTTGATGTCGGCCATGCCTCATGCATGGCTTCCAGCACCTGTGCCAGCACAATCCAGCGATCTGTAATACCGCTCCAATCCTTTCTCGCCTTCTCATCGCCGGCCCGGTCGACAGCCAGACAGATCCAGCCCTGCCGCAGGGCTGCCGGGTAGTAACAGTTCATATGGCCGACGCTGCATGCATCGCCGTCAACCGTCTGACTGATAATGGCAAGGTTGTAGTCGTTCCGTCGCGGGTCGAAATCTTTCGGAAGCGTGAGACCGAACGTGACCATGCCGTTCGGATCATCTTTCGGTTTGTATCTCCGTTCACCGACACGAACTGACGTTTTCATGGGGATGGTGAAAGTAAGTTTTTCTACGGTCGGCAAATTGCCAGAAAACGGGTTGGACGACTGTACGTTGTCGCTCAACCGTTCGCCGTCGGCTTTTACGATAACCGACGAGTTTTCCACTCCGTCATTCATCTTCGTCCGGCTGTTCGCTGGATCCAGTATCCAGCGATCCCCGTCCACGACAAACTTATACGCGTACTCGCCAGGATTGATCCATAAACTGCCTGCCCAGAGGTTGTCCGATATGCGGCTCATGGGTTGCCGTCCCCAGTCATTAAATTCGCCCGCAACATCGACCGAACGGGCTCCCTCTATCTCCAACCGAAAGACGTGATCCACAGCCGGTGCAAGCAAAGGAAGAATCAGAGAGAATATTAAAATAATTATTTTTTTCATGTTGCCCCTTCAAATGTCCCGAATCAGCATTCCTTGCGCTCCCCCACGTCCAACTCTCTCTGTTGCAGGCGGCGGCCCGCTCTTCAAAATCGAGTGGAAACAATGAGCTGCTATATTCAGCAAGGTCTCTGCTGGAGCGATTAAATCATCCGAAATGCTACAAATCACGGGCTGACCCTTCTCCCAAAAATGAATGCCTCGGCCCAACCAGTTTTCCCAAGGTCTGGAAAAATATCAGTCTTATTTTCCAAGGTTTGGAACCCCCATTCTAAAATTTATCAGCCCCTTTCTCGTTCGCCAAAAACAGTTAAGAACACATCGCCCCCTTTCTTTAATCGTTTAGGATGCTCCATAAAATCAAAGTCAATATTGAGAGGGGAAAAGATTGGCATACAAGTAGGATAATCATTTTTATCCGCAGACCCATCTTGGAGAACTGTGGTGTGAACAGACATATTGTTCCGATTAGCCATGTAATCAACCAAACTGCGCCTATGACTCCAAAGAATGGAAGGGATAACCAGCGTGCATCAAGATCATGATTGACTTCGATATAAATCTTCATGCCGAACACAAAGATGGTCATCAAAAATAAGATGCCAATATTTATCCGAACACATATGGAAAGGACTCTATTCATGGGATACTCAATAATTAGTGAATCAACCATGGGATTAGTGTGTCAAAAAGCAGACCTTCAAAATATTCACCTGCTTTGTATAGGCAATTTGCTAATGTATGGTCGCAACCCTTAATACATTTGCTGTTCGTCGCCGTGGGGCATTTAGGACAGGCACTAATGCATTGATCATGACCTTCATAACAACTATCCCGCGAATCAATTGGAGGCTTGTAGTCAGAATCTCCAGGTTTTGGCAATGAACCGCTTTCTGGTCTCCCCTCACCATTTGCCCAGCCTGGGCCGCCCCAATTACCATACCAATAACCGGGAGGAAGCGGTGGATCCCAGGGGCTAGGATCATATGGCCCGTTCCCTCCTCCGACAGCCCCCCCCGGCCCGCTGATAGGATTCCCGTAGAGTCCCAGAATATCAATTTTTTGAATTGGCTGGTTATCAACAAAAGTATAGAGACCATATGATGCACTTTCTCCAAGAGGTTCTCTACTCAACCACCGCCCCAACTCTGGATTGTAGTATCTGAAGCCGTAATAATAGAGTCCCGTTTCTGCATCGAAATACTTGGTCGAGAAGCGGAACTTGACATCGCCCGCCTTGGCTCCACCTTGGACAATAATCTTTCCGAATGGGGAGTATTCAAAATATGCGACTACATTCGTGCCTGTACCATCCACGTACCGATAGATGTTTCCGTTGGCATCGAAACAGGGATAATACTCTTCGCCATTCTCAACTACGCACACAAGACCGCCTGCACCGCCAGCCCCTTGCGAGGAACCGCTCAAATCAAGTCCCCAAATATATCGGGTGACGTTTGTGCCGCTCCTCTCTTCGACAAGGTTCCAGCCGTCGTAGAGGAATGTATTGGTGACGCCGTTGACGACCTTGCTTACGCGCCTTTCCATGTAGTCATAGGAGTTGGAGATGGTGGTGCTTCCGTCGGTCGTGGAGGCAAGTCGGTTTTCGTTGTTCCACGCGTAGGTGAAGCGACCGTCGCTGAGGAGATTGCCATCGGCGTCATAGGAATAATTCTTGTCCGCAACAACAACTTCCGATGTGTTGGTTGCCGCGCGACCGAAGGGGTCGGTGATGATGGCGGTGTAGCTGTTTGTGCCTCCGGCAACGGAAAGGTTGGTTGCCACGAAGGTCTGATTTTCCAGCAAGGCTGCTTCTATGCCATTCACGGTGATTGTGCCTTCTTTTGTGTTAACGCTACCCATTACTGTTACGCTTCCGTCCCAAGTGCTGTCAATGTTCTGATTGAGATTGTTGAAGCGGTTGCTGACGATGAAGCCGTTGCGTTCCTGACGCTCCGGGTTGCCGGTTTGGTCGTAGCTGTAGGCATACGCGTGGCCGGGACGCTCTGTTCCGTTATCCTGCTTCGCCTGTGCGGAGAGCAGTTGCCCAACCGGATCATAACCGTAGTCGATGGTGTAACTGTCGCGCCGGATGCGCGTCCGCTGGTCGGCATCGTTGAGGGTGTAGCCGAAGGAGGATACCGTCTCGTCTGCAATATGATTCAAGACGTTCGTGACGCGATGCAGGTTGTCGTAAGCAAGCGTTCTGTTCAGGCCATTGGGATGGCTGAGGGAGGCAATTCGAGTCCCGTTGCCCGGATAGGCGTAGGTGGAGGGGCCTTGCTGTCCGCCGATGGTTTTGAGGCGGCTCAAGGAGTCATAGGAGTAGTCAACGGAATAGGCGCCGCAGGTCAGGTTCGTGCTGCGGCCCGCCGCGTCGTGGGAGTAGACGAGCGTATCGTTGACGAAAGGCCCGTCGACCTGCGTGAGGAGGCCGCGGCTGGGCGAGTAGGTGAAGGTGGTTTGGCCTACTGCATCCGTGACGTTGGTGACGCGCCCAAGCGGATCGTATTGGGTTGTGATGTCCGTGTCGGTTTCGTAGTCGATTTGGGTGAGCTTGGAAGTCTTGTCGTATTCGTAGAGCGTGGTCTGGTTGCGGGCATTGATGCGCGAGGTGAGCAGGCCGTCGGCGTTGTAGGCGTAGGCGATCTCGGAGTCGTCGTTATAGACTTTGTAGGTCATGCGGCCTTCGGAGTCATAGACCCATTCGGTGCGGTTCCCGGCGGCATCGATGAGGTCGGTGAGTCCGCCACAGTCGCAGTTGTATTCGTAGGCAGTGGCGCGACCCGCGTTATCGGTGAGGTTGGTGACCCGACCGAGGGCATCATGTTGGTAGCGGGTCGTTCGGGTCGCGCGGTCGCGCTGTTCGACGAGGAAGGTGTTGGAGTAGACGTTTTCGGAGAAGGTGTCGTCGTCCATCGACGCTGAAAACGCCGCGCGAAATACGAAAACCCGCGCACGGCAATAGAAGGTTCCAAACATTGGAAAAAACGTCCGAACTTTTTCCAAGGGTTGGAAAATCTCGGTCAAAAAGCTCCAAGGATTGGAAGATTTTCCCCTAAGGTCTGTGGAAATATCAGGCTGATTTCCCAAGGATTGGAACCTCCATTCTAAAATTCATCGGCTTTTCCTTTTCTGACCCTTTTCGAGTGTGTCGGTTGTCCCGGCGTGCGCAACACCGCCGGCAGGCCGCTTTAAGGGCCGCCTGCCGCAGGCGGCGACCCGCTCTTCAAGAGGGAGTGAAAGCAGTGACGGCCTCGATCACTTCTTTGTGTCGAGACCGTCTCTGTTAGAGTGAGCCCTCTTCAATCCAAGATAAAATACACAGATGAAAATGCTCCACCCCAACAAACCAGAAAGCCACCGAACAGTACCTGATAAGTTTCCTGTCCCCGAAAACAACTCCAATAGCAACTCAGGCCACAAAAAAACATGCACAACTACGGAATAGAAAATATGCTTGGAATACGAAACATCCGCAGGTGTATCCATTAGCACTCTGAACGCCGCATTGCCTAATAACTTTGATAAGGCTGTAACAATAAAAATGACTGGAACTATTCTGAACATTTCTTCTCTTTCGCCTTTTCCGCCAACTCATCCAGCATGTCCTTAATGTCTTGAGGAATCTTCTTATCCCCCTTCACGCGCTCCGTAATTTTCTCCATTATTTTTTCTTTTACATCTTCTGGAGTTTTCGGGTTTTTCAACTTCAACCCTTCACGGATACCCATTTCGCCAGCAAGAGAATCAGCCACATCTTTTGAAACATCAATCCCATTTCTTGCTCCCTCCTCACGTATAGCATCCGATGCCTTTTCTTTGTTTTTACCAGAAAGCAAGCCATGTGGATCAACAAAGTTGACGGGATTGTTTCCGCAGAACGCATAAAGGTTCAGACCGCCACTTATACCGATGGGGTCTTTGGAGAGCCATCGATTGAGTTGAGGGCTGTAATGCCGGAAACTATAGTAATAGAGTCCAGTGATGTAGTCGTATTCCTTAGAACTGAACGCGTAGCGCGGGGTAAAGTCACCGGCTTGGGTCAACAACTGTCCAAAGGGGGAATAGGTGCAGCTGGCAACACTTGCCTCAGAATCATCCGTCACGTTGATAACATTGCCCTGAGCGTCGCAGTGATAGACGTATTCATTCGTACCGCCTTCATAAACCGTACACGCTAGGATTCCGCCGATACCTCCGGAGCCTCCGACTGTTCCGCTCAGATCCGGTCCATGTGTATAGGTTTCAATCACGTTGTCTTCCCCGTCGAGCACCCCGATTACCTGCCAGCCATGATACACATACCGGTTCGTGGTGCCAACACCTCCATCATACGTGATCCGCTGTCGACGCTGTCCTTGGCTGTCATAGAGGCAGCTCATCAACAGATCATCCGATGAGGCTTCGCGGACTTCCACCAAACGATTTTCGTTATTGTACACGTAGATCCGTTTCGCATCATTGGTCAGGTTTCCGTCCGCGTCATATGCGTACTGCCGGTCGCTGACCGTTACGCTGATTGCGTTCGTGGCGGCGCGGCCGAACGGGTCGGTAATGACTGCCTGAAAACTGTTGGTGCCCGCCTGCACATTCAGGTTTGTCGCGGCAAATGTTCCGTCGGCGAAGAGTGTTGCGGTATTGCTGTTGACGACAACGGTGCCTTGATGCGTATTGGCACTGCCCAGCATTGTCAGCGTGCCGGACCACTCACTGTCGACATTCTGATTCAACGCATTAAATGTGTTGGTCAGTTGGAAGCCATTGCGATCCTGCCAAGTGGGATTGCCGGCGGTGTCGTATAGGTACTCAAATGAAGCTCCGGGCTTCAGCGAGCCGTCCGACATACTGCCATCAGCGGAAAGAAGCTGCCCAATCTCATCGTACCCGTAATCGGTGTAATGTCCGTTATCCATGCTTACCCGAGTGCGTTGATCCGCGTTATTGTATGCATATGCGAATGAACTGATCACGCCCTGAGCGAATGTCCGGTGAACCAGATTCGTTAATCGCATCAATGGGTCGTAGCCATACAGAGACTCAGTCCCGTTCGCACAATCCAACTGACTTATCGCAGTTCCGTTGGCGAGATATTCATACGTTGACATTCCTTCTGAACCCATAACAGTAGCAATGCGATTAAGATCATCGTAGCTGTATCCAGCGGTATACACCCCCCAAGCCATATTTGTGAGACGACTGGCCGAGTCATATGAATAGACCAGCGTATCGTTGGCGAGCGGGCCGTCGACCTGCGTGAGGAGGCTGCGCCCGGGCGAGTATGTGTATGCGGTCTGGCCTGCCGTATCTGTGACGTTGGTTATGCGTCCTAGGGCATCGTATTGAGTGATGATGTCCGTGTCCGTTTCATAGTCGGTTTGAATGCGCCGGCTCGTTTTGTCATAATCGTAGTGCGTTATTTGACTGCGGGCGTTGGTTCGTGTGACCAGTAACCCCGCTGCGTTGTATCCGTAGGATATGAACGAGCTATCATCGTATGTTTTTCGTGTCAATCGTTCTTCCTGATCGTACATCCATCTGGTGCTGTTTCCGGCCCGATCAATCAGGTTGGTCATGCTGCCGCTGATGTCGTAGGCATAGGAAACCGTATTGCTCGCGTTGTCGGTGACGTTAGTGATCCGTCCGAGACCGTCATGTTGATAGCGAGTTGCCCGACCTGCGCGATCCTTCTGTTCGACCAGAAAGGTGTTGGAGTAAACGTTTTCCATATAGGTGCCATCGGGCAGATAGGATTTCAAAAGTAGCCCGGCGCTGTCGTACGTGTTGGATATGACCAGTCCGTCTGCGTTTCGGCTCCAGATGGGCCGCCCGACGGCGTCATAGTGGTTGCTTTGAACGAGCGAGCCGTTAAGATGGATCGCCGTCGTGCGGTCCATGGGATCGTAAGTATACGCATTGGTCAGGGTTCCATAGCTGACGCTTGTGACAAGCCGGCCCAAGGCATCATAGGTATTGGTGAAAACGATGCCAACATCGTCCTCGGTGGAGATTCGCATGCCTTCAATATCGTATCCGTACCGAACACCCTCCCCGAGGGCATTGGTGATGGAGGTGATCCGTGCTCCAAGTATGCAATGAGTGTAGAAGGTGGCATGGCCTTCGGGGTCGATTATCGACTGGAGATATCCGCCGCTGTCGTATGTGATTTGTGTCCAGTGACCGAGGCGGTTGCGGTTGGAAACCACGCCATCCGGGCTGTAGGCCCACTCGTTATAGGTTTCATCGGATGAGTAGGTTTCCCTGATTTTTCTACCGATGGCATCGTAGGAGTTGCTGATGATGAGGCCGGAGGGTTTTTCGGTTGTGATGAGCCGACCTTCCCCATTATAGGAAAAAATAGTTTCGTGGCCGAGAGCGTCGATGACGGAGTGCGGATAGCCGAGCTCGTCATAGGTTCGCAGCGTGACGGCTCCCGCTCGTGATACTTCCTGGGTCGCCTGCCCGGCTCGGTTGTAGAAAAACTGCTCACTGGTTCCGTCAGGATAAAGGATGTTGGTGACGCTGCCGCGCCAGTCGTACTGATAGCTTGTCGCATGGCCGAGCGCATTGGTTTCGGCGGCGAGGCGGTCGTTGGTATCGTAGCCGTATGTTGTGGTGGCTCCCGATGGATCGGTCTCTGCGATTTTACGGCCTTTTGAGTCGTAGGTGGTTATCCGCTTTGACACCCCGTCCCGCAGGGTGTTGGTGGTCACTTGCCCCTGTTCGTTATAGGCGAAGGTTTCAAAGTCGCCGCTCGGGCCAATCTGTTTGACGACACGGTGCTGGCTGTCGCGCTCCCATTTGTTGGTGCGGCCTAGTTCGTCGACCGTCTCGAGTTTGTAAAACGGATAGGTGTAGTCAGTGTATTGAATGGTCCTAACCCCTTTGACGCTGTTTGATATAATGGCGGGCACACCGAAATGCAGTGTGCGGGTATATTCCGTGGTTCGGCCCATGGCATCGGTGCGCTTTTTAAGCATGCCGTTTCCGCCATAATATTCATTGGCAGTTGCCTGTCCGACGGCATTGGTTCGAGACGCGACGTTGCCCGATTCTTCGGCGTGTATGGTTTCGGAGACGTTACCGTCGGCATCGGTGACCCGCCGGGCATAGGGGTTGTTGGTGTCCGCGCTCATGGTCAGCTCCGAGAGCAGTCGGCCGGTGGCCAGGCTGCGTTCCTGATAGATGCGGCCCGAGTAGATGTTGTTGGTCTGATAGATGTATTCCAGGGCGCGCGCCGGGCCATCGTACATCGGGTCGTCGGCGGTGTGCAGCAGGACGGTGCGCCACAGGTCGTTGGATGCGGGATAATAGGTGTATTCCGCATTCAGACCGCTAGTGCCGTAGGCCACGTTGGTCAGCATAAGGTTTATCATTCCACCTCCGCACGACCAGTCGTACTGATAGGAGACCGTGCGCCCATCGCTGGACTCAACCGAGGAGAGCAGTCGGTACGGATCGACCACGGCTACCGAGTTGGAGTCGGGATAGGTCCACATGTCGTTGTCCGGATCGCTGAACCAGTAGGTGTTGGTATCGCCCGAATAGCGTGCAGTGAATTTGTAGGAATGCCATCCGTTGGTCAGGTTGACCGTAGCAGTCCAGATTCCGTTGGACTGAACCATCGGCGTTCCGCTCCAGCCAGTGAACGAGCCGCGCAACTCTACATTCGTGGCTGTGTTGTCCGTAAAGCTGAACTCGATGGAACCAGACGGCACAGAATTCGGCAAGGTTTCATAATTAAAGCGCAGAGTCTGGTTGGTGTTGGGGCCGCGCACTTCTGAAAGAAGGTTTGAGCTATAGACATACTCGGTTCGATTTGAGTATGGGTCATAAGTCGACTGCATTTGATAGACGGGGGTGTCCCCGCTGTCGTCGCGCGTGAAATGATGGCGTGTTCCGTCGATAAAAATCAGGTAATAATTTGTACCTTGTTTCAGTACACGCTCCTGAGTCGAGGCAAGAAACGTCATGTGGGCGGCGTTTCCATCGTCAAAATCAAAATTTCCCCAGCGGCCATCGGGGTAGATGATCCGGATTTTTTCCGCTCCGATATCATTGGTGTTGTAGAGAATGTCCCACTGGAAGCTATGCCGCCAATTCCCGGCATCGCCGAAGGGAGAGTCAAAATCGACCTTTATCGCCGGATCCAACCGACTGACCATCGAACGGGTAAAGTCCATGGACTGCTCGCCCACCTGAACCGACGACTTCAGGTCGGTCACCTGACGTTGCACGACCCCGGAATAGGGATTAAACGGATTCGCGCCCGCGCTGTTTTTGTCATCGCAGCCCCCCTCTTCTGGAGGGGCGGGCGGTTTAGGTGGTTGCGGCGGATTGCCGCAGTTGGGGTCGTTCGTCTGCGCGTAAACAGTCGAGCCCAGAGCGATCGTCAGTGTCCATAGAACGAACAAAATCCGTCTTTCGATTCTCATTGCGCCCCTCCCGACTGGCTGGACGACTCGACCCAGAATTCAACGACCTCTTCGCGTCCCGCGCAACGGAAAATAATGGGGTAGTTGCCGGGCCAGGGACCGATCTTGAAACGGAAAGTTACGGTTCCAGTATCGTCCGGCTTCAACGTGGTCGTGATTTCGCCGTTGATGCGACCTCCATGCACCGTATAGGCAAACACCGAGTCGTTCGGTGTCAACCCGGGCTTGGTCCATGAAAGCTCCACCTCTTCATTGCGCTGAAGTGTTGCTTGTGCAAAACCACGCCCCATGTCCAGTTTCGCTCCGTTCTTCTTTCTGCATTGTACGCTGGGGCGGCTCTGCTTTTTTGCAACTGCATGATCCGCAGATTTTTTTTCGTCCTTTTGTTCGACACTGCGGTATCCGGCCTGTGTCGGCGCGACGCACAGCCCCGCCAGTGCAATGATATAAATCCAATTTGATGCCTTCATATTTTTCCTTTAGCCTTTACGGGAGCATACTTTTGTTTTGAGGATAAGTGACTGAAATTTCCGGTTCCGGGTTGTAGTAACGCGGATCTGCTCCGTTTATGTATTCTGTGACATTGGAGTAGCCATCGCCATCTGGGTCGGCCGAACCATCACTGATATCCAGCGGGTCAAATCCATGTGCAACCTCCCAACCGTCCAGCATGTCATCACCATCCGTATCTGAATTGTCTGGCTCGGTTTTATGGACGTATATTTCACGGGCATCACAAATGTCATCCGTATCGCTATCTACATCTGTATTCCCGGCCCGAAAGAATCCAACTTCTGACGTTTCAGTGAACCAGTGAGCCGTATTGGTGTTTGCGGCGGACAGGTTTTCAGCCGCAACAGTCCAGACATTGGAAATCAGGTCATCGGAAACGTATATCTCAATATTGCTGACTCCGGATGGACAGTAAACCGCCACATCAAGTCCGTTACTTACCGGCTCACTGGAAATCCAGATGTCATTCGTGTGTTCCGCAGGAACTGACATCATCGCCATCATTTCGCCCTCTTCCAAAAGACTCAATGACACCGCATCGCGCTGAAAAACCAAATCCGTCCACATGTCAGACTCAGGCTTTAATGTGACAATCCATCGAATACGAGCTGCACTGAGGTTCAAGAACAGATCCTGCTCTTTTTCATTGGCACTCAGCGTTGCATAAAACGAAGAGGTTTCATCGAGAATAGGCGGGGCATCAAACAGTGCCAACCCTTTCCAATTTCCTTTCTTGTCCTCACAGTAAATCGTGATTTCAGCCCGACTGATATCTTCAACCACTAAAATTTCAAGCGGCAGTTGAAGTGTCTTTGCGAGTTTTGAATCTTCCGAAACATACAAGGTGGAACCGGACTGGTTGATAAACCAGTGAGCATCTAGAAAAGAAAAGTCATCTGCTTCCATGCGGCGCAACACATCTTCCGCCCCCAGTGGCAAAGGGAGTGGTGGTAAATCATCTCTGGCATCCAGATAAGCATAAAAGATGTCGGTTGTGCTGACAACCCGGTTTCCGTGAACCCATTCAACCGTTTCAACAGCCACTGCCCCCAGAAGAAGCAACACCATCCCCATGGCGAAAAGTCCAGTCAGTAGTTTTCTTTTCATAATGCCCCTTTAAAATAACCGAAGGCTCTTTTATCTAAACGGATGCCATCCGTCAAGACCTATCCTGATTTGGGATAATCCCTCTTCGGGATTATTGTCTTTTTCTGCTCATGCAAAAGACCATCCACAGCCCGGCTCACCAGATTTTCTGCGCGTTATTTCGTGAAGAACGAACAAAAAAAGGTCTTTCACAAAGTAGCTTGGCAAGAGAACTCGATAAGCCTCAGTCTTTCATCGCAAAAGTGGAAAAAGGGGAGCGGCGGGTTGATCTGATCGAATTTCTGACGATTGCAGACGCTATGGAACTTGATCCCATCAAGTTCATCCGCAATCTGCAACGAAAGACCAACTCCTCTTATCTGTAGTGAGTTTCAAATCTTGGAAACAGTCTTCCTTTCCATACTACACACGGGTTTTGATTTCCCAAAACCCCATCCTTCGGCTAGCTAGAAAGAATCCGTTTATATTTGGTATAAATGACAGACGATTTACTAAGGTTTGTAAAAATAGCTACCGCGTATCGAGCGGGGTTTTTACAGCAACTGAGAGCAACAAAGGGTCCGTCCTCGGAGCCCTTTTACACTCTTCCTGATTTTTCGGTCTGGTCTCTCAACCACGCAAGGGTCTCGTCGGTCAGCATGTCGGCTGTGAATCTCCACCGCCAATTGTTTTCGGTGGTGCCGGGGGTGTTCATGCGTGTTTCGCCGCCCAAACCCATCAGGTCTTGCAGGGCGATGATGGAACGGTCGGCCGGTGAGCGCAATGCCAGCCGAACAAAGTCGAGATGGATCTGCGAGCCGTCGCTGTTGAGATAGTCCAGAATGCACTGGCGTTCGAAATCGAATTCACCCTCGGCACCATCGGGAAGATGAGCGGGAAGCTGGTTAAACCATCCACAGACGGTGTCGTTGTCGTGTGTTCCGGTATAGACCGACCAGTTGACTTCAACGCCTTCGGGGACATTGCCGGCCTTCTTCATATCTTGGGCACCAAAGCGGAACTGAAGAATCCACATGCCGGGGAAGCCGCAGTCTTCGCGAAGCGTTTCCACCTCTTCGGTGATAATGCCGAGGTTCTCGGCAATGACGTGATCGGCCAGCTTGAAATTGTTTCCAAACATTGGAAGTTTTCTGAGATTTTTTTCCAAGGTCTGGAAAAGCTCCAAACCGGACCCTTTGACCCAGCGGCCTTTGATCGCGGTCGGTTCGTCGGCCGGAATTTCCCAGCAGGCCTCAAAGCCACGGAAGTGGTCGATGCGCACGGTATCGACCATCTCAAACATGCGGTGCATTCGCTCCGTCCACCATTTATAGGCGCTTGCACGGTGTGCCGTCCAATCGTAGAGCGGATTGCCCCAACGCTGACCGGTCTCGCTAAAGTAGTCCGGCGGAACGCCCGCCACGACGGTCGGGGTGCCGTCGGTGTTCAGATAGAAGAGGTCCCGGTTCGCCCAGACATCGACCGAATCACCCGCGACAAAAATCGGCACATCGCCCACAATCTCAATTTCCAATCCTTGGAAAAAATCCTTCAGTTTTTTCCACTGTTTGGAAAAAAGATATTGCAGCGCCTGATGACGGCGAATCACGGAGGCATAGTCAGCGCGCGCAGTTTCCAAACATTGGAAATCACGATCCCGCAGGCCTTCGGGCCACTCCGTCCAGCTGTGATTTCCTTGCACCTCGCGGATGGAGGCGAAAAGGCAAAAATCGTCGAGCCAGTACGCTTCGCGTTTGCAGAATGCAACGAAGTCCTCTGTAGATTCAAACCGGTTGCCGACGCGGTTCAAAATATTCATACGGGCCTCGATCACCGCCGCAAATTCAATGGTGTGCGGATCGAATTTGGGGAAGTCGTCCAGCTCGTCTACCGAGAGCAGACCGTCGGCGACCAGCTCGTCGAAACTGATCAGCAGCGGATTGCCGGCAAATGCCGAATCCGAGGAGTAAGGTGAATATCCGTAGCCGACGGGGCCGGTCGGCAGAATCTGCCACATTTTCTGGCCACCCGCCGCGAGCTGCTCTCCGAACGCCCGCGCCTGCGGGCCGATTTCGCCGAGGCCCCAGCGGCCGGGCAAGGAGGTGATGTGTGCAAGAATTCCACTTTTTCGTTTCAGATTCATTTCCGTACCTCTTTCACTCGTTCAAAGAAAAATACATTGCCACAACATAAAAATCCAGACTAGCTAGCCAAGCGGTGGGTTTTTAAGTGGCTACGCCGATTAAGTATATGATGGATACCAATTGGATCGCATCTTTTTAGAAGGTACTTCGCATTTCATTTTTACCGACCCCTTTTCTAACCCTTTTTCCTTCATTCCAGAAGCACGATGCACCACGAGCCAAATTTGTTATATATCGTCCAACCCGCCACTCAAATAGCATTTTCCTCGCAGGCGGGCAGGTCCAATTCTATCCGTTCGGCTAGCTAGGCAGAATCCGCTTATACGGGTATAAATATAGACGATTACTATGGATATGTTGTTCAAGGACGCCATAAGGAAGAGAGTTATCCTATTATGATAAAAAGAATTTTAATTGGTCTTATCTGTTGTGCCGCCATGGCGACAAGCTGGGCCGATCCCGGCGTTGTCTGGCATGAACCTGCCGACGCACACCCCGACTTGGGTGGCCCCACG
>Ga0307929_1001117_pt1 | contig 22107 bp, 21 predicted proteins | sample AceLakmetage1330_FD_203160 | JGI IMG/M metagenome (GOLD analysis project Ga0307929, IMG submission 203160) | Saline water microbial communities from Ace Lake, Antarctica - #1330 | ecosystem: Environmental > Aquatic > Non-marine Saline and Alkaline > Saline | place: Antarctica: Ace Lake...
ATCACAGGGTGCTTTTAGGTTTGCAGTCTTGCGATCGATAACAGATACCGTACTCAAAAATAATTTATCAGTTTTGACCTCGTTGAATTTTATCGCTAATTTGAAGACTGATTAGTAACGAAATAAAAACCTTATTTCCTGATTATTAACCTTAGTAGCCTTGATCTACACCCTAAGCCCCAACCTTATTACCTTATTTTTCTAATGCCAGGATTTGAACCAATGTAGCTTGAACAACATTGGAAAAACTTCAAGTAAGATTTATGCTTCACGACATTAGGTTTACGATGGGTCAGGAGGTCTGTATTTATGATCATTACCAGACTTCTGTTATCAATTTCCCAACAAAACATTTACGGCACGTTCGGCATCATCGAGAGCTTTCTCCGGGCTTTTTTTATGATAAATCACACAGGCCTCGTATTCCTGCGAAATAATGTCGAAAATCTCGACAATCAGCTCGTGGTTGTCCACGCCTTTGATATAATCGACCTGCCGGGCAAAAACTTCGAGCTTGGGATTGGCAGCCAGGAAGTCGGCAAAATAAGGATCTCCACTCAGGTTTTGGCGGCGCGGAAACTGCCCGGTCGTTTCCAGCAAAAGCAAATCGCCCTGCTTGTCGATCATGGTACGGATAAATTCCCAGGCGGTTTGCGGATTGCGACAAGTATTAAAAATGACAATATTTTTTGGATCGCCATAAGTATAAATGGGGCCTGTGTGGTCGTCAGGCACTAAGGTGGGATAAAAACCATATTCCAGGTTTTCATCTTTAAATTTATTTAGATAAGGAACTTGCCATGGGCCGGTGAAAAGCGTAGCTACTTTTTGCATCACAAAGGGATCCTGGCTCGACGACATCTGCTGGCGCGAAAAGTAATTCTTGTCGTACAATTCCTGCAAAAACCTGAAAATGCCGATGCTGTATTCATTATTAAAAACAGCCTTATTATTTTTGATAAGCGGTGCTCCGTGGGTGGCTGCCAGATACAAGGGATAAAAATTAAAAAGCCGCTGATACCAGATCACCTTCACGCTGGTATAGCCAATCCACCGATCTACATAGCCATCGCCATCCTTGTCGGCCTGTACTTTGCGCCCGGCCTCCAAATACTGCGAATAGCTTTGCGGCAGGCTATCGATTCCGGCTTTGTCAAACAAGCCTTTGTTATAAAGCGTAATGATGGGGTTGGCCTTCCAGGGTACCTGATAAATATGTCCATCGTCCGAAGTTATTTCATCGATAACCTCCTGGGAGCAGCGGCTGCGGATAAATTCCAAAAAACCATCCAGGGTGTCGAGCGGAACCAGCACACCGGCATTGGCATACATCTCTACGCTGCCCTGCCACATATTGGCATAAATGTCGGGGGTGGTTTTGCCTACCACCGAGGCCAGGATAATTTCTTCGCTGGATTGCCCCTCGGGGATGGGTTGAAAGCGAATTTGGCTATTCGTAGCATTTTGATTCCATCGGTCGATTAGCGTTGTAGCGTAGGTAATTTCCTGCGAATTGTTGGACGACCAAAACAGTAAGCCGTCCTTTTGGTCGGAACTTGAGCAGCCGGTCATTAGCACTATCAAACTTAAAACAAATAGTATATTTTTACGCATAGCAATGGTATTGGATTTTGTTTGCCAATAATACACAAAATAACTAAAACAAAAAAAGCCCCCACGATTAATGGAGGCTTTTTGTGTATCAAAAAATGATAATACTATTCGGTGATAGCATTGTCTTTTTCGTAGTTGTACAGGGTTTGAACCTGTGCATCAGTCAAAAGAACATTGTAAAAACGGAAGTCGTCCATGTAGCCTTTAAAATGGCCCAGCCATTCTTGCCACTGGTAAGGATCGCCTTCGATGTCGGTATAAACATCGGTAGGCAGTGCCTGGCCAATGCAAAGGTCAACATCTGGGTTGGGAGCAATGAGGTTTCCACTGGGGAAATCTTCCCATTCCTGAACTTTTACACCATCAAGATAGAAAACCATTTTGCCACCGGTGTAGGATACCACAACATGTGTCCAGGTATCATTTTCCAGTACGCCACCATTGCTGTCCTTATCTATCCAGCCTTCTTCACCAGTTCCGTCATCTTTCAAGAAGTGAGCAGTTAAGAAAGGTTTGTTGGCATCCTGAATCTGAAATTTCCAGGTATTCCAGATGTCATTCGAAATGATATAGCTGTGAGCCCATGTTTCGTATAGGTTAACCCACAAGGAGATGGTCATTTCGTTAGGAATAAAAGCGTTATCCTGAGGAACAACAAAGTTGCCACCATCAACAAACTTATAGCAATAATTGGCATTGCCAAAGCGGTCGGCAGCCAGTTCGGGCATTCCAGCGCCAAATGCGGGATGGCCTGCGCTGGCAACACCATCGTGGCCATTGCCTGAAGCATCCATACCATCGCCATTAAATAGCCAGTGAGCTACCAAGGCTCCGGGAGCTACATCGGTAATTAATTGTTGACCAAAAGTTACCACGGCAGCATCAAGGGCTACTTTAGCGGCATCCAGTTGTGCCTGGGTAACGCATTCGGTATTGCGTACTGTGGTGGCCAGGGTGATGGCACTTGCAAGGGCTGTCTTCGAGCCAACAAGATATTCGCCGGGGTTGGTGCCTTCAACTGCGGCATCGTGGGTGGTTTGTGCACTGCTAATCGATTGGTCGAGCGTAGTGTAATCTACAACCGGACAATCGTCATCGTCATCTTTGTCGCAACTGGTAAATAATACACCAATTGTAAAAGGTACTAAAAGAGCTAAAAGCCAAATTTGTGATCTTTTCATAATAAAATTATAGGTTAAAAAATAAATGAATACAATGAATAATGCGCAAAGTTAATATTTATTATATATATAGCCAATCTTATTTTAATTCAAAGTTCGTATCCAGCTCACTTTGGGGGATTGGCATGTAACGATTGATGCTGTAATTGAAGTTGGGTTTTGAGCTAAGCGCCTGGTTGGCATACGTTTCTCCATAGCGCATAATATCAAAGTACCGGTGGAATTCGAAACCCAGCTCTACCCTACGCTCGTGGCGGATAGCGTTTCTTACGCCTGCCTGGCCATTGTCGGTGATATCCTCAAGAAGTCCGGCGGGAACATTGGGATAGCCCGGTAATTTGCTGTCGTATTTATAAGCATCTCTTGCCCGCTGGCGCACGCTGTTTACAAAATTAATTGCCTCGCCTGCCTTGCCTTGTTCGTTCAGGGCTTCGGCCAGCATAAGCAAAACATCCGAATAGCGGATAAACTGATAATTGAGTTGTCCGTCTGCTTTGCTCTCCACAGGTACCTGGTCCAGGGGCTGAATATATTTTTTGTTCAGATAGCCGGTGGGCGACCACTCAGCATCAAATATCAGGCTGTCGTTAAACCAGGGATGACCCGGGCGACCAACGGTGTAATCGAGGCGGGGATCCACAAGGCTGTCGTTGATTTTCTCGAAGGCATCCACAAAGTCCTGGGTAGGTGCGTCAAAGGCATAGCCGTTTTTAGCGCGGGGAGCAAACCATTGGTTGAGGCGGTTGCCCAGCCAGGGGTCTTGTGCGGCCAGGTGCTGGACTGCAAAGATGATTTCGCTGTTATCCTTGGTGCCCAGATGGAAATTCTCCTCATAACGATTCATCAAGGTAAAGAGACCCGAGTTTACAATCGTGCGGGCACTGTTCTCGGCATCGCTCCATTTTTGCTCTATCAGATATACCTTGCTAAGCAAAGCCAGGGCAGCATATTTGGTGGCATGACCCAGCTGACCGCCTGCAAAGGTTTCGGGTAACAGTTCGGCGGCATCTTTCAAATCCGGCTCTACCACCTGCGACCATAGTTGATCCACCGCAGTAGGCGGCTGCTGCATCTCCTCGGGAGTGGGCGTGCTAAGGTGTACCGGTACCCCACCCCAGATATTTCCCAGCCAATAATAAAAATAGGCTCTCATGAATTTGGCTTCGCCCTGGATTTGACTTTTGCGTTCGGCATCCATCGAAATCTGGCCTAACTGATCCAATAAATTGTTGGCTCGCGAAATACCGTTGTAACATATTTTCCACACCGATTCAAGGTTTCCGTTGTCGGCAGTAATATTAAATTCGTCAATATAACCAATGTCGGCCTGGTCGCCGGCAATACCGCCTTTGGCAGCATCATCGGAAGCTACATCCCCAAAAACCCAAAGCCGGTTATCGGCATCGGCAAACGAAATTACGTTGTAAATTCCGGTAAGTGCCAGTTCGGCATCATTAGCAGTTTGATAAAATTGTGCGTCCGATCGGGAGCCTTTCAGTTCGGTATCAAGATATTTTTCGCAGGAGCTAAAACTGAGAATAAAAAATAAGCCCAGGAAAAATGCTATTGTTTTATTTCGTGTTTTCATTACTTAATAATATTTGGAGGTTTAAAAGTTTATGTTAACGCCAAGTGTATAAATGCGTGGCACCGGATAGGTACCCCAGTCGATGCCCGAAGCAAGATCGGGGCTTTGGGTGTTTTCGCCCTGCAGGTTATCGCTCTCGTACATCTCGGGGTCAAGTCCCGGATATTTGGTTACGGTAAATATATTTTGCGCGCTAAGATAGACCCTGAATTTTTTGAAGGCTGAACTTTCCTTGGTAGGGATTGTGTAACCAAGGGTTACATTTTTGAACCTGAAATAAGAGCCAGGCTCGAGAAAGCGGCTTGATACTTTTTTGTTGTTGGCGGCACCCACCCACGAAGCACGTGGATACTCGTTGCTAGTGCCGGGACCGGTCCAGCGATTGTCGAAGTAGCGTTTGGTAACATTAAAGCCACGGTAGAAACCTTCGATATCATGATTGATTTGCATATAGAGCGAGTTGCCCTGCACCCCCTGGAAAAACATCGACAAATCGAAGCCCTTCCACGAGGCATTGGCCGTGAGGCCATACATAATTTTTGGAATTGGCGATCCTACATGCGTACGGTCTTTTTCATCAATTACTCCATCTGCGTTTTGATCTCTAAACATCACATCACCCGGCACAATTCCAGGCCCCTGGTAGGCGTGCGAAAAAATTTCGACCTCGTTCTGAAAAATCCCTTCCATCTCCAACATATAAAACGAACCTATGGGATGTCCTTCTTCGGTAAGGGTAGCATAAACATTGTTGTCAACACGCCCTGCCGGAATGGGTCGCCCGTTGCTTAGCGACAATACTTCGTTATAAAGTGTGGAGAAGTTACCGTTGATTTCGTACGAAAAGTCCTTGATGGTTTCCTGCCATATCACCTGCATTTCCAGGCCACGGTTGAGTACTTCGCCGGCATTAACGAAGGGCGGGTTAGCACCTCCGCCGCTGGGAGGTAGTGGTACGGGGATAAGCATGTCGGTTGTATAACGCCAGTAATAATCGGTGATCAGTGTTAAACGATCGCCCAAAAAAGCCAGGTCAAGACCTATGTCGTAAGTGGTAGTGGTTTCCCAGGTGGTGTTTTCGTTACCCATGGTCGAGATTGCATATCCATTATTGCTACTGCTGCCAAAGGGATAATTGTAGCCATCGGAGATAATTGAAAGATAATTGTAGAGTCCTATTTCCTGATTCCCCGTTTGCCCAACGCTGGCGCGCAATTTCATCAAATTAAGCCAATCTACATTTTGCATAAAGGCTTCGTTTTTGATATTCCAGCCCACGGATCCGCTGTAGAATCCACCCCAGCGATTGTCGGGCGAAAAGCGGGATGAGCCGTCGAAACGTACTACCGCTTCAACCAGATAGCGATAGTCGTAGTTATAATTTGCCCTGGCAAAGGCGGATAAGAGCGACCAGCCGTTCGCCGTTTCGTTTGCTCCTTTGTTTAGCGTCAGCCCGTTGCCGAGATATCTTAGGTAGTCCGATTGATCGGGAAAATCGCGGTCGGTGCCATATTGAAAATGATTACGGCTTTGGATGGCTTCGGTACCCAGCAAGAAGGTGGTACGGTGCTTTTCCGAAAATGTACGATTGTAAGTAAGTGTATTGGTCCAGTTGTAAGTAAACGAAGTTCCCATGCCCTTGCTTAAGCGGCTGGGATTGTTGATGCGCATATCGGTACCCCAGTTTTCATCGAAACGCTTTTCGTCATCAATGGCCAGGTTGATACCAAAATCAGTTTTAAAATTCAGTCCTTCCATTATCTTAGCTGTGGCAAATACATTACCAAAAGCCAGGTAGCTTTGGCGTGTCCAGTCGTATTTTTTGGCCAGGCCTACCGGGTTGTAAGCATCGCCAAACCAGCCATTGAGCTTTGCCCGGGGATAGTCCTCGAAGTTGGGCAAGTCGCTGTAGGTGCCATCCGCATTAAAAACCGGGATTGGCGAGGTGCGAAAAAAGGCGTAACGCACCACGCTGCCGCCATTGCCACCATAGCCATCGCCCGAAGCCCCAATGATGTCGCGGTCGGTGTGGGCCAGCGTAAGGTTGGTACCCACATCCAGCCAGTCGTTGATTTCGGTATTCACCACAGCTTTAAAGTTGATTCGCTCATAATTTGAGTTATAAATAATACCCTCCTGTTTTTGGTAGCCCCCACCAATGAGGTAGGTCGATTTTTCGTTACCCCCCGAAACCGTCAGTTGATGATTGGTAACCAGCGCATTTCTAAATATCTCATCCATCCAGTTGGTGTTCGAGAGCAGGGGATTAATGTCAGCAGGGATGGGATCGCGCCCATCGGCCAGTGCGGCTTCATTATATATTTCGAGGTATTCGTTGGTGTTGGCCATGGGAGTATTTCTGCCATGCTGCTGCATACCCACGTATCCGTTGTAAGTAATTTTGGTTTCGCCCGCAGTGCCTCTTTTGGTTTCGATAAGGATAACCCCGTTGCCGGCCCGCGAGCCATAAATGGCCGCCGAAGCCGCATCTTTCAATACGGTCATCGACTTAATGTTTTCGGGATTCACAATGCCGGTGATGTCTTTGGTAGGTACACCGTCAACGATGTAGAGCGGATTGTTGTCGTTGATGGTTCCCATACCCCTGATGCGCACCTTGATGCTTTCACCGGGAGCACCGGTGGTTTGGCTCACCTGCACACCGGCAGCCTTGCCCTGCAAACCCATCTCGGCACTGCGCAGCGGCATATCAGCAATGGATTTGGAATCGATAGTAGAAACGGCTCCGGTAACATCACTCTTGCGCTGCACACCATAGCCCACCACCACAAATTCTTCGAGTGAGGCGACTTCCTCTGCCAAAGTTACATTTTTGGTGTAGGTAGCAGATGCATTGGCAACGAAGGTGAATTTTTGGGTGGTAAAACCAATAAACGAATATACAATCGTTAGCGAATCGCCGCTAACATCGCCATCTTTTACCACCAGCTCATAGTCGCCGTTAATGCCACTCACCGTGCCAATGGTACTTCCATCGACATACACTGATACTCCGGGGATTGTGATCTGTTGTTGATCCGAAATAATTCCTGTAATTGTTTGGCTGTATCCCTGCCATCCCAGCATCAGGAAGGCAAAAAACAACAGGCTCTTAGTAATGGTTTTCATCATCTTTACAATTATTTTATGTGTAATTAATATTGTAAACTACTGTTTCTCATTTTAATAGTTAACAAATAATGATTGGTTAATATTCCCTGTCCTCCAAAAAAGGCGGTAAATATAGTATCTTAAACTAACACTCACAAAATATCTGGTGGCGTTGGATGATTGGCTTTCTAAAAAGTAAAAAAACACGTGTTAAAATGCTGGTATTTATTCCCGATAGTTTAAAATTTCATACATCTTAATTGGAATACTATAAAATAAATCGGGGCTTATCATCATATCCTTGCAAACTATTTTTTTTTATCAAATTGATTTCAATTTTATTAAACTATTTTTAATTATCTTTAACTAAAGCACTAAGAATCATTGCACATGAAGAAAGTAACACTCATTTTCCTACTCATTTTACCCTTTGCGCTGCTCCAGGCTCAAATCAACCTGGACGAAGAATACAATCATTCAGGAGCCTTTGTTAAGCTAAGCAACTCGGGTTACAAATTTTATTTGATGGATGTGGTGGCCGAGCAATGCCGCATTTACAATACGGACTATTCACTGTGGAAAACCCTGAATCTGGATGTACCCGACAACAACTACCTTTTCGACATTCGCTTTGTTTCGGAAAACCTGTTTACCACCGACAACACTTTGAGCCTTTGCTATATTTATTACAACTACGATGAGGTAAACCTCTATTATACCTACACTGCCGTAATAGTGGACGAAAACGGGTCAAGCTTGCGTACCATCCCCGGGGCACAATATGTTTATGCCAATAGTGTAGGCGAGGAGAGTACGAAACTCACCGTCTATTCTTACGATTATTCGGTGTATCCTTCAACGATAAAAACCCTGATTTACGATTTGCCCGGCACTCTGGTTTCCAATGCTGTAAAACTCCCACAGGAATCGGCTTTATCAAATGCTTATCCTAATCCGGCTGCTGGCTATACCGTGCTTCCTTTTAGCCTGCCGCCAGATGTAAGCAGCGGAACCATAATCCTTAACGATGCTTCGGGAAAAATCATCCAGTCGTACGCAGTTGACCGGCAATTTGAAAAACTGAGAATTAACACCGCACAGATGCCCAAAGGCCTCTATCTGTATCATCTCGAAGCAGGAGCTTACCGCTCGGAAGCACGCAAAATTATCGTCAATTAGCTTATCAAATTATCATATTATGAAGATTAAAAGTAACATCGCCCTTAGCGACTCCGGATTCATTTTTAATCCCGATACTGGCGAATCCTTTACGGTGAACCCACTGGGAGCATCTATTATCAATTACCTTAAAAAAGGCAAATCGCTACAGGAAATCACCGGCGAATTGCATCAGCAATACGAAATTGATGCAAATACCCTGGAAAAAGATACCGAGGATTTTCTGGGTTTATTAAGAAATTTTTCGCTGGTAGGTGATGAATAAAAAACGCAAATTAACGATCGCTGTTTCGGCACTCAATGCCATCGACAGTCCCGGCCCCGGCGTGGCGGTAATACGGGCACTGCGCGAGGCCGAGAGTTTTGATGTGCGTATTATTGGCCTGGCCTACGAATCGCTCGAACCGGGGATTTATATGCACGACCTGGTAGATAAGACCTATCAGTTTCCCTACCCGTCTGCGGGTATCGAAACCATTTTGGAGCGGCTTGACTATATCCACGAAAAAGAAAAAATTGATGTCCTGATCCCTAACTTCGATGCCGAGCTTTATCCTTTCATCAGGCTCGAAGAGCAACTCAAGGAAAGGGGCATCGCCATGTGCCTGCCCACGATGGAACAATTTGAGGAACGGCACAAAATGAACCTGAATGCCTTTGGCGAGAAATATAATATCCGCGTACCCAAGAGCAAAAACCTGAACGACATCAGCGATATCTATACCCTTAACGAAGAGTTTGAATACCCGCTGCTGGTCAAGGGAAAATACTACGATGCTTATGTGGCCTACAATGCCGACCAGGCCAAGACTTTCTACAACCGCATCAGTGCCAAATGGGGCTACCCCATCATAGTACAGGAATTTATCCATGGTACGGAATTCAATGTAACAGGCCTGGGCGATGGCACCGGGCAAACCATCTCGGCGATACCCATGCGCAAGCAATACATCACCGACAAGGGCAAGGCCTGGGGCGGTATTTCTATCTCGGATACAAAGATGCTGGAGCTAACGCATAAATTCATTAGCCAAACCAAATGGAAGGGTGGCTTTGAGCTGGAGCTGATGAAGGACAAGGAAAATCACTTTTATCTGCTTGAGATAAACCCCCGGATGCCTGCATGGATTTATCTTTCGGTAGGTGTGGGGCACAACATCCCCGAAGCATTGGTAAAATTGGCTCTGGGCGAAAAAGTGCCCCCCTTTGGCGATTACAAGGTGGGCAAAATGTTTGTCCGCTATGCCTGGGACATGATTGTGGATATGCAGGATTTTCAAACCATCTCAACGCAGGGAGAGCTTTAGCAAGAGAGATAAGTGAGAAATGAGAAACATGGAAAGTAGAGATGCACAGCCTGCCCCGTTTTTTCGGGGAAATCCTCGCCGCAGGCGGTAACTGAATGATTAAAACTGCAAAACAAATATTGGGAAGAAACGAGTAGCAAGCATACGATTGTACAGACGCGCTATATGCGCGTCTCTGTCAAAGATTTACCGATTCATGCAATTAACAATTAACGGATAACGATCAATCCCGCCTTTGGCGAGGATTTCGCTTCGCTCAACAAATAACAATTAACGAATACATGGAAAAACTAAGATACGAACGGCCACTGATAAAACGGATGGAAAATGACATGCCCAACAAGTTTGGCATGAAGGCCGAAAATTTTCCGAAATCAAAAATTGACGGAGTAAATGTTTCGGATTTGATAGCCGAGCATGGTTCGCCGCTATTTGTCATATCCGAAAAAACCATCAGGGACACCTACAAAAAAGCCAAAAAGGCTTTCACTACGCGCTACCCAAAGGTGCAATTTGCCTGGTCGTACAAAACCAACTACTTAGATGCCATTTGCAGCATATTTCACCAGGAAGGCTCCTGGGCTGAAGTGGTGTCGGGTTTTGAATATCAAAAAGCATTGAATAACGGCGTTAGCGGAAAGCGCATCATTTTTAACGGCCCCGACAAAACCGAAGCCGACCTGGAAAAAGCCATTACCAACCAGTCGCTCATCCACATCGACCATCTGGACGAACTTTATACCATCATCGGCCTGTGCGATACGCTGGAACAAAAGCCCAGGGTGGCCATTCGTGTAAACATGGATACGGGGACTTATCCTTTGTGGGATCGTTTTGGTTTCAATTACGAAAACGGGCAGGCCTGGGACGCGCTGAACAAAATTATGGCTTCGGGCAAGATGGAGCTTGTGGGTCTGCATTGCCACATCGGCACTTTTATGCTTAGCGCAAAGGCTTATGGCGTAGCTGCCACCAAACTCAGCGATCTCGCTATCGGTATCCGCGAAAAGTATGGTCACGAAATTAAGTACATCGATATGGGCGGCGGCTTCCCATCCAAAAATACGCTGAAAGGCTCTTACCTCCCGGGCAGAGACATCAACCCAAACTTTGAAGATTTTGCCGAAGCCATTTCATCGGCACTGCTCAAGGCCAATTTCCAACCCGACAAGCTGCCCCTGCTAATCCTCGAAACCGGACGCGCCCTGATTGATGAAGCTGGTTATTTGCTGGGAACGGTAATCTCGAACAAGCGGTCAGCTGTGGGCAAGCGAACCACCATCATCGATGTTGGGGTAAACATTCTTTTTACCTCCTACTGGTACGATCACAAAATATCGCCGGCACAGGACTTTACCCAATTTTCGGAAATAACAACACTTTATGGTCCGCTGTGCATGAATATTGACGTGGTACGCGACAATGCCCTGCTGCCCCTGCTCAACAAAGGCGATCAATTTGTAATCCACCATGTGGGTGCCTACAATATGACCCAATGGATGCAGTTTATCACCCTTAGACCCGAAGTGGTGCTCATCGACACCGAAGGCCAGGTGCATGTAATACGTAAATCAGAAAGCATGGAAACCTTTAGCCAACAGGAAAACAAGCCCGAGCACCTGAAAAAGTTTGAGCTTTAGCTAAAGCATGAAAACGGTATTGATGGTTTTGTTTTACTACATTTGTATCCGTTTTACGGAAATCGATTTAAAATGAATGAATCGTTAGTAAAAAGAATCACGACAAATCCGCAAATTTTTGGTGGCAAACCAATAATTCGGGGTCATCGAATGGCCGTTGAGCACATTTTAGGAATGCTTGCAGCAGGAGATTCTTCTGAAACAATTATTGCCGCCTATCCCTGGATTGAAACTGAAGATATTCAGGCTTGCTTAATTTATGCGAATCAATGACCCTACCATCATACAAAAATCTTTTCCAGTTTCTGGAGGGCATACTCAACAGTTATAGCCAAATCTTTTTCTCGAAGAATAAGGTCTTTGCGCTGATATTGGTGGTGGTCACCTTTTTCGACTGGCTGGCCGGGCTAAGCGGGCTGCTTGCCGTGATAGCGGTAAATGGAGCAGCCCTGCTGATAGGCTACAACCGCGAACACATCAGCCAGGGCTACTACGGTTTCAACAGTTTGCTGGTAGGTCTGGGCTTGGGCATCTACTATCAGCCGGGCACAGGTTTTTTTATCCTCCTGATTTTTGCCGCCCTGTTCACGCTCTTTCTTACCATCTGGCTCGAAAATCATTTTGGGAAATATGGACTGCCCTACCTTGCCTGGCCCTTTATTTTTGGGATATGGATGGTGAGCCTTGCCGCCCGCCAATTTTCGGCACTCGAAATAAGCCAGCGCGGCGTTTACATCCTCAACGACATGTACGACTACGGCGGCACCTTTATGGTCGATTTGTATTACTGGCTCAACGCGCTGCCCATCCACGATTCGGTGCTGCTTTACTTTCAATCGCTGGGAGCCATCTTTTTCCAGTACCACCTCCTGGCCGGAATTTTAATTGCTATTGGCCTGATTATTTATTCGCGCATCGCCTTCCTGCTGTCTTTAACCGGGTTTTTTGCGGCTTATTTTTATTATCAATTCATCGGAGCCAATCTGGGTGAACTTAGTTACGATTACATCGGATTTAACTATATCCTTACTTCTATTGCCATTGGCGGATTTTTCTTCATTCCATCCAAATATTCTTTTCTTTGGGTGCTGCTGCTTACGCCCATTATTTCGATCATTATCACTTCTACCTCCACATTTTTTTACAACTTGCAGTTGTCCATTTTTTCGCTACCCTTCAACATCATCGTGGTTTTGTTTGTGTATGCTATGAAATTCAGGGAACGGCATTTTAGCCAACCCGAACAGGTAGCTGTGCAGCAATATTCGCCCGAAAAAAATCTGTACAGTCAGCATAATTACAAAAGTCGTTTTGATGTGCAAAATCCAGAAGTACAGATACAGCTTCCCTTTTGGGGTGCGTGGCTGGTAACGCAGGCACACAATGGTGAGCTAACCCACAAAGCTGATTGGAAACATGCCTGGGATTTTGAAATTCAGGATGAAGCAGGGAAAACTTTCACCGATAATGGCGACAGTCCGAAGGACTATTTTTGTTACAGCCAAGCGGTGATAGCTCCCGCCGATGGCCTTGTGCAAGAAATACAGGATGGCATCGATGACAACAAAATAGGAAACATCAACCTCGAAAAAAACTGGGGAAACACCATCGTCATCAAGCATGGCGAAAATCTATACTCTAAAATTAGTCATTTAAAAAAAGGAAGTTTTGAAGTAAAAAAAGGTGATGCTGTAAAACGGGGTGCCATGCTGGCTAAGGTTGGAAATTCAGGACGGTCGCCTTATCCCCACCTGCATTTTCAGATGCAGAAAGATCCCTTTATTGGTTCCAAAACCATCGACTTTCCTCTGGCAGCCTACATTAGCCAAATTGGTGAGGGCTATAAATTAAAAACCTACACCCGACCCACTAAAGACGAAATCGTTAGTAATATTAGCCAAAACGATTCCTTATTTCAGGCCTTTAATTTTGTGCCTGGACAAAACCTCCGCTTTGCTTTTAAGATAAATGACCAGGCTGAGCAAAACGAAGACTGGGAAGTACATGCCGATTTGTACAAAAATACTTATTTGTATTGCCCCGAAAGCAAGTCGAAAGCCTGGTTTAAAATGGAGGGCAGCATTTTTTACTTTACGCATTTTAGCGGTGATGAAAAGTCGCTGCTCTATTTTTTCTATTTGGGAACTTACAAAACAGCTCTGGGTTTCTATAAAAATATGATGCTCAATGATGATTTTCCATTGGGGATACTCAAAAGTAGTTTTATGCGCTTTTGGCAGGATTTCGTTGCGCCCTTCTACATTTTTATGAAAGCCGATTTTACGATGAAGCAGATAGAGATGGTGGATGATATTTCGACCAGTAGTATTTTGTTAAAATCCACCGCCCGTTTTCGTTATTCAAAAAGGCACATCAAAAATCTGGATTTCGAAATATTTATTGATGCCGGGCGGATTGCTCGCTTCGAGGTCAGCTCCGAAAATTTTAAGCTAAAAGCCACCGAAATAAAATCATGAAAAAGACAATGATTTTATTTAAAATTTTGAAGTCTGCAAAACAGAAATCCATTGGGCTTTTGATAAGATGCTTTATCGTTTTGCTCTTGCTTAGCGGACATTTGCCGATGCAAGGGCAAAATGCAGGCAACCCTCTGAAAACCGACAGCCTTACCCTGGAACTTTACCATGCGCAGGATTGGGAAGCACTTATAGATGCAGGAAAGGCTGCCATCAAGTCAGGCTTCGATTATTACTATATGCAAATGCGGGTGGGCATTGCTTACTACGAACTTGGCAAATATCGCCAGTCGATTCCATATTTTGAAGAAGCCATCCGGCTCAATCCATTGGAAAAAGTGCCTGTCGAATATTTGTATTTTGCTTATTTGATGGGCGGACAGCCTTACCATGCACGTATTATCGAATCAAAAATGAGCAGGGAAGCACTCGACAGAAACAAGATTGGCAAGCCAAAATTGGTAGAAGAAGTTTACATGGAAGGTGGCCCCGGCTTTGCCGGAAATCAAAACCTGAAGCAAAAACATAAACACGCGCACGATACCATTTATAACTCGAGCTATTATTACAAAAATCTGTATTACGCCCACGTTGGCGTGCAGTTGCGCTTGTCGCCGGCCATAAGCCTGTATCAGGGTTATGGCTATGTGGAAGTTCCAATAGTTGAAAAAACCAGTTACATGCACAAGCCGGTCGAAGATTTTGAGATGCCGGCCAGGCAGCACGAATATTACGGCAACCTTAAAATTGCCCTGCCTGGAAACATTTTGGTGATTCCGGCTTTTCATTACCTGTGGCTTGATTATGGCCTGCGCGTGGATCGTTACGAAGCTGAAATTAACAATCTGGTTTTTGATACTTTGTACGAACACGAGCAAAGCTATCTTGCTGCCCTGTCGGTGAGAAAAGATATTTCGCTTTTTGCATTTGAGCTTTCGGCCAGCTACGGCGATTTTCCCCATTCGCGCCAACAACAAGGGGGAATGGCAGTTTACACTTATCCGCTGGGCAATGCAAAGTTATATACTCGTAGCGAACTAAACTTTGTTTGGAACGATAGAAGCGAACGTTGGATTTTCGATCAGCAAGTGGGCTTTGCCGTTAGTAAAAAACTGTGGATGGAGGCGGAGTTTACCCTGGGCGACCTGCGCGATTATGCCGAAAAAAATGCCTTTGTCATTTACAATTCTCCCGAAAAAATAAATCACAAGCTGGAAACAACGCTGTTTATTGAGGCCTCTCCGCATCTTGAGCTTTCGCTAAAATACCGCTACATGCAGCGCGAAAACCAGTATCTGAACTATACAAGTTTTGAGGATTTTACGTTTGAATATTCAAAATATCCTTTTCACACATTAATTGGAGGAATAAAATGGAAGTTTTAAAAACAGGGAAAATATTTTTTATTTTCATCCTTTTATCAGCAATACATCTGGGGGCATCTGCCCAGGATTTCGAAACGCTTCGCAAAGCCTTTAGCCAAAGCTACACGCTGGAGGCAAGCGGCGACTACGAAGATGCCATCGAAAAGCTCAAGGCCGTTTATACCGATGATAGTTACGAAGTTAATCTGCGCCTGGGCTGGCTCAATTATCTTTTGGGCAATTTTACCGAATCATCGTCCTACTATCAGCGAGCCGTTGCGCTAAGTCCTTATGCCATCGAAGCACGCTTTGGCTACGTATATCCACTCTCGGCGCTGGGCAACTGGAGCATCGTTAAGCAGCAATACGAAAAAATTCTGCAGATCGATCCCCGAAACACGCTGGCCAATTACCGCATGGGTATGATCTTTTACGGCAGCGAAGACTTTGCCACCGCACTCGATTTTTTTAAAGCAGTGGTTAACCTCTATCCCTTCGATTACGATGGAATTATTATGTATGCCTGGACCAATTTTAAACTGGGTAAGCTGCGCGAGGCCTCCGTACTTTTCAAAAAAGCACTCTTGATACGTCCTGACGATGCCTCGGCTAAGGAAGGGCTGGAATTGGTAAAATAGATTTAGCCGATTGATGGTTTAATTATAAAACTATTAACCATTCAGGATTATATCGCTATCGATATTGAGCTTTCTCTGCAAATTTTTGGCTACATTAAGCGTAATATCACGCTTTCCATTGAGGTATTCACTTATTCGCGATGGGGTGGTGTCGAGCAGTTTAGCCAGGTCTTTATTTTTTAATCGCAAATCTGACATGCGCAAGCGTATTACTTCCACTAATGAAGGCAGCCCAATTGGAAAATGTAGTTCCTCGTAATTCTCCACAATATCGGATGCCTCGATGAATTTTTTCATCATTTCATTTTCTTCATCCATACCCTCATCTACTTTATCAATTAAAGATTCGACAATTAAAAAAGACTTCACATAATCTTCGTGCGCAATAATATTTTCCATGGTTTAAATATTTTTGATGTTTATGATCTTATCATAATCCAAATGTTTACCAACCCACCTAATGTACACGCGCTTAATTGAAAACATTACTTTTACAATAAGCCGATAACGATTACCCCGGATATTAAAAACAAATCTTGAATTACCAACAGCATCTAACGAATTAAAGGTTTGCCTTATCTCTGAAAAATTATTCCACTCCGCCTTTTTTGTTATCCTATACCAATCCTGCAATGCCACTTTAGCCTCAGGTTCTGTCTCAAAAAAATCTTTTAATTTACGAATTGAAATAATGTGCATCTAATAAATATTATAAATATCACGCGACAAAATTAAAAAACTAATTCCATATTATGTAATTTCATTTGAAAAAATTAAGATTGTCATAATGTCAGCAATTTTGTTTTGGCATTTTTTTTAATGGGCGGGGAGATTCTATAAAATATGGAAATATGAAGTTTGAAAAAATACACTTGAACAATGAAAGAATTACAACCGTTGAATCAAAACGTTATTCTTGATCTGAACGACGATAAAAAAGAACAGCGAACCGCCGGTGGCATCATTATCCCCGACACGGCCAAAGAAAAATCGCAGTTAGCAAAAGTGGTAGCCGTTGGCAATGTTGAAAATCCCGGCATCTCGGTTGGCGACACGGTGTTTTACAAAATTTTTGCAGGCACCGAACTCGAATATCAGGGCAACAAATATTTGGTGATACCCTACGCCGACCTGCTTGCTAAGTTGGTGGAAACCGAAGAAATTTAATAGAGAATTTAAAAGAATCCTAAGCCCGTTTGTTTTTGACAGACGGGCTTTTTATATTTTATATCAAGCACTTACGCCATGTTAAGGTAACATTTCCTTACCTGAAAGCATGGGTTTAAAATAACGCTCGCAAAGCATATACTTTTGCACGCATTTTCAGCATCTAAAACGCGCATTTTATGGCATTTGTAACCAAAGAAAAGCTGTTTACCCGCGAGTGGTTCAAGGTTTACAGCCTCATTATTGTTGGCACTTTTATCATGGCCTCGGGCTTTGTGTTTTTTATCAATCCATACAAAATTGTTCCCGGGGGCGTGTATGGCATCGCCATCGTTATCCACTACATGAGCGAAGGTTTTTTCAGCTTCTGGCCTCAGGGTATCCCCATCGGCCTGCTTGGCCTGAGTATGGATATCCCGCTTACCCTGCTTGGTATCAAAATTCTGGGACCCCGATTCGGAATTAAAACGGTGGTGGGCTTTTTTATGACGGCCTTTTTTATGGATCTGCTCGGCTACTTTGCCGGCCAGGACGACCCCTTGCAGTTGGGCGAGCAGTTGCTGCTGGCTTCGATATTTGGCGGCGTAATGATTGGTTTTGGCCTGGGTCTGGTGTTTCGCTCCAGAGCTACCTCGGGCGGCAGCGATATTATAGCCATGATCATTAATAAATATACCGGCATGTCGTTGGGGCAATTGATGATGATCGTGGATTCGAGCATTGTGCTTATAGCCCTGGCCGCCTTTGGCGACTGGAAAATACCGCTCTACTCCTGGATTGTGATATTTATCACCGGCAAGGTTATCGATATTACCCTGCGCGGAATCGCCTACGAAAAAACCATGTTCATTATATCGGAGAAATACGAAGATATCCGAGTTAAAATTATCGATGACCTCAACCGTGGAGGTACCGTTTTTTCGGGTAACGGGCTGTACAACAATGCCGAGAAAAAGATGATTTATACCAACGTCAGCCGCCGTGAATATCAAATATTAAAAGACGAAATTCGTAAAGTAGATCCCAATGCCTTTGTTACGGTTTTGGATGCCAACGAGGTGTTTGGCAATGGCTTTAAATCGCTGCGCGAAAGTTAGGGTGGCACCGGTTTGATACAGAAAAAAGACTATTTTTGGGCAAACAAAAAACGAATGGCTGTGAGTTTCGATAAGAGCGGTACCCGATTTTACGATGATCCTATGAAATACTACAATGCCATGTTGGACGATATCATGGCCGCCAAAAAATATGTGTTTATCGAAACCTACAAATTCGGGCATCAAAGCATTGGAATCAAGTTCAGGGACGCGCTTACCGAAGCTGCAAAACGAGGGATTGAGGTAAAGCTGCTGATCGATTCGTGGGGAGGAAGTTCTATTCCGGATGAGTTTTTTGATGAGCTGAAAACCGCCGGGGGTGAAGTTAGGCTATTCCAGAAAATTAAAATCAACTTCGACTTTTTTACCCGCAGCCATCGTCGCAACCATCGTAAACTTACCATTATTGACGACAGCATTGCCTGGATCGGATCATCCAACCTTACCGATTACAATATGATTTGGCGCGAGAGCATGTTGAGAATGACTGGTAACATCGCCTTCAATTTTAAAAAGGTATTTTATCAGGATTTTAAAATTTATAACAAATACATTCGCTACCGAAGATTGTACACACGTATTATCCGCCACGATGATTGTGAAATTTTGAGGGATGTCCCCTCCATTTCACGACAAAAAATTAAAAAACGTTACGAACATCTTTTCAGGAATGCGCATTCGGAAATCATCATCGAAAGCCCCTATTTTCTTCCTGGTTTTTTTCTGCGCAAGGCCATGACCGATGCTGCCAACCGGGGGGTGGAAGTTAAGGTGATTATCCCCAAACATTCTGATGTGCGTCTGGTGGATATCCTGCATGGCCGTTATCTGGAAATGCTGCATAACCGCAATATTAAATTCCTTTATTTCACCCAGCATAACTTACATGCCAAAGTCATCCTGATCGACAGCGAAATATTTTCGTTGGGCTCGCCCAATTTCGATTACCGCAGCTTTCGCTATATGCACGAAATTATCCTGACCGGCAAAAACAAACAAATCATCGAATTGGTAAAAACCCACATCGACGAGACCATTGCCCACTGCGAGCCTTTCGATTACGAGGCCTGGAAACGCCGGCCTGCTATCCAGAAGTTTTTTGAGTGGCTGATATTGCCGATGCGGCATTTGCTGTGAAAAGGGTTATCCGTGTTCAAAAAAACAGCCTGCAAATCATCTTTTGTCAATCTCGGAAAATTTTCAAGAATCTGTTTTTCCGACCATCCTTGTGCCAGCAAACCTAATAAATGATCAACGGATATCCGGGTACCATTTATTACAGGCTTACCCAATAAAATGCCTTTGTCAGTTATAATATTCTCTTTCCAATTTGTCATAATGCAAAGATAAATATTTTCTATCTAAAGTTAGTTTATGAGCAATTATCCTTGGCCGGCAACAGACAGTGCATCTTCACGGTTAAACTCAAGTGCTTCCTTCAGTGTGATTTTAAGGGTGTTCAATAATTCCACTCTTGTTTTTTCCTGGCAGTTCACGCCCGGAATTTCCTCAATCCAACCTACCCACCAGCCTTCAATGTTATGTATTATTGTAGTAAATTCCATGATGCTTATTGTTTGTTTTTCTTCTTTACGATTTTCACAAAGATAAGCTGATTTATCAAATGGATTATTTTAAAATGGTCACCATTTTTTCACATTTCATCCCAGCTCCCACGGCCAAAGATGCCGGATGCCTTCGTAATTGGAAAATTTCACCTCATCCATCAAAACCACGAATTTTTCAAGTACACTTGAAAAAAAGAAACGTTTATTAAAAAAATCAAGCAGACCTGAAATTATTCATTTTTCTTTGTGTGCCTTTGAGTCTTGGTGTCTTCGTGGCTATCTATGATAAAATTGCCACTATTCAAGAAAGCCATTCAATGATTTTATAAACAATGAGGAGCAAGATGAAAGCGACAAGAAAATAGATAAAAACCCATAGCCCAAGAAGGGAATCGATGAGGGCAACGAAAAAGTTAAAAATCAGAGCACCTATCCAGTAAATCAAAATTCCTTTCATAGCTGTCAAAAATAAGAAAAATAAGGAGTGCTTACTTACTTTCTTTCCGCGAAACCAGAAAAACACCCGCGAAAATTAATAGTGCGGCCAGTAATTTACTCAGGTTAAAATCTTGCTGCCCCAGCCATAAGGCGATGATAGCTACGATAAGGGGCTGTAAATAAATGTAGTAGCTCGCCGTGCTGGCATCAACATGTTTAAGCGCATAAATGGTTAAAAGATAAGCTCCGAAAGTAGTAGCAATAATCACGTAAGTCAACGATAGCCAGGTGGTGGTTTCGAATGCAGAAAAAGAAATGTCTGGAATATGTGAAAATGTGATGGGCAGCGTGGTGATTAATCCTGTAAGAAAAACCCACTTCATCACCGTAAAGGGATGATATTTTCGCATGACGGGTTTGATGAGAACCATGTAAAGGGCATAGGCCAGCATATTGCAAACGGCAAACAGGTTTCCTTTAAAAGTGTCGGAACCAAAATCAACGTGGTTTCCATAAACCACCAGGATTAATGCCCCGGAAGCCCCCAGGATAATTCCGCCAATTTTTCGGAAAGTTACCCTTTCCCGGATCAGGATAGAAGCAAAAATCAAAACAAAAATTGGATTGGAAACATGGATGATGGAAACATCAACGGGAGTGGTAAGATTCAATCCCACGAAAAAGAAAAGCTGGTTGATGGTAGTTCCCAGGATGGCTGCAAAAACAATGCGTTGAATGTCTTTCCGCTCAATTTTTTCGTTTTTGATGCTTAATCCCAATAGCCAAAAAAGCACAGTTGCTCCGGCGATTCTAATCAAAACAAGTTGATAAGGATCGAGGAAGCCGGGCATCAGACCTTTGGCTACCCAGTAATTGGCACCAAAAATCAGACTTGTGCCGAGGAGGGCGATATGCGCTTTGTGCAGTGTTTTCACAATTGGCGCAAAGCTAAGGAGAAAATGTTCTGCAGATTTGGCTTATTTTTGAAATGTCGCAAAATTTAACAGATATGAACCAAACAGAATTAAAAACAGATTTACATCAATTGATAGAAAATGTTGATGATAAAAATATCTTAGAGGCTATTAAAACCATTCTTACTAAGCGAGCTTCAACAAATAACGATTGGTTTGATGAGCTAAGTTATGATTTAAAAGCAGCCCTGGATGAAAGTGTAGATGAAGCCAACCAAGGCAAAACCATTTCTCATCAGGAAGCAATGCAGCAGATTAAAACCCAATCGATAGAACACGGATACTTCGACTTTACTCAGCACAAGTAACGCGGATGGTAAGGATATACACGGATCCTGATCTGTGGAAATTAGTTTTTTAGATTCAAGCTAATGCTTGATCGGCGATCGGAAAGGATAAACACAAAGAGTCTGAATATTGCGTTAAGTATAATCCCAAAACCCCAGTTAAAAGGCCAGAGCTAAATACCTGCGGGCTATTAATCCCATTCCGATTATTGTAAAATCCATTGCTGAAATTAGCAATAATCTTTTCAGAATAACACTATCCGCCCGCTTGTTTTTGAGCCTTTGTTGAACTAAACCTCCCTTTCGGGAGGTAGCTCATTGGTGTTACTTAAAAAAGCAGTATCCTGCTCGTGTTTAACTTTAAAAATTAAGTAACATGAGCAAAAGTACAATTTTTCAACAAGCCTGCAAACAAATCGAGGGTTTTGCAGCAATGGGTGAACACTTTATGCGCCAGTTGGTGATAAACGGTAAATC